>Ga0068862_100001314_pt1 | contig 23118 bp, 17 predicted proteins | sample KBSSwiS52_FD_66598 | JGI IMG/M metagenome (GOLD analysis project Ga0068862, IMG submission 66598) | Switchgrass rhizosphere microbial communities from Kellogg Biological Station, Michigan, USA - KBS Switchgrass S5-2 | ecosystem: Host-associated > Plants > Roots > Rhizosphere > Soil ... | reverse complement strand
CGACTGGATGAGCAGCGGCAGGTCCTCGCGCCGGTCGCGCAGCGGCGGCACCTCGACCGTGAACTGCGACAGCATGTAGGCCAGGTCCACGCGGAACAGGTCGCGCGCCGCCACCGACTCCAGCGGCACGCGGCTGCCGGCCACCACGCGCACGTCCACCGGATGCGCCTCCTGGCTTCCCGACGGCTCCACCTGGCCCGTGCGCAGGAAGCGGACCAGCCGGCCCTGCACCTCCATGGGAAGCTGCTCCACGTCGTCCAGGAACACCGTGCCGCCGTTGGCCAGGAGGAGCTTGCCCTCGCGGCGCACCGGCCCGGTCTTGCCCGGCACCTCGGCGCCGAAGAGATCGGCCTCGATCTGCTGTGGGCGCACGCCGCTGCACGACGCCATGATGAACGGCCCATGGCGCCGCGGTCCCGACAGATGCAGCGAGCGCGCGAGCAGCTCCTTGCCCACGCCCGGCTCGCCGAGCAGCAGCACGTGCACCGCGGGATCGACCGCGGCCCGGAGCTGCTCGATCACCTGCTTCATGGCCTGCGACTCCCCCACCACGAGCGCCGGATCGAGCGTCAGGTCCTGCTGGCCCGGCCGGCCCGGCAGGATCGGCTCGTACCAGCCCACGTGATGGACCAGGCCGAGCACCAGCAGGTGGCCCAGCGTGCGGAACGAGGTCACGGGCGACCAGTCGTCCGGCGCGAAGTTGGGGAACGCCGCCATCAGCGAGTAGGTGCGGTCGAGCGCCACGAAGGAGTGATAGCAGACCCAGGCCGGGGCCGTGGCGAGCTCGCCCTGGAAGGCGCCGCCATGCTGGAGGCTGTTGCCCGCATTCCTGTGCGTCAGGAGCTGGTCCATCAGCCCCTCGCCGCTCGCGAGCCAGCCCGGATCGCTGCTCACCACGAGCTTCAGGCCGGCCCGCTCCACCTCGCCCTGGAGCAGGAAGAGCACGCCGCCGCCGAAGTCGACCAGCACGTCGCTGACCAGGGCCTCGGACGTGGTGCGGCTCTCGGCGTCGGCCAGCACCCACTCGCTGATGCGGGAAAGGTGCTCGACCATGCGTCCGGGGGTGATGCGCGAGGCCGGCGGGACTCCCGACTCGGGCTCGACCGGCGGCAGGGGCTTCTCCGGCATGGGCACGACGTCCTCGACCAGGAGCGTCACGCCCCCGACCCGGATCTCGTCCAGGACCTCCAGCACGGCCTCGCGGACCTTGCGCCCGCTGACCAGCGTGCCCTTGCGGCTGCCGAGGTCCTCGATGCGCAGCTCGCTGCCGTTGTAGCGCAGAACGGCGTGCTTCTGGGCCACGCCGGTATAGGGAAGATAGATGTCGCACTCGGGACGGCTGCCGATGAGCAGCTCGTTTCGAGCAACGGGATACCGCCGGACACCGTCCGGCGCATAAGCAACGAGTCGAAGCATAGGAGTGGCATAGTACCTCATCCAAACCGGGCATCCCGTCTGCTATCCTCCGGCCCGCCATGAACGACCTGTTCCTCCGAGCCTGCCGCGGCGAAGCCGTGGAGCGCCTGCCCGTATGGCTCATGCGCCAGGCCGGGCGCTATCTGCCCGAATACCGGGCGATCCGCGAGAAGGCGGACTTCCTCACCCTGTGCAAGACCCCCGAGCTGGCCGCGGAGGTGACCCTGCAACCGGTCCGCATCCTGGGCGTCGACGCCGCCATCCTCTTCGCCGACATCCTCCTCCCCCTGGAGGCGATGGGCGCCGAGCTGCAGTTCGTGAAGGGGGACGGTCCCAGCTTCCCCAACCCGGTGCGCACCCGCGAGGACGTCGCCCGCCTGCGCGACCCGGACGTGGATTCGACCCTCGGCTACGTCTTCGACGCCATGCGCCTGGTGCGCCGCGAGCTGGAAGGGAAGATCCCCGTGATCGGCTTCGGCGGCACGCCGTGGACCCTCGCCGCCTACCTGATCGAAGGCGGAGGCTCCAAGCACTTCGACAAGCTCCTCGCCTGGAGCTACGCCGACCCGGAAGGGCTCGCCGTGCTCCTCGACCGGATCGCCGACACCTCCATCGCCTACCTGAACGGCCAGATCGACGCCGGCGCCCAGGCCCTCCAGCTCTTCGACACCTGGGGCGGCCTGCTCGACTTGGAACGCTGGCGCGCCCTGGCCCTCCCGCCGCTCAAGAAGATCGTCCAGGGGATCGCGGGACGGGTGCCATTGATTTATTACGTGAACGGCGGCGGGCATCTCCTGGAGGGGATGAACGAGCTGCCGGTGGACGTGCTCTCCGTCGATTGGCGCCAGCCGCTCAGCCGGGTGCGCCAGGTCGTGGGAAGCCGCACTCTCCAGGGGAACTTCGATCCCGCGGCCCTCCTCGGCCCCATCCCCGAGATCGAGCGCCGGGTACGGAAGGTGATCGAAGAAGGACGCGGAGGGGGACACATCGTGAACCTGGGACACGGCATCCTGCCGATGACGCCGGTCGAGAACGCGAAGGCGTTCGTCAGGGCGGTGCAGGGGCTAACTTTGGCTTAGGAGCGCCCTCCGGAGGAGGGTGCGGGCGCGTAGCCCCGGGTTTCAACCCGGTGCGGGCGGAGGGCGCGATCCCACCCGCCCCGGGTTGAAACCCGGGGCTACGCGCCTGCGCCTCCTGCGGAGGCGCTCCCACCTGACCAGGACCAAGTCAGCGCCTATGCGGATCGGAGGCCAACGCCTCCGCGGCCCGCGTGAACCCGGGATCGATCGCCAGCGCCCGTTCGTAGCACTCCGCCGCCTCGTCCCTCCGGCCCTGCGCCGCCCGCACCTCCCCCAGGTGGAACCAGGCCGCGACGAAATTCGGCCGCAGCGCCACGGCGCGCGCGAGGTGCTCCGCGGCCTCCTCGCGGGCGCCTTTCGCAGCGAGCATCCGGCCCAGGTTGTACTCCCCCTCCGCCCGGCCGGAGCCGCGGGCGAGCGCGGTCCGCGTGAGCTCGATCGCCTCGTCCAGCTTCCCCTGGCCGGCCCGCGCCAGGGCCAGCCATTCCAGGGCGAGAAGATCGTCCGGCCGGCGCTCCCGCACTGCGGCGAGCGTGGCCTCGGCCTCGGCGAAACGCCGCTGGTTGAGCTGCGCCTGGGCGAGGTCGAGCCACGGGTCGGGCTCGGGCAGCCGGGTCTCGGCGAGCTTCTTTTCGAGGAAGCCCGTCGCGTCACGGCTCCCGACTGTACGGACGACTGCCGCGGCCCGGTAGATCCCGGCGAGAGCCCCTGTCGGCCCCCCTGGCAGGACCCGCAGCTCGGTCAGCACCGGATCGCGCTCCGCCAAAGGCGCCAGCAGCTCCGGCCCTCCCGGCCCGCGCTGGATGCGGTGATCGGTCATCAACACCTGGACCACGTCCTGGGTCCGCCGCCGTGGCATGTGGCACGAGGCACAGGCGCTCCCGGCATGCTTCGCGGGCAGGCTCGCGTGACAGCTTTGGCACTCGCCATCCACCCGGGCCGTCATCACCTCCCTGGGCTGAACCTCGTGGGGATCGTGGCAGTCCACGCAGCCGAGCCCACCCCCGCTCTCCAGGAAGCAGCGGCTCTGGCGCAGCCGGTACGCGTGATGATTGATCTCGAAGCGCTCGGACGGGGCCTGCCCCTCCTCCTCCACATCCGCCTGCACCAGGTAGTCGGACAGCGGCTCGCCCGCCCGGTAGGAGAAGTCTCCGCGGCCGAACCGGCGCAATCCCGGCAGCGCGACCGAGGGTTGCAAATGGCAGGTCATGCAGACCTCGTCCTGCCGCGCCTTGGGCAGCCGGGCGGGATTGAAGATCGCGGCGCGGATCTCCGCGGCCGGGCCGATGCCGCCGGTCGCAAGCCAGATGTGCTCCGCGCCCGGACCGTGGCAGCGCTGGCAGCCCAGCCCCTCGGGCAGCTCGGCCGGAAACGCGTGCAGCATGCCCGCCGCGTCCGCGCCGGCCGGCAGCTCGGGATAGGCGTCGTGGCAGAATAGGCACTCCCGCCGCACCCGCCGCAGCACACCGTCATGGTCCGGCCGGTCGTAGCCGGGCGGCATGCCCCAGCTCTTCGTCTGGGTGTACCAGGCGAGCGGAAGCTGGAACATCTCGCCACCCGGGGTGCGGTAGAGATACGTCCGCGCGTTGTTGCCCGAGCCCAGGATCCAGTCGATCTCCTGCTCGAAGACATGGATGCGGCGGCCCGCCGCGTCCGACAGCCAGCGCCGGAACACCAGGCGCTCCCCGTCGCGGGCGATCTCAAGGTACTGGCGCGATGGGGCGTGGAAGAAGGGAGAGGCGGAGAAATCCTCGATGTCCGTCGACGGACGAGGCCGGAAGAACGCCCGCGCCATGCCTTTCTGCCGGTAGGTCTCGGAGATCCGCGTGTGGCAGGTGGCGCAGGCGCGGTCCGCGACATAGCCGGGCGCGGCGCCGCGGGTGACGGGGATGCCCAGCGCGGTCAGATCGCGGGCGATCCGCTCGTTCGCCGGCAGGTGGGCGGCCTGCCCCAGGAGCAGGGCCGCCATGGGGAGAAGGGCAAGCCTGGGCATGGTCGTCGAGAGGATAGCAGGGCACCTCGCCCCTGGCGCCGGATCGGCGGTAGAATTCCTCCCATGGACAGCCGGTTCATCTTGAGCGACTACGTCGAGCAGGCCTTGGCCCTGGCCGAGTACGACAAACTGGAAGATGGCACCTTTGGTGGAACGATCCCTCCCTGCGCCGGGGTCATCGCCTTCGGAGCCACGTTGCGGGATTGTGCAGACTCGCTGCACTCGACCCTCGAAGACTGGATTCTCCTCGGCCTCAAGCTGAGGCACCCGCTGCCGGTCATCGCGGGGATCAACCTGAACGAAGTCCCCCAGCATGAGTCGGTGGACGCCCTGTAAGCGTCGGGACTTCCTGCGCAAGCTGCGGGCTCTGGGTTTCGAGGGCCCCTTCGCGGGCTCGCGTCACCAGTTTCTGGTCCGCGGCGCGAACCGGCTTGCGATCCCGACCAACGAGAAATACTCGATCCCGCAACTGCGGATGCTGCTGAGGCAGGTCGAGACGATCCTGGGTCGTTCGCTGCCCGCCGCAGAGTGGAACGACCTCTAACCTCCGCTCCTGGCGGCGCTACGGGCTCGAAACCACCTCGATCCCCTTCTCCAGCACCTCGTCCCGCCCCTCCCGCACGCCTTTCAAGGTGGGCGCCACGGGCACGGTCGGCTGGATGCCGATGCCGTGGTGCTGCGAGCCGTCGTGCTTGAGCACCTTCATGCCCGTCCAGGAGACGGTGTAGCCGCCGGGCAGCTCGAACGGGTTGACGTTGCCGTTCGTGCCCGCGGTGGGACCGCCCACGATCTCGGCGAGCCGGTAGTGCTCGACCATGCCCATGTAGGTCTCGGCGTAGCTGATCGCGCGGCCATCCGTGAGGAACGCCACCTTGCCGCGGATGCGCGGCTGCCGCGGCTCCAGCGACCAGTTCGAGAACTGGAAGTCCATGCCCTGGCGGTCGGGCCGCGTCACGATCGGAATGTTCCATTGCGCGCTCGTGATCGCCGTGTCCGTCAGGTGCTGGAGGACCACGGGCGAGACCTTGCCCGGATAGCCGCGGAGGTCGAAGACCACGCCGCGCGCCTCCGCGAGCTTCGCCACGGCCGCGTTGAAGGCGCCGTCGTCGATGCGGCTCAGGTCCACGTACCAGATGCCGGGACGGACCTCGGAGACGCTCTCCGGCCGCGGCTCTTCGGGATAGGGAAACTTGACGTCGTAGGCCAGCGAGACCTCGTACGGCTCGCCCGCCGCGGGCTGGATCTTCAGCTTGACCGTCTCCCCGGCGAGGCCCCGGCCGAGCCGGCCCAGCGCGACCCAGCGGATCCACTGGGGCGTGGCGCCCGAGGCGAGCCGCTCGCGCTTCGTCAGGGCCTCGGCCGCGGGCACGCCGTCGAGCTCCAGGATCACGTCGCCGGGGCGCACCCGCTCCGCCTTGCCGGGCACGACCGCCGCGACCGTCAAGCCGTTCTCGATCCAGCGCAGGGCGAGCGGCAGCGACGCGTACTTCTCCCAGCTCCGGGAGCGGAGACCTACGTTGCCGTGGCCGTCGTGGAGCCGGGCCACCAACAAACGCAGCGTGTCGAGGAAGGCCGTCTCGTCGCGGTCCGTTGCGGCGGAGGTCAGCGCCTCGCGCAGCGCCGCGGGCCAGTCGGTCCGGACCACGTCGAAATAGGGGTAGAAGTGCTGGAACACGTTCCAGGCGAGCGTCACGTCCGCGAGCCGCGTGGCGCGGTCGTTGCCGGACGGCTGCCAGCCGTTCGTGGCCGGCGGAATCCACCCGTGGGCCGTGGGCACGGTTTCACCCTTCTCGTTCCGATAGAGCGTGATCGGCACGCGGCAGGAGACGCCGCCGCCCAGCTCGGCCTCGAACACCTCGGCCGGCGGCGGCAGCTTCGGCGGCGCGGTCGGCGCACCCGTGATCGACGCGCACCCGCCTTCGCGGCAGTCCGTGGCCATGGCGAGCGCGAAATCCCTGGTCCGGTCCGACCAGGTCCATCCCGCGGGCCGCCCCTTCGTCCCCGGGTCCTCCTCGTCGAAGCCCGCGTTCTTCAGGGGAACGGCCTCCCACGTGCCGTCCGGCCGCGCGGCTTCGAGCACGGCGTTCTCGACCCAGGCGCGTCCGCCGCCCCGCAGGACGACGCCCACGTAGAAGCTCGTGACCTTCTCCTGGAGCTGCCCGACCAGCTCGACCTCCTGCCATTGCGTGCCGCGGAACGGGCGGTCCTGCATGTCCATGGCCATCTCGTCGCCGTCGTCGTTCCACCCCTGCGTCCAGATCCCGGCCCCGCCGTGCTGGCCGAATCCCTCGGTGCGGAGCCACGCCCGGAAGCGGACCTTGCGACCGGCCACGAGCCCGGGCTCGGTCTCCTGCGCCAGGTTGGCCGCGCCGTCGAGAAGAGGCGTCCTGCTATCGATCCGTTGGCTGCGGTAGTTGGGCATCCGGCCACCCACATCCACTCCCAGGTGCCGCCAGGCGACGATCGCCGCATCCCGTTCCGTCAGCTCCCGGGGCATCTCGGGAGCCTTGCCCGCCGCCCACACCTGGACCGTGGGAGCCAGGGGCCGGAACAGTTCCTCCAGCCGGCGAGCGAGCGCCTCGGGGCTCTTCGCTCCCTCGACCTCCTTCACCCCGTGGATGGCGAAGGCGTTCCAGCTCGTCTCCGCCGCCGCGTCGCTCGGGTGGAAGTACCGCACGTACCCGAGCAGCCGCGTGAACGCGACCAGGTTGTCGAGCCCGCGCCCTTCAAGAGACCGGGGAGGCTGGTCCGCCGGCTGGGCGAAGGCCGGCGCTGCGAAAAGAAGGAGGCAAAGACGAGCGACCCTGAGCATGGAGAGGAGAATAGCAGCGGCGAAGATCCGCGATACGCTCGCGCGCCATGGAGAAGCCTTTCCTCGAGTACGCCGGCGGCGCGCTGCGAATGGAGGGGACCGTGCTCGCGGAGCTGGCGGAACGGCTCGGCACCCCCTTCTTCCTGATCGGCGAATCCCGCCTGCGGAGCAACTGGCAGGCGCTGGAACGGGGGATCGGGAGCGGCACGGTCCTGCGCTACTGCGCCAAGACCAATCGCGAGGCGGCGGTGCTTCAAGTGATGAGCAGCCTCGGCGCCCACCTGCTGGCGAGCCATGCGGCCGAGGCGGCGCTCGCGGTCCGCTGCGGCTTTCCGCCGGAGAAGATCGCCTATGCGCGACCCGTGCTCACGCCGGAAGAGCTGGACGCGGCGCTCGGGCTCGGGGTGCCGCTCTTCCACGTCCACCACCCGGACGACCTGGCGCAGCTCGAAGCCGCAGCGTCCCGGGCCGGCCGCCGGGTGCGGGTCTCGTTCCGGCTGCGCGGCGCGGCGGGCCTCTCGCCCCTCGGCCGGCTCAACCGGCGGCTGGGGCTCGATGCGGACGAGATCGTCGAGGCCGCGCGGCGGGCCGCGGCATCGCCCTGGCTGAGCCGGTCGCGTTGAACTTCTACCTGGGCACGCAGCAGTCGTCGCTCGACGGCTTCACGCATGTCTTTCGCGGAGTCCTGGCTCTCCTGAAGCGCCTGCCAACGCTCCGCGAGGTCAACCTCGGCGGCGGCATCCCGTCGCCTACCCTGCGGCGGATCGGGCCGCGCCAGGTGCTCGGACGGCTGCGGGACCGTCTTGCCTCCTCCTCGGGGAACCTGGAGACGTTCGCCTCCAGGCTGGGAGAGCGCTTCCGCGAGCTGACCTCGGGCCTCTCCGAGCCGCCGGTGCTCGCGGCCGAGCCGGGACGGTCGATCGTGGGGGACGCGGCAGTGCTCGTCACCCGCGTCCGCGCGGTCCGGGGAAGCTGGCTCTTCCTGGACGCGAGCCGCAACCATCTCCCCGAGTCGCCCGTGCTCTTCGCCCGCCGCATCCTTCCCTTGTCGGAAGGGAAGGGAGCGGAGCGCTTCTGGAACCTTTCCGGCTGCACCTTGAACACCCTCGACGTGCTCGACCTGCACCGCCGCCTGCCGTTGCTCGCGCCCGGCGACGGTCTCGCCTTCTGCGACGCGGGCGCCTACTCGATCTCCCGCGCCAGCTCCTACGCGGGGCTCTCGCCCGCGGTCCACCTCCTCGCCGCCGACGGGACCGTGCGGCTGGCCAGGAAGGCGCAGGGCGTGGAGGATCTTTGAAGGCCCTGGTCACGGGCGCCTCCGGGTTCCTGGGCCGGCATCTGGTCCAGGCCCTGCGGGACGAAGGCCGCGAGGTCGTGACGCCCTCCGGCGACCTTCGCGATCCTTCCTCGTACTCTCCATGGCTCGCGCCCGGGATCTCGGTCTTCCACCTCGCCGCGATCCGCAGCCATCCGCGCGTCCGCGTCCGCGACATGGAGGAGGTCAACGTCCGCGCCACGGCCGAGCTGGCCCGGCGCTCCCTGGATGCCGGGGTGGGCCGGTTCGTCCATGTCTCGACGGCCCTCGCCGATGGCGCATTCGGCGCCTACGCGAGCTCCAAGGCGCGCGCCGTCGAGGAGATCCGACGGCTCGCGGCCGCGGGATTGCCGGCGGTCGTGGTCAGTCCCACGATCGTCTACGGCCCGGACCATCCGTCCCATCCCAACCGGATCACCTCGGAGATCCGCCGCCTGCTGCGCCAGCGCGTGGTTCTCGTCCTGGATGGCGGCCGGGAGGCGCGCAACCTCGTCTACGTGGACGACGTGGTCCACGGTCTCCTCGCGGCCGAGGCGCGCGGCGCGGTGGGAGAGGAGTACGTGCTGGGCGGCGAGGAGATCGCGCCGCGCGACTTCGGCCGGCTCGTGCTGTCGCTCGCCGGTCTCCGGCCCCTCGCTACGCTCTCGCTGCCCACCACACTCGCGCTCGTCGCGGCCCGGATCGCGGACCGATGGCAAAAATCCGAAGCTGGAAGCGGTTACACTACCGCGGTCCTGATGCTTTTCCTGGAATGGCGCTTCAGCTCCAAGCGGGCGGAGCGGGATCTGGATTATCGCCCCCGTCCCCTGGCCGAGGGGCTGTCCCTTACGATCGACGAGTTGAGGGCAATGCATGGACGGGTTGAGGCGGGATGAAGCCAGCCAGACCCTGCGCGAGCGGCAGCGCCGGGACTGGGACCGGATCGCCGCGTCGGTACGCGATTTCCACGCCGCGCCGACCACCCTGTATTACCGCCGCTGTGAGATCGCCCTGCTGGAGCGCTCCGTGGGGAGCCTGCGGGGCAAGCGCGTGCTCAAGCTGGACCTTTGGAACGAGGCGTTCAACACGCGGATCCTCGACTGGATGCGCGAGCAGGGAGCGGAGGTGGTGGGGCTCGACATCTCCCGCGTGGTGGCCTTCCGGGCGCGCCGCAACTCCCAGTCGAATGGCCACGCGCCGGCTCTGCTGCGCGCCGACATCCGCGAGCTGCCGTTCGCAACCGGCTCCTTCGACGTGGTCTACACCATGGGGACCATCGAGCACATCGACGAGTACCGCGAAGCCATTCGCGAGATCCATCGCGTGCTCAAGCCAGGGGGCCGGTCGGTGATCGGCGTGCCGCACAAGTGGGACCTCTTTCTGCGTCCGCTCATGGTCCGGGTCCTCGACGCCTTCGGCCAGTACCTCTATGCGCCGGAGAAGTCGTTCAGCGCCGCGGAGCTGCGCCGGGACGTCGAGCAGACCGGCCTGCGGGTGGTCGAGCGCACGGGCATCCTCACCTTGCCGGGGCTCCTGCGCATGGCCGACCTCTTCTTCTATACCCGGGACCTCCCTCTCTACCGGCTGAGCCCGCTGTTTCTCGCGCCCTTCCAGTACGCGGAGACGCGCTGGCGCTGGCCGGGCCGCTTCGGCTATCTGTTGACGGTCGTGGCCGACAAACCCTGATGGAAGCGTACCGCCACGTGCCGGGCTTCCTCTCCGGCGAGGAGCTGGATCGGCTCGCCCGCCTGGTCGCGGACCACGAGGATCTGTACACCGAGGTGCACGGCCGGGGCGGTCTGGGGCCGCGCTACCGGGTGATCGACGGCGACCAGATCCACGAGAAGCTGTCCGAGGTCGAAGAGCTCGGCGACCGGCGGGTGAGGCCGCTGGCCGAGGAGTTCGCAGGCCACGCCTTGCGCCCTCTCGGCAGCTCCAAGCGGTCCATGCGGGTCCAGGCCTACGAACGGCGGGAGCACGGCTTCCGCTGGCACCTGGACGGCCATGCCTACGTGGCCCTGGTGACGCTCAAGAACACGAACGGTGGCCAGACGCAGTTCATCTCGCCTGCTCTCACCCGGTTCCTGCGCTTCCTGCTCTACCCTCTCTATGCGTTTCCCCAGGTCTTCTCGATCTTCCCGCGCCGCGCCGTCACCGCCCGGGCCGGGGACCTGCTGGTGATGCGCGGAGCCCGCACGCTCCACCGCGGGATCACCCTGGCGGATGCAGGTGAGCGCATCCTGCTCGCCTACACCTTCGACTCTCCGGGCAAGAAGCCGAACCCCTTTCGCGATTGGATCGCCAAACGGCTGAACTACTGATCCACCTGGCGGCTTTCGCGATCCTGACTGCCACGGCTTGGGCGGCCGGCTCGCTGTTCAGGCTCGAGGATCACGCCGTCAGGATCGCGCTCGGGCTCGCCCTGCTGGCCCATCTCGGCTTCCTGCTCGCCGCGCTCGGCCAGTTGCAGTCCGGCGCTCTCATCGCCCTGACCGTGTCGATCCACGCCGCCGCCTTCTACCAGGAGCGCCCGCGTCTCGCCTGGCGCCTGTGGGGATTGGGCCTGATCGCGCTCACGCCCCTCTTCGTCCTCGCGCTCTATCCGCCGACCGCCTTCGACGAGACCATGTACCACCTGCCCTTCGCCCGAGCCTTCGCGCAATCGGGAGGGCTGCCCACCATGCCTGCGCTCCGCTTCCCGGTGTTCCCGGCGCTCGCGGAGCTGCTCTTTGCCGAGACTTTCCTGCTGGCCGGCGACGTGGCTACCCATTTCGTCGCCCTTCTGGCGATCCTCGCGACTGCCGGCCTCCTGGCGGCCTGGGGCCGGAAAGCCTTCTCACCGAATGTCGGATGGATCGCGGCGGCGCTCTGGCTGGGCAACCCGATCGTCGCCCACCTGGCCGGCACGGACTACGTCGAGCCGCTCCTCACCCTCTTCGTCACCGGCGCTCTCTTCTCGTCCTGGATGTACCGGCAATCCGGGGAAAGGCGCTGGCTGCTGCTCGCCGCCGTGTTCGCAGGAACGGCCGCGGGGGTCAAGTACCTGGGCCTTTTCTTCGCCGCGGCCGTCTTCGTCGAGCTGGCGCCCGCCCGCCGGAAAGCCTTCCTGTTTGCCCTCCTGGCCTTCGTGGTGCTCGCGCCCACCTACGTCCGGATCGCGGCGCACACCGGCAATCCCATCTTCCCCTACCTGCCCGGCCTTTTCGGCTCGACTCCGTGGGACCCGATCGCCCTCAAGCCCATGGCGGACGTGATCGCGCCCGAGACGCTCGTCCGCTTCGTCCGCCTCCCCTGGGACGTGGTCTTCCACCGCTCGGCCGTGGGGCAGCAGCCGCCGTTCTCACCGTTCTACCTCCTGGGCCTTCCCCTGCTCCTCGTCGGGGATTCCCGGGTGAGGCGCCTGGCGGCGATCCCTCTCCTCTGGGCAGCCGTCTTCCTCTTCCTGCCCTCCGACTCCCGTTTTCTGGTGCCCATCCTGCCGCCGCTGAGCCTCGCGCTGGCCGGGTCGATCCGGATCGAAAAGCGCTCCCTGCTGGCGGCGGTCTGCGCGCTGGCTTTCCTGCCGGGCTGGCTCTACGCGGGCTACAGAGTGGTCAAACAGGGGCCGCCGCCGGCCACGGCGGCGGAGCGGGATCTCTATCTCGCCCGCAAGCTGCCGCTCTACCCGGCGGTCCGCCACCTCGACCGGCTCTCCAAGGTCGCCTATGCCTTCAACGCCGAGAGCATGAAGTACTTTCACGAGGGAGCCCTCTACGGCGACTGGATCGGCCCGGTGAGCTACCGCCGGCTTCTCCCTCTCGTCGAGAGGCCGGCGCTCCTCCATCGCGAGCTGCGGAAGCTGGGAGCGACTCACCTTCTGATGAGCAAGAGACCGGGCGCGGTCCGGCCGCCCGAGACGTCCGAGTGGCGGCGATGGTTCCGGCGCGTCCATGACGATCCGGCCGCGGAGGTCTTCGCGCTCGAAATCGAGTGACTTTCCCAGGACCTGAGAAGAGGATTCTTGTGCGAGAAAACCAAATTCACGCACAAGAAAACCGGATTCACAGGAATGAGGAGAGAATTCTTGTGCGAAAAAATGGGATTCACGCACAAGAGAACCGCTCTGATGTGCAAGAAATCCAAATTTCTGTACATGAAAAGCCGTTCGTTGTGCGAAAAAACTCTTTTCCCGCACAAGAATTTGGATTTGGCGGGGAGGTGAGAGCGTTGCCTTCCCTGGGAGCGCCGGCATCCCTGCCGGCCACAAACCAAACAACGGCCGGCAGGATGCCGGCGCTCCCAGGAAAGGCCAGGACGGTCCTCTCCTACAATAGGCACCCATGACCCTCCTCGACCTCCTGATTCTGAATCTGGGAGCCCGCTTCACCAAGCTCCTGATCGAGTCCTGGCTCGGCAAGGGAGCAGGAACGACCATCGCCGGCGAAGCGGCCGATCTCCTCAAGGGACGGTTCCAGAGCACCGCGGACCAGAAAAAGGCGAAGCGCGAATTCGAGGAACTGGGTGATCGTATGGCCAGGGAGCTCCTGCCGCTCTTCGAGGGTGCCGAGAGGCAGGGCCATGTCAATGCGGAGGCGGTGGTGCTCGCGCTGGAGTCCACTCTAGCCGGCCTGCCGAGCGCGGCCTTCTTGATCCAGAAGGACCTCGAGGCCCGAGCCATTCTGACCGAGCTGAGGAAGACCCGTCCGCTCCCCATCGCCCAATTCTCCCAGGCGGAGACGGACCTCTACGGGCGCGCTCTCGAACGCTCGGTGCGCCATCTGGTCGAGGTGGTCTCCCGGCTTCCTCAGTTCGAGGAAGCCTTCGCGGCCCGCAGCCTTCAGCAGCTCTCCAGGTTAACCGGCAACGTCGAAGAGATTCTGGCAGGGGTACGCCGGCTCGAGGCGACGGTCGGCGCCGAGAACCGGGATGAAAAAGCCCGCGAGTATGAGATCGACTACCGACTCGCCGTCCAGCGCAACCTCGACTACCTGGAGATCTTCGGCATCGACCTGCCCCCGGAGTCCCGGAGGCACAAGCTCTCCGTCGCCTACATCTCGCTTAATCTGGAAAGCCGCTCCGGAGAGACCGCACAGCCCCTTCCAGCCGAAGCGCTGTTCGATCGGCTGAGCACGGCTAAAGGGCAATTGCTGATTCGTGGTGACGCAGGCAGCGGAAAGAGTACCCTGTTCCGCTGGGCAGCCATGCAGGCTGCCGCTGGACCCCACTGGGATCTTTGGACCTTCCATGAATCAAGTTCTCCCTGGGATGTCTTAACCAAGCGTCGTCTACGTCAGAAAACCACTTGGAAGACCCGGGTGCCCTTTCTGATTCGCCTGCGGCAGTGTAAGTCAGGAGTACTTCCTAGCCCGGATCAGTTCGCGGAGCTAGTCACCCAGGCAGGCGGTCGGGCTCCTGAGGAATGGGTGAAGTCGGTACTCAAGCAGGGACGAGCCATCTTGCTCCTCGACGGAGTCGACGAGATCCCCAACGCCCGTCGGGAAACAACTCGCCGTGGAATAGAGGATCTCCTTGGGTATTACCCAGAGACCTACTTCGTGATCAGCACCCGCCCGAAGGCTGTCGAGCCGGACTGGCTTGCGCACCTCGGCTTTCAAGAGGCCCTCATCAACCCGCTCTCGGAACTGGACCGGGCCAACTTCATCGACCGCTGGCACGAAGCCGTCGCCGAGGAACTGAAACTACGCGGAAAGGCAGCCACAGATCTCCCTGGTATGGCCAAATCGTTGAAGAGACAGCTTGAGGACAACCCCGAGGTCGCGCGGCTCGCGACCAACCCACTCCTCTGCGCGATGATCTGCGCCTTGCACCGGGATCGCCGCGAGAAGCTTCCCGAGAGGCAGCGCCAACTCTGCGAGGATCTTTGCCACGCGCTCCTCCATCGACGCGAGCGAGAGAGCGGGCTGAATCTGGAAGAATTCCCCGAGCCCTATCGCCGCCTCGACTACCCCCAGAAGCGCGCAGCGGTCCAGGAACTCGCCCAGCACATGGTGCTCAATGGATACTCCTCGCATTCCACCGAGGAGGCCCAGGAGCAGATCGGTAAGGCGCTCAAGCAGTTCCCTGGGCACTCGGTAGCCGATGCCCGCGTTGTCACGGAATCGCTGGTTGAGAGGAGCGGCATCCTGCGCGAGGAAACCCAGGGAGAGATCAGCTTCATCCACAATGCATTCAAGGAGCTTCTCGCAGGTGATTACTTTGCGGGCGCAAACGACGGCGGGTTGCTGGCCAGACATGCGCTTGATCCCGCGTGGCAGCCGGTGATCCTTGTCGCGGTTGCAGCGGACCTGCGCGGCTTCGCGACCAAAGTCATCAAGGAGATTCTCAAGCCCGGATCTCAGGCCAAGGCTGAGCTTCGAGCGCGGCAGCTCATGGCCCTCCGCTGTCGGGCTGCAGCTCTCTATGTGGAAGAGGAGCTTGATCTTCAGTTGCAGCAGCTCAGGACAACCTTGTTTCCTCCCCGGAACATGGAGGATGCCGAAGCCTTGGCGACCGGCGGCAACGCGGCCGTGCCTTTTCTGGTTGCCGGCAAGAATCTGAATGCCAACGAAGCCGCGGCCAGCGTGCGGGCTCTGCGCTTAATCGGCACCTCCCAGTCGAGGCAGGCACTCCGGAGTTTCCTTGGCGATCGCCGAGATAGCGTTGTCTCCGAGTTGTCGCAGGCTGTTAATCCTTTGGACATTGACTGGGTCCGAGAGCAACTGCTCAAACATGAAACGCTTCCCGCATGGATTCGGGCACAGATCAACGATCTCTCCCCGTTGTCAGCATTGACCAACCTGCAGGTACTTTATCTCGGTGGAACTCAGGTCGCGGCTCTCTCTCCTCTGGCCACACTCACCAACCTGAAGACCCTCTATCTCAACGGGACTCGGGTCGCAGACCTCTCTCCTCTGACCACGCTCACCAACCTGCTGGTCCTCGTTCTCAACGGGACTCGGGTCGCAGACCTCTCTCCCTTGGCCACGCTCACCAAGCTGCAAGGCCTCTATCTCGCCCAGACTCAGGTTGCAGACCTGTCACCGCTCATGAGTCTTGCCAAACTCAAGCACCTGGATATCCGCGGAACCCCGGCTACTCAGGAAAACCCAGGAGTGCTTGAGCACCTCGGCTGCGAGATCGCTCGCTGATCGGCTACTCCGATGCCGCCGTCGAAGGCGCCGCCGGGCTTTCCAGTCCGGCCCGGCCCTGCCGCGCGAGGTACTCCTCCACGAACAGCAGCCGGTCGGGGCCGGCGCGGCGGATCACGGAGAGGAGGTCGTTCATCGAGGTGACCTCTTCGAGCTGCTCCTCCACGAACCAGTCGAGGAAGCGGACGCCGACGTAGCTGCGGTCGGACTTGGCGATCTCCACCAGGTCGTAGATCTGGCGGGTGACCTCCTCCTCCCATTCCAGGGCTTTGGAGACCGCCTCGTCGGCCGAGGCGAAGCCGGCCTTGGGGGCCGGGAGCGCCGGGATTACGACCTTGCCGCCCACGTCGTTGATGAACTTCACGAAGCGCATCGCGTGCGTGCGCTCCTCCTCGGACTGGCGGTAGAAGAACTTCGCCAGCTCCGGCAGGGTCTCGGAGTCGAAGTACGACGCGATGGCGATGTACTGCATCGAGGCGCCCATCTCGTTGCCGATCTGCTGGTTGAACGCCTGGATCAGCTTGTCACTGGCCAACATGTGCCGCTCCTCCCTCTTGGATGTCTGGTGCTGCCGGCCGCATTCTATGCCGGATCTCAGCACTCGATGACATTGATCGCGAGGCCGCCGCGGGAGGTCTCCTTGTACTTGGTCTTCATGTCGGCCCCGGTCTCGCGCATGGTCTTGATGACCCGGTCGAGGGAGACCTTGTGCGAGCCGTGGCCGCGCAGGGCGATGCGGCAGGCGTTGATCGCCTTGACCGAGCCCATGGCGTTGCGCTCGATGCAGGGGATCTGCACCAGCCCGCCCACCGGATCGCAGGTCAGCCCCAGGTTGTGCTCCATGCCGATCTCGGCCGCGTTCTCGACCTGCCAGTTGGCCCCGTCGAGCGCCGCGACCAGACCGCCCGCGGCCATGGAGCACGCCACTCCCACCTCGCCCTGGCAGCCGACCTCGGCGCCCGAGATGCTGGCGTTCTCCTTGTAGAGGAAGCCGATCGCCGCCGCCGTGAGCAGGAAGCGGATCACTCCCTCTTCCGTGGCCCCGGGCGTGAACCGCCGGTAGTAGCTCAGCACCGCGGGCAGAATGCCCGCCGCGCCGTTCGTGGGCGCCGTCACCACCCGGCCGCCGGCCGCGTTCTCCTCGTTGACCGCCAGGGCGAACAGGTTGACCCAGTCGAGCACGGTCAGCGGGTCCTTGAGCGCGTCCTCGGGACGGGAGGAGAGGTCGCGGTAGAGCTGCGGCGCGCGGCGCTGCACCTTGAGACCGCCGGGGAGCACGCCCTCCTGGCGGCAGCCGCGCTCGACGCAGGCCTGCATGGCGTCCCAGATCTTGAGAAGCCCGGCGCGCACCTCGGCCTCACTGCGCCGGACCTTCTCATTCTCCAGCATCAGCTCCCAGATGTCCTTGCCCGTCTCCTCGCAGAGGTCGAGCAGCTCCTGGCCGCTGCGGAACGGGTACGGGACCGCGGTCGGATCTTCCACCACCCGGCTCTCGCCGCCAACCCCTTCGTTGACCACGAAGCCGCCGCCGATCGAGTAGTAGACCCGCTCGTCGATGGCCTGCCCGCCGGCATCGAACGCCGTGAAGCGCATGCCGTTCGAGTGCAGAGGCAGCAGCTCCTTGCGGTTGAAGATCAGGTCGGTCTTCTCGTCGAAGGGGACCTCGTGCGAGCCATGGACGCGCAGGCGGCCGGTCTTGCGGATCTCCGCCACGCGCCTGGGGATGTGGTCGGGATCGACCTGCTCAGGGCTCTCCCCTTCCAGGCCGATCAGGATGGCTTTGTCGGTGCCGTGGCCCTTGCCGGTCATGGCGAGGGAGCCGTAGAGGTCGACCTTGACCCGGGACGTGCTACCGAGCGTGCCCTCGCTCTCCAGCCGCTGCGCGAAGCGCCGCGCGGCCCGCATGGGTCCGACGGTGTGCGAGCTGGAAGGGCCGATTCCGATGGTGAAGAGATCGAAGACGCTGATCGACATGGGGGCGATTCTAAGGCTTTTCGGGTGGGCGAACCGGGCGTGCTATCGTCACTCCCATAGAAGCACCTCGCATGCCCGACCGAGAGTCCGTCCCGAAGATCATCGAGGAGCTGCAGGCCGGCATCTCCGTGGAGGAGAATTTCCGCCGCCTCTGCGACCTCTACCACCGCCCCCTCTACCACTTCTTCGCGAAGCGCGGCTTTCCCGCGCAGGACTGCCTCGACCTAACCCAGGAGACGTTCCTCGGGATCTACAGAGGCATCGGCTCGTTCCGCCGGGACGCGCGGTTCGAGACCTGGCTGTTCAAGGTCGCCACGAACGCCTTCCGCAAGCGCCTGCGGTGGGACACGGCCGACAAGCGGGCGGGGCAGGAAGTTCCGCTCGAAGCGGAGTCGGACGACGACCGCGCGCTGGAGGAACGGGTGCCGGCGGGAGGGCCATTGCCCGGGGACCTGATGTTCGAGCGCGAGCGCGCCCGGCTCCTGCGCGGCGCCATCGAGGGGCTGCCGGAGCAGATGCGGAAGTGCCTGATCCTGCGGGTGTACCATGAGATGAGGTACCGCGAGATCGGCACGGTGCTGCGCCTGTCTCCGGAGACGGTCAAGGTCCACCTGTTCCAGGCGCGCAAACGGCTCCAGGCGGAGCTCGGCGACTACTTCCGGGACGCGGTCCCCGAAGAGGCGGCATCATGAATCGAGACGAGACCTTGCACCAGGTGATCGACGAGATCCTCGTGAAGACGGACATGCATCCGGACGCGGACGAGTTGGTGGCCTACCACGAAGGCACGCTCTCCCCCACAGAGGAGCGGCGCGTCCAGAACCATCTCGTGGCCTGCCGCGAGTGCGCCGCGCTGGCCGTGGATCTGGAGGGGCTCGGAGATCCCGAATTCGGGGCCGATGCGGACCTTCCGGACGATGCTGGCGAGATCGTTTGGGAGAGGGTGCGGGAGGAGATCCGGCCGTCCGCGAAGGTCGTGCCTTTCCGGAGGGCCGAGAAAACCATGGACCTGCCCCGTTGGCTCCAGTCCCTGGCCGCGATGCTGGTGATCTCCACCGTGGCCCTCTCCGGCTGGGTGGCCCACCTGCGGGACCAGGTCAAGGATCTGTCGAGCCCGCAGCTCAACGCTCCCATCCTGGACCTCTACCCCGCGGGCTCGACCCGCGGCGAGGGGGGGAACGACATCCAGTCCGTCCCCGCAGACGCCCGGGACGTCCTGCTCGTCCTCCACACTCCGGGACGTTCGAGGTTCGAGGACCACGGGGTGGTGATCGTGGACGCCGGCGGACACGAGGTCTGGAAGAAAGACGGCCTCGTGCTCAACTCGGACGGCTCGTTCACCCTGGAGCTGCCGAGGGACCATCTGGGGCACCGGCTCCGGCTCGTGGGTGTCGATCCCGGAGGTGGACGGGAGCTTGTCGCCGAGTATGCGCTGCCGGTCGAGGCGCCGTAGCGCCCTCGCCTGCCTTGGAATCCTCCTCGCCTGCGGGCAGCCGGCGCGGCAGGCCGCTGCTCCGCCCGGACGCAGGCTCGATCCGACCCCGGGAACGAAGGTCGCAGCCCGGATGAAGGGGGGCGAGACTCACGTCTATCTCCTTCCCGTCGAGGCCGGGCGGTTCGCCAGGGTGGTCGTGGAACAGCGCAGCATCGACGTGGCCGTGACCCTGCGCAAACCGGACGGCAGCCGCTTCGCTTCCATCGACAGCATCTTCGCCACCCGGGTTCCCGAGACGGTCTCCTGGATCGCAGCGTCTTCCGGGACCTGGCGGATCGAGGTGCGCCCCGCCTTCGCGGACCGCGCTCCGGGGGATTATGCGATCCAGATCGACGCCCTCCGCCCCGCCGCTCCCGAGGACCGCACCCGGGCCCGGGCCGAGCTCCTCCTCTCCCGAGCCGAGGAGCTGCGGCAGCTCCCCGACCGGCAGTCCCGCGAAACGGCGGCGGCCCAGGCTCGGGAGGCCGCGCAGCTCTTCCGGGAGCTGAACGATCCGAGCCGCGAGGCGGACGCCTTCTACAGCCTGGGATCAACCCTCTGGGGGCTGGACGACGAAATCGGCTCCCGCAACGCGTGCGAGCGCGCCCTGGCGCTCTTCCGCAAGGTGGGCCGGGAGTGGGAGGCCGGCAAGACGCTCGCCGCCGTCGGCCGGACCTGGAGCCGGGATGATCCCGATCGCGCTCTGGCGATCTACCGCGAGGCGCTGGAGGTCAACTGCCGCCTCGGCGACCGGCAGCAGGACGCGACTCTTCTTCTCAACCTGGGGAGGCTCTACAAGCGGCGCGGCGAAACCGACGCGGCTCTCGAGCATTATGAGAGAGCCCGTGCGATCTGGCGGGAGGAGGGAGCACGAGCCGATCTGGCGCTCACGCTCCGCGAGCTCGGCGACCTCTACCAGCAGATGGGCCAGACCCGCAAGGGGATCGACCTCCTCTCCCGAGCCGCCGCCCTGTACAAGGCGGAGGGCTCCCCGGCCGGCGAGGCGGCCGTGCTGAGGCTCCTGGGCGATGCCCAGGCCCGGGCCGGAAGGACGAAGGAGGCGCTCGCCTTCGCGCATCGCGCCCTCGAGACCCAGCGCGGGCTCGGCAATCTCAGGGAGCAGGCGACCGCGCTCAACAGCATCGGCTGCTGCCACCTCCTGCTGGACCAGCCCGGGAAGGCCCTCGGCCCCCTGGCCGAGGCGCAGGCGATCCACCGGAAGCTCGGGAACCGCACGGACGCGGCAATCGTCCTCGCGAACCTGGGGCTGGCCGAGGAGCAGCTCGGGCGTTCACGCCAGGCCATCGGATCGTTCGAGCAGGCCCTTCCCGTGCTGGTCTCGGCCGAGCTCCGCGATCACGAAGCCCTGGCCCTCCACGGCCTCGCCCTCTCCCACAGGCGCCTGGGGGAGCTGACCGCGGCGCGGCGGCTCGCCGAGGAGGCGATCGACCGCATCGAATCCCTCCGGAGCGAGTCCGCGAGCCTCGGGCTGCGCGCCTCCTTCCTCGCCTCCAAACAGGATTACTACGGCTCCTACGTCGAAGTCCTCATGGAGCTCCACCGCCGCGAGCCGGGCGCCGGCTACGATGCCCTGGCCCTCGCCGCGAGCGAGCAGGGCCGGGCGCGCAGCCTCCTGGACCTGCTGGCCGAGTCCGGCGTCGACCTCCGCAAGGGAGTGGACCCCGCGCTCCTCGCCCAGGAGGCGGATCTCGCCCGCAAGATCAACGCCGCGGACGCGCGCCGCCGCCGCGCTCCCTCCGAGACTGCCGAAGCCGAGCTGCGCGAGCTCCTCACGCGGCAGGACAGGATCGAGGCCGAGATCCGCCGGACGAGCCCGGTCTACGCCTCCCTCGCCCGCCCCCGCCCGCTCACCCTGCGCGAGATCCAGAGCGAGGTGGTGGACGGCGGCACGCTCTTCCTCCAGTACGCCCTCGGCCGGGAGCGGAGCTTCCTCTGGGCCGTGACGCCGGGCTCGCCGCTGGCCAGCTTCGAGCTGCCGCCGGGGAAGGAGATCGAGGAGGAGGCCCGCAGCGTCTACGGTCTCCTCTCCTCCAAGCCCAGGACCACGGCCCGCGATCGCACGGATCGCGAGCTGGCCCGGCTCTCCGGCCTGCTCCTGGCTCCGGCCGCCGGCCTTCTGGAAGGCAAGCGGCTGGTCGTGGTGCCGGACGGCGCCCTCCACTACGTGCCGTTTGCCGCGCTCCCCGCTCCCGGAACCGGCGAGCCGCTGGAGGTCCGGCACGAGGTCGTGATCCTGCCGTCGGCTTCCGTGCTGGCTGCGATCCGGCGTGAAGCCCGGGCTCCAGCTACCGGGACCCTGGCGGTCGTGGCCCCCGAGCTCGACACCGGTTCGGAGGCCGCCGGCATGGCCGCGGTGCGCGACGGCAAGCTCGGAGACCTCCCGTACTCCCGGGAGGAGGCGGAGGCGCTCCTGGCCCTGTCCCCGCCGGGGAAGAGCCTGGGCGTGCTCGGCGCCGAGGCTAGCCGCGAGGCCGTGCTGAGCGGCAGGCTCGCGCCCTACCGGCTGGTCCACTTCGCCACGCACGGTATCCTCGACGAGGACGATCCGGCGCTGTCGCGGCTCCTCCTCTCCCGGGGCTCGCTCTACGCCCACGAGGTCTATCATCTGAGGCTGTCGTCGGATCTGGTCGTGCTCTCCGCCTGCCGGACCGGGCTGGGCCAGGAGATCCGCGGCGAGGGGCTGGTGGGGCTCACGCGCGGCTTCCTCTACGCCGGCGCGAGAGGGGTCGTGGTCAGCCTCTGGGACGTGGACGACCGCGCCACGGCCGAGCTGATGCGCCGCTTCTACCACGGGATGCTGAAAGAGGGCCGCCCGCCCGCCGCGGCTCTCCGCGACGCCCAGGCCTCGCTCCGCCGCGAGCCGGGCTGGCAAGAGCCCTACTTCTGGGCGGGCTTCGTGCTGCAGGGGGATTGGCAACCCCGATAAACCATCCCATACTTCCCGGATCTACCCGGACAGAACCGTTTCTCAAGGAGGATGAGATGAGACACCAGCCTTTCGGCGCTGAAGAGAATCCCACGGACGACAAATCAGACACCTGGGGCGGTGGCCCGCGGCCTCCGCAAGAGTAGCTGCTCCGGCCCTGCCGCATCCGATCAGCCCCCGCGAGGGGGCTTTTGTTTTTTCCGGCTAACCCATCCCGCGAAGCCCTGGATCTATCCCCCTGTCGCTGATCGAACCAGGAGGAAGAAATGAGCTTCGACGCCCTCGCCGATACGTCGACCACGATCCCGATCCACACCTGGATGTTGGCGCTCCAGCCCGCCCGCAGCGAGAGCTGGGAAGGGCCGGCCGACGAGCATCTCCTCGCCCGCATCGCCGAGGGCGACCTGGACGCGTTCCAGTCCTTCTACGAGCGTCACGCCGCGCGCGTGACGGCCTACGCCTGCAAGCTCGCCCGCGACCGCCACCTCGCCGAGGACGTGGCCCAGGAGGTCTTCACCTCGGTCTGGACCAAGGCCGCGAGCTTCCGGCCCGAGCGCAGTCCTGGCGACGGCGCCCCCGGCTGGCTCTACACCCTCACCCGCAACAAGCTCATCGACCACTGGCGGCGCGGTCCCAAGGCCGCGGTCACCGAGGAGATCGACGAGCAGCGCCTCCCCGCCCAGGGAGAGCACAAGGACCTCCACCTCACCATGAAGCAGGCGCTCGCGCAGGTCTCCCCCGACCAGCGCCAGGCCATCGAGATGGCCTACTTCGGCGGCCTTACCTACCAGGAGACCGCCGGCGAGCTCGAGCTGCCCGTGGGCACGCTCAAGTCGCGCATCCGCCTGGGGTTGCGCACGATGCGCACGCTGCTCAGCGAGGGGCGGCGGGCGGCGAATTAGGCTGCCCCCCCGCCCAAGGACCTCAACGACACCAAGGACATCAAGGACGGTTTCCGGAGTCCTTGGTGTCCTTGAGGTCCTTGGTGTCCTTGTCGTCCTT
>Ga0068862_100001309_pt1 | contig 23179 bp, 27 predicted proteins | sample KBSSwiS52_FD_66598 | JGI IMG/M metagenome (GOLD analysis project Ga0068862, IMG submission 66598) | Switchgrass rhizosphere microbial communities from Kellogg Biological Station, Michigan, USA - KBS Switchgrass S5-2 | ecosystem: Host-associated > Plants > Roots > Rhizosphere > Soil ... | reverse complement strand
CCAGGAGGGCTTCGGCTGGTAGATCAGCTCGCCGGGCTCGGGGACGTGACGGTGCTCGGGGCTCATGCGGTCGCCAGGTAGAGGGCGGCGGCGATGAAGCAGAGGGCGAAGACGGCCGCGGCGAGGGCCCCGGTGAGGAGGCCGGCGATCAAGTTTCCGCGGGCGGTATCGCGATCCATCGGCTTGATTTCTATCAATTACCGCGAACGGCTAGACGTTCGCCGCGATCGCGATCGAGAGGAACAGCAGCGCCAGGTAGGCGAGCGAGAAGAGGTAGGTGCGGAGCGCCCACTTGCGGTCGGCGGCGCGCAGCAGCCGCACCGAGAAGTAGACGAAGACGCCGCCCAGCAGCATCGAGGGCACCAGGTAGGCGACACCGAGGCCACCGGCACAGAAGGGCAGCTGGGTGACCGCGTAGAGCAGCACCGAGTAGAGGACGATCTGGCGCCGCGTCTCGGCCTCGCCGCGGACCACCGGCAGCATCGGCACCCCCGCCCGCGCGTACTCGTCCTTCATCAGCAGCGAGAGGGCCCAGAAGTGCGGCGGGGTCCAGAAGAAGACGATCGCGAAGAGGTAGAAGGCCATACCGCTGAGGCTGCCCGTGGTCGCCGCCCAGGCGACCAGCGGCGGCACCGCGCCGGCGGCCCCGCCGATGACGATGTTCTGCGGCGTCGAACGCTTCAGCCAGAGCGTGTAGACGAAGACGTAGCCGAGCAGGCCGGAGAGCGAGAGCGCCGCCGCCAGCGGGTTGACGGTCAGCGCGAGTAGCAGGAAGGAGGCTGCTCCCAGCAGCACGCCGTAGGTGATCGCGGCGGCGGGCGAGACGCGGCCCGAGGCGACAGGGCGGTCGGCGGTGCGGGCCATCATCCGATCGAGGTCGCGGTCGATGGCGTGGTTGATCGCCCCGGCCCCGCCGGCCGACAGCGCGCCGCCGATGCAGGTCAGCAGGACCAGCCCGATCGAGGGGCTGCCCGCCGTGTACATCGTCGTCACCGTGGTGAACAGCAGCAGCGACTGGACCTTCGGCTTGGTCAGCGTCAGGTAATCGCGGACGACGGTCGGTAAGGGGGAGCGCTCGACCGCCGTCGGGTTGGGCGCGGAGGTCGCGCCGGCACCGGTGCTCATGCGGTCAGGCTACCGGCTGGCGCTCGCGAGCCTCGCGCTCGCGGCGGGCGGTGCGGCGGGCGATTGCGTCGCGGATGTCGCGCATCGGACGGTCGCTGCGGACGTCCGGCAGGACGTCGAAGTTGTGCGGGTCCGGCGGCGAGAGCGTGAACCACTCGAGGGTGTCGCCGCCCCAGGGGTCGTGCCCGGCCTCGGCGCCATTGGTGCGGCTCGAGATCGCGTTGACGAGGGTCATCAGGACGCCGATGAAGATCACGAAGGCGCCGATCGTCGAGAGCAGGTTCCAGAAGCTGACGCCGGTGCCGCCGAAGTACTTGTAGGCATCGACCACCTGGCCCGAGACCTGGCCGGCGAAGAACAGCGGCACGAAGGTGAGGACCATCCCGAGGATCAGGGTCCAGAAGGAGAGCCGGCCGAGGTACTCGCCCATTGTCCGGCCGGTGATCTTCGGGTACCAGTAGTGGAGCGCCGCGAAGCCGCCGAAGACGGCGCCGCCGACCAGCGCGAAGTGGGTCGCCGCGGTGGCGTCGACGGTGTTGTGCAGCTGCCAGGCGGAGCCGACCATCGACTGCTGCAGCTCGGCGGCGAGGCCGACGGTGATGCAGGCGAGCGCGCCGATTGCGAACAGCAATGGCGACCGCATCCGCAGCACGCCGCCGATCATCGTCGCGATCAGGTTGTAGATGATCAGACCGAAGGGGACGATCAGCGCCAGCGACATCAGCATCGCGAAGTACTGCCAGCCGATCCCGATTGGCGCGGTCAGCATGTTCTGCATCCAGGCCAGCGTGCCGATCACCGCGACGACCGCCAGCGAGACCATCACCGTGCGCCGGTTGAACAGCGGTTTGCGCGAGAAGGTGGTGACGATTTCGGCGATCACCCCGAAGGCGAAGATCAGGATCGTCATGTAGACGCCGGTGAAGAAGATCCAGCTCAGGTGCTGCCAGAGCAGCGGCGCGCCGCCGGTCGAGTCGGAGAAGAAGATGCCTTCGTAGTGGCGGTCGATCTCGAGCATCGTCAGCGCCGCCAGGAAGACCGGTCCGATCACGGTCATCAGCCAGCAGCAGACGTTGGCGGCGAAGGCGAAGACCGGCGCCCGGCGCCAGGCCATTCCCGGCGCCCGCATCCGCCGCAGCGTCGTCCCCAGGTCGATCGCCATGAAGACGAAGCCAAGCGTCGCGAAGCCGACCGAGGTGATCCAGACGTCGACCCCGTTGTTGGCGAGGAAGGCGGTCTCGCTGAGCGGCGGCAGCGGGTTGACCCCGGCCTCCGAGGGGGTCCAGAAGAAGGCGACGTAGAAGAGGGTTGCGCCCGCGACCCAGAGGGCGACTCCGACCTGGCTCAGCCGCGGCAGCGCCGTGCCGCGCGCCCCGACCTGCAGCGGCGCGACGTAGTGGAAGAAGCCGAAGACGAACGGCAGCGCGAAGAAGAAGATCGCCGTCGCCCCGTAGTAGGAGAGCATCCGGTTGAAGGTGACCGGCGCCAGGAAGGTGTTTTCCGGCACCACCAGCTGCAGCCGCATCAGCAGGAACTCGATCAGCGCCATGAAGAGGAAGCCGCCGGCGCCGGTCAGCAGGATGCTGCCGAGGTCCTTGTGGTTGGCGCTGGTCGTCAGCTCGACCCAGCGCGCCCGCCGCGGCGGGATGCGGTCGATGACCAGCTCGGGCGCGGCGCGGTCGCTCATGGCACTTCTCCGTTTTCGAGCAGTTCGATCACGTGTTCCTGGGCGGTGTCAATTTCCTTTTTCTGCTGCTGGATGAAGGCTTTGTATTCGTCGGGGGAGACCACTTCGACCTCGGTCCGCATCTGCGCGTAGGCCTGCCCGGAGAGGGTCGACGCGTTGCCGCTGAAGTCGCCTTCCTTTTCAGCCCGGAAGTAGATGTTGTGGACCTTGCCGGGGACCGCGTCGGCCTTGCCGGCGAGGTCGCCGACGTTCCAGGTGTGGACGACGTCGGTCGAGATCAGTTTCAGCTTCACCGCGGTGTCGACCGGGACCACCAGCTTGTAGTAGGAGAAGGCGCCGTTCGGGTAGTCGTAGCGCCAGATCCACTGCTGGCCGGTGGCTTCGATTTCGAGCGGCTTGCCGAGCGGCTCGCCTTTCGCCGAGGTGAGGCCGCTGGCGCCGGTGCTCGGGGTTTCGCGGGCTTCGTCGGTGAGCACGATGCTGATCACGAAGAGCACCAGGGCGAAGGCGGTGAGGACTGCGGCGACGGGCGCCTGGACGCGGCCCGGGCCGGTCAGCTGGCGCGGCTCGGCACCGCGGGCGGCGCGGAAGCGGCGGACGACCCCCAGCAGGGCGAAAAGGACGATCGCCACGACGAGAACCGCGGCGACGAGGCCGACCCACATCAGGGCGTCGATCTGGTCAGATCCAGGAGAGTGCGGGGACAAGGCGCGGCCATTCTATTCAGGCGAGGCGGCGCCGCGGCTCCTGCCCACGCTCGTCCGCGGCTGCGGCCGGGAGCGCGCTCGAGCCTGCTCATATACTCGCCGCGCGATGAAGCGCCGCCGAGGACCGAACGCGCTGGGCCTCGCTGTACGCGCCGGCGCCGGCGGATGCCTGGTCGCGGCGATTGCGGTGCCGCTGCTTCGCAAGCGGCTGCGGATCCCGGCACCGGTGACGATCGCCGCCACCGCCTCGGGCCCGCTCGCGCTCGCCGTCCTGCAGAAGCGCTCGCGCACCCGCGATGTCGCCCTCTTCGCCATGCAGATGTGGGCCTTCGCGGTCGTCCACGAGCTGCCCTACGACGACCCGGAGAAGCTGCGGCGGCGCCTCCACACCTCCTATCCGATCGCCAGCGACCGCCTGATCGGCTTCGGCAAGCTGCCCAACGCCCGCCTGCAGCGGGCGATCGCCCGGCTGCCCTTTGCCCGCGCCCTCGACCGCGTCCTCACCTGGGCCCACTGGCTCTGGTTCTTCGAGCCGTACATGGTCCTGGTCTGGATCCTGGTCCGCGACCACAACCGCTTCCCGCGGGCGGCGCGGCAGATGGCGGCGGTTTTCGACCTCGGCTGCGTCGGCTACTGGCTGGTGCCGACCGCGCCCCCCTGGTGGACCGCCGAAAACGGCCACGCCGGCGAGGAGAAGGTGCGGCGCATCATGGTCGAGGTCGGCGAACCGACCTGGGGGCGCGCCTGGGAGACGATGTACAAGGCGCTCGGCGGCAACCCCTGGGCGGCGATGCCCTCGCTGCACTTCGCGACCTCGGTGATGGGGGCCGTCTCGCTCTCGGAAACGGGCCGCGCTTCGGGCGCGATCGGCTGGACCTACGCCGGCACGCTCGGCTTCGCGCTCGTCTATCTCGGCGAGCACTACGTCACCGACCTCGTCGCCGGCGGCCTGCTCGTCGCCTTGGTGCGCCGCGGCGATCCGCTCGCCGAACCAGCCGTCCAGGCGATCAATCGCGGTCTGCAGCGTTTGGAGCGCATGGCCAGCCAGTAACTTTTCGCAGCAGTGCCTGGAGATCAGATGGCAAACGGCGGTGGCGATGCCGAGATGCCGATCCTGACGACCAAACGGATCGTCCAGACGCTGGTGCTGGTCGCGATCCTCCTCGTCGGGATCTATTTCTTCGTCCCCAAGATCGCCGGCTTCGGCGACGCCCTCGGCAAGCTCGACGATGCCGACCCGCTCTGGATCGGGATCGCGATCGGCTTAAACGTCCTCGCCTACGCGACCTACATCGCCCTCTTCAAAGCGGTGGTCGGCGGCGATGCGCTGCGGCTCAGCTGGACCGAGACGTACGAGATCAACATGGCCGGGGTGGCGGCGACGCTGCTCTTTTCGGCCGGTGGCGCCGGCGGGGTGGCGCTCACCTATTGGGCCCTGCGCAAGGCCGGGATGGCGCGCCGCGACGTCGGCCGCCGGATGGTCGCCTTCATCAGCCTCCACTACGCCTTCTACCCGATCGCCCTGATCGTCTGCGGGCTTCTGCTGCGGACCGGCCTCGTCAACGGCAAGGACTCGGTCGAGCTGACGATCGTGCCGGCGGCAGTCGCCGGGCTCTTGATCGTGATCGGGTTCCTGATCGCGCTGATCCCGCCCGACGTCGAGCGGCGCTGGAGCCGTTACGCCAGCAGCGAGAAGGCGCGCTCGTTCGTTCGCTCCGCCGCCAAAGTGCCGGCCACGGTCGCCGAGGGCTTCCGCTTTGCCCTCAGCCTCTTCACCCACCCCTCCAAGGGCGGCCTGGCGCTGATCGGCGCCGCCGGCTACTGGGCCTTCAGCATCGGCGTGCTGTGGGCCTCGTTCCATGCGCTCGGCGTCAAGGTGCCCCTCGCGGTCGTCGTCCAGGGCTATTTCCTCGGCATGGTCGCCAACCTCTTCCCGCTGGCGCCGGCCGGGGTCGGCGCGGTCGACGCGGGGATGATCGGTGCCTTCGTCCTCTTCGGCATCCCCGAGGAGACGGTTTTCCCGGCGATCCTCGTCTTCCGCCTGATCTCCTTCTGGATGCCGATCCCGCCGGGGGTCGTCGCCTTCTTCCAGCTGCGCCACCGGGTACGACTGTGGGAAGAAGAAGGGCTGCCAATCGAACGCGGCGGCGGGGCGATTTCGGAGCTGGAGCCGGCGGTCGGGCCGCTTGTGGACGACCGCCTCGGGGAGTACTATAAAAAGTAAAGTAATAGGCTGTAGAGCTTGAAAAATGGCTCAGGAGACGAAATGACGGATACCGACAGCAAGCAGGTCGAGAACGTGATCATCGTCGGCGGCGGGCCCGCCGGCTATACCGCCGCGCTCTACACCGCGCGCGCCAATCTGAACCCGCTCGTCTTCGAGGGCTTCCAGTGGGGCGGTCAGCTCCAGAACACGACCGACGTCGAGAACTACCCCGGCTACCCCGAGGGGATCATGGGGCCGGAGATGATGTCCCAGTTCCGGGCCCAGGCCGAGCGCTTCGGCAGCCGTTTCGTCACCGACGACGTCGACCGGGTCGAGCTCTCCGATGGCGGCATCCAGAAGGTCTTCCTTGGCGACGAGGAGCACCGCGCCAAAACCCTGATCCTGGCGATGGGCGCCGAGCCGCGCCGGCTCGGGATCCCGGGCGAGATGGAGCTCGGCGGCCGCGGCGTCTCCACCTGTGGCGTCTGCGACGGCGCCTTCTTCAAGGGCCACCGGGTGATCGTGGTCGGCGGTGGCGACTCGGCGATGGAGGACGCGATCTTCATCTCCAAGTTCGCCGACGAGCTGACGATCGTCAACCGGCGCGACGAGTTCCGCGCCTCGAAGATCATGCTCGAGCGCGCCGAGGAGAAGGAGAACATCGACTTCAAGACCCCGTTCGTCCCCGAGGAGTTTGTCGGCGGCGAGGACGGCAAACTGCAGACCATCCGGCTGCGCAACGCCGAGACCGGCGAGCAGGAGGACCTCGATGCGACCGGCGCCTTCGTCGCGATCGGCCACATCCCGCGCTCGGAGGTCGTCAAGGACCAGGTCGACACCGACGAGGACGGCTACATCAAAGTCGAGCCCGGCTCGACCCGGACCAACCTCGGCGGCGTCTTCGCGGTCGGCGACGTCGTCGACCGCACCTACCGCCAGGCGGTCACCGCCGCCGGCACCGGCTGCATGGGCGCGCTCGACGCCGAGCGCTTCCTGCGCGACAGCCCGCCGCCGGTCGAGGCCCACTGGTTCCCCGGCGGCGAGCCGGCCGAGATCGCAACCGGCTCCTGATGCCGGCCGAATGTTCGCACCTCGATCAGGTCAAGGTGCTCGAGGCGCCGGCTGAGATCGCTGGCTGCGAGGAGTGCCTGAAGACGGGCGGCCGCTGGGTGCACCTGCGGATGTGCCAGACCTGCGGCCAGATCGGCTGCTGCGACAACTCGCCGGGCAAACACGCGACCGCCCACAACCACGAGACGGGGCACCCGATCATCCGCTCGGTCGAGCCGGGTGAGACCTGGAGCTGGTGCTACCCCGACGAACTGATGATGGAACTGACCGCGGAGTAGCTCAGCCGAGCTCGCGGGCGAGGGTCGCCGCGAAGGCCTCGCGGGCTTCGAGCGTACGCGGGCCGGGGACGTTGCCGAGCTCGATGCCGTCGATCGTGTGGACCGGCTGGACCTCGCGGACGGTCGAGGCGAGGAAGGCCTCGCTGGCGCCGAGCAGATCGCCCACCGGGTACTCGCCCTCGCTGACCTCGAGCACGGCGAGCAGGCGGTCGCGGGTGATCGAGGCCAGCACGCCGGCCTCGAGCGCGGTGGTCCGCAGCTCGCCCTCGGAGACCCAGAAGAGCGAGGAGGTCGGCGGCTCGAGCACGATGCCGTCGGGGCGGACGAACACCGCCTCGTCGGCGCCGCCGGCCTTGGCCAGCCGCGTCGCGTGCATGTTGGCGGCGTAGGAGAGCGACTTGACCCCGTTGAGGATCACCGTCGGCTGGTAGACGACCGAGGCGACCGCGACCGCCGCGGCGTGCTCGGGGACCGGCTCGGTGGCGGCGATCCGGCGCCCGCCGCGGGTCACGATCAGCCGCAGCTGCGCTTCCGCCCCGCCGGCTTTTGCGAGCAGCGCCTCGACCTCGGCTTCGAGCGCCGGGCGATCGAGCGGCAGCTCGATCGCGTCGGCGGAGCGCTGCATCCGCTCGTAGTGGTCGGCGAGGGCGAAGGGGCGGCCGGCGTAGAGCCGGATCACCTCGAAGACGCCGTCGCCGCGGTAGACACCGTCGTCTTTGAGCGCGATCGTCGCCTCGGCGGTCGGGGTGATCGTGCCGTCGACGCTGGCCAGCTCGGTGAATCCCGAATCCATGCGGCGAGGCTATCCAAGGCCGCCCATGGTGGTCCCGCCCGGCCTATCCTTGGATCGTGCTGTTCGTACTGGGGACGCTGGGAGTGCTGGCGCTGATCGTCGCCGTCCTGCTGCTCGTCGGCCACTTCTCGAAATCGACCGCCGCCGACCTGCTCGACTGGCGCCCGACCCGCTCGCCGGCGCTCGAGGCCCAGAACGAGGTCGACGACGTGCGCCAGATGCTCGAGGCGCAGAACGAGATGCGCCGCCGCCGCGGCGCCCCCGAGATGACCGAGGAGGATCTCGACGCGGCGGTGCGGGAGGACGAGAAGCTTAGGTTGCGCGGGCGCGGACCGTTCGATTCGGGGTAAGTGGGGCGGGAGGGTCCGGTACCCCTCCTCACTCGGCCTGTCGGCGTGGGGCGGATTCGGCTGCGCCCGCTCGAGCTCCGGGCCTCAGCCGCAAAACGTTCGGAGGGGCACCGGACCCTCCCGCCGCTCAGGCCGCTGCGCTGGACCGTGCCGCCGCGGCTTTGGGAGCTGCGGAGCGTTTGTTCTCTGCCCCGACGGGGCCGATGGCGAGGGCCAGGAGGGAGGCCGCGAGGCCGGCGCCGAGGCAGAACCACCAGCCACGGCGCAGGCCGGCGAGCAGGTCGCCGCCGGTCGAGTCGTTGAGCAGGGCGACGAGGATCGCGACGCCGATCGCCGAGCCGAGCTGGCGAGCCATGCTGAAGACCGCCGTCCCGGTGGCGAAGCGGCTCGGCGGCAGCGCCGCGGTGGCGGCTGCGGGGAGCGTGCCGAGGGTCAGCCCGACCCCGGCACCGCCGATCATGAAGCCCGGCAGGAAGCTGCTGGCATAGCTCGAGCCGGCGTCGACCGTGGCCAGGATCCAGGCGAAGCTGGCGGCGAAGAGGAGGCCGCCGACGGCGGCGATCGGGCGCGGGCCGATGCGGCCGCCGAGCCGGCCGGCGGGGACGGCGAAGGCCGCCGCCATCAGCGGGCCGGGGGAGAGGGCGAAGCCGGCGCGCAGCGCCGAGTAGCCCCAGACTTCGGTCAGCAGCAGGACGCCGGCGAGCAGCATCGCGCCGAAGCCGGCGAAGAAGACGAGGGTCGCCGAGTTGGCCAGCGCGAAGGAGCGGACCCGAAGCAGCGGCAGCTCGATCACCGGCGCGCGGTGGTGGGCGGAGCGGTAGAGAAAGCCGGCGACCAGCGCCGTCGCGGCGGCGAAGGCGGCGACGTCGCGGGGGTCGCCCCAGCCCCAGTCGGGCCCCTTGACGATGCCGAGGGTGAGAACGCCGATGCCGAGCGCCAGCATCGCCGCGCCGAGCAGGTCGGGGCGGCCGTCCTCGGGCTCGCGGACCTCGTCGAGGACGCGCCAGCCGATCACCGCCGCGATCAGCCCGGTCGGCACGTTGACGATGAAGATCCAGTGCCAGCTGAGCTGGACGAGGAGGCCGCCGAGCGGCGGCCCGAGCGCCGCGGCGACGCCGCCAACCGCCGACCAGATCCCGATCGCCAGGGCCCGCTGCTCGGGCGGGAAGGCGGGGAGGATCAGGCCGAGGGTGGTGGGGATCATCATCGCCCCGCCGACCGCCTGCAGGACGCGGGCGCCGACGAGCGCCTCGACCGAGGGGGCGGCGGCGCAGAGAGCCGAGGCGAGCGAGAAGACGACGAGGCCGAGCAGGAAGACCCGCTTGCGGCCGACCCGGTCGGCGATCCGCCCGGCGGGGACGAGCAGCGCCGCGAAGACGATCGCGTAGCCGTTGAGGACCCACGAGAGGTCAGGGAGCGAGGCACCGTCGAACGAGCGCGCGAGGTCGGGGAAGGCGAGGTTGACGATGAACAGGTCGAGGCTCGCCATGAACAGCCCGACCGAGGTCAGGATGAGGACTTTCCAGCGCTGCTCCATCACCGCTCCGTTCGTCTCGCTTGCATTTCGCAAGGCACCCTAGCCCTGCGGCTTGCAAAAAGCAAGCGACGGCCCTACAATCGGGTGGATGCCGATCAAGGCCTTCGCCGAGCTCAACTGTTCGATCGCCAAACCGCTCTCGGTGCTGGGTGAGCGTTGGGCGCTGCTGGTTATCCGCGACGTCAGCCTCGGCAAACGCCGCTTCGACGAGATCCAGAGCTCGCTGGGGGTTGCGACCAACGTCCTCAGCCAGCGGCTGGCGACGCTGACCGAGGAGGGAATCCTCGAGCGCCGCCCCTACAGCGAGCACCCCGAGCGCTTCGAATACCGCCTCACCGAGAAAGGCCGCGACCTGATGCCGGTCCTCTGGGCGCTGATGCGCTGGGGCGACAAGTGGACTGCGGGGGAGGCCGGCCCGCCGGTCGAGATCGTCCACGACGACTGCGGCGAGGTCGCCCACATGGTGCCGACCTGCTCGGCCTGCGGCGAGGAGCTGGTCGCCGGCCGCGGTCACGTCCACGCGCGGCCGGGTCCCGGCGCCAGCGCCGAGCAGCGCGCCGCCGCCTCGTTCTGACCTAGAGTCGCGCGCGATGGCACGCGCGCTAATCGTCGGCTGCGGCTGCTGCGGGCGCTCGCTCGGCGAGCGGCTGCTCGCCGCGGGCTGGGCGGTGCGCGGGACGAGCCGCCGCGAGGAGGGTCTTGCGGCGATCGCGGCGGCGGGGATCGAGCCGGCACTGGCCGACCCCGAGCAGCCGGGGACCCTGCTCGAGCTGGTCGGCGACGTCGCCGTCGTCGTGCTCGCGCTCGGCTCAGCAGCCGGGGACCCGGAGCAGGTCGCGGCGGTCCACGGGCCGCGCCTCGAAGCGCTCGTCGAGCGGCTGGTCGACACCCCGGTCCGCGGGGTCGTCTACGAGGCGGTAGGAGATGTCGACCCGGCGCTGCTCGAGGGCGGGGCGGAGGTGCTGCGGCGCGCGGAGCGCACCTGGCGGATCCCAGTCGAGCTGGTCGAAGCGCCGCGCGCCGACCCGAAAGCGTGGGCCGAGGCGATGGCAAACGGCGTCAGCAAGGCGATCTCGCCGTCCGGCGGCGCCGCCGGCGCCTAACCGAGTCGCGCCAGGAGGTCGGCCAAGATTCGCGCGGTCGCCCCCCAGATCAGCGCCCCGTCCACCTCGTAGGTGGGGGTGTGAAGCGGGATGCCGCGGCGGATCAGCCGCCGCATCGCGTATCCCTCGCGCAGGATCTCGAGCGAGAAGGTGAGGACCGTCTCGACCTCGGTCGGGTTCGGCTCGAGGCCGAGCTCGAGCGGGTCGGCGACGGTGCCGACGAAGGGGTGGACGCGGTAGCCGGAAACGAAGGTCGAGACCGGGGCGAGCGCGCCGGCCAGCGTCACCGCGGCGGGATCGAGGGCGATCTCCTCCTCGGCCTCGCGCAGCGCCGTCGCCGCCAGGTCGGCGTCGTCGGGGTCCTGGCGGCCGCCGGGGAACGAGATCTCGCCGGCGTGGCGGCGCAGGTCGGCGCGGCGCTCGGTGAAGATCAGCCCCGGTTCCGCGGGCCAGCCATAGAGCGCGAGCAGCACCGCCGCGTCGGTGCCGCCCCGCGACGGTGTCGCCGCCGCCTGCTCGGGGGTCAGCAGCCGCTCGCCCAGCCCGCGCGGGATCGGCCGGCCGATTTCGGGAGGCATGGGCTCGTTTTCGTCCCGTCGGCTGCTCAGACGATCACCTGGACGGTGCCGCCATCGACCGACCAGGCGGCGCCGGCGACGTAGGAGGCGCGCTCCGAGCAGAGGAAGACGATTGCCGCGGCGATCTCGACCGGCTCGGCGAGGCGGCCGATCGGGCGTTTGGCGCCGGCCGCGGCGACCGCCTCCTCGCGGGTGGCCGCGCCTGAGCGCTCGCGCGCCTGGTCGGCGAGTCCGCCGGCGGCCATCCACAGCTCCGATTCGGTCGGGCCCGGGCAGATCGCGTTGACGAGGACGCCGCGCTCGGCGTAGCGGTCGGCGAAGAGCCGCGAGAGCGAGAGCTCGGCCGCCTTTGCCACCGAGTAGTCGGGCATCAGCGGCGAGGGACGCTTGGCCGAGGTCGAGGCGACGTTGACGATCCGCCCCCAGCCGCGCTCGGCCATCGGCGGCGCCGCCGCCCGCATCGCCCGCAGCGGCGCCATCACGTTGAGCTCGTACTGGGCGCGCCAGTCCTCGTCGGGCACCTCCTCGAGCTCGTGGTAGCGGGCAAAGCCGGCGTTGTTGACGAGCACGTCGAGCGCGCCGAAACGCTCCTCCGCAGCGGCCAGCAGCCGCTCGCCGGCGTCCTCGTCGGTGACATCGAGGGCGAACGCGGCGGCGCTTCCTCCCGCCTTGGCGCCGGCCTGCGCCGCCAGCTTGACCGCCGGCGCCAGCCGCCCCTCGTCGCGGCCGACCAGCAGCACCGCCGCGCCCTCGGCGCAGAGCAGCGCCGCCACCTCGCGGCCGATCCCGCGGCTGGCGCCGGTGACGACGCAGCCGCGGCCGGCGATCCCAAGGTCCATCGGCTAGGCCGCCTCGACCCGCTCGACTACGGTCACCTTCGCTTCCCCCGCCAGCACCCGGTGGACCGGGCACTTCTCGGCGATCAGCAGCAGCCGCGCCCGCTGCTCCGCGTCGAGCTCGGCGGGCAGCCGCAGCGCCACCTGGAAGTGGTCGGGGACGTGGTGGTCGTAGCTGACGTCGACGTCGACTTCGACCTTGCCGACGTCCCACCCCTTGCGCGCCGCGTACATCTCGACGGTGATCGCAGTGCAGCCGGCGAGGCTGGCGGCGAGCAGCTGGGTCGGCCGCGGGCCGGTGTCGGTGCCGCCGCGGTCGGGTGGCTCGTCGACGATCAGCACGTGGCCGCCCTCGAGGTCGACCTCGTGGGCCAGTCCCTCGATCCGGCGGGCCGAGATCCGCACCCTCAGGCGCCTCGTTCGCGGCCCTCGAACAGGGCCGGGTCCTCGACGTCGGCGTACCGCGCCATCGCGAAGGCGAGGTCGGAGGCGCGGTTGATGAAGTGGATCACGGTCTCGCTGGCCAGCTCGCCTTCCTCGGCCAGTTCGGAGATGCGGCGCTCGGCGCGGCGGATCACCGTGCGGGCGATGTCGAGCTGGGCGGAGAGCCGGTTGCCGCCGGGGATGACGAACTTCGGCGGCAGTTCGACCGCGGCCATGTAGCGGTCGATCAGCCGCTCGAGCTCGGCGACCATCTCCTCGGTGACGCGGCTGACTCCGTCCTGCAGGCGGTCGGCGGCCTCCGGCGCGGTCGCCAGCTCCGCTCCGGCGATGAAGATGTCGTCCTGCAGGCGGAGGATCGCCGCCGCCATCTCCTCCTCGCCCTCGCCGCACAGGGCGCGGGCGGCGCCGAGCTGGGCGCAGGCCTCGTCGAGGGTGCCGTAGGCCTCGGTCCGGCCGTGGTGCTTGGGGATGCGACCGCCGTACCAGAGCGAGGTGGTCCCGTCGTCGCCCTTCTTGGTGTAGATCTTGACCACGGTCCCTCCTAACCGATCGGCCGCACCGGGTTGAAGGCGAAGCCGGTCATCACCTTGGGGAAGAAGTAGGTCGACTTCGGCGGCATGTTCTCCTCGGTCGCGGCGACGGCACGGACCTGCTCGATCGGGACCGGGCGGAGGACGAAGGCGACGTCGTAGCCGTCGTCGAGCGCGGCGAGGGCGTCGGGGACGCTCTTCGCGTATTCGAGCCCGTGGCGCTCGTCGATGTCCTCGTCGCTCATCCCCAGGAGGCCCTTGAGGACGAGGGTCTCGAGGATCGCCGAGTCGAGCCGCCGGTAGGCCTCGGGTTTGCCGTCGAGGAGGCGATCGAGCTCCTCGCGGGCCGTGTCCCTCAGCCGCAGCCGGTAGGCGGTGCGGTGGTGGCCGTCGTAGAGGCCGAAGACGCCGACCCCCTCCTCCCCGGCCGGGTCGATCTCGCCCTCCGGCACCTCGCTGGCGTCGAACAGCTCGCGGACCCCGGCGCCGAAGCGGCCCGGCTTCTCCGGGTCGTCGCCGAGGGAGAGCAGGCGGTGGGTGGGGAAGACGGTGAGGCCGGGATCGTCGAGCCCGGTGAGCGACATCAGGGTGTAGTTGTGGGGGCCCTCGCCACCGACCTCGTCGCGGAAGGCGCGCGCGGTCTCGTAGCGGTGATGGCCGTCGGCGATCAGCAGCTGGGCAGCGGCGAGTCGCTCGGTCACCGCTGCGTGCACCGCTGGGTCCTCGACCTTCCAGAGCCGGTTGACGGTCCCGTCCTCGTCGGTGATCTCGCCCCACGGCTCGGGCCCGAGCGCCGGCTCGACCAGCGGCCAAGGGTCCTCGCTGGCCAGCGAGAAGATCGGCGAGAGGTTGTAGCCGCTGGCCCGGGTCAGTTCGAGCCGGTCGAGCAATGGGCCGGGGTGGGTGCGCTCGTGGGGCCGGATGCCCTCGCTGTCGTACTCCTCGATCCGGACCCGGGCGAGGACGCCGTGGCGGCTGTGCTTGCTCCCGTCCGGCGCGGTGTAGTCCTGGGTCAGCGCCCACAGCGAGGGCGCCGGCTCCTGCTCGGAGTCCTGGACCAGGGCGCCATCCGCGACCCACTGCTCGATCTGCCCGCGGGCGTTCGCGTAGGCCTCCTCGCTCGGCTCCTCGCCGGGCGGGACCGGCAGGTCGATCGCCACCGCGTTGTAGGGCGAGCGCTCGAGCAGCGCCTGTCGCTGGCCGGCGTCGATCACGTCGTAGGGCGGTGAGGCGACGGCGGCGAGGCCGCCGACCTTCGTCAGGTCGTAGTGCAGCGCGTCGATTGGGAGGACTTCAGCCATTCCGGCAACCTACACTTGCGCGGTCGGGGCGTGGCGCAGCCTGGTAGCGCGCCGCCTTTGGGTGGCGGAGGTCCCCGGTTCGAATCCGGGCGCCCCGACTAATTTCCCCAACTGTTAAAGCCCTGTTGCGTAGTTGTCGATTTCAGGGGTATGGACATCGACATGTCCGCCAGTGGCTCGTCCCCCGCTCTGGCTGCGCAACGCAGGGTGGAGCGAGCGGTGTTCGAAACCGACCGGCACCGAGTAGTCGGCGACGTAACGCTGCCGCAGGCCGGCTACCAGCGGCGCTTCTCGGATCTGCTCAACCGAACCGAGTTCGAATTCATCCCGCTGACCAACGTCGAGGTCTCCTTCCACGGCGAGCACACCACGATCACCCGCCCGTTCCTGGCGCTCAACAAGCGCCACGTGCGGGTCTGTTACGAGGTCGAGGAGTAGGGGCCGCCGCCGCGCGTCAGCTGCGCGCGGAGCGGGTGCGCTCGCCGCGCATGTAGGAGCCGATGTCGACGATGAAGGCGAGGACGACGACGAACCACTCGAAGCCGCTGACCTTGTTGCTGCCGACGTCCCACATCACCGCGTAGGCGAGGGTCGTCCAGGGCAGCAGGAAGAAGCCGAGGAAGGGCAGGATCCAGCTGTCGAAGGCGTGCGAGAGCAGGTCCGTGAAGAGGAAGAGGACGAACAGCGCCAGGCGCGGCGAGAGGAAGGCCAAGAGGACGACCAGGCAACCCATTGCCGAGACCGTATCCGCCCGGTCGGCCGAGTTCACCGATTCGTTAGCTCCCGGGCGTACCCTTGGGAGGAGACGAAAGGACGAAAATGGACATTGGAAGACTGATGAATGTGCTGAGCCCCGAGAAGACGCGGATGCCGTCGCCCGAGGACGCGCTGCCAGGCCGCAGCGAGCGGCCCTTCCCGGTCCCGAAGGAGCACGCCGTGCTGGGCACGCCGCTCGAGCCGCCCTTCCCTGAGGGGATCGAGGTCGCCTACTTCGCGCTCGGCTGCTTCTGGGGCGCGGAGCGGCTGTTCTGGGAAATGGACGGGGTCTACTCGACCGCCGTCGGCTACATGAACGGGACGACGCCGAACCCGACCTACGAGGAGGTCTGCAGCGGCAAGACCGGCCACGCCGAGGCGGTGATGGTCGCCTACGACCCGACCAAGGTCTCCTACGCCGACCTGCTGAAGGTCTTCTTCGAGGAGCATGACCCGACCCAGGGGATGCGCCAGGGCAACGACGTCGGCACCCAATACCGCTCGGGGATCTACTTCGTCAACGACGCCCAGAAGGCGACGGCGGAGATGGCGCTCGAGTCCTACGGCGAGGCGCTGCGGGCGGCGGGCCGCGACTCGGTTACGACCGAGGTCGAGCCGGCCGATCCCTTCTACTACGCCGAGGACTACCACCAGCAGTACCTGCACAAGGTCCCGAACGGCTACTGCGGCCTGAAAGGGACCGGCGTGGCCTGCAGCATCCCCGCCGCAGCGAAGTGAGCCAGCGCCGCGGGCGCGGCGGTTACTAGCATCCCGCGCTCGTGGCCCCGGACTTCGGCTCCTACATAGTCGGCTGCCTCGCCCTTTTCGGGATCGTCGCGGCCGACGGTCTCGGCGGCTACTGGCTGCGACGCTGGATCGCGCCGGAATTCTCCGGCGCGCTGGCGCGGCTCGGCGACGTCACGATCGGCGTCGCCCTGTTCGTCGTCTCGCTCGAGATCCTCGGTGCACTGAGCGCCCTGCGGCTCGGCTGGATCATCTTCTTCTGCATCGCGGTCGGGCTGCTGGCCGCGCTGCTCGGCTACTGGAAAGCGCCGTCGGAGCGGCGCGAGGTGGCGGCGCCGCGGGTCCAGCTGTTCGCCCTGCTGATCGCGATCGCCGTTGCCTCGTTCACGGTTGCCGAGTGGAGCTTCCCGACCCAGCAGGCGATGGACGTCGGCATGTTCGGCGGCGACACCACCTGGTACCACATGCCGTTCGCGGCGACCTTCGCCCAGGAACACTCGACCGCCCACCTCCACTTCACCGACCCGCTGCGGCTGGCGGCGTGGTTCTACCCGCAGACCTCGGAGCTGATCGACGGCGCCACCATCGTCCTCTTCAAAAGCGGCTGGCTGACGCCCCTCGTCAACATCTTCTTCCTCGCGATCGCGCTGCTCGGCGCCTGGTGCATCGGCCGGCCCTACAAGGTCGGGCCGGCGACGCTGGTAGCCGCCGCGCTGCTCCTCGATTCGGGGGTGATGATCGAAACCCAGCCGGGCGAGGCGCGCAACGACATTCTTGGCCTTGCCTTCCTGATCGCCTTCGCGGCGTTCCTCATAAACGGTCACCAGCGAAGAGCCCCGGCCGAAGGGACGTCGGTGCAGGACGCGCCCGAGCGAGGCGCCGCCCTGCTCGACAAGAGTCCGCTGGTGATGGCCGGGATCGCCGGCGGCCTCGCCGTCTCGGTGAAGACCACCTTCCTGGTCCCGGTCGCGGCGCTGGCGATCGGCGTCTTCCTCTTCAGCGGCCGCGGCCGGCGCTGGACGACCGCTTGGGTGATGGGCCTGCCGCTGCTGATCGTTGGCGGGTACTGGTATCTGCGGGCGGCGATCAAAAGCGGCGGCAATCCGATCCCGATCACCAAGTTCGGGCCGCTCAACCTGCCGGTGCCCGACCAGATGCCGCTCGACCCGCGGCCGCGCTTCTCCGTCGCCCACTACCTGACCGAGCCGACGATCTACCGCCGCTGGTTCTTTCCCCAGCTCGACAACGCCCTCGGACCGCTCTGGCCGCTGATCCTGATCGTCGCGGTTGCGGCCGCCGTCTTCATCATCTGGCGCTCGCGCAACATCATCCTGCGGGTGATCGCCGCCGCGGCGCTCCTCACCGCGGTCGTCTACCTCTTCACCCCGCTGACCGCGGCCGGCCAGGAGGGCTCGCCGACCGGCTTCTTCACCAACACGCGCTACCTGATGCCGGGCCTCGTCCTGGCGCTGTGCCTGCTGCCGATCGCCCGGCCGCTGCGTGCCCCCGACGGCCGCGCCCGCTGGACCCTCTACTTCCTCACCCTCGTCTACGCGATCACCGTCCTCGCCACGCCGCGCTGGTACACGACCTACATCTTCGGGGCGATCTTCATCACCCTGGCGCTGGTCTGGGCGCCGGGCGGGCTGGGGATCCTGCGCTCGCGCAACCTTGCTTCGCGGGCGGTGGTGACCATGATCGCGGGCGCGGTCCTCGTCCTCGCCGTCGTCCTCGGCCGCTCGCAGGAGGTCCAGTACGCCAACCAGGCCTACACCAACTCCGAGCTCTATCTGGAGGAAGGCGGACCCCGCGAAGCCTACGACTACGCCCGCAAACTCAAGGACCAGCGAATCGGGATCGTCGGCTCGAGCGAGATCATCTTCGGCCAGTTCGGCTTCTTCGGCGCCGACCTCTCCAACGAGGTCGAATACATCGGCCAGAAGGGTCCCCACGGCTCCCTCCGCCTGCCGACCAGCTGCCGCCAGTTCCGCCGCCTGATCAACGAAGGCAATTACGACTACGTGATCATGAGCCAGTACACCCAGGACTCGCGCTACTCCGAATACTGGTATCCGATCTACGCCTGGGTCAAAAAAGACCCCGGCCTCGAAAAAGTCGTCGAAGAGCCGACCATCTCCCCCCAGCCCGACTACGTCTTCCGGGTCAAGGGCAAGCTCTCCCCGAGCGCCTGCAAACCGGAACCGGAATCAGAAGCCGAGTCCGGCTAGCTCATCCAACCCGCCCCCGCGTCGCCCTCCGCATCTACCCTTCGCCCTGAGCCCCCGTAGCTCAGTGGACAGAGCACCGGACTTCTAATCCGACGGTCGCTGGTTCGAATCCAGCCGGGGGCGTCGCTCAAATCGCTTTCTAGAGCGAGAATTAACATATCGAGGTCCGCGCGAGGGCATTCGGAGGGCCAGCTGCTGCGGACCGAAAGTCCGACACCCGACTTCCTCATCGGGACCGTTTTCTAGGCCGGGCAGGAGTCCAGAAACCCCGTTGCGGCTGCCCGGTAGCGGGTAGTCAGAGATGACGAATGGCGGCGCGGCGAAGCGGCCCGGCCAGTATGCGCGATTCGCCTCGTCGCGACGGAAAAAAGGAGCCCAAGATGAAACGTCGCATCGCGTCTTTCGTAGTTGTCGCTGCACTCATGGCGGTCAGCGCGAGCCCGGCGTTGGGTGACGCCGGAGGCCCGGGAGAAACATTCCCTGAGCAGCCGGGGGCCCACGTCGCAAATGCATGCCAATCGGTCAACACGAATCCCGGCACTGGCACGGAAGGCCACTCGCGTCTCTCCCCAACAGCACAAGCGATCGTATTCTCGCTCCTCACGGACGCCTGCTCGGGCGGCTAATCAATCGGGCATGAACGGTTGACCCGGGCGGCACCGCAGCTTGTTCGCCCGGGTCGTTAGCTGCTCGGCGTTCGAGCGGGATCTGCAGATCGGCGGGTTCGGGAGCGGGGCGATGTAGGCCAGTCCGGCAGTTCCTGAAACTTTGGTCCCGAAATTGGTCCCGACTCCACTGAACTCAGCCGAACTCCTTAGACAGAATCAAACTCTTCATGCTGGACTCGTCTCCCTGGACACCTTCCGGCAGATCTTCTAATCCGACGGTTGCTGGTTCGAATCCAGCCGGGGGCGTCGCCAAAGGCCGAGATCGCGACCTTCCAGTGGGCAGGAAAGATGGGTGCCGCCGTACTGGCTCACAGCTGCCAGGACCGTCGCCGGGCTGACATCGTCGACCGCGACGAGGAGGGCCGAGCTGCCCGGTTGCAGCAGCCCCTTGACCCGTTGGCGAAAGTCTCGGTCCAGCTCGCTCGGCTCGGTCTCGTTCATCAGGGCGCCGAAGAGGATGCCCCAGAAGCTGCTCCAGACGGCCGTCGCTCCGGGGTGGCGGCTCGTCAAGAGCTGGTGCTTCCCGTCCCTCTCGCCGACGATGACGCTGACCGCGTCAGGATCGAGGCCGATCTCGGTCGAGCATCGGTCGAGCTCCGCGGCCGCCTGCGCAGCAACGGTTTCGTCCGTGTAGGAGATGACGATCAGCTCTGGCATCGCGAACCATCGGCCGCCCTGCTCGCAGGGAGCCCGATCCCAACCTAGACCGGGGTCGTCGAGTCCGCATCGCCCGAAGCGGGTGATCCTGCGCCGAGCAGGCCGGCCCTCTCCGCCAGCTCGACGGCTTCGCTTCGGGAGGAGGCGCCGAGCTTGCGGTAGATGCTCTGGGCCTGGGTCTTGACGGTGTTCGGCGAGACGAAGGTCTGGGCGGCGATCGCGGGGTATGAGAGGTGGCCAGGCAGGAACTGCAGGACGCGCAGCTCAGCCGGTGAGAGGCCGCTCTCCTCAGCGGCCGAGAGAGCCTCGACGCCAGCCGTTGTCTGATCGATCCATTCGCCCAGCATGCTCGCATCCGGCACCCGCTTCAACAGCTTCCTGGCCTCGGCGAGGAGCGTGGCCGCCAGGGGTCCGTCGTCTAGGCGTGAGGCGCACCGAGCCAGCACGATCCTGGCCTCCACTTCGTACCAGGGCGCGAATTCGTCGAGCTCCTCGAGCAGGTCGCGGCCGAGCCGGAGGTCTGCCGCCGCCTTTTCGACCTTCCCGAGGCGGGAGTCGACCATCGCCGAGACCCCCATCGCCAGCGCGATCATCGGATACTCGACCAGCCCGGACCGGTTGATCTGCGCCCGTGACTGGGAGGCCAGCATTTCGGCGAGCTGCCAGTCGTCATCCTCGATCGCGAGCAGAGCAAGCTGGGCGAGGGCGAGCACCTGGATCGTCGGAGCTCCGACCGAGCCTCGCCGCGCCCCCTCGATCAACCTGCCGCGAGCCGCCTCCCGGTGGCCCCGGAGATGCAGCCCGACCCCGTCGAGCATGCAGCACATCGACAGCCATGCGCTCTCGTCCGCGAGCGCCGCTGCCGCGACCTCCGTGCGGGCGCACATCGTCTCGAGGCCGTCGCGGGCGAGCGCGGCTTCGGCCAGCGCCAGTCCGGGGCCGAGGCCGAGCTCCACGTCCGGATTCTCTTCTGTCTTCATCAGGCTGCGCGCCACCGCGGCCCAGTATTCGGCCTGCGAGCCGTCGCCCCGGGTTATCGCCGCGAAGGCGGCGGTCATGCTCAGCGACGAATCCGAGGCGATGGTTTCCTCGCCGAGCCGGTCCAGCCAGCCGATCACGGTGGCGACGCGGCCACGGGTCATGTAGCGCGGCACGCCCGTCCACAGGAGCTTCCCGGCGCGCGCCGTGGCTCCCGCGTCGATCGCGTACTGGATCGCCCGATCCCAGTCGCCCTGCTCCTCCCACCAGTGCGAGGCGCGAAGGTTCAGCTCGGCCTCCATCGCCGGCTCCACCCGGTGCAGCTCCGATCGCAGCATCTCCCGCAGCAGCGCGTGGAAGCGAAACCACTCGTCGCGGCGATCGAGGGGCGTCAGCAACGTGTTCGAGCGCGAGAGGTCGATCAGCGTCTGCGCCGAGCCGGTGCGCTCGAGCACGGCGTCGCAGAGCTCACCGCTGAGTCGGTCGAGGACGGAGGCACGGCGCATGAAATCGAGCCTCCGCTTGGAGACCGGGGCGAGGAATTCCTCCCTGATGTAGTCGACGACGATCCGGTCGTCGCCGGCGAACTTGGCGATTGCTCTGCCCAGATCGGGCTCCTCGCTGAGGGCGAGACCGGCGAGATAGAGGGCCGCCGGCCATCCCTCGGTGTGCCGGACGAGCAGGTCGAGCTGCTTCGGGCTGGGCTCGATGCCGAGGCCGGCGAGCAGTGCTTGGCATTCGGCCTTGGTCATCATCAGGTCGGACCTGCCCAGCTCGATCAGCATCCGGTGTGCGCGCAGCCTGCCGATCGGCAGGGCCGGCTCGGTCCGGCAGGCCAGCGCGAGCCGGGAGCCGGAGGGGATCAGACCGGCGATCGCGGCGATCACCTCCAGCGACTGCGGCGACTCGATCTGCTCGAGGTCGTCGAGGCCGAGCACCATCGGCGCTTCGCGCCCGGCCAGGGCGCGACCGAGTCGGGGCAGGACCACGCTCTCGATGCTCGGCTTCGGCACGTGGAGGGCCGCCACGACGTCCGCCGGCACCGGCTCGACCTGCTCGAGCGCCTCGAGGATCGAGGCGACGAGCATCGCCGGGTCGTTGTCCGCGCCGCCGAGGATCACCGACGTGAACTGGCGCGAGTCGTCCCGCGCCCACTGCTCCAAGAGGACCGACTTTCCGTAGCCCGATGGCGCGCAGAGGAGCGCCACCGGCGCCGTGCTCGCTCTCAGCTTGGCGAGGAGGCGCGAGCGCGGCACCAGAGCAGAAAGGCCCGCGGGCGAAATGGGCGATGCATCGCGAAGGCCGGCGACGAGTCCCTCTTTGGTCAATGCATCACTCCCCAATGGGTGGTGGCCTGACCATAAGCGACTGTAGTCCTGCTCACGTCACTTATCAATCAATCGCAGCAGCTCCGACTCGTACTGCTCCCGGGTGAGGACGCCGGAGTCGAGCAGTGATTTGAGCTTGGCCAGGGCGTCGCTCTGGTTTGGCCGCTGCCCAGGTCCGCTGCCCGGTTTCGCCGGCCGGGCCGAGGAAGCCGGGGCGGATCGTCTGCGTCTGGGTGGCATTCGTCGCCCCGTCTGTACCAGCTAGGTGAGGAATCCGACGACGCCGCGCGCCAGCAGGAAGACCCCGATCCCGGCCGCCCCGAAGACCGCCATCCGGCGGCCGCTTCGGGTCAGCCAGGCGCGGAACCGCTGCACCTCGACCACCGTTCGCTCGGGGGCGACGAAATAGCCGACGAGAGGGATCTCGAGCAAGATCAGCAGCATGACGTTGAAGCCGAGGATGACCAGAACCTCCACCGGCGTTCCGTAGTCGAGGTTCTGGAGTTCGTGGAGCGCCGCCAGGTAGGCGACCCCGGCAGGGTCAGAACGACGCCGAGCGCGAAGCTGACCCGCGCCGAGCCGCGGCCGAGCAGCTGCTCGACCTTGGACGGGCCCTTCTCGGTCTCGGCTTCGCCCTTTTTCCCCCTCCGTCGTCGTTTCAGCCTCTGGTCGTGGCCGCCGGCGAGGACGTAGGCGAGGATCAGGGCGATCACCCCGAGGGCGATGTCCATCGAAGGGCTGATCGTGTTCTGAGCGGTGCTCGTCGCCCCCGAGTCATGGACGACGAAGACGATCACGAAGCCGATCGTCAGGCTGACGAGGAGCGCGCCCGCCAGGTAGCCGAGCAGGATCCGCTTCGGGCTCGGCAGGAAGAGCATCACCGTTACCGCCGCGAGCAGCGTTGCGTTCGCTGCGGCTACCAGTGAGAGAAGAAGAATCTCGCCCATCGCAGTCATCCTTGCGGGAGCCCGGCGAACGGCGCCGGGCTCCCGCGCCTGGGGTCAGACCCCCGGGGCCCGCTCTTCCTCGCCGAAGACGAGGAGGCCGTGGATGCAGATCACGCAGAGGGCGAAGATCCCGAGCGACCAGAACGGGTAGGCGCCGCCGACAGCGAGCAGCGCACCGATCGCTCCCAGCGAGGCGGCGATCAACCCGACCACGCGCCCGAACGTTTGGCCGGAGAGCAGCGAGAAGCTGGCGATCAGCTGCACGACTCCCAGGATGACCGTGATCCAGCCCCAGGTGTGGAGGCTCGAAAGCACATAGTGGTTTTC
>Ga0068862_100001303_pt1 | contig 23220 bp, 23 predicted proteins | sample KBSSwiS52_FD_66598 | JGI IMG/M metagenome (GOLD analysis project Ga0068862, IMG submission 66598) | Switchgrass rhizosphere microbial communities from Kellogg Biological Station, Michigan, USA - KBS Switchgrass S5-2 | ecosystem: Host-associated > Plants > Roots > Rhizosphere > Soil ... | reverse complement strand
GGGCGGCGCCAACGGCCAAGGCCCGAACCTGCACGACGTGTTCGGCCGCGCGGTCGCGAGCCACGCCGGCTTCACTTATTCCGACGGCATGCAAGCGCACGGCGGCAATTGGGATTATCTGGCGCTCAACGACTTCCTGACTTCGCCAGCCACGGTGGTGCGCGGCACCAAGATGGCATTTGCCGGCATCCGCAACGCCGAAGACCGCACCGCGGTGATCGCGTATTTGCGCTCGATTTCGCCGAACAACGTGCCGCTGCCCGCGCCGCTTCCGGAGCCCGTCGCTGCTGAAGGCGAAGCGCCGGCAGAAGGCGCCGCTCCCGCCGAAGGCGCCGCTGCTCCTGCGGCGCCGGCCACGCCGGGCTGATCTCGGGTCACAAGCCAAACGAAAACGGCGTCTCGCTTTCGCGGGACGCCGTCTTCGCTTCGTGAGGCTCGTGTCGCTTACGAAACTGCAGCCAGTTGAACCGGGCGCTGCACCACCGGCGTTTCATCGCCGAGGATGGTGGAGCCCAGCATGTCGAGGAACGCGTCACCCTTTTCAGTGCGCTCGACGAACACGTTGCGGCCGTCCTTCGGATCGCGTCGGCGCTGGACAAAGCCCAGACGCGACAGCGTATCCAAGGCCCGCGTGATGGCCGGCTTGCCGACATTCAGCGTCGCCGCCAGGCCGCGCACCGTGTGCGGGGCCGGCTGCAGCCGCACCGTCATGAGGACCGCCAGCTGACGGGCCGTCAGGTCCGGAGCATCGCTCCGCACCGTGGTGACGGTAACCCGACGCCACAAATCCAATGCTTCAGTCTGTTCGCGCCCGAGCTCCATGTCGCTCCCCTTTGGTTGAATCGCAAGTGAGAGGATTCGCCGATTTGGTGGTTGGTGCAAGGTCGAAACCACAAGATGTTGTGGGAAAGGCGAAATGATTAACCAAATCTTGATCGCACAGCCCGAAACGATCCGCGCCCGATAAGGCCCGCAGGGCGGTCAAAATAATTGCAGTCCGGAGAGCTTATGCGGGCGCGAAACGCTTCTTGATCACGGCCCAGCTGGCCCGGAGCGCCTGCGCCTCGCCGCCGGCGGGGCGGCTGGGCTTCTCTTTCGGCGCCCACGCGAAGATGTCGAAGTGCGCCCAGGTCGGAACGCTGACGAACCGGCGCAAGAACAAGGCCGCGTAGATCGAGCCCGCGAACGCGCCGTCGCCGGTGTTCTTCAGATCCGCGATCGGTGAATCCATATCGCCCTCGTACGCATCCCAGAGCGGCATCCGCCAAACCGGATCGCTGGTGTCGAGCGAAGCCTGCGCGAACTCAGCCGCCAGCGTTTCGTCATTTGCATAGAAGGGCGGAATGTCCGGCCCCAGCGCCGTACGCGCTGCGCCGGTAAGCGTTGCGTAGTCCAGCAGCAACGCCGGTGAATCCTCGCACGCACGCGCCAGCGCATCCGCAAGGATCAAACGGCCTTCCGCATCCGTGTTATCGATCTCGATCGTCGGGCCTTTGCGGCTCGGGATCACATCACCTGGCCGGAACGCGTCACCCGCCACGGAATTCTCGACCACCGGCAGATAGAGATCGAGCCTGAGGTTCGGTTTCGCATCCATCACGATCTGCGCCAGCGCCAACGCGTGCGCGGCGCCGCCCATATCTTTCTTCATCAGCCGCATGCCGGACGATGGCTTGATATCAAGCCCGCCGGTGTCGAAGCAGACGCCTTTGCCCACCAGCGCCAAACGCGGTGCGCTCGCATCGCCCCACGAGAGATGCAGCAGACGCGGCGCTTGCGCGGCTGCGCGGCCCACCGCGTGGATGAGAGGATAGTTCTGCTTCAGCAACGCATCGCCGACGATCGCCTCGAACGTCGCGCCATACTCGCGCGCCACGGCCTCAGCCGCCGCGTGCAGCGCGTCCGGCCCCATGTCGTTGGTCGGCGTATTGACGAGATCGCGCGCGAGCCACGACGCCCGCACGATCCGTGCTGCTTCAGGCATATCCGCGCCGTCGGGCGCGCAGAGCCGCGGCGCCGGGCGCTTACGCTTCTTGTAGCGGTCGAACGCATACGCGCCCAAACCCCACGCAATCGCCACGGACGTTGCCGCAAACTCGCGCGGCGCCGCTGCGATCCGGTAGTCGCCGCTCGGCAGATGCTGCGCCAGCGCGCCCATCGCCATCGCGTTGGCCTTGTCGCCCACACCGAACAGCACCCGCTCGATCGCTCCGTCCGTCGCCGGAATGAGCAGAATGCGTCCATTCTGCGCCTGGAAGTCGTGCGCCGCCGCGAGCCGCCGCATGTTCTCCGAGTGCCGCTCGATCCATGCTTTCCAGTCCGCGCTGCGGATCGCGTGGATAGGAACGGCAGAAGCCGCGGAGTCACTCAGGAAGGGGAGGTCAGTCATGGGCTTCGTTCCTAGTCCGTCATTAGCCCTTTGTTGAGCATCTCTGGTCAGCATTAGGCGCTTATTAGGATTCGCGCCCATGTCCCCGACTGCACGCCTCGCCGCTGCATTGCTGGCCGCCGCCACCGTCACGGCCTGCGCCACCAATGGTGATGGCGCGAGCGCCAATGCCTCCGGCGCGCTGGCGAACGGCCCGACGGTCGACCGCCACGCTCGCGAGCAAGTCGGCCGCGAAGACATGCTGACGCAAATGGCGTTCTGGGCGGCCGAGTACCAGACGTTCCCGAACGATCTCGAAGCTGCGCAACGCTTCGCCGAGAGCCTCCGCAAAGGCGGCCGCACCGATCGGGCGGTGCAGATCTCTGCAGAAGCGCTGAACCGCTTCCCGCAGGACCGCGAATTGCTCACCACGTACGGCTTGGCGCAAATCGCCATGGGCCGGTCGCACGAAGCGCTGCGTCCGCTGGCGCTCGTCGCAGAGGCCGAACCGCAGAATTGGCGCGTGCGCTCGGCGCTTGGCGCGGCGCTCGATCAGCTCGGCCGCTATCCCGAAGCGCGCACCGCCTATCAGGAGGCGCTGACGATCGAACCGAACAATCCGCGCGTGCTCACCAATATGGGCGTCTCGCACATCATGGCCGGCGAGCCGGAGGAAGCGGAGACGATCCTGCGCCGGGCCGCCGACATGAGCGGCGCGCCACCGGAAGCGCGTCAGAACCTCGCCATCTCGCTCGCGCTCCAAGGCAAGTTCACCGAAGCCGAGCAGATCGAGCGCGTCGATCTCCCGCCTGCGCAAGCGGCGGAGAACATGCGCTACCTCCGCGGCCTCTTGAGCGACCCGCGCCGCTGGAACGACGTCGGCCGCTCGCGCTAAGGCGCGTCATGCTTCATTTCAGTTGAGAGTTAGCGTTTAGCCGCGCTCAGCGAGCTGTGCGCTGATCTGGATGATGGCCGGGCCGATGATGACGGCGAACAGGACTGGCAAGAAGAACACGATCATCGGCACCGTGAGCTTCGGGGGCAGGGACGCCGCTTTCTTCTCCGCTTCCGCCAAACGCAGGTCGCGGTTTTCCTTGGCCATGACGCGCAGCGCCTGACCAACCGGCGTGCCGTACTTTTCCGCCTGCGTCAGCGCCATGGCGACAGCCTTGACGCCCGGATGGTTGGTGCGGCGCGCCAGGTTTTCGTACGCCATGCGGCGTTCGGGCAGGTAGGAGAGCTCCGCGGTCGTCAGCGCGAACTCTTCGGCGAGTTCGACGGACGCCGGCGCGATTTCCTGGCCAACGCGCTGCAGCGCCATTTCCACCGACATGCCGCTTTCGACGCAGATCAGCATCATGTCGAGGCTGTCTGGAAACGCCTCCATGATCTTGGTGCGGCGGTTGTCGCCGAGGTTCTTCAGATAGAGGTTCGGCGCATAGAAGCCGAGCGCGACGCCACCGACGACGGCCGCGGCCTTCATGTGAAAGGCCAGGTCGGCGCCGAACATGATCACGTAGAAGAGCGCGGCAACGCCGAAGCCGATCGGCAGCGCCGCACGGTAGAAGTAGAACATCGTCTGCGCCGCGTTGCCGCGAAGGCCGGCGCGGATCAGCTTTTCAGACAGCGTGTCGTCGGCCAGCGCCTTTTGCAGGTTGAGCTTATCGACGAGGTTCTTGGCGAACTGGTTGGCGTTCTTGTGCTGCAGGCCGCCGGCGCCCTTGGCCAGATCGGCGCGCGAGCGCTTGCGCAGCTCTTCGCGCTTCTTGGCGACTTCCTTCAGTCGCGACCCGAGCTTGTTTTCCGACATCGCCGGTGCGGCCAGGGTCACGATGGTGCCGAAGCACGCCATCGCGGCGAGGGCGCCTGCGATGTTGGCCGGATCGGTCAGGGTGTCGACGATATCCATGGTCAGCCCCCTAGAATTTGAAGTTGACCATCTTGTGCATGATGAAGATGCCCAACGACATCATCATCGCGCAACCAAGCAGAATGAGGTGGCCCGTGGGCTCCGTGAACAGGATGCCGATGTAAGCAGGGCGCGTGAAGTAGACCATGCCGGCGACGATCACCGGCAGCGAGCCGATGATGCCGGCGGACGCCTTCGCTTCGGCCGAAAGCGCCTTCACCTTCTCCTTCATCAGTTTGCGCGAGCGCAGCACCGCGGAGAGGTTGCCCAGCGATTCCGACAAGTTGCCGCCGGTCTTCTGTTGGATCACGAGCACGATCGCGAAGAAGTTCACTTCCGGCAGCGGCATGTGATCGTACATCCGCTGCATGCCTTGATCGAGCGGCACGCCCATCGCTTGTGAATCGCACAGCGCTTGGAACTCCGCGCGCAACGGTTCGGGGCTTTCCTGGGCGATGATGCGCAAACATTGATTGAGCGGCAGGCCGGATTTCACGCCGCGCACGATGACGTCGATCGCGTCCGCGAGCTGGTTGGCGAACTTCTTCTGCCGGCCGCCGACCAGCATGCCGAGGATCCAACGTGGCAAGCCGAGCAAGCCGATGAAGAAACCCATGGCCGCGCCGATCAGACCCTGAACCAAGAAGCCTACAACGCCCAGCGTAACGCCGAGGCCCGCGGCCATCAGCCAGAAGGTGACAGGCGAGAGATTGATGCCGGCCTGCGCGATCTGACCTTTGATCGAGAAGCGGCGCCGGCGCGATTGCTTTTCGGTGCTGGCGAGTTCCTTGAGCGCTTCCTGTGTCGACTGCCGGCGTTTCTGCGCCGCAACTTCAACCGCTTGCTTGCGCCGGTCGACTTTGGCCGTGCCGGCCACGGCTTTGACGCGCTTGGTCGCCGTCGCGGGCTGGTTGTTGCCGCCGGCGAACACCATGCCAACGCCGCCGATCGCGACGAACGCGAGCACCGCCGCCCCGATCATCACGGGATCCATCAGGCTTGCTCCGTTTCGTCCAGCGCTTGGGCGAGTTCTTTTTCGAGGCCGAAGTAGCGCGCGCGCTCCCAGAAGCGCGGACGGCCGACACCGGTGCCCTTGTGACGGCCGTTGATGCGGCCATTCTGGTCTTCGCCCTGAATTTCGTAGATCAGCAGATCCTGGGTGATGATGGTCTCGCCTTCGAGACCCAGCACTTCGGTGATCTGCGTGATTCGGCGCGAGCCGTCGCGAAGACGCGCGGCCTGAATGACGACGTCGACGGCGGCGACAATGATTTCGCGGATGGTCTTCGGCGGCAGCGAGAAGCCGCCCATCGTGATCATCGATTCAAGACGGGAGAGGGCTTCGCGCGGCGTGTTGGCGTGCAGCGTGCCCATCGAGCCGTCGTGGCCCGTGTTCATAGCTTGCAGCAAGTCGAACGACTCGCTGCCCCGGACTTCGCCGACGATGATCCGCTCAGGACGCATCCGCAGACAGTTCTTGACCAGATCGCGCATCGTGACCTGGCCGGAGCCTTCCAAGTTCGGCGGCCGCGTTTCCAGACGCACCACGTGCGGCTGCTGCAGCTGGAGTTCGGCGGCGTCTTCGCAGGTGATGACGCGTTCGGTCGGATCGATGAACGCGGTCAGCGTGTTCAGCAGCGTCGTCTTACCGGAGCCCGTACCGCCGGAGATCAGCACGTTGCAGCGGCATGCGCCGATGATCTGCAGGATCTTCGCGCCGGCAGGCGAGATCGAGCCGAACTCAACCAGGTTCGAGAGCTTCAGCTTGTCCTTTTTGAACTTCCGGATCGTGAGCGTCGGGCCATCGATCGCCAGCGGCGGCACGATGACGTTGACGCGAGACCCATCAGGCAAGCGCGCGTCGCAGATCGGCGAGCTTTCATCAACGCGGCGGCCGACTTGGCTCACGATGCGTTGGCAGATGTTCATCAGCTGGCCGTTGTCACGGAAGCGGATGCCTGTCTTGGAAATCTTGCCATTGACTTCGATAAACACGGCGTTGGCGCCGTTGACCATGATGTCGGCGATGTCATCGCGCGCCAGCAGCGGCTCGAGCGGCCCGTAGCCCAGAACGTCGTTACAAATGTCGTCGAGCAGGCTTTCCTGCTCGGCGATCGACATCACGACGTTTTTGATCGAGATGATTTCCGCGACGATGTCGCGAATTTCGTCACGCGCGCTCTCCGGATCGAGCTGCGCCAGTTGCGTCAGGTCGATGGTTTCGATGAGCGCGTTGAAGATCGTGGATTTGACGCGGTAATAGGCCTCGGAGCGGAACTCGGGGCCGTCGGGGACTTCGGCGGATGCTTGCATCCGCGGATTGGGAGCGCTGACGGATGGCGCAGCCGGACGCGGGGCAGGAGCGCTCGGACGTGGCGCCGCCGCCGCGGCGGGCCTTGCGCCCGCAGCAGCTTGCGCGCGCGCAGCCGGCGCAGCGGGCGCTGGCGCCGCGGGTCCTGTGCTCGGACCATCGCCAAGGCTTCGCTTTCCGAACATCAACTAGCCTTTAGCGCTTGAGGAACGGGATCTTGTCGGTGAGCGACGCCTTCTTCGCCTCCACCGGTTTGCGCCCCGTGAGTGACGCCGCGAGTGCGTCGAGCGCCATCGCAGTCTTCGACTGCGCAGCAACTTCGCCAACCATCTGACCGTTATTCGCGGCCATGCCGAACAATTGGGGATCGAAGGGAATGGACGCGACCGGTTCTGCGCCCAACGCTTCCGCGAAATCCTTGAACGGAATTTCCGGGCGCTTCGGCACGCCGACCATCGACAACACCACCGTCGGCGGCGAGTCGTAGGGGCGCATCGACTTCAAGAGGTCCATGATGTTCTTGGTGTTGCGCAAGCTCGCAAGATCGGGCCCGGCGACGATGATCGCATCGTCAGCGGCCAAGAGCGTGTGCTTCACCCAAGACGACCAGGTGTGCGGCAGGTCGAGCACCACGTAGGGGCTGGTGCGGCGCACGCGCTCGATCACCATCTCGTAGGATTGTGGATCGAGCTCGAACTCGCGCTCCAAAGTCGCCGGCGCGGTCAGCATCTGCAGGCGCTGCGTTTGCTTGGTCGTCACGCGCTCCAGGAACACGTCGTCAACCCGATCCGGCGCCATCAGCGCGTCGGCGATCGATTGCGGCGGGTCCTGGTTGAAGTCGAGCGCCGCGGTGCCAAACGAGAGGTCGAGGTCGAGCAGCGTCGCGCTCGACTCCTGGCGCTCCGCGATCGACCACGCCACGTTGTGCGCAATGGTCGACGCGCCGATCCCGCCACGCGCGCCGATCACGGCGACGACACGGCCGGCAAACGGCTTGTCCGGGTTCACGTAAAGCCCGCACACGGTGCGGATCACGTCGATCGGCTGTAGCGGCGGCACGATGTATTCGCTCACGCCGCGCGCCATCAGCTCGCGGAAGAGGGCGATGTCGTTGACCGCGCCGATGATAACAACCTTGGTGCCTTGTTCGATAACCTGCGCCAGGCGATCCAGCGCATGCAGCATGGCAGGGCCCTGCAGCAGCGAGTCGAGAATCAGCAGGTTCGGGCTGGCTTGAGCGGCAAAGCGTGCGACGGCCGCATCAATGCCGCCGCTTTCAACCGTGACTTCAGCGCGCGCCATACGGCGGTCGGCGGTGATGCCGGAGACGAGGTCCGCAATTTCGTGGCGGTCGCACGCAGCGTGGATCGTAATCCGCGGGACGGGCTGTTCGGTGATGCGCACTTCATCGCGCACGAACGCCTGCATCGCATGCACTGGCGATACCACGGGCGCCGTCAAACCAAACGGGTCTTCGCCTTCAAGCACGGGCGCCGGCTGATGCTTGGCCGGAGCAGGCGCAGGTTCGCCATCGAACGGCGGCAGGTTGCCGCCTTCGAGATCGCCTAAGCCGAAGTTTTCGTCGTCCTCCAGCACGAACTCTTCGTCCGTACCAAGGCTCCAAGCGGGATCGGGGTTGCTCATGCGTTGGCCCTATTGCACCGCGTCGCTGATGGAGACGCGCTCGTCGCCGCTGCGCGTCGAATGTGTTTGCGTGCCTTCGCGATAGGCATCCATGACCGTCGTGCGGCGGCCACCGTCACGCGGATCTTCCGCACGCGGACGCAGCAGGTCGGCAGGATCTTCGACGAGGGCGGCGATGTTCGACACCGTGGCGCAGCCAAAGCTTTCCCACGGCTGGTTGTTGCTTTGGTGTGCGAGGTCTTGCTCCCAAAGCGGCGCGCATTCCGGCGCTTGCGCTTCGTAACGGGCAAAGCTCACGATGATCGGCGGCGCATTCTCGCCCGAGCCGTCATACGACGAGCCGGCGACGGCGGCGTAAGAGATGCCGGCGTCCACCAGCGCCATCCGCGTTTCGTTGGCGACAACCGAAGCCGCGTCCGAGTTCGCAGAACCCGACGGCGTGCTCAGCACCAGCGCGCCGTGGCCGTAGCGCAGGTAATTGTTCGCCATCGCACGCAGCTGCGCGCGCGAGCCATTCGAAAGCGCGACATCGCCTGGCGCGACCGGCACTTCGAGCCGCTCTGCGGTTTGCGTCACTTCAATGCGGTGATTGTCGGCTGCGCTCGGCGTCGGCGCCATTCCTTCCGGCGGTGGCGGCACGCTGGCGCACGCGGCAAGCGTGCTCGCAGTGATCAACAACAGGGGCAGGCGGGATTTCATGGCATGCCTCATTCGATCACGTGCCCGTGCGGGCCGTGCAGGGTTTGGGCGTTATCTTGGTCGGCATCGCCTTCAGCCGAGGCCGGGCGATAGAGTGAGTTTAAGCGGCCGGAGAGCAGGCTTTCGCCTTCGCTCGGATTGCGGAAGCCGTCAGCCGGCGTGCGCAAGCGATCCGGGCTCGTCGGACGCACCAAGTACGGCGTGACGATGATCACCAGTTCGGTTTCGCTGTTGACGAAGTCGCGCGAGCGGAAGAGCGAGCCGAGGATCGGCGTGTTCATCACGCCCGGCACGCCTTCGAGCGCGTGACGCGTACGTTCTTGGATCAGGCCAGCAAGCACGATCGACGAACCCGACGACATCTCGAGCGTCGTTTCCGCGCGGCGCACCTGCAGGGCAGGGATATTGATGCCCCGGATTACTGTCGTGGTGCCGTCCTGGTTGCGGATCGGCGTGTCGCCGGTGGAGATCGCGCCGTCAGAGGTGAGCTCCGAAACTTCCGTCGCCACCTTGAGCGAGATGCGGCCGCCGGACATGACAATCGGCGTGAAGGCAAGGCCTACACCGAACGGCTTGAACTCAACCGAGATCTGACCGTCTTCCGAGTTCACCGGCACCGGGAATTCACCGCCCGCGAGGAAGCGCGCCGCTTCACCGGAGATCGCCGTCAAGTTCGGTTCAGCTAGCACGCGCAACAGACCGGCGCGTTCAAAGGCTTCGATCGAAGCATCGGTGCTGCGCGACTGTTCAATGTGCGCCGGGCCCCAGGTTTCTTGACCGGTGCTCGGATCGAACTGATAGCCGCCGACGCCGGCGTCGCCCGGCGTGACGTTGGGATCGACCGATTGGCCCGGATACGCGTAGCTGTTCGGGCGCAGAATGTTTTCGGCAATGCCGCCGGCGGCCGTCAGACCACCCAGCACGCGGCCATTGATCGAGAAGCCGTTCGACGTGGCGAGATTGAGGAAGTCGTCTTCGCCAATCAGCTGGTTGATCATCTCGTCGTAGTTCGCGTTGATGCCGAGCTGGCGCACCAGGGTGCGGCTCATCTCGACCACGCGCACGCGCACGAGCACCTGTTCGCTGCCTTGAACCTGGATGAGGTTCACAACGCGCGCTTCCGCACCAGCGCCGCCTGCAGCGCCCGTCGTCGTCAGATACTGCGACGCAATCAGCCGCGCGCGATCGGCGTCAGCCGCGCTGCGCGCCGTGCCAGTCAGCACCACCGAGCCGTTCACCGCTTCGGCGTGGATCTGCGAGTCCGACGAGTGACGCGTCAGGATGTCGTTCAACGGCTGCACATCCGGCTCGACGCGAATTTCGACGTTCGCGATTTGCCGGCCCGCGGCGTCGAAGAAGAAGATATTGGTCTGACCAACCTGGCGGCCGATCACATAAGCACGGCGCGCAGTGCGCACTGTGGCGTCGGCAATAGCGGGGTTTGAAATCAGAATGTCGCGGGCGTCAGCCGGCAGATCAACGATCGCCGACTTGCCGAAGGGGAGAACCAGTGACGCCGACTGCGCGCCACCGCCATTGGTGATGCGCATGTTCGGCGAAGCGTCCGGCGGCTCGACTTGCGCCGACGCGTATGTCGGCGCAAAGGCCACGGCCGCTGAAAGCGCCGTGGCGAGCGTGACGCGAAGAGATTTACGCGGGCTCATCTGCTCCCCCCGGAGACTGTGCCAAATGCGTGGATCCGCACCGAGCCTCCCTGCTGGCCGAGCTGGCGGCCGCTTGAGCGGTTCGCCATGCCGACTGTTTCGACCTGCACGCCCCGGAGTGCGAGGTTCACGGCGCCGAGTTCGCTAGCGAGCGCGAGCTGGCGCGCATCTTCCTGGCTGAGCTCGAGCACAGCGACGTTGGCTTCGATTGTCGCGGGCGCTTCGCCTTCGGCTTGCGTTTGCGTGGTGTCGCCGAGCGCCAGCACGCGGACGTCTTCGAGGATGACGTTGCTGGTGACTTGCTCGCCCGAACCGCCGTCGCGGCTCTGGATGCGCGTCGTCACGATGACGTCGACATGATCATTCGGCTGGATGTAGCCGCCGGCCGCCGTCTTCTCGTCGATCTCGACGGCGACAGCGCGGAAGCCCGGCTCAAGCTGCGCAGCCATGAAACCGCGGCCCTCTGGCTGAACAACAGCGGTTGTCGTGATCGGCTCGCCTTGCACGAAGGCGCGGCGCGTCACTGCGCCAACGAAATCAGCTTGCGCGGACGGTTGTTGCGAGAGGCGAACGAAACTTGGCGCAACGGAGTCTGTCGGAAAGAGCACGACGGCAAGGTCGCTCGGCGTCAAAGCCGCGCCCTGCGCCACATTGCGTGCCGCCACGAGCACTTGTTCGCCAGCGATCGCAGCGGTTTCGGCCTGGGGCGCCGCCGCTTGGCGCGCACCCATGCCGCGAATGAGAAAAAGCGCGCCGATGGCCGCGATGGCGGCGACGACCAAAACGATCAGCTGACGCGCTGACATGTGCACTACTCCCCGCGCGGTACGTCCCGAAGCACCCCGGCCGAACAGACCATGGTGCGCCTAAGGCATGGTTAACGCGCCAAAACGAACGACAGAGACGGTATCGCCATAAGGCCGCCGAACATGATGGCGACCCCATAAGGAATTCCGTTTTGCTTCTTCAGCAGGTGGTTGAGGAAACCCGGATTGGTTTCCGTTTGCGGAATGAATTGGCGCGCCGCGAGCAGGGCGAGCGCCATGACGCCGCCGGCGACGACGGTCCAGTACATAAAGGGCAGGAACGCCAGGTAGCCGGTCCACACCGCGGTGGCCGCCAACAGCTTCGCGTCGCCGCCGCCGATGATGTTGCCGGCGAACAGAAAGAAACCCGCAACCAAGATTGCGAGTCCGAAAAGAACATGGAGCCCGACATCCAACAGCGGCATGCCATCGGCGAGCGCTGCGACCGGAAAGACGCCCGCCATCGCGATCGAGACCCAGTTGGGAATGATCATGCGCGCAATGTCAGAAGACGCCGCATAGATCAAAAGGCCGGAAAACGCAGCGAGGGCTAGGATGTCAAGCATCCGGTAAGATGTGACCTGAGCCCCGATAAAAAACACTTAAGGTCAGGCTGTTTGCGTCGCGTTGAGCCAGTAGACGCAAAGAAAAACGCCGGCCCGAGGGGCCGGCGTTTGAGGAGGGGAAACAAGGACGCTTGCGCGCCGCCGAGGACGGCGCGCTCGCGAACTAGGCTTAGCTGTTGGCCGCGCCCAGCTTCGTGTCGATGGTTTCGAACGTGGTGTTCAGCTCGTCGCCGACGAGGCCGACGGCCGTGATGATGGCGACGCCGATGAGGGCGGCGATCAGGCCGTATTCAATGGCGGTGGCGCCGTCTTCGTTCTTCAGGAAACGCTTCAACATTTTAACTTCTCCGATTGTCGAGTGCTTTTTCACCGGCCCGGAGGGAGCGTCGCACCCGACACCCAACCCAGACGCACGGCGACAATACGGTCGAACGGTAAAAATTGCGGCCATGGAACAAGCTGAAGTTTGAATTAACTGCGTTGATGTTTTTGCGCGCTCTTACTGCTTTGTCACAGCGCGCAACGCAGCGCACTTCTTAGCGATCCCGAAACCAATTCGCCTGTAGCTCTCTATATAGAAGAGAAGGATGAAGCCGATGCGCATGTCGCGTCTGTTTGTTGCCGTGTTCGCCGCGGCGGCCATGTTTGTCGGTGCAGCCGAGGCGCGCGATATCCGCGTTTCACTGGATCAAGCCTTTCCGATTCGCTTGAGCGAAGCCGCTGAAGGCGTCGCCATCGGTAATCCAACCATCGCCGGCGTCTCGGTGCAGAACGATCATTTCCTCTTCGTCACCGGCCGCTCCTACGGCTCGACCAACCTGGTCGTCGTCGGCGCCAACGGCCGCGTCCTCTATTCTGGCCGCGTCGTGGTCACGCCCGACGAAACCGATGTCGTCATGATCACCCGCGGCGTCGAAACCGCACGTCTTGAATGCACGCCGCTCTGCCGTCCACGCCCGGATATCGGCGACGGCGAACGCTCGACGTCGGTGCAGGATCAAATCACCAGCCGGGGCGGCGCGTCTCGCTAACGCGCGTTTACGCTGCCTTTTGACGGAAAAGCAGCCCTTCGGCGCCTAGGATAGGCGTTCGGAGAGGTCTCTTTTGTTTGCGCGCATGAAAGCCCGATGGAAGGCGTTCCGACGCTTTGGCCGCGCGCGCGATGGCATGGCTGCGCTCGAATTCGCCATCGTCGTGCTGCCGTTCTTCCTGCTGACGATCGGCCTCGCCGAAATCTCGATGATCGGTTTCGCACAGACCAGCCTCGATTTTGCCGTCTCCGAAACCGCGCGCCAGATCCGCACCGGCCGAGCCCAAATGGGCGGCTTGAGCGAAGGTGAGATCCAGGAAAGCCTCTGCGATGAAGTGAACAATTTCGTCGTGCTGTCGTGCGACGGAAATCTCTTCCTGGACGTCAACCGCTTCGACTCCTTCGTCGACGCCGACAACGGCGTGCAGAACCCGATCCAGGATGGCGAGTTCCAGGATCCCGGCTTCCAATACAATCCGGGCGCGCCGTCCGACATCGTCGTGGTGCGCGCCTATTATCGCTGGGAGATCATGACGCCGATGTTCGAGCCGGTGTTCTCGAACGTGAGCGACGGCCAGCGCATCCTCGTCTCGACCATGATGTTCCGCAACGAGCCTTACCAATGAGCCTGATCCAACGCATTCGCCGCTTCGCGGCTGCCGAGAAGGGCCTCGCTGCGCTCGAATTCGCCATCATCGCGCCGATGATGATCCTGCTGGTGTTCGGCTCGGTCGACCTGATCGACACACTTGGCGCCAACAAGCGCGCACAAAACGCCGCCGCTTCGATCGCCGACGTCGTTGCGCGCGACGATAACGTGACCAACGCGGAAATTACCGGTCTCTGGGCCGCGCTCGACGTGCTGATGTACCCCGACAACGGCGCCGCCATGACGATGCGCGTGTCCAGCGTCTCGATCGTCGATGCAACGACGGCGCGCGTGGTGTGGAGCGAAGGTCATGGCATGACCGCGCGTGTCGCCAACACAACCGTGTCGCTGCCGTCGCAAATGATGACGCCGGGCACCAGCGTGATTATGACGGAATCGAGCTTTCCGTACGAAGCGCCACTGGGCTTTTTGCACACGGGGTCTGTGAACCTTGAGCACAACGCCTATCGCCGCTCGCGCCTGGTCGATCCGATTCCGCGCCAATACTCCTGACCGCAGGCACTTGAACGACGCAACTGATCGCGGGACACTCCCGAGATGGAAGACCCCAAAACGCCGGCCGAAGCCGTCGATCGCCTCGAACATCTCCACAAGCGCGCCGTCACCGCTCTCATTGAATCCGTTCGCCGCTTTGCTGAGAACGGCACGCCGCCGACCGCGGAAGAGCGCGCTCAGTTTCGCTATCCGGAATTGCGCGTCACATACCTAGGCGAGGGGCCGGTGCCGCGCCTCGCGCGCGCCTACGGCCAATTAATGTGGCCTGGTGAATACGCCGTCTCAATCACGCAACCGAATTACTTCCGCAAATATCTGATCGAGCAGCTGGATCTTCTCGTGAAGGATTACAACGCCGAACTCAGCGTCCGCGTCAGCGACACTGAGATTCCGTACTCGTTCGTGCTCGATACCGCTGGCGCTAAAGCGTTCGACACTGTGCCTGCCGAAGAACTCGCGCGCTACTTTCCCAATCCGCGTCTCACTCAAGTCGGTGACGCTGTCGTCGATGGCCTGCGCATCGAACGCCTCGACGGGTCGCGTCCGCTCGCCTTGTTCGACGCGCCGCGCACTGATTACTCGCTGAAGCGCATCGAGCACTACACCGGCGCGCCGTGGCAGGACGTGCAGCCCTGGATTCTCTTCACCAACTACCAGCGTTACGTCGATGAGTTCGTCCGCTGGGCCGCAGCTGGCGTCAGCAACGGCCCGAAAGGGTGGGCGCTCTCGTGCCCCGGCGGCGTGCGCATCGAAAACGGCGACGCCGACGCCGAACTGAAAGCCCTCTCCGCGCCGTGGCGCAAATATCAAATGCCGGCATATCACTTGACTACGCCCGATGGCGACGGCGTCACGCTCGTGAACATTGGCGTTGGCCCGTCGAACGCAAAAACCATCACAGATCACCTCGCGGTGCTGCGTCCGCATTGCTGGCTGATGATCGGCCATTGCGGCGGCTTGCGTCACACCCAACGCATCGGTGACTACGTGCTCGCGCACGCCTACCTGCGCCGCGACAAAGTCCTCGACGATCGCGTTCCGCTCGAAGTGCCGATCCCCGCAATCGCCGAGGTGCAGATCGCGCTTCAGCAAGCCGCCACCGCCGTCGCAGGTGGTGACAAGGAAGATCTCCGTCGCCGCCTGCGCACCGGCACGGTCGTCTCCTACGCAGACCGCAACTGGGAGCTCAACTACAACCAGGAACGTCAGCTGCTCTCACAATCACGCGCCATTGCTGTCGATATGGAAAGCGCTTGCGTCGCCACACAAGGCTTCCGTCTCCGCGTGCCCTACGGCGTGCTGCTCTGCGTCTCGGACAAACCGGCGCACGGCGAGATCAAACTCCCCGGCGTCGCCGACCGCTTCTACGACAGCGCCATCGGCGCTCACTTGCGCATAGGCTTAGAGACCATCGCGCTTCTCAAACAGAACCGCGACCGTTTGCATTCCAGAAAGCTCCGCGCCTTCGACGAACCACCGTTCCGTTAGGGTCGGAGTTAGCGCCATATTAGTTCGTACAATTCTAGCGTGCCGCACCTCACGCGGGACGCTAGATGACCGACCACGCCGCAAGTCTTAACGACACGATTACGATTGACCGCCTGGCGCGCGGCAAAGCGATCGCGCCTTGGGCTTTCGGCGGCGCCATGCTGCTCTCAGCAGCGCTCGTGTTCTCGCTGCAGCCGATGTTCGCCAAAATGGTGTTGCCCCGCGTCGGCGGCGGCGCAGCGGTTTGGACCGTCGCGCTCGTCTTCTTCCAAGGCGCGCTGCTCGCCGGCTATTCCTACGCGCACTTCCTCACAGCGCGCCTCACGTTCCCGCGCCAGGTGATCACGCACGCCTGCGTGCTGGCGCTCGCTGCGTTCTTCCTACCGATCGCCGTGGCGCGTGGCTTCGACGCCGTGCCGGAAACCGGGCAGGGCATTTGGCTGATTACGCTCTTCAGCGCGTCCGTCGGTATGCCCTTCGCGGCGATCTCTGCGACTGCGCCGCTGCTGCAATCCTGGTTCGCGCGCACCGGCCGCGCCGACGCCAACGATCCGTATTATCTCTATGGCGCCAGCAACGCCGGCAGCCTCGCCGCGCTGCTCGCATTTCCGCTGCTGATCGAACCGCAACTCGGCGCGCAAGCGCAATCGATCACCTGGTCTGTCGGCTTCGGTTTCCTTGCTGTCGCGATCATGGGCTGTGCGGCGCTCGTCTGGCGCGCTGGCGCAACGCAAACCACCACTGAACACACCGCCACGCAATCCGCGTCGTGGCGCACGCGCGCCAAGTGGGCATTGCTCGGCTTGCTGCCATCCGCGCTGCTCGTCGCCGCCACCACGCACATCACGACCGACGTCGCCTCCGCGCCGCTGCTCTGGGTCATCCCGCTCGCGCTCTATCTCTCCGCCTTCATCCTAGCCTTCGGCCAACGCACGTGGATCTCGTCGCGAGTCACCGCGCTCGTGCTGCCGATCCTTGCCGCGGTAACACTCGTGATCGGTTGGTCCGCCGGCGATTGGCGCATTCTCTCGCTCGCTGTGTTGGGCACGCTTTGGCTCGGTACTTACGTCTGCTGCCGCGCGCTGTACGAGGCGCGTCCCGAAGCCAGCCAGCTGACCGATTTTTATCTCTGGATGTCGCTCGGCGGCGTTGTCGGCGGCGCCATCACAGCGCTCGTCGCGCCGATGGTATTTGATGGCGTGCTCGAGTGGCCGATCGCCGTTGCGCTCAGCCTGCTGGCGCTCCCCGGCGGCCGGACGCTCTCGCGCCCGATGCTCATCATCTACGGCGCTTGCCTCGCGCTGACACTGGCCGCGGCGCTGCTCGCCACCTTCGGCATCTCACCCGGCCAACTCGTCGCCGCTGGTCTCGTCGCCGGCTTGTGCGCCGTGCTCGTCGGCCGCGACAACCGCATCCTGATGACGCTCGCCTGCGTCGCCGTCATCGCGATGGGCGCAGCGATGCAGCACCGCAGTGTCATCTTCGCCGACCGCAGCTTCTACGGCGCCGTCCGCGTCACCGACGACGGCCCATGGCGGCGCTTTGTCCACGGCACCACGCTGCACGGCGTGCAAAGCCTCGATCCTGAACTCGCACACACGCCCACCGGCTATTACGGCCCGCTGACTCCAATCGGCGAAGCCTTCAACCGCTTGAACGACGCCGGCCGCCTGCACACCGTCGCCGTGCTCGGCCTCGGCGCCGGCGCGATGGCTTGTCATGCGCGGGCAGGGCAGCGTTGGACCTTCTACGAAATCGATCCGCTCGTGGTTCAAGTCGCGCGCGACCGTCGGCTCTTCACCTTCCTCTCGGATTGCACGCCGGGGGCACCGGTCATCGTCGGCGACGCGCGCCTCGAACTCACGACGCAATTGCGCGGCGCCTACGATCTCGTCGTCGCCGACGCCTTCTCTTCAGACGCCGTGCCGACGCACCTCATCACCCGCGAAGCGATGGAGCTTTACCTGAGCCGCGTCGACGATGACGGCGTCGTTCTCGTCCACGTCTCCAACCGCAACCTCGCCATGGCCGACGTCGCCGCGCGCGCGGGCCTCGCCGCCGGCGCGGTTGTGATCCAGCGCCTCTACCTGCCGGAGCATTACAGCTACGCCAATTTCGGCTCGGAGGTTGTCGCTATGGCGCGCACGCGCGAAGCGCTCGAGCCGCTGCTCGCCGATCCGGCTTGGCGTGAATCCAACCCGCCGCCCGGCCGCGCCTGGACCGACGATTACTCCAACATCATGGAGCCATTCGTGCAGCGCCTACAGCACCCGATCGGGCAAACGCCGCACTAAGACGCGATGCGGTCCACGTTCGCGAACGAGCTGTAGCCAAGCCACGAGTTCATGTCGGCCTTGAGCTTGTCGTCCCCGGTCAGGATCACGCGCTCCGCTTTCACCGCGGCGCTCAGCTTGTCGAGCCCCATCCAGATCGCCGTCATCGTGCGCAGATCGGTTGAGACATAGAGGTTCACGTCAAAGCCCGGATCGACGGCGCAGAGATCGACGCAGCCATCCGGCTCGACCACCAGCCAATAGCGCCGATGCGTCGGCGCCTGCTCGGGATACACGAACTCGATCACGCTGCGCTTCTTCGGCAGCGGTTTGGTTTCGAGGCGCCGGCGCATGTCCCACATCAGGAGCTGCGCATCGAGGTTCTGCATCGACACTTCGGACTCGATCCAGCGGTGACCCCAATTCCCGAAGCCTACGATGAGCGGCATCAGCTCCTTGCCCGCTTGCGTTAAATGATACTCGTGCACGCTCGGATCGTTGGCCGTCGCCACGCGCCGCACCACGCCGGCTTCCTCCAGATCCTTCAACCGCTGCGAGAGCAGGGCGGGCGACATCCGCGCCAGGCCGCGCCGCAGATCGTTGAACCGCGTCGACCCCATCAACATTTCGCGAAGCACCAGAACAGTCCACCGCGTGCACAACACTTCGGCCGCCATCGCGACCGGGCAAAACTGCTTGTAACTGCCTTGGGTCATGGGACTTTCCCGACATCTGATTGACTGGGCGCTTTCTACGCCGCCCCGTCCCGATCCTTCTAGTACAGTTTGTGTACCGGGCAGATTCATTTCTTGAACTGGAGCGCCCGGGCCGCCCTCGGGCATCCCTCCCGTCGCGGCCACCCCGGCGCCGCGCCGCCCCGCTTGAAGTCAGGGGCATGGCTCAAGGGAAACGAGTATGACGGTCCACGCCATGAACACGTTCAGCACCACCGACTGGCTCGCGCGCGTTGAACAGATCGCGCCCGCCATCGCCGCCAACGCCGCCAAACACGATGACGACGACAGCTTCGTCGCCGAAAATTTCGCACTGCTGAAGCGCGAAGGCTTCTTCAAAATGCACGTGCCCGCCGAACTCGGCGGCTACGGCGCAAGCTATTCCGAACTCTGCGCTGTCGTGCGCCGCCTCGCCGTCGCCTGCGGCTCGACGGCGTTGGCGTTTTCCATGCATTGCCACTTAATAGCCGTAGCCGCCTGGCGCTGGCGCAATGAGAACGCGCCGACCGACGGCCTGCTACGCCGCACCGCAAACGAAGACCTCGTCCTCGTCTCGAGCGGCGGCTCCGATTGGCTGAAGAGCGCGGGCGCCGCCGAAAAAGTCGACGGCGGCTTTCGCCTCAACGCGCGCAAGATCTTCTCCAGCGGCTGCCCCGCCGGCGATCTCCTTGTCACCAGCGCCGTCTATGACGATCCGCAAAACGGTCCGACGGTTCTCCACTTCGCCGTGCCGTTCAAAGCCGAAGGCGTGCAGATCCTCGACACCTGGCGCGTCATGGGCATGCGCGGCACCGGCTCGAACGATGTGCTGCTGAAGGACGTCTTCGTCCCCGACGCAGCGATCTCTGGCCGTCGCCCGCAAGGCAAGTGGCATCCGCTCTTCCACACCATCAGCATGCTGGCGTTCCCGATCATCTATTCGGCCTATGTCGGCGTTGCTGAAGGCGCGCGCGAAACCGCGCTCAATCTCGCCCGCCGCAAGTCCAGCGACGAAGCGGTCACGCAACTCACCGGCGAGATGGAAAACGCCTTCGCCACCGCAGCCATGGCGCAACACACCATGGTCGCGATCGCGCAGTCGGAAAAACCGGGCCCCGAGATCACGAACCGCACGATGATCTGCCGCACGATCATTGCGCAAAACGCGATCCGCTGCGTCGAGCGTGCGCTCGAAGTCGGCGGCGGCGCCGCCTTCTATCGCGATGCCGGTCTCGAACGCGCCTTCCGCGACGTGCAGGCTTCGCGCTTCCATCCACTGCAGGAAAAGCACCAGCTGCGTTTCGCCGGCCGCTTGGCGCTCGGCCTCGATATCGACGGGTGAACGTGCAGCGATGCGGGTTCAACCCAGCGCGCCGCACAACGGCGTTGAAGTCGAGCGCCGTGCGCTGTTGTGCGGCTTGGCAGGCAGCGCGCTCAGCGGATGCGCTCATTCAGTGCAGCGAGTGGAGACGGCAATGCGCTTCGTCGAAGTGAGCCATGTTATCGAAGCGGGAATGACCACCTATCCCGGCCTCCCAGCGCCGGAAGTCGAAATCCTCATTGATCACGACAGTTCACGCGCGCGCTACGACAACAAGTCGGAATTCCTGATCGCGTCGCTGCACGTGTGCGGCAACACTGGCACCTATGTGGATTCACCGTTTCACCGGTATCGCGACGGCGTCGACTTGGCCGGCCTGCCGCTCGAACGCGTGGCGAATCTTCCGGTGCGCACGTTCGACGCGCGCGCCGCGGGCAGGGCGATAGGGCCAGAGCTGTTCGACGGCCTGGATTTGCGCGGCGCAGCCGTGATCGTGCGAACCGATTTCAGCCAGCATTGGCGAACGGAGCGCTACGGGCGCGAAAACCCGTTCCTCACGGCGGCGGCTTGCGACTACCTCGTGCGCGCTGGCGCTGCGTTCGTCGGTATCGATTCCGTCAACATCGATGATCTCGCCGACCTGGCTCGGCCTGCGCACACCATACTGCTCGGCGCAGGCGTGCCCGTGTGCGAGCACATGACGAACTTGGCCGCACTGCAGCGGGAGGGCGGCCGTCTTCACGCCGCGCCAATCGCCTGGCGTGGCGGCGCAACATTCCCAGTGCGCGCTTACGTCCAATACGAACAGCTTTGAGGCGGCCGCCGATCCGTCTCGACATCAACGGATGAGGAAAGGGAGGATGCGATGAACAACGAACTGAACACTCTGCCCAAGCGTCTGGATGCTGGCGGCGTCTGCATTCAAGGCGAGGACTGGGGCGGGATGAATGTCGCGCGCATCCGCTTTCCCGCGGGCGCCGACGCCAAGCCGCTGCTCGAAGGCCTGCCCGGCAACATGTGCCAATGTCCACATTGGGGCGTGGTGCTGAAGGGCTCGATCCATCTGGATTACGCCGACGGCCGCAAGGAAACCGTCCGCGCCGGCAGCGTCTATTACTGGCCGCCCGGCCACACCGTGCGCGTCGACGAAGATTACGAAGCGATCGAATTCAGCCCGGACGACGAAATGGGCGTAGTCATTGATCACCTCCGCGGCAAAATGGGCGTCTAGCAGCCCGTGCTTTGACGGGGCGTGCGCGCTGCGCCATGTAGCGCGCATGCACGACCGCCTGGTGAACTTCGACCGCATTCTGAACTTCCGCGATTTCGGCGGCTGGCAAACCGCCGACGGCGCAACGGTCACGCGCGGCAAGCTGTGGCGTTCGGCATCCTTCCACGACGCCAGCGACGCCGACATCGCGCGCCTCAACGCCATGGACCTGCGCTTCCTGGTCGATCTCCGTCGCCCCGAAGAGCGCAAGCACGAGCCCAGCCGCTGGGTGAACGAGACCACGCGCTTCATCTTCAATGAGGAAGGCGCGGGCGGCACCGAACTCCCGCCCCACCTCGTTGCGCTGCTGCAAAGCGATCTCTCGGCCGCCTCGACGCGCGCCTACATGCTGAGCCTCTATCGCGAGATCCCCTTCGATCCGCGCCTCATCAGCCTCTATCGCGATTGGTTCGCGGAGCTCGGGGAGGGCGGCGCCGGCGTCGTGCACTGCGCCGCCGGCAAGGATCGCACCGGCATCATCTGCGCTCTCACGCTGATGACGCTCGGCGTCTCCGAAGACGACGTCTTCGCCGACTATGAGTTCACCAACCAGGCCGTCGATCTCGAACGCCGCATGCCGAAAATTCAGCAGCGCATGGAAGAGCGCCTCGCGCGAAAACTTGATAGCGCCGCACTGCGCCCGATGCTTGGCGTGGAAGTCGACTATCTCCACGCAGCGCTCGACGCCATCAATGAGCGCCATGGCTCAACGGACGCCTACGTGCGCGACATACTCGGTGTTGGCGATGAGCAACGCGCGACATTGCGGACTAACTTGTTGAGCTGACTCAACGGCGATGGGGGACGATATGCGAATTTGGCGGAACGCGACAATCGCGCTTGGTTTCATGGCGGTGCTGGGCGCCTGCGCCTCGCCGCAAACCGCCACGGTGACCAGCCAGGCTCTCGTTGATCCGCCCCGCAACGAGGCCCATCCCGCCTCCAACCGCCAACTGCTCATCCCCTCGCATAGCGAAGAAATGAACGCGGTTTTCTTCCTGGCTGCAGGCGAGGGGCCGAAGCCGACTGTGCTGCTGATGCACGGCCTGCCGGGCAACGAACGCAATCTCGATCTGGCGCAAGCGATGCGCCGCGCCGGCTGGAACGTTCTCACCTTCACCTATCGCGGCGCGTGGGGCTCGACGGGCGCATTCTCCATTGGCAACGCCGTCGAAGACACCCGCGCTGCGCTTGAGTACGTGCGCCGCCCGGACGTTGCGGCGCTCTACGGCGTCGACACCAGCCACATCGTGCTGGCTGGCCATTCGATGGGCGGCTTCGCAACGGCCCTGACAGGCGCTGATGATCCGGCAATCGCGGGCATCATCTTGCTGGATGCGTGGAATGTCGGCGCGTCCGTCGCGCAAATCCGTCCGAATGGCGCCCAAGGACGGGCGGCGGCGATCGCATCACTCGACGATCTGGGGCGCGCCCTCAATGGCGCGACAGCCGAGACTATCATTGATGAAGCGCTGGCAAGTACATCGGCTTGGGATCTCACCACGCACGCTGACGCTCTCGCGCGCCACCCGGTGTTGCTCATCTATGCCACGGATGGCATCGCCGAGGACAATCGCGCGCTGGCCGCGGCGATCCAGGCGCAACCCGGCGCACGCACCGACATCGTAGCGTTCGACACGGATCACGCCTTCGCCGATCACCGCATTGCGCTATCGGTCGCGGTCGTCGATTGGCTGCAACGCCTGGAGTAGTTCGCGCGGCTTCTGCTGGCAAAGGTCACAAAAAATATTCTCGGCGCGCGCCGGGCGAAGGGGTATGGGTGAGTGAGCGGGGAAAACGCGCAGCTGCAACGAGGTCTGCCCATGCCCACCATCAAAACCACGGACGGCGTAGAGATTTTCTACAAGGATTGGGGCCCGCGCGACGCGCAACCCATTGTGTTCCATCACGGCTGGCCGCTCAGCGCCGATGATTGGGACAACCAGATGATGTTCTTCCGGCTGAAAGGCTATCGCGTCATCGCGCACGATCG
>Ga0068862_100001301_pt1 | contig 23292 bp, 21 predicted proteins | sample KBSSwiS52_FD_66598 | JGI IMG/M metagenome (GOLD analysis project Ga0068862, IMG submission 66598) | Switchgrass rhizosphere microbial communities from Kellogg Biological Station, Michigan, USA - KBS Switchgrass S5-2 | ecosystem: Host-associated > Plants > Roots > Rhizosphere > Soil ... | reverse complement strand
GTGCCGCTATTCCCGATCATGCTGGCCATCACCCTCGTCATCATCATCTTTCAGGTGCGTTCGATTTCTGCGATGGTCATGGTGTTCCTGACCAGCCCCTTGGGTCTGATCGGCGTGGTGCCGACGCTCATACTTTTTCGGCAACCGTTCGGCATCAATGCGCTCGTCGGTCTGATTGCGCTGTCGGGAATCCTGATGCGCAATACGTTGATTCTGATCGGACAGATCCGCCATAACGAACAGGCGGGACTGGATCCGTTCCGGGCCGTTGTCGAAGCCACCGTGCAGCGTGCCAGACCCGTGGTCTTGACCGCATTGGCGGCGATTCTGGCCTTCATCCCGCTGACCCATTCGGTGTTCTGGGGGACGCTCGCTTACACGCTGATCGGTGGCACCTTCGCAGGCACGATTCTGACGCTCGTGTTCTTGCCAGCTATGTATTCCCTATGGTTCAAGATCAGACCTGACAACGGCAGATCTTTGATTGAGGAGCCGGTATGAATATCGCCAAACCTGCGTTTCTGAAATTGACCGACAAGGTCAACCTCCGATATCAAAAGTCGGGGAATGGGCCGCCTCTGGTTCTTCTCCACACGATCCGCACTCAGATCGAGTACTTCCGGTCGCTGGCACCGCTTCTCGCGGAGAACTTCACGGTCTATGCCGTGGACATGCCCGGCCATGGATTCTCCTCGGTCGATACCACGCAAGAGTACGACGAGCCCTATCTGCGGTGGGGCATTGTCGAATTCCTGAAAAGCCTGGATCTGCGTGACGTCACGATGGTGGGTGAATCCATTGGGGCCGTGGTCGCATTGACGGTCGCCTCTGAAGTTCCCGAACGCATCAAGGCAGTCTACGCATTCAATCCCTACGACTACGAAACGCGATACGGAGACGGGATTCGCCGCGGCAGCGGGTTCGCAAACGTGATCATCGGCAGTCTTCAAATCCCGGTTCTCGGGGCTGTCGGCGCTGCTATGGCCAACGCATGGATCCTCGGCAGGATCATGGCGGGCGGCTACGCGGACCCTCGCAAAATGCCCACCGATCTGATCGCCATTTTTGACAGATCAGGACGCAACGCCAACTTCCATTATGCGGAGAGAAAGGTGTTGGCCGGATGGCGTTCGTGGAGTCAGGCGCGCGAACGCTATTCGAAGGTCAAAGCGCCCGTCACGCTCGTTTACGGCGATAGCGACTGGTCGCGCATTCCGGAGCGGGCTCGCACAAAGGAACTCCTGGGAAATTCCCACTTCTTCACGCTCAAGAATTCCGGACATTTCTCGTCCGTCGAGAACCCGCAGGACGTGGCACGGATCATCCTGTCGGGAAGTTCTAGGACCGAAGCGTAACGGCTTCAGTCGTGAAAGCCTTGGACAGTTGGCACGGCCGTCTTCGTCCGGAAGGTGCTCGATGATGCGCACAGGCATCGAGCGCAATGGTCTTCGCGGCCGCCAGACCGTCGGCGCGGTCCACCCGATGTCTCAAACCGCCCTGTTACGGCGTTCCTCGCATTGGGCCATTCTAGGAGTGCAGCTCATGAAACGCATGAGTTCCGCGCGCACGCTTTCGCTTTGTCCTCTCGGTGGCGCTAGAGTCCGCGCGGGATGATGCAAGGAGCAAGGTGGATGAAGCTCGCATTCTTCGTTTTCGTCTGCGTCTCGACTTTCGCGCTCCAGGGTTGCGGTGAATCCGCCGAACAATCCACCGTGCAAAGCGAGCCGCCGGTTCAGGCAGTAGCCGATGCGCACACCATGCTGCAGGCACCGGCTTCGATCGGAGACTGGGCGAAGGGAGCACAGCTCTTCGAAGGTCTCGGGAACACACATCGAAAAATCTCGACGGCCTCGCCTGAGGCGCAGAAATACTTCGATCAGGGATTGAAGCTCCTCTGGGCGTTCAATCACGACGAGTCGACACGCTCATTCGCCAGAGCGGCGGAGCTCGATCCGCATTGCGCGATCTGCTACTGGGGCGTCGCCTTCACGGTCGGCCCCAACTACAACATGCTGATGATGGCAGCTCCGCGCGCCAAGGTCGCTTGGGAAGCGCTCGAAGATGCGCAACGAGAAGCCGAGTCGGCCACGCCGATCGAGAGAGGGCTTATCGCAGCGCTCGCCAAGCGCTTTACGTCTGATCAACCGCTCGATCCGTCCAATCTTACGCCGCTGCTCATCGCGTACGCGAACAGCATGAAGGACTTGGCGCAGCAGTTCCCGGACGACCTTGATGTCCAGACGCTCTATGCCGAGTCGCTGATGAACATCCACGCCTGGAAGCTCTGGTCTGCTGACGGAACTCCGGCCGAAGGCACCGAGGAAATCGTGGCCACGCTCGAGTCAGTGCTGCGACGCGACTCTAATCATCCCGGTGCAAACCACTACTACGTGCACGCGATGGAAGCGTCACCGCATCCGGAGAAGGCCGTGGCGGCGGCGGAGCGCCTGCGCGACATGATGCCTGCGGCGGGCCATCTCGTGCATATGCCGGCGCACATCATGCAGCGGGTCGGCCGTTACGAAGACGCCGCCGAGGCAAATCGGAAAGGTGCGGTAGCAGACGAAGCGTACTATGCCAAGACGAGTGCGCCCGACTATTACCCGATGTACACGGCGCACAACTACCAGTTCCTCGCGGCCTCCGCGGCGATGGAAGGACGAAAGGCGGAGACGCTGCAAGCAGTCGCGGCGATGCGCAAGTCCGTTACGGACGAGATGCTTCTCGCGTGGCCGGGCTATGACTGGATGTTCATGTCGCAGGAATACGCGGCCCACCTGCGGTTCGGCCTATGGGACGAAATGCTGGCAAAGGCGACTCCGAATCCGAAACTTCCGGCGCTCGGCGGCGCCTACCTTTTCGCTCGTGCAGTATCGCTCGCCGCGAAGGGACGCATTGATGAGGCGATCTCGGCACTGTCGGAGCTCGAGCACTTGAACGAATCGATACCTGCGGACCTGCCAGCGGGATTCAACATGGCGAAGGATGTCCTTGGTATCGCAATCAACGTTGCGAAAGCGCGAATTGCAGACGCCGAAGGGCGCATCGACGATGCGATCACGCAGCTCGAGGACGCGGTCGTTCGCGAGGACAAGTTAGCGTACGACGAACCGCCAGACTGGTTCATCCCGACACGTCAGCTTCTGGGCGCGGAACTCCTAAAGGCCGGCAAACCGACGGCGGCGGAGGCAGTCTATCGCGAAGACCTTAAGCAGCACCCGGAGAACGGATGGTCGCTCTACGGACTGGCCGCGGCGCTCAAGCAACAGCAGAAGACCGAAGAGGCTGCGACGGTTGAGCAGCGGTTCAATGCGGCGTGGACGAAGGCCGATGTGACGATTGTGTCTTCGGCGTTCTGATTCGGTCGTGCCCTCATTCATCGATAGCTGTTCCGGGTAACTCCTGAGCCGACGGGTTACCTCGGCCGAAGCGTGCACTTCTTGCGGGTGCGCTCGCCGAGCGAAAATCCAAGACGGAACTGGCCACATCATCGCCAGCGAGCGCCAGCCAGTGCCCAATCCGCGGCCCGTCGGCGCGCATTACGCGGCAGGGACTGATCAAGGCTACAAGTCGCAGGTAGAGTAGGAGGTAGCAACAGCGCGAGATCAGGGCGCGGCCTGGCGGACTGTTCGAGCCTCATGCAGAAGCGGATGGCGAAACGACTCCTCCTGTGCGTGGCCTTTCTTGCAGCATCGTGTTCTGCGAGTGCGGCCGACGGCGGTCGGCCCACATATGCCGACCTCTACCATACGGCTTGGGAGATCAAAGACGGCGCTCCATCCGATATCTGGGCGATCGACCAGTCGCCAAATGGATATCTGTGGCTAGCTACAGGAGCAGGTCTGTATCGTTTCGACGGCGTCCGCTTTCAGCGCTACTCGCTGCCGGAAGAACGAACTTTCCCGTCGAGCGACATGACCGCCCTGAAGATCTTGCCGACGGGCGAAACTTGGATCGGCTACTACCTCTCGGGAGTCAGCCTGCTGAGCCATGATCGGCTTCAGAACTTCGGTAAGAAGGAGGGCCTGCCGGAGGGAATCGTCTACGACTTCGCGCAAGACAAAACAGGTGTGCTTTGGGTTGCCGTTGCGGGTGGGCTTGCACGCTATGTGGACGGTCGCTGGGAGCGAACCGACGAAAGCCGGGGCTATTCAGCCCCCGACGCGCGTTGGGTACTAGCAGACACGCGCGGAATAGTTTGGGCGGCAGCAGAGAACTCGATTTTCAAACTCCGGCCCGACGCTCACGTCTTCGAACGTTTCGATGTTCCCATTCCATCAGGAGGGATTCTCGCCGAGGCACCTGACGGAGCCATTTGGCTGTCTGATTCAATCGACGGTACGCGTCCGCTGACAAACAAGTCAGGTGACGTACTAGCGAGCATCGATCGCTCTCCAGCATGGGCTGCTCTGAAAGCGCATCGCATGCTGTTTACGCACGATGGGCGCCTGTGGATTACGGATCATGTAAAGGGCGGCGTCGATCGGATCGCTCCGGGCGAGCAGGACCCCACGCGTTCGCCTGCGCCGGAGTCATTCACCGAGCATGACGGCCTCGTAAGCAATGCCACCACGCCCATCTTCGAGGATCGCGAACGCAACGTATGGATCGGTACGAGTTTCGGGCTGAGCCAGTTCAGAAACCGCAATGTCCGCGCGTTGCACCTCGTATCGTCCGACGAACCGAGTGGTCTGTTCGCGATGGCAGAGGACGGGAAAGGCTCCGTCGTGATTGCTGCGGGCGCGAAATTGTTGCGAACAGACGGGGAGACGACGCGCGAAATCGCGTCCGGATTATCGCGAACGACGGCAGCGGCACCCGGGGCCGCCGGCGATCTGTTCTTGCTCACGAAGAACGGCCTATGGCGGGCTCGAGACCAGAAGCTCGACCCGCTGCCTGTCCCCGAAGCGTTGCCAGATCTTGCCGACATTCTGGCGCTTGCGGTGGACGCCGCCGGAGCTCCCTGGATATCGCTGGCGCGCCACGGCGTCTACAAGTTCGCTAACGGTAACTGGACACGCATCGGCTTACCTACGCCCGGTGTACCCAACGTTTTATACCGTGATGTCGAAGGTCGCATGTGGATGGGCTACACACAGGATCGAGTGGCTGCATACTTCCGCGACCAAGTGCAGGAATATTCTTCGAAGGAAGGTTTGAGCGTCGGCAACATCACGTCGATCTACCGCGATGGAGAAGACGTGTACATCGCGGGAGAGACCGGATTTGCAAACCTGAGAGCAGGGCGGGTGAGATCCCTCTCGCAGGCGCAGGGGGCGACGTTCCGGAGCATCACAGGAATGGCGGCGACGCCGGACGGGTCGTTGTGGTTGAACGGCGCATCGGGAGTCCTCCGGATCGGAAAGGCCGAGTTGCGAGAATCATTCGACGATGCTTTGCATAGCCCAGACTTTACGTTGTTCGATACGTTGGACGGTTTGCCTGGCGCCGCTGCGCAAGGCAACTCGGTCGCAACGGTCGCAACGGCCGCTAACGGCACGCTCTGGTTCCAGATGACTCAGGGAATAGGATGGCTGAATCCGGCATCTATCCATCGCAACCCCGTTCCACCCTCGGTCTCTATCGAGTCCATCCATGTCGACGACAAGTTTTTCGCGCCCGTCGACGGCCTCGCATTGCCACAACGGACGACCTCGCTGAGAATCGACTTCACCGCGGCCAGTTTGACGATCCCAAGCCGCGTCCGTTTTCGATTCAAGCTCGAGGGCACGGATGGCGATTGGACCAATGCTGGAAATCGCCGCGAAGTGTTCTATACAAACTTGGGCCCAGGCGCCTACCGCTTCCGCGTGATTGCAGCCAATGAAGACGGCGTCTGGAGCAGCGAAGGCGCGGCGCTCGGTTTTACAATTACGCCGACGTTCTTTCAGACAAAGGCTTTTCTATTCGCCTGTATCCTCACCGCTGCTCTGCTGATCTGGATGCTTTACTTGTGGCGAGTGCATCAAGTCAGCGAGCGAGTGCGAGATAGGATTGAGGAGCGCCATCGAGAGCGCGACCGCATCGCACGCGAGCTCCACGACACGCTACTACAAGGCTTTCAAGGCTCGATTTATCGCGTACAGGCCGCAGTGGAACGCATATCCGCAGATGCTCCTCCGAGAATCGCCATCGAGGCGGCTCTAGATCTTGCTGATCAAGCTCTCGTTGATGGCCGTCGTCGTGTTGCGGGACTGCGTGCCGACGCTCACGGAGAAGGGGATCTGTCGACGGCTTTCTCCCGCATCGGCAACGACTTCGTACTCGAAGCTGGCCCCAATTTGCGTATCTTGATCGAGGGAACGCCCCGACAACTGCAGCTCATTGTGCGCGACGATATCTACCAAATCGGTCGCGAAGCAATCGTCAACGCGTTTCGGCACGCCCAGGCAAGCACGATCGAAATCGAGATCATCTACGGCGACGACGACTTTAGTGTACGCATCCGTGACGATGGCTGCGGAATTGATTCGGCCATCATCTGCGCGGGTGGCCGGCCGGGGCACTGGGGGCTGGCCGGGATGCGCGAACGCGCACGTTCGATAGGGGCCGTCTTCAACATCTGGGGCGGAGCGTCCGCTGGCACTGAAATGGAAGTTCGCTTACCGGCAGCTAGTGCTTACGTAAACGTCAACAAGTCGCCTTGGAAGAATTCGCTCCGCGCGCTCATCAAACGGCCATGGGGCCAACGTCAACATTCTTCATAACCTGATGATGCCGCGGCGGGCGGCGATTGCGACCGCATGCGTTCGATCATTGGCGTCGAGTTTGGCGAGAACGCTGCGCATATGCGTCTTCACAGTGTCTTCGGCGATGCCCAACTTTTCGCCGATCGTCTTGTTCGCTCCGCCTGCCGCCGCTAGCCGCAGCACTTCGAGTTCGCGCGCGGACAGCACATCGTCGGCAAAATGAGCCGCCATTTCTGCGGCGATCGTAGGTGGAATTCTTCGCTGGCCCCGGTGCACGGCGCGAATCGTTTCAAGCAACTCTTTGCGGACCATGCTTTTCAGAACGTAACCTGACGCACCCGCCTTGAACGCCTGGAGAGCCTGCACATCCCCCTCGTAAGTTGTGAGGACCACGATACGTGCTTGCGTGAACTCACTGCGAATCGCTGCAATGGCCTCGATGCCGCTGATACCCGGCATCTGCAGATCCATTAACGTGACGTCAGGAACCTGCTCGCGAAAGCGCTCGATGGCCTCTCGACCATTCGCAGCTTCCGCAACCAGACGCATATCGGTCTGTGCTGCGATGACGGAAGCGATCCCATCACGCAGCAGCGGATGGTCGTCTGCAGCGAGAATGCGAATCGGATCTGTCCCGAGGCTCATGCCATGTTCGCCGAAGCAACCCTTCAGCACAGTGTAGTTTAAGCGTCAGAGCTTCCCTCACTCGAAAGAGTGACCGGAGCGTCCCTCTTCGGGTCTTTTGCACGTGTCCGTGCGATAAATACGCTTCGAGCGTGCAGCGTCTCTATTCCATGTTCCCAGGCGGCGGGCCTGGAGTTGCCTTGCTGTTGATTCGCGTCGCTGTGGGCGCCGGGCTCTTGCTGGATAGCGGATCAAGTGCCATGGGCGTTTTGACTCGGTGCGATGTTTCAGTTCGCATTGCGGTGGCTGCAATGCTGCTCGCGGGCGTACTGACGCCGGTCTTCGCCGTTCTCGCGGTCGCATTGGCCGTAGCGAATTTGATCATCATCGGAATCACCGATGCGCCGATTGCGATTCTTGCTTCACTCGATGCCATCGCACTGATACTGCTCGGGCCAGGTGCTTACTCGATCGACGCACGTCGCTTCGGGCGACGCGTGCTCATGACGTCCGCTGAACCAAAAAGCGATCCCCGTGCGCGAAAGCGCTAGGCGCTCACTCGATCGGATGACCTCGTAGTCACGCATAAGGCTGTTTCGTTCGCGACTCGATAAGAGCCACGCTTTCAGCATCATCTGGGCGGCTCGGTTTCAAACCAAGTCGTGCGGATGTCTAGATGGCCAATCGGGTTCAACGCAAGAAGGAGAAGTCACATGTCTGCCAATACCAAGCCGTCCATCGTGTTTTGCCATGGTCTTTGGGCCGACGGTTCGTGCTTCAGCAAGGTAATTCCCGCGCTGCAGGCCGATGGGCACGAAGTAATCGCCGTCCAGTACGGGCTCAACAACTACGCGGATGACGTGGCCACAGTGAAGCGCACGCTGGGTCGGGTTAACAGCCCCGCGATCCTCGTGGGTCACTCGTACGGAGGAGCCACCATCACAGGCGCCGGAACCGATGAGCGCGTCGCGGGACTGGTTTACATCGCCGCCGTCGTCCCAGATGTTCACGAGACCGTGCAAAGCCAACTAAACAAATACCCCACCGAAATCTTCTCCCGGATCGAGGTCGCCGGCGGACGTGTCTGGATCAAGCCGGAAGGCGTCAAGTATTTCGCGGGAGACCTTTCCGAGCAGGAGCAGAAACTGGTATGGGCGACCCACTACCCACCCGCTGCCGATCTGCTCGAGCAGCAGAATCTCGACGAGGTTGCGTGGAAGTCGAAGCCGAGCTGGTACATCCTCGCTAAGAAGGACCAGACAGTGCATCCGGATCTTCAGCATTTCTTGGCGAAACGCATCAACGCGAACACGGTCGAGACCGACAGCAGCCACGTCATCATGCTTTCCCAGCCTGACGTTGTCATCGACGTCATTCGCAAGGCCGCTGCCGCGGTTCAGAAGAGTCGGTCGAACAAGTGACATTTCTTTCTCGAAGGCGATGCCGCTTGCAAAGCGGCGTCTCCTTCCCGTTTGCATGACGGTGTGCGACGGTCGCCAACTGCGTGGCTGAACGGTCAGACATCGAGCCTCCGTTACGGCGGAAAGTCACGTCGCACCGGGGCCAGATTGCAACACAAGAAAAAGGCCGAAATCCTTGTTTTTTACAAGAGATTACGGCCTTCATTGGACTTCTTTGGAGCTTCAAATGGTGGAGGCGGCGGGAATTGAACCCGCGTCCGAAGGCGTTACATCCCCGGCGCTACATGCTTAGCGCACCGTTTTAGTCTCGTCCCGCGGCAACACGGTGTGCGAAGCGCACCGAAGGACCAGCCCGTTTTGATTTAGCGGCGCGCCGACGGACGGCAACTCGCCACGATCCCGTGATAGTGACCCTACATCCACGAGCACAGGCACAAGTGGGTTCGGGGCTTAAGCCTTAAGCGGCTAGAGCGTAGACGTCGTCGTTGGCGTCTGAGTGTTTTGCCACCAGATTAACGAGGTAGGTGACGACCTCGGCATGCTCCAGGCGATTTCACGGCCCCCGTCGAAACCGATCGCCCCCGGGGACATCCCGATAGTGGCGGTGCGGCGGCGGGAAATCAACCTCGGCCTGATACGATGCGCGTTTTTCGCGCGCGGAACCCAAGCATGGGCAACATCGTCTGGCTGGCGTCGTATCCGAAATCGGGCAATACCTGGATGCGTGCGTTCCTGGCCAATCTCGTCGCCAACAAGCAGGATCCGGTGGCGCTCGCGGATCTGCCGCGCTACTGCGACGACGAGGCGCGACCCGAATACTTCAGCGCGCTCGCCGGCAGGCCGAGCACGGAATTGAGTCTCGCCGAGATCATCGCGCTCCGCCCGAAGGTGCACGGCGCGATCGCCGCGAGCTCGCGCGGCACGCGCTTCGTCAAGACGCATAACTACGCGGGCCAGATCGACGGACATCCGCTGCACAATCCGGCGGTGACGGCGGGAGCGATTTACGTGGTGCGCAATCCGCTCGATGTCGCGGTCAGCATGACGCATCACTTCGGCATCGGCGCCGACGAGGCGATCGAGCGCCTCGGCAACGAGCAGGTCGCGACGCAGAACGAAGCGCAGTTCGTGACGCAGGTGCTGGGATCATGGTCGCTGCATGTCAAAGGTTGGGCCGATCTCGCCGGCGATCGCGTGCTCGTGCTGCGCTACGAGGATCTTCTGGAAAAGCCGGCCAAGCATTTTGCGAAAGCGGCGCGCCTGATCGGCATCGGGCAGGATCGTGCGCGCATCGAGCGCGCGATCAAGCACGCGGCATTCCAGAGTCTTTCGTCGATGGAGAAAAAGCACGGCTTCGTCGAAGTGTCGGACAAGACGACGAAGTTTTTCCGCGAAGGCAAGATGAATCAGTGGCGCGAGGCTTTGAGTCGCGAGCAGGTCATGCGCGTCGTCGAGACGCATCGCGAACAGATGGGGCGCTTTGGGTACGTGCCGGCCGGTTACTGACGGTCCTGCATGTCATTCCGGCGAAAGCCGGAATCCATTGTGTTGCTTTTCGCGAGAAGCACTGAACATGGATTCCGGCTTTCGCCGGAATGACGGGAACGAGGCTTTCGCGTCGGTACGAGACGTTGTTCCGATCGCTTTCTGCCGATGCTCTACGCAGAGCGATTCTTCGCGCGCATCACGCGCTGCTTCTCGCGATTCCAGTCGCGTTCCTTCTCGGTGTCGCGCTTGTCGTGTTCCTGCTTGCCGCGCGCGAGGCCGAGGTTGACCTTGACGCGGTTCTGCTTCCAGTACAGCGACAGCGGAATCAGCGTGTAGCCTTTGCGCTCGATGGCGCCGACGAGCTTGTCGATCTCGGCGCGATTCAACAAGAGCTTGCGCGTGCGGCGGTCGTCGGCGACGACGTGCGTCGAGGCCGAGATCAGCGGCACGATCGAAGCGCCGAAGAGAAAGATCTCGCCGTTCTTGACGATCGCGTACGCGTCGCCCAAGTTCAGCCGGCCGGCGCGAAGGCTCTTGACCTCCCAGCCTTCGAGCGCGATGCCCGCTTCGTAGTGCTCGTCGATGTGGTATTCGTGGCGCGCGCGCTTGTTCTGCGCGATCGTGCCGCTGCCCGCCGACGTGTCCTTGGTTTTCGTTTTCGCCATGTCGCTACAATCGCTCGTGTCGCACTTGCCGGGTGAATCGAAAGCCGTGATCAAGATCCGCCGTCACGCGCTGGTCCGTCATACGCCGGCCGAGATGTTCGATCTCGTCAACGACGTCGAAGCATACCCGACGCGGTTTCCGTGGTGCGCCGGCGCGAAGGTCCTCGAGCGCGAAAGCGATCTCGTGCTCGTCGCTCGGCTGGATCTGCGTTTCGCGGGGCTGACGCAGAGCTTCACGACGCGCAATACCACCGATCCGCCGCATCGCCTCCACATGCACCTGGTCGAAGGTCCGCTGAAAAGCCTCGAAGGCGAGTGGACGTTCGATCCGCTCGGTCCTGACGGCTGCCGCATCGGCCTCGAGCTCGATTTCGAATATGCGGGCATTCTCGGCGGCAGCGCGCTCAGGCTCGGATTCCAGGGTCTCGCCAGCCGCATGGTCGACGATTTCTCGCGCGCGGCGAAGAAAGTCTATGGCTGAGACGATCGAAGTCGAGGTCGCCTACGCGGAGCCTTCGCGCCAGTTCCTGCGCCGCGTGGTCGTTCCCGTCGGCGCGTGCGTCGCGGATGCGATCGCGGCGTCCGGCCTCGAACGCGAATTCGGCATCGACGCATCGGCGCTCGCGGCGGGCATCTGGTCGCGCGCCGTTGCGCGCGATGCCATCGTCGAAGCCGCGGATCGCATCGAGCTCTACCGTCCGCTCAAGGCCGATCCCAAGGAAAGCCGGCGCCGCCGTGCCGCGACGCGCGCGAAGAATCAGCCCTGACCTTGCTGCTGCTGTTCCTGCTTCTTCTTCTTTTTCTCTTTCTCTTCTTCGTCCGAACGCTTCTCATCCGGATACTGGCGCTTGTACTTGCCGGCGTCCTTGATCAGCTGCTCGGGATCTTCCGGAAAATAGTCGCCGTCGATCTTGACCAGCGCTTCGTCCTTGAAATAAAGCGTCAGGTCCTTCGAATCCATCTTGTTGCGGCCGCGGCGGATCGTCGAGACGTAGTCCCAGCGATCCTGATCGAACGGGCTGACCACCGAAGGCGAGCCCATGACCAGCAGCACCTGGCGCTTGGTCATGCCGGGTTTCAGCGAGTCGACGGTGTTCTTGTCGAACAGGTTGCCCTGTTGCACGTCCACCTTGTAGATGACGCCGCAACCGGCGAGCGGGGCGAAGGCGAGGAAAGCGAGCCAGCGAAGACGCATGCGTACGGGAATCCGGGTCATGGAACGGCGCGATGATACACTAGGCGTCTGAACGTGAAGGGCAGGGACCGCGCAGTGGGAGCAGTCGGAGCATGACCATGGAATCGACCGATCTGCGCAAGGCTGGCCTCAAGGTCACCCATCCGCGCATGCGCATCCTCGAGATCCTGGATACGCACGACGGCAGGCACATGACGGCCGAGGACATCTACCGCCGCCTGCTCGACCATCAGGATGATATCGGCCTTGCCACGGTGTATCGCGTGCTGACCCAGTTCGAGGCCGCGGGCATCGTCCTCAAGCACAATTTCGAGGGCGGCCAGGCCGTCTACGAGCTCGATCGCGGCAAGCACCACGACCACATGGTCGATATCGAATCGGGCAAGGTCATCGAGTTCTCCAGCGAGGAGATCGAGCGGCTGCAGCGCGAAGTCGCCGACAAGCACGGCTACACGATCGAAGATCACAGCCTCGTGCTGTACGTGCGGCCCAAGCGCAAGCGCTGATTCCGGTGCCTGTCGTCCTGGTGTAAGCCGGGACCCATTTGCGTTTTCGGCATCCAGATCAAAATGGATCCCGGCTTTCGCCGGGATGACGGAAGGGTGCGCGATGGAGTCGAGCGGCTACAGCCAGAGCTGCGCCGGCGCAAGCCACAGCGAAACCGCGCCGAGCCCGCAGCCAATCACGGTCGCCGCGAGCACGTCGCTCGGATAGTGCAGACCCAGCACCACGCGCGACAGCGCCACCAGCAGCGTGAACGGCAGCAGCAGCGGCGCAAGCGCGGGGAACCAGGCCAGCGCGATCAGCGTAAAGCTCACCGCGTGCAGCGTGTGTCCGCTCGGAAAACTGAACTCGTCGAGCGGCGCGACGTAGGGAACGATGTCGTCGTGTGAGCGGAACGGCCGCGGGCGCTTGGTCCAGCGTTTCAGGCCGCGATACATCGAGGTCGCGACGATGCCGGTCAGCGCCATGTGCAGCGCCGCGATCGCGCCGCGGCTGCCGCCGAACGTAGCCAGCACCGCCATCAGCGCGTACCAGAACACGCCGTCGCCGAGGCGGCTGACGATGCCGAAGAAGCGGCGCAGCGCCTGTCGCGCGCCCCAGCGGTTCATCGCGATGCACAGGCGGCGCTCGCCGCTGCCGATTTCAAGACGCTGCCACGTGGTCATGCTGCCCTCCGCGTCGCAAGTCCAGCCAGAAGATCGGCGAAGCTCGTCGCCACCGACGAGGGATCGAGCGCCTCGACGACTTCGCGCGTGCTCGCGCGAAGGCGCGCGCGCCGCGGTGCATCGCCCGCGAGCGCGACCGCCGCATCGACGAACTCGTCGCCCGCGCGCGGCGCGATGCACGCGCCGACGTCGACGCCGCGCATGTGCTCGCGCGCCGCGCCGTAGTCGTACGCGACCACCGGCACGCCGCTAGCGAGCGCTTCGAGCGTGACGTTGCCGAAGGTTTCGCTAAGACTCGGAAACAGGAACAAGTCCGCCGATGCGTAGTGCCGCGAAAGCGCTTCGCCGCGGCGCATGCCGGCGAATATGAAATCGGGATGCGCCGCGGCGAGTGGTTTGCGCGCGGGCCCATCGCCGACCAGGACGAAACGCGCGGAAGGCTGCCGGGCTTTGATCGCGCGGAACGCGCGCACCGCAAGCTCCAGATTCTTTTCCGGCGCGATGCGGCCGACATAGATCACCGCGAGATCGTCCGCGGCGAGACCCCATTCGCGGCGCAGCGCTTCGTCGCGATGGCGCGGATGGAACAGCGCGGTGTCGACCGCGCGGCGCAGCAGGCGCACATTGCGAAAGCGGTTGGCTTCGAGAAATTCGGCGAGCTCCGCCGTCGGCACCAGCGTCGCGTCGGCGCGGTTGTGAAAACGGCGCAGGTACGCGTAGACGATCGGGGTCAGGAAGCCGAGACCGTAGTGGCGCGCGTAGTCGTCGAAGCGCGTATGGAAACCCGTGCTGACCGGAATGCGCAGGCGCCGCGCGGCACCGAGCGCGGTCAGGCCCAGCGGACCCTCGGTCGCGATATAAAGGACGTCGGGGCGCTGCGCGGTCCAGCGCCGGCGTAGGCGCCGATGCGCGGGGAGACCAAAGCGCAGGCCCGGGTAGCGGGGCAACGCGGCGCCCGGCATTTGGAGATGATCCAGGCCGTCGTCCGGCATTCCGGCTTCGTCCTGGCGCGGCCGCACGATCTCTATGCTGTGCCCGAGCGCAGCGAGGCCTTGCGCCAACGACTGCACGGTCAGTGCGACGCCGTTGATCTCGGGAGGCCAAGTCTCGGTGACGATAGCGATCCGCATATGGCGCCGAGGCTCTCGCGTCCGTCTGAAACGCGTATTGCGTTGCCGTGGCGGTTCGGTGACAGTCGCCTGGATGGCTGTAACACGTCTGTCATGATCGCGGCCTAGCGTGCCTCAATGCCCGCCAATCCAGTCACTTACACAGCATTCTTGAATGCCGACGAGGTTCGTGCCGTCGCCGTCGGGCGGCGCCGGCGCGAGCGTGCCGGCGCCTTCGTCGTCGGGGGCGGAACGGCCGTCGTGCTGGTGGCGCTGCTGGTCATTCCGCTGTTCCTGATCCATAGCCTCCTGCCCTGGACGGGACTGGCGGCCGGGACCTGGCAGCGCCTCGGCGTTCTTTTCGCCGGCAGCGTCAAGGCGGCGGTCGCGGCGCTCGTCGTCGCGGTTCCGATCGGGCTCGCGACCGCGATCTTCACCGCGCATTTCGGCGCGCCGCGCCTGCGCGCGTTCATCAAGCCGGCGCTGGAAATTCTCGAAGCGATTCCGACCGTCGTGCTCGGCCTTGTCGCCGCGGCGACGCTGGCGCCGTGGCTGAAAACGAATCTCGCGACCTTGCTGCTCGCCGTGATCGCCGTTCCCGCGGCGCTGATGGCCGGCGGTCTCTTCTTCGGCGCCAAGCTTCGCCGGCGCGAAACCTGGTTGCCGCTTTGGCTGCTGCCGCTGCTGCTCGTCGTCGTTGCGGCGATCGTCGCCGCCTTCGCGCGCAGCGATCAGCCGGTCATCGCGGCGACGACGCCGTGGAACGCCGTGCTGATCGGCCTCGCGCTCGGCCTCGCCGCGGTGCCGCTGGTGTTCTCGATCGCCGAAGATGCGCTGACGCTGATTCCTTCGACGCACACGCAAGCCGCGCTCGCGCTCGGCGCCACGCGCTGGCAGGCGCTGACTTCGATGGTGCTGCCGGCCGCCGCGTCGGGACTCGTCGCGGCCGTCGTCCTCGGCGCGTCGCGCTGCATCGGCGAGACGATGATCGTGCTGATGGCGAGCGGCAACACGCCGCTGTTCGACGTAAATCCGCTGACCGGCCTTCGCTCGATCAGTGCCGAGCTCGCGATCGGCCTCCCCGAAGCGGCGCCGCCGGGGCAGTCGTATCGCGTCCTCTTGCTCGCCGCGCTCGTGTTGTTCGCGCTGACGTTCGTGCTGAATTTCCTCGCCGAGCGCGTGCGCGCGACGCTGCGCCGCCAGGCTGGCACGGCTGCGCACGGTTTATGAGCGCAAGGTTCATAAGGGTAGGTGCCTTCGGGGATGCCGGAACCTGGCTCGTCGCCGGCGCTGCCGCCGCGTGTCTCGCCGCGATGTTGGCGTTGCTGATCGTGCTCGGCGGCGCCGGAGCGGCGCCGTTCTGGCCGTCGCCGATCGTCGAGGTTCAAACGCGCGACGGACGCGTGCTGCTCGGTGAAATCGTATCGAGATCCGATGATGCGATCGCGCTTCGTACCAGCGAAATCGATCGCATCGGCACCGGTTACGTCCGTGTCGCGCCGAAGCAATTCATCGACAGCACGAACCCTGACGATGCATTCGTGATCGCGCTTACCGACGGGCGCCGCGTGTTCGGTCGCGGCGATGCCGCCGCAGCCGACGCTCGTTTGCATGAGATGTCCGGCGCCGACGCCGACGAAATCCTTTGGCCGAACGCGGTGGGCTTCTTCGCGCGCTCGGGCATTTTTCTGCGTCACGTGAGCCGCTTTCTCGGCGCGTCGTCGACCGCCGCGCCGCTCGGCGGCGGCGTGCTGCCGGCCTTGGCCGGAACGGTGACGCTGGTGCTCCTGATGAGCGTCATCGTGATGCCGTTCGGCATCGCGACGGCCGCGTATCTGCACGAGCGCCGCGGCGCTGCCGCGGGACTCGTGCGCAGCGCGATCGGAAACCTCGCCGGCGTGCCGTCGATCGTCTACGGCGTGCTTGGTCTTGGTCTGTTCGTGCACGGGCTCGGCGCGGACATCGATCGCTGGTTCTATTCCGATCGCCTGCCGGTGCCGACGTTCGGCAGCGGCGGATTGTTGTGGGCCGCACTGACGCTCGCGCTGCTGACCTTGCCGGTGGTCGTCGTCAGCGTCGAAGAAGGGCTCGCGCGCATTCCCGCCGGTCTTCGCGCGGGATCGCTCGCGCTCGGCGCGACCCGCGGCGAGACTTTGTGGCGACTGATGCTTCCCGCCGCGCGGCCGGCCTTGCTGACCGGATTGATCCTCGCCATCGCGCGCGCCGCCGGTGCGGTCGCGCCGCTGATGCTGGTCGGCGTCGTCAAGCTCGCGCCGGCGCTGCCGATCGATGGCGAGTTTCCGTACCTGCATCCGTCGCGCCAGTTCATGCATCTGGGATTCGCGGTGTACGACGCCGCGCTGGCCAGTCCCGACGCGGTGCGCGGCGTGCCCCGCGCGTATGCTTGTGCGCTGCTCTTGATCGTCGTCGTCGTTGCGCTCAATCTCACGGCGATCGTGCTGCGCAACCGCTTGCGCGCGCGCTATCGCGCGCTGGAAAGTTGAGGGGACATGCTGACGTCGCTATCGGATGCCGCTTCCGCGCAGACGCCTTCCTCGGCGCTGACCGGCGTCGAGATCGCGCTCGAGACGCGTGCGCTTTCGCTCTGGTACGGCAAGCGCCGCGCGCTCGAAGAAGTGAGCTTCGGACTTCCGGCACGAAGGATCACCGCGTTGGTCGGACCGAGCGGATCGGGCAAGTCGAGTCTCCTGCGTTGCCTCAACCGCCTCAACGACGAGATCGAGGATTGCCGCGTCGAAGGCAAGGTCCTGGTCGGCGACACCGACGCGTACGCGAAGGACACCGTCGTGCACGAGTTGAGGCGTCGCGTCGGCATGGTGTTCCAGCGTCCGAATCCGTTTCCGCTGTCGATCTACGAGAACGTCGCGTACGGATTGCGCCTGCAGGGATTGCGCAAGCGGCGCGAGCTCGACGAATGCGTCGAAGCCGCATTGAAAGCGGCATCGCTCTGGGACGAGGTGGCTACGCGCCTCGACGACAGCGCGCTCGAGCTTGCGTTCGGGCAGCAGCAGCGGCTCGTCGTCGCGCGCGCGATCGCGGTAGAGCCGGAGATTCTGCTGATGGACGAGCCGGCCTCCGCGCTCGATCCCGCGGCGACGCTGCGCTTCGAGGAATTGCTGCACGAGCTGGCGCAGCGCTACTCGGTGCTACTGGTCACGCACAACATGCAGCAGGCGGCGCGCGTTGCCGACTACACGGCGTTTTTGCATCAAGGCCGTCTCGTCGAGTTCGGCGATACAGATTCGTTGTTTACGAATCCGCGCGAGCGGCAGACGGAGGATTACATCACGGGGCGGTATGGGTGATGTGACGTGCACACCATCCCCACCCAATCCTCCCCTTGAACGGGAGGGCTGAAGCGCTCAGCGTTTCCCCAAGTTCCCAATTCCCAACTCTCGACGCCATGGACCGCCTGCATCTCTCCCAACACATCTCGCGCCAGTTCAACAGCGAAATCGAAGACGTGCGCCGTCAGGTGCTCGCAATGGGCGGGCTCGTCGAAGAGCAGATCGCAGCGTCGATGCACATGCTGACCGATCGCGATGCGGGATCGAGCGCGGAGATCCGCGAACGCGAGCAGCAGGTCAACGCGGCCGAGCTCGCGATCGACGAGCGTTGCGCGTACATCCTTGCACGTCGGCAGCCAGCGGCGTCGGATCTTCGTCTGGTCATCGCAGTGGTCAAGATGCTGGCCGATCTCGAGCGCATCGGCGATGAAGCCAAGCGCATCGCCAAGCTCGCCGAGCGTCTGGTCGGCGAGGAAGGCGGCACCGATGTCACCGCATCGCTCGGCGAGCTCGGCGCGCAGGCGCGCGACATGCTGCGCGGGGCGCTCGATGCGTTCGCGCGGCTCGATGAAGATCTCGCGCTGACCGTGATGCGACGCGATCGCAAGCTCGACGAGGTCTACAAGGAGCTTTTCGCGATCCTCGTCGAGCGCATGCAGCACGCGCCGGATCAGATTCCGGTCGAGCTCGATCGCTTGTGGTGCGCGCGCTCGTTCGAGCGCATCGGCGATCGCTGCAAGAATGTCTGCGAGTACGTGCTATATCTCGTGCGCGGCAAGGATGTGCGCCACTCGGGTCTAGCGAAAGGCGGCGAATCGCCCGGCGCCTAGCCCTCGCCACTCCCGCTTATGGGAGAGGGAGCTTGCTCATTGCGGCGCTGTCGTGGCGCTCATGTCGCAGTGGACAGGCTGTCCATTTTCGGTGACTTGAAAAGGAACCAGGAAATCGCTTTCCCTCTTCGCTTTTTCCCACTTTACGATGAAACCGTTTTGGCACGCTTCTCCGCTTTGCAGCTTCCGAAATGTCGCCTGTCCACTTGCGCGCGACAGCGCGTCTCCCTTTTGCCGATACTCTGCGATCCGCGCCGCGCGTTCGCTTTCGGAAATCTTCGTCGGCTGCGTTTCGGGAAAAAGATCGGGCCGGATCTGCTTGAAGCGGTGATAGCCGAACACCGCCGCAGCGATGCTCGACAACGCGATCACGATCCAGAACAACATTTCCTTCATGACGCGAGCGCCGGCGCATCCCAACCGGGTCGCGGTTTGAAGCGGTCGCCGTGGCGCACTGCAAGCGTTTCGAGCTTCGTTCGAAACGCGCCGACGCCGGTGTCGCGGATATATTGAATCGGGCCGCCGCGGAACGGCGCGAAGCCGGTGCCGAAGATGACGCCGGCGTCGAGCAAGTCCGCATCGTCGACGACGCGATCATGCAGGCACGCGACCGCTTCGTTGAGCATCGGCAAGATCATGCGGTCTTCCAGATCGTCCGGCGCGACGTAATGCGGATCGACTTCGGGTTTCTTCGGCTTGCCGTTTTCCCAGACATAGAAACCTTCGCCGTCCTTCTTGCCGCGCTTGCCGTTCTTGAGCAGCGAATCCATGCCGGCGGGAATCTCGAGTCCGAGGAAAGGTCCGAGCTCTTTGCCGACGGATGCGGCGACATCGAGACCAACGGTGTCGGCGAGCTCGATCGGTCCCATCGGCATGCCGAATTTTTTCGCCGCGCGATCGATGACGGGTCCAGGTACGCCTTCGCCATAGATGCGGATCGCTTCGAGCATGTACGGCATCAGGATGCGATTGACGAGAAAACCCGGCGTGCCCTTGACCGGCACCGGCAGCTTGTCGATCGCTTTGCAGAACGCGAGCGCGCGTTTTTCGGCGCCGTCGTCGAGCTGATCGTGGCGCACGATCTCGACCAGCGGCATCAGCGCGACCGGATTGAAATAGTGGAGACCGAGAAAGCGCGCAGGTTTCTGCACCGCGGTGCGCAGCTCATCGAGCGGAATGCTCGATGTGTTCGTCGCGAGCAGCGCGTCGGATTTCATCGCGGGCTCGGTCTTGCGGTAGAGCTCCTGCTTGGCTTCGAGATTCTCGAAGATCGCCTCGATCGCAAGATCGGCATTCGGAATGCCCGCGCCGTCGACGTCGGCCTTGAGCCGCGCTTGGGCAGGTTCAATGCGGTCGGGCGTCTTCAGGCGCTTGGTGAAAAGCTCTTTCGCGCGATCGAGCGCCGGCGCGATGTATTTCATCTCGCGGTCTTGCAGCGTCACCTCGAAACCGCGGAGCGCGCACCATGCTGCGATGTCGCCGCCCATGACGCCGGCGCCGACGACGTGCACGCGCTTGATGCCGTGATCGATGCCGCCGCCGAGACTCTTGAGACGCTCCTGCAGGAAGAAGACGCGAATCAGATTCCGGCAGGTCGGCGTCGTTGCGAGCTTGGCCATCGAGCGCGCTTCGAGCTTGAGACGCTGCGTGATGCTCGATCCGCCGCGGCGCCAGACTTCAATCAGCGCGAACGGCGCCGGGTAGTGCTCTGGCCGTGCCTTGGCGGCGGTCTGTTTGCGCAGGATCGGTGCCAGGATCTGGCGTGCCGGCCAGATATTGGTGACCCAGCCGAGAACGCGCTGCGAGAAACCGCGCGCGCGCGGCTGGCGGATCAGATCCTTGGCGGTCCCTACGATGAGATCGGGTGCGGCGAGCGCATCGACGAGGCCGATCACTTTGGCGTTTTCGGCCGAGGCCGCGCGGCCGGTCAGCATCAGCTCGAGCGCGGCCGGCGCTCCGATCAGGCGCGGCAGGCGCGCGGTGCCGCCCCAGCCGGGATGCAGGCCGAGCTTGACCTCGGGCAGTCCAATTCGAGTCGAGGGATCGCTCGACGCCACGCGATAGCGGCAGGCCAGCGCCATTTCGGTGCCGCCGCCCATGCAGTGCCCGTGGATGGCGGCCACGGTCGGACACGGCAGCCGGGCCAGCCGCTGGAACACGCGCTGGCCGCTTTCGATGGTGTCGAGGATGCTGCCGCTTTTCTCGTAGGCGGCGAATTCTTTCAGATCCGCGCCGACCACGAAGCCGGCGGCCTTGCCGGAATGAACGACGACGCCTTGCGGCGGCTCGAAAGAGAGGCGCTCGACGATTTCATCGAGCTCATCCATGACTTCGCGGCTCAGCGCGTTGACCGAGCTGCCGGCCCGGTCCAGAGTCAGCGTGACGATGCCGTCGGGATCGCGTTCGGAGCGCCAGTGCTTGAAGCGCAAGCCCTCGAACATGTCTGCTCCTGCCGGGTGTAAAGGGCGATTATGATCCCGGCAAGCCGCGCGCGCGGTCAAATGCGGCTGTGCATCATTGAAAGGCGGAGCGTTTCTTGAGGACAATCGGTAGCTACTAGCGCAGGGCTGGAGAACGGGTTGGTCGAGAAAGCCGCAGAGTTGCTGGTCACGCAGAAGCTGCTCGAGCAGATTCTGAAGACGCCGGGCAATCTCATTGCGCTGGAAACCGCTCACGTCGGCGATGCGCTGACGCAATTCCGCACGCTCGCGATGCGCACCGGCACATCGATGTATTTGTGGGAACCCGAAGGCGGGATCTCGTCGCTGCGCGAAAGCGGCTTGCGCGTGCCGGGTTCCAAGCGCATTACGGATGCGCTGCGCTACGTGCTCCAGAGCATGCATTTCGGCATCTATCTTTTCACCGGATTCGAAGATCACCTGAAGCCGCCGGACACCGTGCTGCTGCGGCGCATTTCGCGCATCCATACCGGAAACGAGCGCAAGATCGTTTTCATCGGCGCCAGCCTCAACGTGCCCGAGGAAATCGAGGGGTCGCTGCAGCGGCTCAATCCCGACAGCGAAGTGCGCTCGCCTCCGCGGCTTCGCGACGGCCGCTGGGTATCGTGATGGCGAACGCCGGCGAAGGTTGCGGCTCCGTCCTCATCGTCGCTACCGACCGCGACGATCGGCGCGTGCTGTTCGACGCGCTCGATGCGCAGGAATTCGATGCGATCTACACCGCCAAGGACGTCGCGCAAGCCCGCGCGTTCCTGGAACAAGATCCGCAGATCGATCTCGTCCTCCTCGAATTCCTCGACGACGCGCGCGCCGCGGTGACGTTCTGCAGCGAGCTTCGTCAATACCATCCGGGTGCGCCGGTGCCTGTGATCGGCATCCTCGGCGGCACCAACTCGCGTCAGCAGCAGCATTGGGAGCGCATGCCTCCGGGCGTGGTCGAATGGATCACGAGCCCTGTGCACGCGGGCGAGGCGATGGCGCGCATCAACGCGGTGCTGTCGACGCGCGGCGAAACCACTCGTACGACGGCGGCGCCGACCGTCGCCGGCGATCGCTATCACTTCGCGTTCGACGGCAGTCTCGACGAGCTCGCCGTCGTCGATCCGAAAACGGGTCGCGTGCTCGAGATCAACGCGACATTCGTGCAGCGTTCCGGATTCGGCCGTGCGCAGGTGCTCGGCGGGCGCATCGAGACGTTCGATGCGACGCTGTCGCCGGATCAGCGTGCCGAGCTCAATCTCAAGCTCGCGCGCGAAGGCAGCATCCAGCTGCGTGCGCAGAAGCCGCGCGCGGACGGCACGACGTATCCGATCGATCTGCACGTGCGTCTTGCCGTGCAGGACGGACGGCTCGTCCATTTCTACATGTTCCGAGAAGTCGGCGAGCTCGGGCGCTATCAGCACGCGTTGAGTCTTCTCGCGCGGTTGAGCGAAGCGGGCGGCGGCGACGAAGGCGTCAACGCGGCGGTGCGCTCGGTCGTCGACTGGCTCGCGCTCGATTTCGCTCTGCTGGTGCAGGCGCGGCCCGAGCAGACCGGCGATACGCAGACGATGGTCATGCATCATCGCTTCGCGCCGACGGCGGACACGCCCGATCCGGTGCAGCAGACCAGCGTGAAGCAGGTGCTCGGCGGCGCCGAAATCATCCAACTGTCGGGCGCGTGGCGCAATCTCGCCGAAGACGCGTTCGTGCGCGAGCGCCGCTTCGAATGCGTGATCGGCCTGCCGCTCATGGACGAGCGGCGCGTGTGCCTCGGCGCGCTTGTCGTCGGGCGTCGCGAGCCGTTGCTCGACAACGCGGCGGTGCTCGACGGCCTGCGCGTGATCGCGCATCGGCTCGCGCTCGAGCTCGAGCTTCGCCGCGTGCGCGACCAGGGCCGCGCGCGTGGCCTCCAGGATGCGCTGACAGGTTTGCCGAACCGGCTTCTCTTCAACGACCGTCTCGAATCGACGATCCAGGAAGCGCATCGCACCGGCGAGATGTTCGCGGTCGTGTTCGTCGATCTCGACCGTTTCAAGAACATCAACGATTCGCTCGGCCACGCGGTCGGCGATCAAGTCTTGATCGCAGTATCCAAGCGCCTTCGCGCGAGCGTGCGCGCCTCGGATACGGTCGCGCGCTACGCGGGCGACGAGTTCACGATGATCCTGCGCCACATCGTGCAGCGCGACGACGTGATGCGCATCGCCGACAAGGTGGTGCGTGTGATGGAGGCGCCGCTGACATTGGCCGGCGGGCTCGAATTGCACATCACGGCATCGCTTGGCCTTAGCTTCTATCCGGACGATGCGACCAACGCCGAGCGCCTGCTCAAGCACGCCGACGTCGCGATGTA
>Ga0068862_100001299_pt1 | contig 23321 bp, 21 predicted proteins | sample KBSSwiS52_FD_66598 | JGI IMG/M metagenome (GOLD analysis project Ga0068862, IMG submission 66598) | Switchgrass rhizosphere microbial communities from Kellogg Biological Station, Michigan, USA - KBS Switchgrass S5-2 | ecosystem: Host-associated > Plants > Roots > Rhizosphere > Soil ... | reverse complement strand
ACTTGCGCCAAACAGGAAAACCCGCCCTCGTGAAATCAGCAACTTACGGGCGCTGACTCCGTGCTTTCGACCCCTACCGCCACCCTTTTTTCAGGGGCACCGTGGAAGTTGGGCTAGACGCGCCCGCCGCCGCGGCGCCCCACCCCTTCACCGCGCGCGACATGCACGCTATGCAGCGCCTCGGCGAATTCCAGGGCTCGCCGAACGGCGACCGCATCGCCTTCAGCGTGCGCACCACCGATTTCGAAGCCAACCGCGGGCGCACCGACATCTGGACCGTGAGCACCGGCGGGGGCGACGCGGCACCCCTGACCACCGATCCGGCGGGCGACACCAACCCCCGCTGGGCGCCGGACGGCAAGAGCCTCTACTTCCTCTCGACCCGCTCCGGCTCCAGCCAGGTCTGGCGCGTGCCGGTTCCGGGCAGCGACAAGCAGGCGGTCCAGGTCACCGACCTGCCGCTCGACGTGGCGAACCTGACGCTCTCGCCCGACGGCTCGCGCATCGCGTTCAGCCTGGAGGTCTTCCCCGACTGCCCGACGCTCGCCTGCACCACGCAGCGGCTGGAGGCCAGGGAGAAGGATAAGACCTCCGGCCAGCTCTACGACGGCGGCTTCGTCCGCCACTGGGACACCTGGTCCGACGGCCGCAAGAACCACCTTTTCGTGGCTTCGCTCCAGGGCGGCAGGGCCGGAGCGCCGGTGGACCTCACCAAGGGCCTGGAGGGGGACGCGCCGTCGCGCCCCTTCGGAGGCGCCGAGGAGTACGCCTTCTCGCCCGACGGCAGGACGGTCGTGTTCGCGCTGCGGCTGGCCGGGGAGAAGAACCGCGAGGAGACCTGGTCCACCAACCTCGATCTCTATGAGTCGCCGGTGGACGGCTCCCGCCCGCCGCGCAACCTGACCGCCTCGAACCTCGCATGGGACACGCAGCCGGCCTTCTCGCCGGACGGCAGGACCCTGGCGTACCTGGCCATGAAGCGGCCCGGCTACGAGTCCGACCGCTTCTGGATCAAGGTCCGCGATCTTTCCGTCGGGGGCGGCAAGCAGCCCGAGCGCATTCTGGCGGGGGATTGGGACCGCTCGGCCAACGACCTGCTGTTCTCGAAAGACGGCAAGACCCTCTACGTCACGGCCGCGGACACCGGCCAGGTGCCGCTCTTCGCGATCGACGTGGCCTCGGGCGCGGTGCGCAAGCTCGTGGACGAGGGGAGCACCCACACGCCGACGCTCGCCGGCGACCGGATCGCGTTCGGTCTCGACCACCTGCGCTCGCCGGTCGAGCTGCACACCGTGATGCCCGACGGCTCGGGCCTCGCGAAGATCACCGACGTCAACCGCGAGGAGCTGGCGGACGTCCAGATGGGCGAGCCCGAGCAGTTCCACTTCGAGGGGGCGAACGGCGACACGGTCTATGGCTGGGCGGTCAAGCCCGTGGGCTACCAGGCGGGCAAGAAGTACCCGCTCGCCTTCCTCATCCACGGCGGACCGCAGACCTCGTACCACAACGAGTTCCACTACCGCTGGAACCCCCAACCCTACGCCGGCGCCGGCTACGCGGTGGTGGCCATCGACTTCCATGGCTCGACGGGTTACGGCCAGGCCTTCACGGATGCCATCAACAAGGACGCGGGCGGCAAGCCGCTGGTCGACCTCCAGAAGGGCCTGGAGGCGGCGCTGGAACGCTATCCCTGGATCGACGGCGACCGCGCCTGCGCGCTCGGCGCCTCCTACGGCGGCTTCATGATCAACTGGATCGCCGGCAACTGGCCCGACCGCTTCCGCTGCCTGGTCAACCACGACGGCATCTTCGACGAGCGCGGCATGTACTACTCCACGGAAGAGCTCTGGTTCCCGGAGTGGGAGCACGGCGCCCCCCAGTACGAGGACCCCGAAGCCTACGAGAAGTTCAACCCGGTGAATCACGTCGGCAAGTGGAAGACGCCCATGCTCGTCGTCCACGGCGCCCTGGACTACCGCATCCCCGAGGCGCAGGGGCTCGCGACGTTCAACGCCCTGCAGCGCCGCAGCATCCCCAGCCGGCTGCTGATCTTCCCCGACGAGAACCACTGGGTCCTCAAAGCCGGCAACTCCATCTTCTGGCACGAGACCGTCCTCGACTGGCTCGGCCGGTGGACCATGGCTCGGCGGTAGTAGCCGGCCCGCTAGCCAGCCTTTCCGCAAGCGCTCTCTTCAAGGGCCGGGGATTCCCGGCCCTTGAACTTTTTTGATCAAGTTTGTCCCCAAAACCGGCCCAGCGGCAACAGAGTTAGTAGGGGAGGCCCGCAGGTCCTTCAGTCCTATAGAGATAGCGACAGGGCCGCGCCGGGGAGGAGGACACGAGATGAGCACGATCGGCATGCCGATGCCCGGAGCCTTGCGATGGCGGGCGCTGCACCCGCTCATCGACGGAGATGGGGCGTGCAGCCTGATCTACGACCTGGAGAGGGCGGCGGTCCTGGAGGTGCCGGAGGAGCTGCAGCTCCACGTGGCGGCGGCGCTGGAGACCGGGGACCCCGACGACGACCTGCTGAGCTGGCTGGTGGGGGAGGACCTGATCACCATGGACGGCTGGCAGGACTGGCTCCCGGACGGCCAGGGGGCCGCGGCCGGCACGCCGGAGCCCTGGTTCTTCCGGCTGGAGGGGGAGGCGGCGCACGTCGGGATCGCGGCGCTGCCCGAGGAGTCCGCGCTGGGCGTGCTGGAACTGGGCTTCCGGCAGGCGTTCGGCGCGCCGCGCGTGCAGGTCCACCTGGACTGGGACGGCAAGCTCCCCGGCGCCGGCCTGGTGGAGCGCATCGTGGCCGAAGCCGGGGGCATCGCCGCGGACGCGGGGCAGGACGTCTCGTTCGACCTCGCGCTCGACGCGGACCAGGTGACGCCGGCCGTGGCCCTGTTCCTGTCGTCGCTGCCGGTGCACGTCCGGCTGCGCTGCGGCGCCATCGCCGGCGGCGAGGCGCCTCTCAGCCGCACCCTGCCTCCCGCGACGGAGCGGGCGCTGCTCTTCCTCTGGATGGAAGACCTCGCGGAGCGCGTCACCCTGGCCTTCACCCTGGCCGGGGACGCCCGCCTGCGGGACCTCTGGCGCTGGGCGCGGCGCCTCGGCGTGCGGCACCTGGACGCCGTCCGCGTGCCGGCCGGCGGCGACGCCTGGCTGCGCGACTTCGAGGCCGACCTGCGGGAGATCGCGGAGGACGTCTGCCGCGACCTGCAGGCGCGCGTCATCCCCCTGGACTTCCGGCCGGTGACCCGCATCGTGCGGCGGCTCCAGCAGAGCGAGCCGCTGGGGTTCCTCCAAGAGGAGGACCTGACGGATGTCTGCTCGTCCTGCTGGGCGCGCCGGCTCTGCCGCAACAGCGCGGCCCTGGTCTCCGAGTCCGACGCCGAGCCGCGCACGCCGGAGAGCTGCGCGGTCTGGCGCGGCGAGGCCGATTCGGCCCTGCGCCTCTATCACCGGCTGGCTCAGGCCGATCCGCTGCAGGTGCTGCGCGCCTTCGGCGAGCCCTGCACCCTGCCCGACGAGCTGCCCGCCGGCCCCGCGGCCGAGAGCTGGGGACCGAAGGCCCCCTGCTGATATCCTCGTGCCGCGGCGGTCCGCCCGCCGCGGCACGATCATGCCCTCCAACGCCTGGCTCCGCTTCCGCTACTCCCTCTGGGCTCCCCACTACGATCGGGTGACGAAGCTCCATCCGCAGCGCCGGCGCTCGATCGAGCTGCTGGCGCTCCGGCCGGGGGAGCGGGTGGCGGTGATCGGCTGCGGCACCGGGGCCGACCTGCCGTACTTTCCGGACGACGTGCGGGTGCTGGCGGCCGACCTGACGCCGGCCATGCTGCGGCAGGCCGAGGCGCACGCCCGGCCGAACATCGACTTCCGGGTGATGAACGCGCTCGCGCTCGACCTGCCGGACGCCTCCTACGACGCGGCGGTCCTGCACATGGTGCTGGAAGTGATCCCCGATCCGTCCCGGTGCCTCGGCGAGGCGGCGCGGGTTCTGCGGCCCGGCGGCCGGGTGGCCGTGTTCGACAAGTTCCTGCCCGACGGCGCGCGGCCGGGATGGCTCCGGCGCGCGGGGCTCGCCCTCCTCGACTTTTTCTTCACCAGCACGAACCGGCAGATGGGGGAGATTCTCGCCCGCTCCGGCGCGCCGCTCGCGGTCGTCCACGACGAGCCCACGGTCGGCGCCTACCGTCACATCCTCCTGCGCAAGCGGCCCTGGTAGGCCGATTGCAGAGGCATGCCGGCATGAAACGCTTTTTGCGGGAAAACGGTCTTTCCCTGGTCCTTCTCGGGCTGTTCTTCTTCACCCTCGTCTTCGGGCAGACCCTCACCGGGTTCCGGCAGTACAACGAGGAGCAGGCGGAGCACGGCGGCGAGCCGGTCGAGATGAGCGAGTACCTGCGGACCGGCCACTTCCTGGAGGCGACGATGGAGAACTGGGAGTCGGAGTTCCTCCAGATGTTCCTCTACATCATCCTCACCGCCTACCTCTACCAGAAGGGCTCCTCGGAGTCGCGCAAGCTGGATGGCGACAACCCGCAGGACCGCGACCCGAAGAAGTCGAAGGACAACCCGGACGCGCCCTGGCCGGTGCGCAAGGGGGGACTGGTCCTGAAGCTCTACGAGAATTCCCTCGCCCTGGCCTTCCTGCTGCTTTTCTTCTTCTCGTTCTGGCTGCACGGGGTCGGCGGCCGGCTGGAGTACAACGAGGACCAGCTCGAGCACGGGCAGGCCACGGTCTCGGTGCTCGGCTACATGAGCACGTCGCGCTTCTGGTTCGAGTCCTTCCAGAACTGGCAGAGCGAGTTCCTGGCGATCGGGAGCATGGTGGTGCTCTCCATCTGGCTGCGCCAGCGTCGCTCGCCGGAATCGAAGCCGGTCGACAGCCCACACAGCGAGACAGGGACGTAGAATAGGAAACGAAAGGCGGTGCTCCCGCGCCCAAGAGACGGAACGGAAACGGGGAGGAACTGAATGGAAGAGACGAACCATCGCGATGTCGACGTCCTGATCATCGGCGCCGGCCTGGCCGGCCTGACGCTCGCGCGGCAGCTCCTGCTCAGCCGCCCGGAGATCGAGATCCTGATGCTGGACCGGCTGCCCGAGATCCCGTCGCCCAAGCAGAAGGTGGGCGAGGCCACCGTCCAGATGAGCGGCTACTACTACTCCCGGGTGCTGGAGATGGAGGAGCACCTGCTGCAGGAGCACTACCTCAAGTACAACCTGCGGTTCTTCTGGAAGACCGATCGCGGCGGCGAGGTCTGGGAGAACCTGAGCCAGTCCTACATCCGCAAGCTCTCCAACATCGCCACCTACCAGCTCGACCGCAACAAGTTCGAGGCCGCGGTCCTGGAGAAGAACCGCGAGAGCCCGAATTTCGAGCTGGTCCATCCGATCACGGACCTGCACGTGGAATTATCCGAGGGGGGGTCGGAAGACGGCGGCCAGCACTCCTTCCGCTTCCAGGTGGAAGGCAGGGAGGTCGCGGGCCGCGCCGGCTGGGTGGTGGACTCCTCGGGCCGCGGCCGCTTCCTGGTGCGCCGGCAGAACCTCGACCGGCCGAGCCCGATCAAGCACGGCTCGTCGTTCCTCTGGGTCGACGGGCTGCTCGACCCCGAGAAGTGCACGAACCTCGACCGGCGCGAGATCCGGGTCCGCCCCGAGCGGGCGGCGCTGGGGCACTTCCCGACGTTCCTCGCCACGAACCACTTCTGCGGCGAAGGCTACTGGTTCTGGGTGATCCCGCTGCACGGCAAGACGAGCCTGGGGCTGGTGTACGACTCCGCCAACATCGCGTTCAGGGACGTCTCCACGCCCGAGAAGCTCGTGGAGTGGATCTGCCGCGAGTACCCGATCTTCGCCCGCGACCTGCCCAAGCGGAAGATCCTCTACCACTCGGGCCTGACCAGCTTCGCGCTCGACAACGGCCAGATGCTCTCGCCGGCGCGCTGGGCGCTCTGCGGCGAGGCCTGCCGCTTCACCGATCCGCTCTACAGCCCGGGCGGCGACCTGATCTCGACCTACAACACGCTGATCACCGACGCCATCCTGACCGCCGGCCAGCGCGAGTTGGAGTCCAAGATCCGCTTCTACGAGCCGCTCGCCCGCGCGATCTACGAGGCCTACGTCCCCAGCTTCGCCGTGAGCTACAACACGCTGGGCGACCAGGAGTGCTTCTCCCTGCGCTACTCCTGGGAGCTCACGATCTACTTCGCGTTCTACGTATTCCCGTTCATCAACGACCTGCACACGAGCCAGTCGTTCCTGCCCGGCTTCCTGCGCCGGTTCAGCCAGCTCGGCCCGATCAACCAGGGCATCCATCGCGTCCTGGCCGACTACTACCGCTGGAAGAAGGAGAACGTGGTCCTGGAAGCGCCGGAGCCGGTCTTCTTCGACTTCATGGAGGTGGGAGCGCTCTCGGCCGCCGAGCTGACCTTCTACAAGGTGGGAGTCGGCCTGGACGAGGCCCGCCGGGTGCTCGACGACCAGCTCGAGAACCTGCGCGACCTGGCGCGGTGGATCATGGGCCACGTCACGGCCGCGGTGCTCGACGATCCGCGGGCCGCGACCAACGCCTCCTTCATCCGCCGCATCGACCTCGACGACCTGCGGTTCGATCCCGCCGCCATGGCAGCGCGTCTGGATGCTGCCTGCCGCGAGACCTCCGAGACATATACTTGGCGCTTCGAGGTCCCCTGCATGAAGCGGTTCCAGCTCCGGCGGCTGGAGGCGGAGGTGCAGCGGGCGACCGGATAGATCCGGAGGGGGTTGAATGAGCGAGCGAGGCGCCGGGGGCACCCCGGGAGGCATGGGAGAGTTCCTGATCGGGCTTGTGATGGCGGTGGCCGGCGGCTATCTCCTCACCAGCCACGTGACCGTGCACAGCGGGTTCTGGACGGTCCGGGGCTACGACACGTTCGGGCTCTCGCTGGTGCCGCTCATCTTCGGCATCGGCATCGTCTTCTTCAACGGCCGGTCGGTCCTCGGCTGGCTCCTCCTCGTCGCCGGGTCGGTGATCATCCTCGCCGGCATCCTGATGAACCTGCGGATCTACTTCGAGCACACCAGCCTGTTCAACACGATCGTCATGCTCGTGCTCCTGTTCGGGGGCATCGGCCTCATGGCCCGGGGCGTCAAGGCGCACCGCTGACCTCCTTGCTGGCGTAGGCTCGCTATCTTTATAATGTGCCGGAATTTAGCCAGAGCTCGGTGCGGGCGTGCTCCAGCATGGATGAAAAAGCAGCCGGTCAGATCCTCCTGGGCATCGTCGATGCTCACCACCTCTTCCGGGAGTGCCTGGCCTCGGCGCTGGCGGAGGAGAAGGGATTCCGGATCGTCGGCGTCGCGGCCACCGGCCCTGAGATGCTCGCGGGCCTCCGTCCGGGAGGGCTGGACGTCCTGCTTCTGGGCGTCAACGGCGCCTGGGACAGCATCGCGGAGCTGATCGGCGAGGTCCGGGAGCGCTGCCCCGAGGGCAAGGCGCTGGTCCTCGGTCCCCGGGAGGTGGACAGCCGGATCCTCGGGTGCTTCGAAGCCGGGGCCCGGGGCTATCTCTGCCGGGACCAGTCTCTGGCGGAGCTGCGGTCGTCGATCGTGGAGGTGGCGCGGGGGGAGACGGTCTGCCCGGCCGACCTTGCCCGCGTGCGCCGTCGGCGCGATCGGCTGGACTGCCTGCACCTCACGCCGCGCGAGCTGGAAATCCTGCGCCTGATCTCCGACGAGCTGAGCAACCGGGAGATCTCCCGGCGGCTCCGCCTTTCGGTCCACACGGTCAAGAACCACATCCACAAGGTCCTCGAAACGCTGGGCGTGGAGAGCCGGCGGCAGGCGGTCCGGTACGCCATCGCCAAGGGCTGGCTCCCGGATCGGCGCCGGCCTTGAAAGGCTTGGATCTCTTTTGAACCATCCCGTTTCTTGCTGCCCGGAGCAGGGAACCGGTAGCGTCAGGATAGGGGGACATCATGGGATCAGCAGAGATCCGGGCGCAGGTCAAGGAGATCATCGCGAGAGTCACGGGCATGGACCCGGCGCGCATCGGCGACGACGCCACGCTGCGGGACGGTCTGAGCATCGATTCCCTGTCGCTGCTCGAGATCGGGGTCGATGTCGATCTGGCGTTCAAGCTGGGGCTTCCGGACGAGCGCTACAAGGGGATCGACAGCGTGCCCGACATGGTGGCGCTGGTCGAGCAGCGCCTCCTCGAGCTGTCGTCCCAGCCGCCGGCGAGCCATGAGCAGAGCGCTCTTCCCGGCCCCGGATGACAGTGTGACCGCCGGGCAAGGCAGCGCGCCGGCGCACCTTGTCAAAGCCTGCGAAAGCCTCTACATTCAGGCCGCCTGGGGAGCTGCCATGAATGAGGCTGAAGCGCTGGAGCCGACACAGCCAGGGACTGGGGAAGATGCCGCCGGGAGATGCCTGCGCCTGTTCATCTCCGCTCCCCGTCACCTGTTGCGGGAATCCCTCGTCGCGGCGCTCGGCCGCGACGAGCGCTTCGAGGTGATCGGCCGGGACGGGGGCGGGGCGTCGATGGTCGACGAGCTTGCACGGAGCGGGGCGGACGTCCTGGTGCTCGGCGCCGAGACGCTCGATGGCGAGGTCGTCCGCCGCACGCGGGAGGTCGCGGAGCTCTTCCCGGCGCTGAAGATCCTGGTCCTCAGCCGCGCCGGCGCAGGGCAGGGCGTCGACTGCCTGATGGCGGGCGCCGGCGGCCTCCTGTCTTTCGACCGGCCGCTCTCCGAGGTGGCCGGAGCCATCGAGCTGGTCGCCCGGGGGGACAAGGTGTGCCCTCCCCAGGTGATGCGGGAGCTGTTCGCCCGTCTCGGCGAGCTCGGCCGCGAGCGCAAGCGCCGCGAACGGCTGGAGGTCCTGGATCTCTCCGCCCGCGAGATGGAGATCCTCCGTCTCATCGCCGACGGCATGACCAACCAGGAGATCGCGCGGCATCTCTACCTGTCGGTGCACACGGTCAAGAATCACGTCCATCGCATCCTCGACGCTCTCGCCGTCCAGAACCGCTGGGCGGCGGTCCGGCACGCCTTCGCCAAGGGCTGGCTGCACGAGCGGCGGGGCTCATGACGCCCCGGTCCGGCTGACGGAGAACGGAGGGAGTGGAGCCGACCATCTCCGTGATGATCCTGGGCGGGGACCGGGTCTTCGCCGAGGCGCTGGAGGCGGTCCTGGCAGCAGAGGAGGGTCTCCGCCTCCGCGCCGCTTCCGCAACTCCCGCAGATACCGACGATCCGCCCTCTATCCTCCTGATCGATGCGTCGTCCGATCCGGCCGCGGCCCTCGCCCTGACCTGGTCGGCGCGCGAGCGGTTCCCCGAGGCCCAGGTGGTGATCCTGGGCCTGCAGCGCGAGGACGAGGGCGTCCTCGAGTTCATCGAGGCGGGTGCGGCGGCCTACCTGCTCCAAAGCGCTTCGCCCGCCCAGTTGATCGAGGCGCTCCATTTCCTGCGCGAAGGCCAGGTCCACTCCTCGCCCCGCATCGCCGCCGCCGTCGTGGAGCGCATCGCCGCCCTGGAGAAGGAGCGCAAGCCCGTCCCGTCTCCTCAGGGCTGGGAGCCGCTGACCGCGCGGGAGCTCGAGATCCTGGAGCTCATGGCTCGCGGCCTGCGCAACAAGGAGATCGCCCATAGCCTCCACATCACCGTGCAGACGGTGAAGAACCACGTGCACAACGTCCTCGAGAAGCTGCGGGTCCACCGCCGGCGCGACGCGGTGCGCCTCGCCTACGAGCTGGGCCTCCTGCGCGAGCCGCAGGAGCCGTTGGATCTCTTTTGAACCCCCTCCCCCTTGCGCGCCGGTGGAGCAGCCCTTAATCTGGCGTTGTCGCGCAAAACCTTTTTGCGCAGAGGTGATCCATGGCACGAGTCGTTTTGATCGGTCCTTCGGACAGCCTCACAGCTCTCCTCGCGGAGCGCCTTTCGAGCCGTACCGTGCCGGCTCCGGCCGCATCCTATGCAGGGATTCCGGCCGATCCGGACGAGACGGTCGTCTACCGGCCCCCGCTGATCGGCAGGAGGGACGCCCGTCCCGACCTGGCGGATGCGGACCGGCTCGCCGAGGCTTGCGTCCGTGCCGGAACGCGCCGGGTGATCCTCCTTTCGAGCGCTGCGGCGCATCCGCCCAGCCACCACAACACGGGCTACGTGGACGAGGAGGAGAGGCCCCCGACCGATCATCCGATCGCCCTCTCCTGGCGCGAGCTCGAAGGGCGGGTGGGAGAGCGGCTCGCGGACGCTGGTACGGAGGTGCTCATCCTGCGGGCGGCCCCGGTCGCGGTCCGCGATGGCCAGGACTACCTCAACCGCCTGCTGCGCGGGAGGGCCGCGATGGTCCCGGCGGGTTACGACCCCGCCCTGCAGATCCTGAGCCCCGAGGACCTGGCCGAGGCCGTGCGCTGCGCCCTGGAGCGCGGGGGCGGGGGTACCTATCACGTGGCGCCGGCCGGGGCCGTCCCGGTCCGCGGAGCGCTGCGGCTGGCCGGAACCCGGCGGTTTGCCATGGACGCGGAGCTGCAACGCCCCTTCCGCGCCCTGGCCTCGCGCCTCGGCTGGGCCGACCCGCCGGCGCAGCTCGACTCCCTGCGCCACTCGTACACGGTGTCCGGGGCCAGGATCGAGCGCGACCTGGGCTTCGTGCCGCGGAAGACCAGCGCCGAGGCCGTGCGCGACGCCTTCGGAAGCGAAACGGCGGCACCGGCGCCATTGCCGGCCTTCGATCCGTTCGGGCTGGACGAGGGGTACATCGACGCCTTTGGCCGAACTCTCTTCCGTTTCCTCCACGACCGCTACTGGCGGATCGAGCACCGGGGCCTGGAGCACGTGCCCCGGGAGGGGAGGGCGGTGCTGACCGGCGTCCACCGCGGCTTCATGCCCTGGGACGGCGTCATGGCCCTGCACCTGCTGCGCCGCGAGACCGGGCGCATCCCGCGCTTCCTGATCCATCCCTGCCTGATCAAGCATCCGTTCCTGGCCAACTACATGACCAAGCTGGGCGGCATCATCGCCTGTCAGCAGAACGCCGACTGGGTGCTGGGGCAGGAGGGGCTGCTCGGCATGTTCCCGGAGGGGATCGGCGGCGCCTTCACCCCCTATCGGGACGCCTACAAGCTCGGCCGCTTCGGGCGCGACGAGTACGTGAAGATGGCGCTGCGCAACCGCGCGCCGATCGTGCCCTTCGTGACCGTGGGGAGCGCCGAGATCTATCCCATCCTGGGACGCGTGGACTCGAAGCTGGTGCGCCGTGTCTTCGAATGGCCGTACCTGCCGATCACGCCCACCTTCCCGCTGCCGGGGCTGCCGCTGCCCTCGAAGTGGCACACGCGTTTCCTGGAGCCGATCCCGGTGCACGAGCAGTATCTCCCGGAGGCGGCCGACGACCCACGGATCGTGCGCCAGATCTCCGCCGAGGTCCGCGCGCGCATGGAGGCGGCGATCCGTGAGATGCTCGAGCGGCGGAAGTCCATCTTCTTCGGCTCGGTGTTCGGCAAGGAGGAGGGGAGGAGCGGCGGGGAAGCGGGAGGACGGGCGAAGGACGCGGCTTGAAAAAGGAGAGAGCGCATGCGTGAGCTGACCAAATCGATGCTGAGCTTCACCTGGTCCATGTCGGTGTTCGGCCTGTCGCAGGCAGTCAACCTCCTCTCCCCGCGGCAGGCCGCCTCGGCCTTCGAGGAGGTCACGCGCCGCGCCCAGGAGCAGCTCGGACCCTCCACGCGCCAGATCTTCGGCGCGGGCGACAACCTGCAGCGGAGCTTCGTCGACCTGGCGTTCCGCACCTTCGGCCTCGGCTCCTGCTCCTCCTGCTCCGGCTCCCGCGGCGCACGCCAGGCTTCCGCGCAGAGCAGCGGCTGGGGTCCCATGCCTCCGACGCCGCCAATACCGCCAACGCCGGGAGCCTTCTAGGCTGCGGAGCGCCGGCGAGGCATGAGCGTCCGGAGCGGCACACGCGCGGTCGTGCTGGCGGGCGGGGGCGCTGACGGAGCCTACGAGGTAGGAGTCCTCAAGGCGCTCTGCTCCGGCGCCTCCTGGATCACCGGCCACCAACCCTTCCGGCCCGAGATCTTCGCCGGCACCTCCATCGGCTCGTTCAACGCCGCGTTCCTGGTTTCGGCCTGGGAGCGGTACGGGCCCGAGGCGGTGTCCCTGCTGGAGGAGGTATGGACCGAGCGGCTGGCCACGGACGCGCCCCGCTGCGGCAACGGCGTCTACCGCTTCCGCGCCTCTCCCCTGTCCCTGCTCGATCCCCGCTGCTATGAGGACAGTCCCTTCGGCCCGTTTCTCCGCTTCGCCGAGGACAGCGCGGCCCTGGCCTGGGAGGGGTTGCAGCGGACCGTCAATGCCCTGAGGCGGGACGAGCCGCTCGAAGAGCGGTTCGTGGAGCTCGTGGAGCTGAGCAGCTTCGTCTCGCGCGAGCCCTGGGAGGAGACGTTGCGCGAGGTGATCGACTACGCGGCGATCCGCCGCTCCCCCTTGAAGCTGCGCGTCGCCGCGACCAACTGGGCGACGGGACAGCTGCAGATCTACGAGAACCATCAGATGACCGACCGGCTCGGGCCGCAGATCCTGCTCGCCTCGTCCGCCACGCCGGGACTCTTCCAACCCGCGTCGGTGGGGGCCCAGCCCTACACCGACGGCGGAGTGCTGCTCAACACGCCGCTCAAGCTGGCCATCGAAGGGGGCGCCGACATCATCCACATGACCTATCTCGACCCCGACATCAGCAACATCCCGCTCCCGGAAAACAGCAACACGTTCGAGACCCTGTTCCGGATGCAGCAGATCCAATGGGCGGGCAGCATCAACGACGACGTCGAGGACGCCGCGGCCATCAACGACGGGCTCGCGCTCATCGAGCGCCTGGGCCATGCCGGGGGGGGGATCGGCAGCGCCGCCGCGGGGGATCTGAAGATCTTCATCCGGGTGGCTCGCAAGATCTACGACCGCCTGGCCCGGGGGGCCCCCTACCGGCCGTTGACGATCTACCGCTATCACCCCCGGGAGGTCCTGGGCGGCACTCTCGGTTTCCTGGACATGCGGCGCGAGCGGATCGAGGAGATCCTCGAGCGCGGGTACGACGACGCCGTCCAGCACAGCAGCGAAGAATCGGAAGACGTCCTGCCGGACCCGCGCGACCGGCGGCAGGCCGCCAGGGCCGAATAGGAGGCACCATGCCGATCTACATGACGGCGCGCTTTCAAGCCCGCCCGGAGTCGGTGGAGAAATGCCGTCAGGCGATCCGTGAATTCCTCGACCACATCCGGACCCATGAGCCGGGGACGCGGCTCTACGCGGCGTGGCAGGAAAAGGAGGATCCGACCCGCTTCCTGCACGTGTTCTGGTTCGAGAGCGAGGAGGCGCAGCAGACCCATCGCGGCTCCGAGGCGGTGCGGCGCTTCACCTCGATTCTCTATCCCGAGACCGTCGCCGGGGTCGAATTCACCACCTACGACCAGGTGGCCGCGAATTTCAGCGTTTAGATCCCTTTTGGTCCGACACAAAGCTCTTTGTTTCCTTACAATTCCTTTTGGGAGGGAGAGCTCTGCCAATGGCCGTTTTCGCCAACGCGCGCCGTCTGGTCCGCATCCTGCGGCTCGTCCTGGCCTACCTCGTCACCCATCTTCTGGAGGGGCGCCTCCGGAGCTGGCCGCGTCTCGCCCGGCTTCTGCCGGGAGCGGACCTGCCGCCGCCGCAACGGTTGCGGCGTCTCTTCGAGAACCTGGGCGGCACCTTCGTCAAGTTCGGCCAGATGCTGGCCCTGCAGCCGGACATCCTCTCCCCCGAGTACTGCAGCGCCCTGTTCGAGCTCCTCGACCGGGTGGCGCCCTTCCCCTACGATCAGGTGCGGCGCACCGTCGCCGCGGAGCTGGGGCGGCCGCCCGAGCAGGTCTTCGACTCCTTCGAGCCCAGGCCTCTGGCCACCGCGTCGGTGGGGCAGGTGCACGTGGCCTGGCTGCGCGGCGAGAAGGTCGCAGTCAAAGTGCAGCGGCCGCGTGTCGAGGTCGAGTTCACGAGCGACATCCGTCTCATGGTGGCCACCATGGCGGCGATCCGCTGGCTGCACCTGCGCTCTCTGGAGTGGATGCTCGAGCCGATGACCGAGTTCGTGGGATGGACCCGGGAGGAGCTCGACTACCGCAACGAGGCGCGCTACTCGGAGCGCCTGCGCGCCCTCGCCGCAGGCAGCGCCATCCAGTACGTGCCCAGGGTCTATGCCGAGGTCACGACCCGTCGCGTCCTGGTGGTGGAGTTCCTGGAGGGGGTGACCCTGCTCGACTACCTGCGGGCCCGCGAGCTGGGGGACGAGGTGCTGCTGCAGCGCCTCAAGGCCGGCGGCTTCGACGGCCGGCGCTTCGCCGCCAACATCATCGACAACTTCCTGGGCGACGCCTTCCGCAACGGCATCTACCACGCCGACCTGCACCCGGCCAACCTGATGATCCTGCCCGGCAACGTGGTGGGCTACATCGACTTCGGGATCACCGGGGTGCTGTCCCCCTACTCGCGGCGGCATCTGATGATCATGACCCTGGCCCTGGCCCAGGGGGACATGGAGACCCTCCAGGCCCAGTTCCTGAAGCTCGCGGAATTCGACGGCAGCTCGGACTTGGCGGGCTTCCGGAACGGGATGAAGGAGCTGGCCCGCGACTGGTACGACCATGACGGCCGGCACAAGCGCCTGCGGGTCAACTTCACGCGCGTGATGACCGACATGCTCCTGCTGTCGCGGCGGACCCGCGTCATGCCCGAGCGCGACATCGTCAAGTACATCCGCTCGGCCATCGCCATCGACGGCGTCAACCTGCGCTTCGAGCCGGGGTTCCACGTCGGACGCTACCTGGAACAGGAGTGCGGGCGGTTCGTGCAGTGGCAGGCGGTGCGCAACGCCTTCTCCCAGGACACGCTGCTCTCCTGGTCGGGACTGGGGAGGCGGGTGCTGACCGAGGCTCCCGTGCAGGCCTCGACGCTCCTGGAGCGGGCGACGCATGGCGATCTGGCGGTGCGCGCCTACCGCGCGACGGACAGCGACCCGGGGGCGGAGACGCGCTCGCGGGCGGTCCACCTGGCGGTCATGGTGCTCTCGCTGGTGGTGCTCATGGTGCTCACGCGGCAGCCCGTGGCGTTCGGCTGGAACCTGTTCACGGCCGAGCTCGGCCTGATCCTGTGGGGGCTCGGGCTGCTCGTGCCCATCCTCCAACGCCTGGGGATGACGACATGACGAAGGCGACACGGTGGCGGGGAGGCAACGGCCGGCGGCGCGAGGTGGAGCGGCGCCTGGCCGCCCTCGGGCTCGCCGAGCGCTTTCCGCAGGCGGTGTGGGAGACGGCCGAGCCGCCGGTGCGCCGGCTGTGCGCGGTCCTGCCCGAGCTCGGCCCCGTGTTCTCCGCCTTCGGCCGCTATCTCTCCTCGCGCCCGGACCTGCTGCCGGAAGCGGACTGCCAGGAGCTGGCCGGCGTGGCCGGCGGCGTGCTCCCCCTGGAGCCCGGGAGGGTGCACGGTCTCATCCTCCAGGAGCTGAGACGCCCCCCGGAAGAGGTCTTCGCCGGCTTCGAGGCGCAGCCGCTCGCCGCCAACCTGGTCTTCCAGGACCATCGCGCGCAGCTCGCGGGCGGCGAGCCGGTCGTGGTACGGCTGCTGCGGCCCGACGCGCCGGAGCTGGTCGACCGCGATCTCGACCTCCTTCCCCTCCTGGCCGCGGCGTTCACCCCCGAAGGAGGGGCCTGTGCCTGGATGGCGGGGGCGGTGGAGGACTTCGCGGTCACCCTGGCGACCGCCGCCGACCTGGCGCGGCAGGCCGCGGCCCTGGCCGCCCTGCAGCAGGACGGCGCCAATGCCGCCGCGGGGCTGGGCCTCTGCGCGCCGCGTCTCCTGCCGGACCTCTCGACTCCCGGCGTGCTCGTCTTCGAAGACCTCCAGGGCCCGGCCGTGGATTCCTTCGTCCCGGCGGATCCGTCCGCGGCCCCCGGGGCGGACGAGCTGGCTGCCCGCCTGTGCCAGGTCTGGCTGCACCAGGTGTGCTTCGGCCAGGTCTTCCCTTCCGACTTCGCCGGCGGCGACCTGCGCATCCTGCCCAACGGCCGGATGGCCTGGACGGGCACGGTCTTCGCCACTCTGCCTGCCGCCGCCAAGGAGAGCCTCTGGGAGTACCTGCTCGCGACCCTGGCGCACGATCCCGAACGCGCCTGCGCGGCGCTGAGCCGGGAGCTGGACGGCGGCCCGATCGACGATCCGAAGCGCCTCCAGAACCGCCTGCGCCAGCTCGTGCCGTTCCGCGACGGCGGCTGGGGCGCGCGCGACGATTTCGCCGGCTACCTGTTCCTGCACTGGCGCTGCGCCACCGCCGAGGGCTACCGGCCGCGCCCCTACCTGATCCCGTTCTACCGCGGCGTGGCGCGGCTCGCGGCGCAGGTCCGCCTGCTGGCTCCGGCGGCCGATCCGCTGCGCGACGGCCTCGAGCGGGAGCGGCTCGCCGCCGGCCTGAACGACATGCTGCGGCTGCTCGACCGGCAGGAGATGAAGGACCTTCTGGGCACCTACGCGGGGGCGTTCCTGGCCATGCCGCAGCGGGTCAACGAGCTCATGACGCTGCTCGCCGAGGGGCGGGCGAGCCTCAAGATCGAAGTGATCGAGCCGCCGCAGGAGCGGCGGCGCAAGGACTTTTCCACGGCCTCCCTGGTGGCGCTGCTGGCCATCGTGGCCGTGGTCCTGCTGGCCCAGCACCTGGCGTCGGCGAGCCCCTACGGCCTCTGGGTCGAACGGATCGCCGCGGTGCTGCTCGCGGGCCTGGGCATCTTCCTGTTCCGCGGACCGAGGAGGAAGCGATGAGCGGACGATGGGATCGAAGCAGTTCAGGGGCACGCCAGGCTCGCGGCGCCGGGCCGGACGCATGGCTCGGGCTCGCCACCGGAATGATGTTCCTGCCCTTCAGGCTGCTCGGCTGGGGCCTTCAGGTGGTGACGGGGAACGGCCAGGAGCTGCAGCGCCTCGGCGACCGGGGGCGCGCTCCGGCCGTGCAGCCTCCCCCGTTCGCCTGGCAGCCGCCCGTCTCTGCGCCGCAGGCGCCGCCACCGACTTTCAGCACTGGCAATGACGGCGCTGCCGGCGCCGTTGCGAAACCTGCTCAAACCAAGAGAAGAGAGGAGAAAGACATGTCCTGTGACACGGATCTGAGCGGTACCGATCTCAAGATCATCGAGTACACGATTGTCTCGGTCGATCCGGACATCCAGTACGACGAGGAGCGTATCCTCCAGCCGACGCGGACGATCGCCACCACGGAGGACATGAACGAGAATGGCTTCATCGCCTGGGTCATCGCCATGTACTTCCAGCAACCCGACCATCGGCGGGTCAGGGAAGGCGAGAACTGGAAGCAGTACCTCCGGGTCTGCTACTGCGTCAAGTGCCGGATGGCGATTCCCGAGACGGACTGCTGCCAGGAGCAGGCCAACGCGCTGCGGGACATCAACCTGACTCTCAAGAGGATCGCGAACGAGAAAGACAAAAACAGCGGCGCCAACCTCCCGGCCAAGACGCGCTGACGTCGGTCCGCCTTTGCGGAGGGCTGATGCCAGAGCGGACCACCACGAGCCGCCCCGACTGCGGGCCGGATGACTCGTCCGAGCTGTTGTCCCTGCTCGGCTCGCTGCCGTGCGTGTCGGAGACGATCCAGACCGTCTCCACCTTCAACATCGGTCCGGTGACCGCGCTGTTGGAGCAGGCGGGCTATTTCCCGCTGCTGCTGACCGCGCCCAGCCGCCGGGGAGCCGGTGCCTTCGAGGTGGAGCACGAGCTGCGGCGCTTCGAGATCGCGGCGGAGGAGGAGCGGTCCCGGATCGTGGGGCGCAACCGGACCGGCGGACCCGCCGCCGCCGTCCGGTTCCGCTGGCGTTTCGTGCCGGACGGCTTCGAGGGCGATCCCGGCCGTGTCCAGCCACTGCCGCCGCTGCCGTTCCTGCCCGGCGTCGGGCAGCGGGTCGAGGTGTTCGACTGGGAGCTGCGCTTCGCGGGCGGGGCGAGCGGCTTCCGGGCCTACGGGACCGGCCGCACCCTGCCGGGCGCGGGCGCGGCGGCGCCGGCCGTCGGCCTGGCCTTCGTGCTCGACGTCCTCGAAGGATACGGCGAGCTCGCCGGGCTCGACGGCACGGTCGTGGCCAGCGGCGCGCTGGCTCCGGACGGCGCGCTGGAGCTCGGCCTGGTGGCCCGCATCATGGACCCCGCGGGCGGTCTGCTCATGCAGCCGCCGCTCGCGCCGCTGCCGCCCTGGGCCGCATCCGAGCGCGGGGCCACCTGGCTGGCGTTTCTCGGGCAGGTCGACCCGACCCACCCGGTGACCCTGCGGATCTCGCTCACGGAAGGCATCCTGGGTTCCAACGTCTTCGAGCTGCTGCGCGTGGCCACGCTCGACTTCGCCGCCGATCCCGTGGGCCGGCTGCGCGCCGGCGCCACGCGCCGGGACCTGGCGGGCTCGGTGGGCGCCCGGCTCGACTTCAACCCGCTCTCCCTCGCCGCGGTCACGCCGATCCAGACCACCTGCGGCATCTTCGAATTCCACGACCGCGCCGGGCGGAGCCTCGGCACGCTGCTGAGCGACATGATCGAGGGGCGCTCGTTCCGCACCGGCCTCCAGGGCATGCTGCTGCCGGTGTTCCGCTTCGGCGGCTTCGGTCCGATCCAGGGGGGCACCGGGGAGTTCGCCGGAGCGCGGGGCATCATGATGATGAACTCGGTGATCAGCGTGCAGCCCCGCACCCTGTCGAACCTCTACGTGCTGCGCCTGGACGATCCCGACGGCCGCTATCGCGCCGTCAGTGCCGCTGGAGGATGGGCCGCATGACCGCGGTCAACGATCTCTCCCTGGCGGGATTCACCTGGGAGGAGCGCAACGTCCTCGCCAACGTCGACGAGTGCCTCGCCAAGGGCGTGGCGATCATGGACTGGTGGCGCCGGGCCGATGTCACGGGCATTCCGGACAGCTTCGAGCTGACCCGGGTGGCGAACCGGCCGGAGCGCAGCCAGAGCTTCTTCGCCGAGGTGCCTCTCCCGTCCGGTCCGCTGCCGGTGATGGGCGACGTCCCCCTGGTCTACTACGACCAGCCCAAGGGCGGTTGGGAGCTGCGCGACTGGGCCGGCAACGTGCGCGAGTTCGCGCTGCGCTATTTCATGCGGATCAGCAGCTTCGAGCTGCCCCAGACGGTGGTCCAGGACGGCTCGCCCAACCCGCCGTTCCCGCTCAGCCTGATCAGCTGGTGCCCCCGCGACTACGTCACCCAGGAGGGGTTCGGCTTCAAGCAGCTCTTCTACAAGCTGCGCGGCAGCGGCGAGATCGGCCGCTTCCCCGAGGCGCAGAGCCTCGCCATCATCGATCAGCGGGAGCTCGCCACCCGCTACGAATGGGTGGTGGCGCAGGTCCAGGTCTTCAACTTCGTCCTCTCGTTCCCGCTCAATCCGCAGCTGCCGCGGATCGGGGTGCCGCTGCCCGCGGAGGTCCAGTACATCATCTACAGCAGCGCCTTCGTCGAAGACCATGCCGAGCCGCTGCCGGGTGTCCTCGGCCGCTACCAGTTCGGCTATGCGATGCTCAAGCCGCGCCACGACGACAGCATCCTGGTCTACGGGCCCGGGCAGTTCGAGGCCGGCTTCCAGCTCTTCACCTTCACCGTGGCCGGCGACGGCAAGGTCTTTGTGCGCATGCCGTTCGTGGTCAACCGGCCGACCGAGATCCTGAGCATCTCGCTCGATCCCCTCGACTGGGCCTTCCGGGCCACCGAGATCCTGACCGGGGGGCTGGCCAAGCCGTTCCTCGAGCCGCTGCACGCCGCCTTCGACGACCTGCCCTGGCGGCCCGGCGGGTTCGATCCCGTGTTCGCCTCTATCGACCTGGCGAACCTGCTCACCCTCGGCCAGGCGAGCCGCCAGCTCTGCATCTCCAAGGACCAGTTGGAGAAGTTCTTCCTGGTCTTCCACTTCGAGCAGTACTACACGATGATCACCGGCTCGCTGCTGACCTGGCGGCAGATCCGCGACTGGCGCAATCCGGCCGACATCCCGGACTGGGTGAAGACGGGGAGGAGCGGATGACCGGGGCGGGGGAGCGCACGGGCGTGGTGCTGTCCGGCGGCGGCGCCGACGGCGCCTACGAGGTGGGCGTGCTCAGGGCGCTGACTCAGGGCGCTTCGCCGGCCACCGGCTACCGGCCGGTCGATCCCGAGGTCTATACCGGGACCTCGGTCGGCGCCTACAACGCCGCGATCATGTGCTCGCGGCCCGGCCGGCCTGCCGCCGCCGTGGCCGAGGAGCTGCAGGAGCTCTGGCTGGAGCGCATCGCCAACACCGTCCTGAGCTGCGGCAACGGCGTCTTCCACGTGCGCGGGCTGCCGTTCCAGTTCCTCGACCCGGGGTGCTTCCTGCAGCCGTGGCAGGTCCTCGCCAACCTTGCGCGGGACAGCGTCGACCTGGCTTCCGTCGGCCTGGTCAAGGCAGCGCAGTTCGCGACTTCCGACACCTCGTTCCAGTCGCGGGTGCTGTCGCTGTTCGACCTGCAGGCCTTGATCTCCACGTCGCCCCTCGACGGGCTGGTCGACGAGACCATCGACCTCGCGGCGCTGCGCCGTTCGCAGAAGCGGCTCACCGTCGCCGCGTCGAACTGGCAGGACGGCGTGCTCCGGCTGTTCAACAAGGACGAGATCGCCGACGTCTTCGGGACCGATACCATCCGGGCCTCCGCCGCCATCCCCGGCATCTTCGCGCCGGTGCGGGTCGGCGGCGTGCCCTACGCGGACGGCGGCGTGCTGCTCAACACGCCGCTCAATCCGGCCATCGTCAACGGCGCCACGACCCTTCACGTCGTCTTTGTCGACCCGCTCATCTCCGACATCCCGTTGAAGCCGGACCCGGGCACCCTGGACACCGCCTACCGCATGATGGCCATCATCTGGGCCTCCAACATGCGCAAGGACATCCTCATCGCCTCGGCGATCAACGCCCTCCTGGAGCTCCTGGAGAGCGGCGGGCCGGAGAGGGCGTTGCGGGCGGACGCGCGGGTGTTCCGGCAGGGCGGGTGGCCGGTCCTCCTCCGCCTGATCGAGGGCCGGGCCTATCGCAAGCTGACCGTCCATGTGTACCGGCCCGCGTCCGCGCTCGGGGAGGGGGAGGGGATCCTGGACTTCCACCAGGAGAGGCTGCGCGGGCTCGTCGACATGGGCTGGCGCGACGCCGTCGAGCACGACTGCGCCGTCGAGGGATGCGTGCTGCCCGGGCGTCCCGCATTGCAGGAAGAGGATCTGTCGAGGAGATTGAGACCGCGCCGCCAGATCCGCGACTGGCGCAATCCGGCCGACATGCCGGACTGGGGAGGGCGGGGATGAGCGCCAACGGCAAGCGGGTCGCCGTGGTGCTCTCCGGCGGCGGAGCCAACGGCGCCTACGAGGTCGGCGTGCTCAAGGCGCTGATGAGCGGCAAGTCGCATGTCACGGGCTACCAGCCGCTCGATCCGGACATCATCACGGGGACCTCCATCGGGGCGCTCAACGCGGCTTTCCTGGTCTCCCAGTGGGACGAGTACGGGCCGGCCACGTCGGTCGGCCATCTGGAGCGCTTCTGGTTCCAGGAGCTGGCCGGCGGGGTGCGCTCGAACGGGGTCTTCCGCCTGCGCGGCAATCCCCTCGAGCTGCTCGATCCCGGGTGCTACGTGCCGAACCCGCTGAACCCGATCCTGCGCCTCCTGGCGGACGGCGGCTTCCTGGCCTGGGAGGGGCTGCAGCGCTTCGTCAACCTCCTCCAGCGGGCGGACGGGGCCTCGCTGGAGCGGCGCCTGGTGCAGCTCGTGGACATCAGCCTGCTCGTCGACCTGTCACCCCTGGAGAGCACCCTGCGCAAGCTCGACTACACGGCGATCCAGCGCTCGCGGAAGTGGCTGAAGGTCGCCGCCACCAACTGGGCGACCGGCGATCTGCGGATCTTCTGGAACCACGACATGACCGACGAGTTCGGTCCTCTCGCCCTGCGCGCCTCGGCCGCGGTGCCGGGCATCTTCCCCCCCGCCGTGCTCGGGGCGCAGCCGTTCGTCGACGGCAGCGTCCTGATGAACACGCCGCTCAGCCTGGCGATCCACGCGGGGGCCGAGATCCTGCATGTGATCTATCTCGATCCGGACGTGAGCAGCATCCCGCTGGCGCGCATCCCGGAGACCTACAGCACGATGCAGCGCATGTCCCAGATCTCCTGGGCGGCCGCCTACAACGCGGACATCGCGGCCGCCGAGCGGATCAACCGCACCCTGGGCGCCCTGGAAGCGGCGCGGACGAAGCTGAAGCTCGACGACGCGGCCATCGAGATGCTGCAGGAGATGGCGCAGGTGCGGCGGCCGCAGGACCGCGCGCCGTTCCGGGTCCTGACCATCCATCGCTACCACCCCCGGGATCCTCTGGCGGGAGAGCTGAGCTTCCTGAACTTCGATCCCCACCGGATCGAGAGCTTGATCGAGCGAGGCTACCGGGATGCGATCTATCACGACGACACCGAGTCCCAGGACGTCCATCCTCAGCCGGACGCTGCAGAGGATCCGTCGAGGAGGTTCAATCCGCGTCGAGTGATCTCCTGATCGCGACGCGAGGAGGCATCCATGCGTGAATTCACCAAGAACCTGTTCAGCTTCTCGTGGGCGATGTCGCTGTTCGGGCTGAAGCAGCTCGGCAACGTGCTGAACCCCAACCAGACCGTGCGCGGAGCGCCCGACGCGGCCAAGTCCTTCGACACCGTCACCGACGCGGTGGTCGATCAGTTCGGACGCAGCCTCAAGCAGACCTTCGAGGTCGGCGACAGGATCCAGTCGGAGATGGTGGACCTGTTCTTCGGCTTCCTCGGGGTGCGCCCGGGAACCTCCAGCCGCACCGGGGGCGGCTCCCCCTGGGAGGGGGGCGGGGCCGCGTTCCAGCCGGCGATCTTCAACGCGCGCAGCTCGGCGGGCGAGGAGGTCCTCATCACCTACACCCGCGGGCGCGGCCAGTTCAGCGACGACAAGAAGTACATCGCGCTCAGGAACCAGCTCTACAACCTCGACGGCACGGAGAACGGCCTGCACGAGGGGGTGTGGCAGGCGCTCTTCAAGAGCCCCGCGGACCTGCTGGCACGCCCTGCGCCGCCCACGGGCACCATGCTCGAGCCGGTGGGGCCCGTGCAGGGCTGGCCGGTGTCGGCGAACACCATCGCCAAGTGGACCCACTCCGACGGCAGCTCCATCAGCTCCGTGGGACCGGCGGCGAGCCACCTGATCCCGCTCTCCGACGGCTCGTTCCTCTTCCTGGTCATCACCGGCCAGATCATC
>Ga0068862_100001298_pt1 | contig 23354 bp, 21 predicted proteins | sample KBSSwiS52_FD_66598 | JGI IMG/M metagenome (GOLD analysis project Ga0068862, IMG submission 66598) | Switchgrass rhizosphere microbial communities from Kellogg Biological Station, Michigan, USA - KBS Switchgrass S5-2 | ecosystem: Host-associated > Plants > Roots > Rhizosphere > Soil ... | reverse complement strand
CTACACCTAGGGATCAGGGTTTGGCGAGAGGGCCACCCCTCCAACGAATCCGGTCCGGGCGTCCGGGGCGGCCAAAGAACGAGCGCCGCCACCTCATCAGCTTCCGGAGTGTGGTTCGTTGGGGTTGCGATTTGCCGCCTTATGGGCGGGAAACGCAACCTCGTCGACGCGGGGGTCAGACCTCGACGACGACTGGCACGATCATCGGGCGGCGGCGGAGGCGCTGCCAGACGAACTTGCCGATCTCGGCGTGGAGGTTCTCCTCGATCAGGTTCGGATCGCGGACGGCGCCGTTGCTCTTGCTGGCGCCCTCGATCGAGTCTTCGACCAGGTCGGAGATGTCTTCGATCAGGGCGTTGGCGTCGTCGAGGAAGGCTACGCCGCGGAAGATCACCTCGGGGTCGGCGACGACCGAGGCGTCGTCGGAGGAGATCGTGACGACGACGATGAAGATGCCGTCGGCGGAGATCTCGCGGCGGTCGCGGAGCGCGGCGTCGTCGGGGTCGCCGATGTCGACGCCGTCGACGTACATCGTGCCGGCGTGGATGTCCTCGCCGAAGCCGGCACCCGAGGCGTCGACTTCGAGCGGCAGGCCGTTGCGACCCTGGAAGACGTTCTCGGGATCGATCCCGACCGCCTCGGCGAGCTCGGCATGCAGCCGCAGCCGCTTGTGGTCGCCATGGACCGGCATCACGAAGCGCGGTTTGGTCAGGTTGAGCATCAGCTTCAGCTCCTCCTGCCAGCCGTGGCCGGAGGCGTGGATCGGCGCGTCTTTGGCGGTCACCACGGTGGCGCCGATCGCGTAGATGCGGTCGATCGTCTCGTTCACCGCGCGCTCGTTGCCGGGCACCGGGGTCGCCGAGAAGACCACCGTGTCGCCCCTGTGCAGCTGCACGTCGCGGTGGTCGTTGTTGGCCATCCGCCGCAGTGCCGAGAGCGGCTCGCCCTGGCTGCCGGTCGAGATCACCACCACTTTCTCGTCGGGGAAGTCCTCGATCTCGCGCGGCTGGATGAAGACGCCCTGCGGCGCGTTGGCCATCCCCAGGTTGGAGGCGATGTTGAAGTTCTTGCGCATCGAGCGCCCGACCAGGGCGACCCTGCGGTCGAGACGCACGGCGGCGTCGATCACCTGCTGGACCCGGTGGATGTTCGAGGCGAAGGAGGTGACGATGATCCGCCCCTTGCAGCGCGAGAACTCCTGGTAGAGCGCCGGTCCGACACTGGACTCCGAAGGCGCCACCCCGGGTCGGTCGGCGTTGGTCGAATCGCCGCAGAGCAGCGTCAGCCCTTCGCGCCCCAGCTCGGCCAGCCGCGAGACGTCGGCGGGTTTGCGGTCGACCGGGGTCTGGTCGAACTTGTAGTCGCCGGTCATCAGCACGTTGCCGGCCGCGGTGTTGATCAGCACGCCACGCATGTCGGGGATCGAGTGCGCGAGGTGGACCAGCTCGAGCTCGAACGGTCCGCGCCGCACCTTCTCCCCCGGCGGCAGCTCCTGCAGCGGCGCTTTGTCGCCGAGCTTGTGCTCGTCGAGCTTGGAACGGACCATGCCGATCGTCAGCAGGCCGCCGTAGATCACCGGCGGCATGCCGATCTCGCGGATCACGTAGGGGAGCGCCCCGACGTGGTCCTCGTGGCCGTGGGTGAGGACGATCGCCTCGATGTCGTCGCTGCGCCCGCGCAGGTAGCTGAAGTCGGGCAGGACGAGGTCGATGCCGTGCATCTCGGCGGTCGGGAACATCAGGCCCGTGTCGACGACGACGATCTTGCCGCCGTACTCGATCAGGGTCATGTTCTTGCCGATCTCGCCGAGGCCGCCAAGCGGCAGCACGCGAAGTTTGTCACTGGGCACTACTGGTTCTCTCTTTCTCGAAGTTGGGTGGCGCGCACGCCAGAGCTAGCGGGCGACCGGGACGCCGACGCCCTCGAGCGCGGCCCTGACGATCGCCCGCCGCTCCTCGTCCGCCGGTACCAGAGGCAGCCGCACGCGCGAAGAGGCCAGGCCCAGCATCTCCAGGCCGGCCTTGACGGGGATCGGGTTGGTCACCGCAATCGATTCGTAGACCTTGGTCAGCTCGGCGTCGATCTCGCGGGCGCGGTCGAGGTCGCCGGCCTGCGCCGCGTCCCACATCTCCCGCATCTGCGAGCCGACCAGTTGCGAGGCGACGAGGATGCCGCCGGCGCCGCCGAACTCGAGCACACGGAGGAAGGTGTTGTCGTTGCCGGCGAGGATCGCGAGCCCGTCGATCGGACCCAGTTCCTCGTCGTTGGCCTGCTTGACCGCGACGATGTTGTCGACCTGGCCGAGCTCGCCGAGCAGCTCGGTGTCGGCGTTGACGATCACCCGCGAGGGGATGTTGTACATCACCATCGGCAGCTCCGGGACCGCCGCGGCGATCGCCTCGAAGTGGGCCCGGATTCCGTCCCGGTTGGGCTTGTTGTAGTAGGGGACGACGACCAGCGAGGCGTCGGCGCCCGCGTCGGCGGCCATGCGCGTCAGCTCGCCCGAGTGGCGAGTGTCGTTGGTGCCGGTGCCGCAGATCAGCAGCGGCTCGTCGCCGACCTCGGCCCGGATCGCCTGCAGCAGCTCGATCTCCTCGCCATCGGTCAGGGTCGGGCACTCGCCGGTGGTGCCGGCGACCACCAGCCCGTGTGAGCCGTGCTCGAGCAGGTGCGCGGCGAACCGCCGGGCGCCGTCGAGGTCGACGCGGCCGTCCTCGTCGAACGGCGTGCACATCGCAGTGAGTACCCCGCGGATCTCCTTCATCGCTGCCAGGGTACTCCGTTCCGCCGCTGCCACGCCACCGATACGGCCACTACAGCAGCTTCTCGAGCCCGACCGTGAAGTGGTCCGGGAGGTCGGCGACCCTGCGGACCGCGAGCAGGACGCCGGGCATGAACGAGCGCCGGTCGATCGAGTCGTGGCGCACCGAGAGCGTCTGGCCGACGCCGCCGAAGATCACTTCCTGGTGGGCGACCAGGCCCGGCAGCCGCACCGAGTGGATCGGCTGGTGGACGGTGCCGCCCGCCGCCTCGATCAGCTCGGCGGTCCGCTTCGCGGTCCCCGAGGGCGCGTCGAGCTTCTGGTCGTGGTGCAGCTCGATCACCTCGCACTCGGGCATGTGCGGGGCGATCTTCTGGGAGATCTCCATCAGCAGCACAGCACCGATCGCGAAGTTGGGGGCGACGAATAGGTTTGCCTCGCTCTCCTCTGCCGCGGCCCGCGCTGCATCGAGGTCGAAGCCGGTGGTACCGACGACTGCGTGGACCCCCGCCGCCAGACACTCGCGGACGTTCGCCAGCGCCACGTCGGGCACGGTGAAGTCGACGACCACGCCGACTTCACCGAGGATCTCCCTCAGCTCGGTCCCGAGCGCCGGATCCGCCCGCCCGACGAGCTCCAGTCCGTCAGCCTCCTCGACCGCCTCGCATACCGCCTCCCCCATGCGCCCGGCGGCGCCGGAGACGCCAACCCGAATCATGCGGCGACGAAAGTCTCCGAGACCGGCGCCAACGCCGCGCGGAACTTCGCCTCGTCGGCGCCGACGCAGGCCGCCGAGAGCCGCTCCTCGCCGTAGAGCTCGGCCGCCAGCTCGGTCAGCTGGTCGACCTCGATCGCGTCGACCTTGGCCAGCATCTGGTCGAGGCTTTCGATCGGCAGGCCGAACAGGGTCGCCCGCGAGATCCGCGTCATCCGCGCCGCGGTCGACTCCGAGGACAGCACGAGGCGGCCCTTGACGCTCTCCTTGGCCCGCCGCAGCTCCTCATCGGAGACCGGCTCGGAGCGCAAGCGCGCCAGCTCGGCGCCGATGATCGAGCAGGCCTCCTCGACGTTGTCCTCGCGCGTCCCGACGTAGGTAGCGACCAGGCCCTGATCGGTGAACTGCTCGTTGTAGGAGCCCACCGAGTAGGCCAGCCCGCGCTTCTCGCGCACCTCGCGGAACAGCCGCGAGGAGGTAGAGCCGCCGAAGATCGAGTCGAGGACGGCGAGGGCGTAACGGCGCTCGTCGTCGCGGCGCAGTCCCGGCGCCCCGAAGCAGATGTGGTACTGCTCGGTCTCCTTCTGGTGGAAGCAGAGTTGAGCTCCGCCTTCGAGCGCCATGTCGGGCTGGTCGCCACCGGCGCCGGTCGGGTTGACCAGCTTCTCGGCGAGGGCGACGATCCGCTCGTGGTCGAGGTGCCCGGCGGCACCGACGACGATCTCGCGGCCGGCATAGCGTTCCTGGTGGTAGGCGTCGATGTCGGGGATCGGGATCGAGGCGATCACCTCGGCCTCCCCCAGCACCCGGCGCCCCAGCGGGTGCTGGCCGAAGACCGCTTCGGCGAGCACGTCGTGGACGCGGTCCTGGGGCTCGTCCTCGTACATCGCGATCTCCTCCAGCACCACCTGGCGCTCGGAGTCGATTTCGGGATAGGTCGGGTCGAGCAGCATCTCGGCCAGCAGGTCGAAGACCTCGTCGGTGTGCTCGTCGAGGAAGCGCGCGTGGAGGTGCGTCGTCTCCTTGCCGGTGGCGGCGTTGACCGAGGCGCCGAGCCCGTCGAAGCGCTCGGAGATCTCGATCGCCGAGTAGCGCGGCGTGCCCTTGAACAGCAGGTGCTCGAGGAAGTGCGAGACCCCGGCCTGCGCCGGGGTCTCGTTACGCGATCCGGTCCGGACCCAGAGCCCGAGCGCCACCGAGCGGACCGAGGGGACCTCCTCGGTCACGACCCGGACGCCCGAGCCGAGCTCGGTGACCTGCGCCGCGGTCAATCCAACCTCGCTCAACGACGGCGCTCGCGTTCGCGACGACGCCCGTCGCGGCCATCGCGACCGTCACGACCGCCCCGTCCGCCGCGGTCGCCGCCGTTGCGGCTGCCGCCGCCGGAACCGACCGCCGCCAGCTCCTCCGGCGATTTCCCCTCGATCGAGGGGTCCTTGGTCAGCCGCAGCCCGATCCGGCCACGCTCCTTGTCGACCTCGACCACGGTGACGTCGATCAGGTCGCCGGAGCTGAGCACGTCGTCGACCGAGTCGACCCTCTCCCCTGGTTTCACGTTGGAGATGTGGAGCAGCCCGTCGGTGCCTTTGACCAGCTCGACGAAGGCGCCGAAGGTCGTCGTCTTGACGACTTTCGCCGACTCGTAGCGGTCGCCGATCTCGGCCTCCTTGGTCATCGAGTTGATGCGGCTTACCGCACCCTCGACGAGGTCGCCGGTCGGCGCGTAGATCCGCACCGTGCCGTCGTCCTCGACGTCGATCTCGGCTTCGAACTCCTCGCACAGGGCGCGGATCGTTTCGCCGCCTTTGCCGATCACGGCGCCGATCTTCTCGGGGTCGATCTTGATCGACTCGATCGCCGGCGCGAACTGCGAGAGCTTCGGACGCGGCCCGTCGATCGCCTCGGCCATCTTGCCGAGGATGAACTGGCGGCCCTTGTGCGCCTGGTCGAGCGCGTCGCGCAGGATGTCAAAGGTGACGCCGGTGATCTTGATGTCCATCTGCAGGGCGGTGATGCCCTCGGCGGTGCCGGCGACCTTGAAGTCCATGTCGCCGAGGTGGTCCTCGACGCCGGCGATGTCGGTGAGGACGATGTAGTCGTCGCCCTCCTTGATCAGGCCCATCGCGACACCGGCGACCGGTGCGCTGACCGGCACGCCCGCCGCCTGCAGCGCCATCGAGGAGGCGCAGACCGAGCCCATCGACGAGGACCCGTTGGACTCGAGCGTCTCGGAGACGACCCGGATCACATACGGGAACGACTCTTCGTCCGGGATCGTCGCCGCCAGCGCCCGCTCGGCCAGCGCGCCGTGACCGATGTCACGCCGCTTCGGGCCGCGCATGAAGCCGGCCTCCCCGACCGAGAAGGGCGGGAAGTTGTAGTGGTGCCAGAAGCGCTTGGTCGTCTGCAGCCCGAGGGTGTCGATCCGCATGTCCATCCGCGTCGTGCCGAGCGCGACGTTGGAGAGGATCTGCGTCTCGCCGCGGGTGAAGAGCGCCGAACCGTGCACGCGCGGGGAGATGTCGACCTCGGTCTCGATCGGCCGGATCTCGTCGGCGGCACGCCCGTCGGGGCGCTTCTTCTCGACCGCGATCGCCTTGCGGATCGTGTCCTTCTCGATCGAGTCGAAGGCAGCGGAGACCTCCGACTTGCGGTCGGCGTCGGCGTCCTCGTCGCCGCTCGCCGGCGCGTACTTGGCGACGACGTCGTCCTTGACCTTGTCGATTGCCTCGTAGCGCTCGAGCTTGCCCTCGGTCGCGATCGCGTCGACCAGCGCCTGGCCGTGCGAGCCGCGGATCTCCGACAAGAGCCCCTCGTCGAGCGTCGGGACCTCGATCTCGAGCTTCTCCTTGCCGGCCTGCTTCTGGAGCTCCTCCATCGCCGCGACCAGCTTCTTGATCTCCGAGTGGGCGATATCGAGGGCGTCGAGGATCTCGGCCTCGCTGACGCCGGTGGCGCCGGCCTCGACCATCAGGATCGCGTCGTCGGTGCCGGCGACGATCAGGTCGAGCTCGAGCTCCTCGTGCGTCTCCTCCTCGGGGTTGACGACGAATTCGCCGTCGAGTTTGCCGATCCGGACGGCGCCGACGTGCTTCTCGACCGGGACCGGCGAGATCGCCAGTGCCGCCGAGGCGCCGTTCATCGCCAGGATGTCGTAGGGGTGCACCTGGTCGACCGACATCGGCATCGCGACCAGCTGGGTCTCGTAGTGCCAGCCCTTGGGGAAGAGCGGCCGGATCGGCCGGTCGATCATCCGCGCGGTCAGCGTCGCCTTCTCGCCGGATTTGCCCTCGCGACGGAAGAACGAGCCCGGGATCTTGCCCGCGGCATACATCCGCTCCTCGACGTCGACGGTGAGGGGAAGGAAGTCCACGTCGCGAAGGGAGCCGATCGTGGCCGTGCAGAGGACCATCGTGTCGCCACTGCGCACGACGACCGCGCCGCTCGCCTGCTTCGCGAGTTTGCCCGTCTCGAAGGAAATCTGGCTATCGCCGACGTCCGTCGAGACGCGCTTCACGTCAAACATGCTCATTTAGTTTTTTACCTCCGGCCGTCCGGTTGACGGCCATCTGTTTCAGAACTGTCGTTCTCTTCCACCCGGAAGAGTACAGCCCAGCCCAGTTTGGGCTTTGCAGCTCAGGCGACGAGGGCGCCGAGCAGCACGTCGGCGGCCGGGAACTCGCCCGGCGAGGGCGACTCGTGGGTCCAGGCGACGATGCCGTTCTCGTCGACCATGACCAGAGTGCGGTTGGCGAAGCCGAAATCCTCGACGTAGGAGTCGTAGGCGCGGGCTACCTCGCCCTTCGGCTCGAAGTCGGAGAGCAGGGTCGTGTCGATCCCGAGCTGGGTCTGGAAGGCCTTGTGGGCGAAGAAGCTGTCGACGCTGATCCCGACCAGCTCGATCCCGCTCTCCGCCAACTGCGGCTTGACCTCCTGGTAGACCGAGAGTTGGTCCGAGCAGACCGGGCTGAAGTCGCCGGGATAGAAGACCAGCATCACCTTGCGGCCCGCGAAGTCCGACAGCGAGACCTCTTCGCCGTCCTGGTCGCGCAGTTTGAAGTCGGGAGCCGGCGCCCCGACCGCGATCATCGACGCAGGCCGAGCTCGGCGACCAGGGCGCGGTAGCGCTCGAGGTCCGACTTTTCGAGATAGCGCAGCATGCGGCGTCGCTTGCCGACCAGCATCAGCAGCCCACGGCGGGAGTGGTGGTCTTTGCCGTGCTCTTTGAGGTGACCGGTGAGTTCGTTGATCCGCTCGGTCAGCAGGGCGATCTGGACCTCGGCGGAGCCGGTGTCTTTCTCGCCGCGGCCGTACTTGCCGATCAGCTCGTTCTTTTTCTCTTTGGTCAGGCTCATCTCGTAAAAACGCCGCGCACTGGTGTGCGACGGCTGCTGGAAGCTAGCACAGCCACGGGCTTAGCTTCCCTCTGAGAGGAAGCGCCGCAGCGCTTGCTTCGCCTCCTCGGGCCGGCCCGCGCGGACGTCCTCGAGCGCGACGACGAGCAGTGCTTCGAGGAAGGGGTCAACCTCCGCGGCCTCATCGGCGGGCGCCGGCGCGGCCTCACCCGCACGCACCTCGCCGCTGAAGCTGCGCTCGGGGTGGAGGCGATCGATCTGCGCCTGTTCTGCGTCGCTCAACTTGATCTTCTTCTTCGGCACCGGCAGCTCGCCGTGCAGTCGCAGCCGCGCCGCGCGTGAATCCTCGAGCCATCCCCGGATCCTCTCCAGCTCGCCCTCCCCCGGCTCCCGGCCGGTGTGGATCGCGTCCAGCAGGTCCTGGTAGTGCGGTGCCCCGGCCGCGATCAGCGCCGCTACATCGCTGGCTGCGATCGGCGACCCGAGCGCCCGCGCTTTGTCCCAGACGACCAGCTCGATCGCCACCTCGCCGGCGAGCATGTTGAACTCGATCTGGTCGCGGGAGAGGGAGGTGCCGCAGCCGCAGATGCAGTTCACGAGGGCTCCCCACCGCCGAATCTGGCGCAGATCCGCCGCGCATCGTCGATGTCGCGCCGCATCTGCTCGATCAGCGCCTCGACCGAGTCGAAGCGCTCCTCGCCGCGCAGGCGCTCGACGAAGGCGACCCGCAGGTTCTGTCCGTAGAGGTCTTCGTTGCGGTCGATCAGGTAGGTCTCGATCAGCAGGCCGAGCTCGGACTCGAAGGTCGGCCGGACGCCGACGTTGGTCGCCGCCGGGACGCCGTTGGCGAAAGTCGCGTAGACGCCGTGTCCGGGGACGACGAGGGCCGGGTCGGGGACCTGGTTAGCGGTCGGGAAGCCGAGCTCGCGACCCCGTTGCTCGCCGGGCATGACCGGGCCGTTGACCATGAACGGGGCGCCGAGGCAGCGCCGCGCCTCGCCGACGTCGCCGGCCTCGACCAGGGCCCGGATCCGCCCCGAGGAGACGACCTCGCCGTCGATCTCGATCATCGGCACCACCCGGGTCTCGAACTCGGAGTGGAGGCTGAGCATCTCCGGCGTCCCCCGCGCTTTCGCGCCGAAGTTGAAGTTCTCGCCGATCGAGACTTTGCGCGCTTCGAGCTTCTCGATCAGCACCTCGCGAATGAAGTCCTCGGCGACGATGTGGGAGAACTCCTCGTCGAACGGGATCACCAACAGCTCCTCGACGCCGAGCCCCTCGATCAGGTCGCGGCGCACCTCGAACGGAGTGATCAACCGCGGCGCCTGCTCCGGGTGGAGCACCGAGAGAGGGTGCGGGTCGAAGGTGAGAACCGTGTCGGCGTGGTCGATCACCGCCTGGTGGCCGAGGTGCACGCCGTCGAAGGTGCCGATCGCGACATGTCGGGACCGCGGCTCGGCGTCCGGCAGCCGGGTCACCTTCATCGCCATCAGCGCAGCGCCTCGGCGACCGCGGGGACCAGCTCGGCGACCCGCTCGAGCGGCACCTCGGTGCCAGCGTCGGCGACCTCGAAAGGGCCGATTGCGGTGCGGCGCAGGGCCGAGCAGTAGGCATCGCCGAGGGTCTCGACCAGGGTGCGGACGTAGGTCCCGGCTGAGCACTCGATCTCGTAATGGGCGAAGCCGTCGTCGGCGCCGAGCAGCTCGGCGCGGTAGACCTCGACGTCGCGGAGCGGCGTCTCCACCACCTCGCCACGGTGCGCCTTCTTGTAGAGCCGCTCGCCGCCGACCCGGACCGCCGAGGTCATCGGCACCCGCTGGCGGACGATCCCGGTCGGCAGCTCCAGCGAGTCCGGGTAGTGGCCGGTCGCCGTCAGCTCGCCGTCGGGGTCGCCGGTCGAGGAGCGCCAGCCGAGCCGGGCGGTCGCCAGATAGGTCTTCGGCAGCCCGGTGAGAAATCGCTGTAGGCGCGTCGCCCGGCCGAGCAGGACCAGCAGCAGGCCGGTGGCGAAGGGATCGAGGGTGCCGGCGTGGCCGGCCTTGACGCCGCGCTCGCGCCGCACCCGGGCGACCACGTCGTGCGAGGTCATCCCGGCTGGCTTGTCGTAGAGCAAAACCCCGGCGCCGCCGTCAGCCTGGCTCATGTCTCAATCGCCGAGCTGGGCGACGAGCTCGCCGCACAGGAAGGCGACCAGATCGTCGTACTCGAGATCGGTCGAGAAGCCGGCGGCGCGTTTGTGGCCGCCGCCGCCTTTCTTGCGGGCGATCGCCGAGACGTCGACCTCGCCGTCGCGCGAGCGCAGGCTGACCTTGCGGGCGGCAGCGCCGCGGTTGCCGAGGTCGCGCATCGCCGCCGCGACCTTGATCCCCTCGATCGAGCGCAGGTGGTCGATCACGCCCTCGGTCATCTCCTCGCCGGCGCCGGTCGCTGCATAGTCGGCCTCGGTGATGTAGCAGGTGGCGAGGCGCCCGTCGCAGTGGCGCGAGATCCCCTCCAGCGCCCGCGCGACAAGTTTCAGCTTCTCGATCGGGACGTGCTCGTAGAGCCGGCGGTAGGTGTCGTCGACGTCGACACCGGCGTCGATCAGCTCGGCCGCGACCCGGTGGGTGTGGGCATTGGTGTTGTCGTACATGAACTTGCCGGTGTCGGTGATCAGCCCGACGTAGAGCGCCGCGGCCAGGTCCGGGGTGATCGTCGCACCGAGCAGTTTCGCCAGGTCGTAGACGATCTCCGCCGTGCAGGAGGCCTCGACCGCGACCAGGTTGACGTCGCCGAAGCGGGTGTTGTCGTGGTGGTGGTCGATGTTGATGACGCGGTTGCCGCCGCTGGTCAGGAAGTCGACCGGCATCCGGTCGATGTTGCCGCAGTCGAGGAAGATCACGGTGCGGTCGGCCATGTCGGCGGGCGGCTCGTGGAAGACCTCCTCGAGCGGCAGGAAGCGGTACTCGATCGGCAGCGGGAACTCCTTCGCCGCCATGAACATGATCGAGTCCTTGCCCATCTGGGTGAGGACCTTGTGCATCCCGAGCAGCGAGCCGAGGGCGTCGCCGTCGGGACCCTCGTGGGCGGTCAGCAGGAAGCGCTCGCCGGCGAGCAGTTCGGCCGCGACGTCCTCGCGCGAGGAATTGGCGAGGTCGACCGTGTCGGTCATTCCTCCGCCTCATTCGGCGCTGGCGGCTGATCCTCCTCCAGGAGATGGGAGATCCGCACCCCCTGCTCGATCGTCTCGTCGTAGCGGAAGCTCAGGGTCGGGGTCCGCTTCATCCGCGTCTCGGCGGCGATCCGGCCCTGGATCACGCCGTGCGAGGAGCGCAGCGCGACCAGCGTCGCCTCGCGCTCCTCCTCGTCGCCGAGCACGCTGACGAACACCTTGGCGGTGCGCAGATCGGGCGAGGTCTCGACGGAGGTCACGGTCACGAAGCCGATGCGAGGGTCACTGAGGTCGTTGGCGATCGCCGCTCCCACGACCTCGCGGAGCACCTCGTTGATGCGCCGCATGCGAGAAACGGCCATGCTACTCCAGCGTTTGCTCGACCTGTTTCGTCTGGAAGAACTCGAGCACGTCGGCCTCCTTCACGTCAGCGTAGCCGTCGAGGACGATCCCGCACTCCTGACCTTCCTCGACTTCCTGGACGTCGTCTTTGAATCGACGCAAGGAGCCCACTTTTCCGGTCCAGATCACGGTGCCCTCGCGGATCAGGCGGACGCTGGCGCTGCGGACCGCCTTGCCCTCGATCACCAGGCAGCCGGCGATGCGGCCGACCTTGGAGGCTTTGAACGTCTCTTTGACCTCCGCCTCGCCGACGGTCTCCTCGACCTCGACCGAGTCGAGCAGGCCCTCCATCGCGTTGCGCAGGTCCTCGGTGATTTTGTAGATCACCGAGTAGGTGCGGACGTCGACACCCTCGCGGGCCGCGGCGCGGCGCGCGTCGACCAGCGGCCGCACGTTGAAGCCGATGATCACCGCTTCGGAGGCCGAGGCCAGCATCACGTCGGACTCGTTGATGCCGCCGGTCTGCGAGTGGATGATGTTCATCGCGACCCGCTCCTGCGGCACCTTCGCGAGCTCGTCCTGGAGCGCCTCTAGCGAGCCGGCGACATCGGCCTTGAGGACGATGTTGAGCTCCTTGATGTCGCCTGCCTGGGCCCGTGCAAAGACCTCGTCGAGGCTGACTTTGCGGGCGTTGCGGCGGGCCAGCTGCTCGCGTTGCAGGCGGTCGGCCCTTTCCTGGGCCTGCTGGCGGGCGCGGCGGTCGCTCTCGACCGCCTGGACGAACTCGCCGGCGTCGGCGACCCCGTCGAAGCCGAGCACCTCGACCGGCATCCCCGGAACCGCCGCCTCGACCACCTCGCCTTTGAAGTCGTGCATCGCCCGCACCCGGCCCCACTGGGGACCGGCGACCAGCGAGTCGCCGACCCGCAGGGTGCCGCGCTGGACGAGGACGGTGACAACCGGGCCACGGCCCGGATCGAGCTGGGACTCGATCACGTTGCCCGAAGCGGGCGCGTCCGGGTTCGCTTCCAGTTCCTCGAGCTCGGTGACGAGGAGGATGCTGTCGAGCAGGTCATCGAGGCCCTGGTGGGTCTTCGCCGAGACCTCGCAGAAGAGCGTGTCGCCACCCCATTCCTCGGGGGTGATTTCCTCCTGGGCGAGCTCGGTGCGGACCCGTTCGGGGTTGGCGCCCTCTTTGTCGATCTTGTTGACGGCGATCAGCATCGGCACGTCGGCGGCGCGGGCGTGGTCGATCGCCTCTTTGGTCTGCGGCATCACGCCGTCGTCGGCGGCGACGACCACGACGACGACGTCGGTGACCTTGGCGCCGCGGGCCCGCATCGCGGTGAAGGCGGCGTGGCCCGGCGTGTCGAGGAAGGTGATCGTCTTGTCGCCGTGGTGGACCTGGTAGGCGCCGATGTGCTGGGTGATGCCCCCGGCCTCGCCGGCTGCAACCTCGGTCTCGCGGATCGCGTCGAGCAGCGAGGTCTTGCCGTGGTCGACATGGCCCATGATCGTGACCACCGGCGGCCGGTCCTCGAGGTCCTCGGCGGAGTCGGAGAATTCGGGCTCCTCGGGCTCCTCGTCGGCAGTACTGACGACTTCGATCTTGCGGTCGTACTCGTCGGCGATCGCCTTGATCGACTCGTCGGTCAGGGTCTGCGTCAGCGTCGCCATCTCGCCCATCATCATCAGTTTTTTGATCAGCTCACCGGGGGCCAGGCCCAGCGCCTCGCCGAGCTCGCGCACGGTGGCGCCGGAGTTGACTTTGGTCGCCTCGGGCTCAGCCGGGGTCTGCGGACCCAGCGGCGGCTCCTCGAGCAACGGCCGGCGGCGGCGACCACCGCGACGGCGCGGCGGGCGCTGCGGCGGCGGCCCGCCCATCTGGTCGCGGCGGGCGGCCTGCGAGTCGATCACGACGCGGCGTTTCTTGGCACCACCACCGCCACCGCCGGCACCGCCGGCACCGCCGCCGCCGGCGGGACGAACCGGTTTGGTCGAAGCTTTGCCGGCCCCGCTTTTGGCCGGCGCGGCAGCAGGTGCCGCGGCTTTCGGCTGCGCCTGAGCCTGGGCGGCAGGAGCGGCCTGCGCCTCGGCCTTCGGCGCCGGATCGGCCTTGGTCGCGGGCGCGGCCGCGACCGGCGCCTGCGAGGCGGACTCTTTCGCCGCGGGCTCAGCTTTGGCGGGCGCCGCGGCGGCGCCGCCATTGCCCTTGGCCGCGGCGATCGCCTTCACCGCGTCCGCCTCCTCGACGCTCGAGGCGGCCGCTTTCGCCTCCACCCCGGCGGCTTTCAGCGCCGCCAGCAGCTCTTTCGAGCTGAGGCCCTGCGCCTTGGCGATTTCGTGGACGCGCTTTTTCGCCACTAGTGCTGCTCAGCCTCCTCGGCGACGGGTTCGCCATCCGTGGCCTCCGCGACCTCGACCTCGGCCTCGGTCGCCGCTTCCTCCTCGGTCGCCGCCTCGTCGGCGGCCTCCTCGGCCAGCTCGGCCTCGACCGGGTCTTGGGCGGCCTCCTCGGCCTCCTCCTCAGCGATCGCCTCGTCGACGATCTCGTCGACCACCGACTCCTCGGCGGCAGCCTCTTCGACCTCCTCGGCAGCGGTCTCCTCGGCGGCCACGTCTTCGGCTTCCTCGACGAACTGCGAGGAGGCGCGGGCGATGATCTCCTCGACCTGGCCCTCGTCGGCGTCGGGGTCGGCGAGGATCTCGACCTCGGCCTCGGAGAGCGGCGCCAGGATCGCTACCTGGCTGGTATCGAAGCGCGAGAGCGCCTGGTGCTGGGTCAAACCGCAGTAGGTCGAGCCGGGGATCGCCGCGTTCGGGCAGCGGCGGCCGTTGGAGAGGACTGCCAGGCAGCGGCCGTCGAAGGTTTCCTCACCCTCGATCTCGATCTCCTGTTCTTCGGAGGCGAACTCGGTCTCCGACTTGATGTCGACGCGCCAGCCGGTGAGGCGGGCGGCGAGGCGGGCGTTCTGGCCGTCGCGGCCGATCGCCAGCGAGAGCTGGTCGTCGGGGACGATCACCGTCGCCTGCCGCTCTCCGTCGTCGACGATCACCTCGCGGACGCGGGCCGGCGAAAGTGCTTTGGCGACGAAGCGGGCGGGCTCCTCGTTGTAGGGGATGATGTCGATCTTCTCGCCGCGCAGCTCGGAGACGACCATCCGCACGCGCGAGCCGCGCGGGCCGACGCAGGCGCCGACCGGGTCGACCCCGTCGGCGTGCGAGACGACGGCGATCTTCGAGCGGTAGCCGGGCTCGCGGGCGACGCCGACGATTTCGACCAGCTTGTCGGCGATCTCCGGCACCTCGAGCTCGAACAGGCTCTTGATCAGCTCGGGCGAGCGCCGCGAGACGACGATCGCCGGCCCTTTGGTCGAGTCGGAGACGTCGGTGATCACGGCCTTGATCCGCATCCCGTGGTCGTAGCGCTCGTTGTAGACCTGCTCGGATTTCGGCAGCAGCGCCTCGACCCGCTCGCGCAGCTGGACCAGCGTGTAGCGCTTGTCGGACTGCTGGATGATCCCGGTGATCAGCTCGCCGACCCGGTCCTGGTACTCGTCGTACATCATCTGCCGCTCGGCCTCGCGGATCCGCTGCAGGACCACCTGCTTGGCGGTCTGAGCCGCGATCCGGCCGAAGTCTTCGGGGGTGACGTCTTTGGTCGTGATCTGGTCCTCGTAAGGCGCGATCATCTCCGGGTCGAGTTCGGGGTCCTCGGGCTCGCGCATCTCCCCCGTCTCCGGGTCGATCTCCGGCTCCTCCTGCGCCTCGGCCGCCTCGGCCAAGAGCTTCTCCTCGAGCTCGGGCGGCAGGATCAGCTCGAAAACGCGGAAATCGCCGGTCTCGTGATCGAGGTCGACGCGCGCGTATTTGGCGGCGCCGGGGGTCTTCTTGTAGGCGGAGAGCAGGGCGTCCTCGAGAGCGTCCATCAACGTGTCGGCGCTGATCCCCTTCTCCTGCTCGAGCGCTTTGACTGCGTCGACGATCTCTTTGCTCACTGGAACGGCTCCTTGGTCTCGGACGTGGTGCTCTGGCGACGGTACTTCGGGCCCGGTGAGGAGACCTCGAGGGCGTAGTCGGCGCGCAGGTAATTGAGGTGGTGCGTGACCCGTTCGCAGAGCGCCAGGTCGACCCCGTCGGGATGGTCGATGAAGAGCCGCAGCGATTCGTTGCCCGGCTGCTCGAGGGCGACCAGGTCGAGGCTCGAGTCGAGCTCGGTCAGCTGCTGCTGGATGTCTGCTTTGAGGTCGGGCATATGGGCGGCTTCCCCGTTTCGGCCGTAAAAAAAGTGGGCCAGGCCCACTTCTCGAACGACGCGAAACAGATAGGGACAAAAAAGCTTGAAATGAGTATAGCTACCCTGCCTAACCGCCGAAAGGGGCTATTTGCGGGGTGAGAGCGCCGCCCGCAGCGTGTCGACGCGGTCGAGGATCGCCTCGGCGATCTGCTCCTTCGGAGCACGCGGGACCGGGGTCTCGCCGTCGGTGGCGATCAGCGTCACCTCGTTGTCGGCGCTCTCGAAGCCGATCGCGGGGTCCGAGACGTCGTTCAAGACGATCAGGTCGGCGCCCTTGCGGGCCAGCTTGGCGCGGGCACGGCCGACCGCGTCACCACCGTGCTCGGCGGCGAAGCCGACGATCGTCTGGCCCTCACCGCGGGCGGCGGCGAGCCCGGCGAGGATGTCCTCGGTTGGCTGCAGACTGAGCTCAAGCGAGCCCTCGCGGGTCAGCTTTTCGTCGGCCGAGCGCGCGGGCCGGAAGTCAGCCGGGGCGGCGGCCATCAGCAGCACGTGGGCGGCGTCGAACTCCTCGCGGGCGGTCCGCTCCAGCTCGGCGGTGGTCTCGACGTCGAGCCGCCGCACCCCCGGTGGCGCCGGCAGCGCCACGTTGGCGGCGATCAGCGTCACCGTGGCGCCGCGGCGGGCGGCGGCCGCGGCGAGGGCGATCCCCATCCGGCCGCTCGAGCGATTGCCGATGAAGCGGACCGGGTCGATCGGCTCGCGGGTGCCGCCCGCGGTGACCAGCACCCGCAGCCCGTCCCAGGGCCGCTCGGCGGCCGGCAACACGGCTTCAAGGCGCGCCAAGAGCTCGGCCGGCTCGGGCAGGCGGCCGCGGCCGCGCTCGCCGCGCGAGGCCAGGAGGCCCTCCCCCGGCTCGATCACCTCGACCCCGCGCTCGCGCAGGGTCTGCAGGTTGGCCTGGGTTGCCGCGTCGCCGTACATCCGGTCGTTCATCGCCGGCGCCACCAGCCGCGGCGCCGGGCAGGCGAGGAACGAGGTGGTCAGCATCGAGTCCGCCACGCCCGCGGCGAGCTTGGCGACCGTGTTGGCCGAGGCCGGCGCCACGAGGTATGCGTCGCAGTTGGCGGCCAGCTCGAGGTGGCCGATCGGGTCGTGGGCCGGCTGCTCCTCGCCAGGAAAGGCGCCGCGCAGCGGGTCGCGCTCGAACTCGGAGAGCAGCACGGGCGCGCCGACGATCCCCTCGAAGGAGGCGGCGCCGACGAACCGCGTCGCGGTCTCGGTCATCAGCACCCGCACGCCGTGGCCCGCCAGGGTGGCGAGCCGCGCCAGCTCCAATGCCTTGTAGGCGGCTATCCCACCGCTGACGCCGAGCAGGATTCGTGCCATCGGAGCCTCCTAGCGCCCCCTCCGGGGCGCGGTCAACTCAGGAGCGGTACTCGTATTTGAGCTTGCCTTCGGCGAGCTCTTCCAGCGACATCGAGAGGTAGTTCCGCTCGGCGTTGGTCTCGACCATCGGCGGCGGGTACTCACCAAAGCCGCCCTCGCCGAGGTTGTGGAAGTAGCTGTTGATCTGCCGGGCCCGCTTCGCCGAGACGACAACGGCGGCGTAATGGGAGTCGGTGTGTTCCAGAAGCTTGTCTACGCGTGGTTTGATCATCGGCGCGTCAGTCTACGGAATCGCCCAGCTCGGCGCGCACGATGCCGACCAGCTCCTCGGTGGCGCGGTCCAGATTGTCGTTGACCACGAGGTGGTCGAAGTCGCCCTGAGCAGCCAGCTCCTGCTTGGCCGTCTCGAGGCGGGCGTCGATTGCCTCCTGGGAGTCGGTGCCGCGGCCGGCGAGGCGCTCGCGCAGGACCGCGGGGTCGGGCGGGGCGATGAAGATCTGGATCGAATCCTCCATCGCCGCCCGCACCTGCTGCGCGCCCTGGACCTCGATCTCCAGCACCACCGAGTGCCCCTCCTCCAGCCGCCGCTCGATCTCGCTGCGCAGGGTCCCGTAGCGGTTGTCGCTGTAGGTCGCGTACTCGAGGAAGTCGTGCTCGTCGATCCGCCGCTGGAACTCCTCGGGGGTGAGGAAGTAGTAGTCGACCCGGTCCCTCTCCCCTTCACGCGGCTGCCGCGTCGTGGCGGAGATCGAGAGCTCGAGCGCCGGGCAGCGCTCACGCAGGGCGCGAATCAGGGTGCCCTTGCCGACCCCCGAGGGTCCGGTGATGACGAATACCTTCGATGCCATGGGGCGTCGATATTGATGGGCGGGGTGGACGGAGGGTGTCGGTGTCCCTCCTCTCTCGATCTGTCGGCGTGGAGAGAGTTCTGCTGGCGCCTCAAGGAGCGCCGGGCCTCAATCGCAAAACGTTCGGAGGGACACCGACACCCTCCGTCCCTCGGAAGCTCTAAGCAAATACGACGTTGCACAAACGTTTTGGGGACCCTGCTTGCTTTTGAGCTTATGAGGGTCTAGCCGTCCCGGTCAGAGGGTGGGGATCGGGGCAGCCTCCGAACGTTTTGCGATTGAGGCCCGGAGCTCGAAAGAGGCGGCAGCCGAAATCTCCACACGCCGACAGATCGAGAGAGGAGGCTGCCCCGATCCCCACCTACCGCACCGCTCCGTCTAGCCCGCGAAATCTCGGGACTAACGACGCAGCAGACTGATCAACTCAGTCCGCTGCCTCTCGGAGAGCCCGCCGATCGTCTTCGACGGCGAGATCCGGCACTGGTTGAGGATGCGATTGGTCTTCACGCGGCCGTACTTGGGAACGGCGAGCAGCATGTCGAAAACCTTGGCGGTCAGCAGGTACTCCGGCGGGTCGAGCAGGATCGTGTGGATCGTCGCCCGACCGGCCTTCAGGTCCTTCTTCAGCTTGGCCCGCGCGGTGCGGATGTCGTTGGCCCGTTTGAGGGCCTCCATCCGCTGATCCAACGAGCGTTCCGGTGCCGCGAGGGACGAGGTCTTGACTGAGGGGGCAGCCATCTGCGCGGCGAGTATAGCCGCGGGTCGGGGGTCCGCAAGCCCGCCACAGCCAAATGCGCCCAAATTCACCTAGACCTTAAGTTGAGGTCTAGTGAGAGGGAGCCGCGGCGACCGGCACCGCCTCATAGCCGAGCTCCCGCGCTACCCGGGAACCGGCTCTCGGATCGGAGAAGTTCTCGGTTCCGACGGCGACCACGGTCGCCCCGGCGGCGAGGAATTCGGCGGCGTCGGCACCGCTCGCGATCCCTCCCATGCCGACGATCGGCAGCCCGATCGCCACTCGGACGGCGCGCAGCTGCGCCAGCGCGACCGGCCGCACCGCCGGTCCGCTGAGGCCGCCGTGGCCGGCGGCGAGCGCCGGCTCGCCGCTGCGCCGATCGAGCGCCGCCCCCTTCAGCGTGTTGATCAGCGAGACCGCGTCGGCCCCGCCCTCCTCGGCGGCTACCGCGACCGCGGCGGGGTCGGCGACGTTGGGCGTCAGCTTGACGATCAGCGGCTTCTCGGTCAGCGGCCGCAGCGCCGCCAGCAGGGCCAGCGTCTCGCTCGGGTTCTCGCCGACGATCAGCCCCGAGTGGACGTTGGGACAGGAGACGTTGAGCTCGACCGCGGCGACCTCCTCGCGCTCGTCCAAGGCGGTGATGATGCGGCCGAAGTCCTGATGATTGGTCGCCATCGCCGAGACGATCAGCGGAACCGGCAGCTCGGCCAGCTGCGGCAGATCCTCGGCCAGGAAGCCCTCGAGCCCCTTGTTGGGCAGCCCGATCGAGTTGAGCATCCCGGCCGGCGTCTCCCAGATCCGCCGCGGCTCGTTGCCGGCCCGCGGCTGCGGGGTGATCGTCTTCGAGACGAAGGCGGCGAAGGGGAACTCCTCGAGAAGGGCGTTGCCGAAGACGCGGCGAGCGGCGATCGCGTCGTAGGTCCCGGAGCCGTTCAGCACCGGGTGGGCGAGCTCGATCCCGCAGAGCTCAGGCACGGGCCAGCTCCGCTTCGGGGACCATCGCGAGGTGCTCGCCGGAGAGAACCGGGCCGTCGACGCAGAGGCGCAGGTAGCCGCCGCCGGGCTTCGGCACCGCGCAGCCGAAGCAGGCGCCGTAGCCGCAGGCCATCGGCGACTCGAGCGCCAGGCGGCAGGGAACGACGGCGTCGGCGCAGAGCAGGCGTACCGCCTCGAGCATCGGCGGCGGGCCGCAGGCGTAGACGACCGCCGAGCCGGCGTCGTCGCCGGCCAGCATCGCCTCGAGCAGGTCGGTGACGTAGCCGCGGTGGCCGGCGTGGCCGTCCTCGCTGGCGAGGCGCACCTCCGGACAGAGGGCGCCTGCGGCCGAGCAGAAGAGGTCGAGGCCGCCGCTGTGCTCCTCGTCTCGGAAGCCGAGCAGGACCCGGTGCGCGATACCGCGCTCGGAGAAGCGGCGGCGCAGCAGCGCCAGCGGCGCCACTCCGACCCCGCCGCCGACAAGGATCGCTCCCGCCGCGCCCGGGCCGGCGAGCTCGCCCGGCTCGCCGAAGGCGTTACCGAGCGGGCCGGTCAGCCAGACCTCCTCCCCCTCCTCGAGCTCGCCCAGCCGCCCGGTGCCGGGGCCGACGTCGTCGAGCAGGAAATCGAGGCGCAGGCCCGCGGCGGCGGGGCCGGTCTCGGCGACCGAGATCGCTCGCGGCAGGTAGGGACGGCCGCCCGATCCGGCCCACCGCTCGGCGGCGGCGAGCATGTAGAACTGGCCGGCGACGGGCTCGGTGCCCTCGCGGTCGAGCAGCGAGACGACGCGGTAGCCGCCCGAGGCCCGGTTGGCGAGGACGGCGGCGGGCCGCCTACCGAACGGTGCTCTCGGCGCTTGCATCGGCGTGGATTTCTTGGAGGCTGCGGACCTCGGCGTCGGCGAGCCGGCCGGCGGCGATCGCCCGGGCGGCGGCGGTGGCGCCGGTCATCGTTGTCACGCAGGGGATTCCCTGGCGGACGGCGGCGGTGCGGATCTCGTAGCCGTCGGCGCGGGCGCCGGAGCCGGTCGGGGTGTTGATCACCAGGTCGCAGCGGCGCTGGCGAATCAGGTCGACGACGTGCGGCGACCCCTCGTTGATCTTGTTGATCGTCGTCACCGGCACCCCCATCTGCGAGATCGCCTGGGCGGTGCCGCGGGTGGCGATCACCTCGAAGCCGAGGTCGTGGAAGCGCGCCGCCAGCTGCGTCGCGGCGGCCTTGTCGGAGTCGGTGACGGTGATGAAGACCGAGCCCGACTCGGGCAGGACAACCCCAGCGGCGGCCTGCGCCTTTCCGAACGCGGTCGGGAAGTCGGCGGCGATCCCCATCACCTCGCCGGTGCTCTTCATCTCCGGGCCGAGGACCGAGTCGGCGCCGGCGAAGCGGGCAAACGGCAGCACCGCCTCCTTGACGCTGACGTGGTCGAGCGGGCCGGTTGGCAGCTCTTGGTCGGCCAGCTTCTCGCCCAGCATCAGCCGCGCCGCGACCTTGGCCAGCGGCACCCCGATCGCCTTCGAGACGAAGGGAACCGTACGAGAGGCGCGCGGATTCGCCTCGATCACATACAGCTCGCCGGCGGCGACCGCGTACTGGATGTTGATCAGGCCGACGACCCCGAGCTCGAGCCCGATCTGGCACGTCGTGGCCCGGATCTCGTCGAGCATCTCCTCGCCGAGGCTGAGCGGCGGGATCACGCAGGCCGAGTCGCCCGAATGGACGCCGGCCTCCTCGACGTGCTGCATGATTCCGGCGACGACGACCTCGCCGCCGTCGCCGAGCGCGTCGACGTCGACCTCGATCGCGTTCTCGAGGAAGCGGTCGAGCAGAAGCGGATGCTCCTGGTCGGCCTTGACGTTGGCCTTCAGGTACTTGGCGAGGTCCTCGGTCGAGTAGCAGATCTCCATCGCCCGGCCGCCGAGCACGTAGGAGGGCCGGACCAGCAGCGGGAACCCGACCCGCTCGGCGACCTCGAGCGCTTCCGCGGCCGAGAAGGCGGTGCCGTAGGGCGGGTGCTTGACCCCCAGCCGGCGCAGCAGCTCGCCGAAGCGCCCGCGGTCCTCGGCCAGGTCGATCGCGTCGACCGGGGTGCCGAGCAGCTTTACCCCCGCTTCTTCGAGCGTGCGGGCGAGCTTCAGCGGCGTCTGGCCGCCGAACTGGACGATCACGCCCTCCGGGTCCTCCTGGGCGCAGACGGCGAGCACGTCCTCTGCGGTCAGCGGCTCGAAGTAGAGGCGATCGGAGGTGTCGTAGTCGGTCGAGACCGTCTCCGGGTTGCAGTTGATCATCACCGCGTCGCGGCCGAGGTCGCGAGCGGTCATCGCGGCGTGGACGCAGCAGTAGTCGAACTCGATCCCCTGGCCGATCCGGTTGGGTCCGGCGCCGAGGATGACGACCGAGTCGCGGCCGGTGTCGCGACGCACCTCGGAGGCCGGCGGGCCGCCGTCGGCGGCGGGGCGCTCGTGGCCGGAGTAGTAGTAGGGCGTCGCCGCCTCGAACTCGGCGGCGCAGGTGTCGACCGCCTTGTAGGTCCGGACCAGGCCCTCGGTGCCGTCGCCTTCCTGCGCCAGGGCCTGCAGCTCGCGCAGGAACCAGCGGTCGACCTTGCTCCGCTGGTGGACCGCCTCGACCTCGAGGCCGCGGCGGAAGGCCTCGAGCACCTGGTCGAAGCGCTCGGCGCAGGGCACCTCGAGCAGCGCCAGCAGCTCCTCGTCGGAGTCGGGGAAGTCGAGGGCGGCGTCGAGCTCGCGCGAGCGCATCGCCTTGGCGAAGGACTCGCGGAAGGTGCGGCCGATCGCCATCGCCTCGCCGACCGACTGCATGTAGGTCGAGAGCCGGCCGGTCGAGCCGGGGAACTTCTCGAAGGCGAAGCGCGGGATCTTGGTGACGACGTAGTCGATCGTCGGCTCGAACGAGGCGGGCGTGGCGCGGGTGATGTCGTTCGGGATCTCCTCCAGCGCGTAGCCGACCGCCAGCTTCGCCGCCATCTTCGCGATCGGGAAGCCGGTCGCCTTCGAGGCGAGCGCCGAGGAGCGGCTGACCCGCGGGTTCATCTCGATCACCACGATCTCGCCCGAATCGGGGTCGACCGCGAACTGGACGTTGGAGCCGCCGGTTTCGACCCCGATCGCGCGGATCACCTTGATCGCCTGGTCGCGGAGGTCCTGGTAGACGGGATCCGGAAGCGTCTGGGCGGGTGCAACGGTGACCGAGTCGCCGGTGTGGACCCCCATCGGGTCGACGTTCTCGATCGAGCAGATGATCACCACGTTGTCGTTGCGGTCGCGCATCACCTCGAGCTCGAACTCGCCCCAGCCGATCACCGACTCCTCGACCAGCACCTGGTTGATCGGGCTCGCCGCCAGGCCCTCGGAGACGACCTGGCGCAGCTCGGTCTCGGTCTCGCCGATCCCTCCCCCCTGGCCGCCCATCGTGAAGGCCGGGCGGACGATCGCCGGCAGGCTGATCCGGCCTGCGGCCAGCGCCTCCTCGACCTCGGCCAGGCTTTCGACCGTGATCGACCAGGGGATCCGTAGCCCCGCCTCGGTCATCGTCTGGCGGAACTCCTCGCGGTCCTCGGCCCGCCGGATCGCGTCGGCATTGGCGCCGATCAGCTCGACCCCGTAGCGCTCCAGCGTGCCGTCCTCATACAGCGCCATCGCGACGTTGAGCGCGGTCTGACCGCCGAGCGTCGGCAGTAGTGCGTCGGGGCGCTCCTTCTCGATGATCTTCGTCACCGGCCCCGGCAGCAGCGGCTCGATGTAGGTGGCGGTGGCGAACTCGGGGTCGGTCATGATCGTCGCCGGGTTGGAGTTGACGAGGACGACTTCGTAGCCCTCCTCGAGCAG
>Ga0068862_100001297_pt1 | contig 23360 bp, 22 predicted proteins | sample KBSSwiS52_FD_66598 | JGI IMG/M metagenome (GOLD analysis project Ga0068862, IMG submission 66598) | Switchgrass rhizosphere microbial communities from Kellogg Biological Station, Michigan, USA - KBS Switchgrass S5-2 | ecosystem: Host-associated > Plants > Roots > Rhizosphere > Soil ... | reverse complement strand
AAGTGGGCCATCAAGCTGACGACGGACGATCCCGGCCGCGAGGGTTGGGACTCGTTCCGGAACTACGGCTACGAGGTCTCGCCGAACGAGCACCGCGCCGTGGGCGCTTTCGCGGCCCGGCGCGGCGAGGCGTTCACCGTCGTGATCTTCGACATGGATATCGCCGTCGCGGAAAAGCGCGGCGGCCAGATCGCCGCGATCTTCGACCGTCTCCAGCCGCCGGGGTTCCAGCGCGAATCGTTCGCCGGCAGGAAGGCGGCGCCGCTCGATGCCGAGCGCGTGAAGAAGCTGAAGGGCTTCGTGGAGAAGAGCCTCGCGGAGCTGGGCGTCCCGGGTGCCGCGATCGGGCTGTACCAGGACGGCAGGATCGTTTTCGAAGGCGGCATCGGCGTGCGCCAGCTCGGCGATCCGACGCCCGTGGACGCGGACACGCTGTTCATGATCGCCTCGAACACCAAGTCGATGTCCACGCTGCTCCTCGCCACCCTCGTCGATGAGGGCAAGCTGGGCTGGGACACGCCGGTCGTGCAGGTCATGCCCGGCTTCAAGCTGGGCGATCCCGAAACCACGAAGCAGGTGCTGGTAAGGCACCTCGTCTGCGCCTGCACCGGCCTGCCGCGGCAGGACTTCGAGTGGCTTCTCGAGTTCCAGGGCGCCACGCCCAGAAGCGAGATGGAGCTCCTCGGAACGTTCCAGCCGACGAGCCGGTTCGGCGAGCTGTTCCAGTACTCGAACCTCCTCGCGGCGGCCGGCGGCTTCGTCGCCGCGCACGTCATCTTCCCCGACCGCGAGCTGGGCGCCGCGTACGACGACGCGATGGCGGCCAGGATCTTCGCTCCGCTCGGCATGAGCTCGACGACGTTCGACTATGCGAAAGCGCTCGCGGGAAACCACGCGTCGCCCCACGCCTGGGACGCCGACGGAAACACCGCGGCGGCCGTGATGGCGGCGAACTACTCGATCGTGCCGCTGCGGCCCGCCGGCGGCGCCTGGAGCAGCGCCCGGGACATGATGCGCTACCTGCGCATGGAGCTCGGCAAGGGTGCTCTCCCCGACGGCAAGCGCGTGGCGTCCGAGGCGAACGTCGTGAGCCGCCGCGAGCCGCAGATCCGGATCGGCAACGACGTCACCTATGGCATGGGTCTGATGGTCGACCGGACGTGGGGCATCCCCATCGTGTCCCACGGCGGCAGCATGATCGGCTACAAGAGCGACATGTTCTACCTGCCCGAGCACGACGTCGCCGCGGTGATCCTCACCAACGGCGACGAGGGCGGCGCCCTGCTCGGCTCGTTCCTCCGCCGCCTGCTCGAGGTCCTGTTCGACGGCAAGCCGGAGGCTGAGGAGAACGTCGCCACGGCCGCGAAGAACAGGAAGGCCGCGGTCCTCGAGGAGCGCAACCGGCTCACGATTCCCGCGGCGGGAGCCGCCGCCGACCGGCTTGCGGTCAAGTATTCGAACGCGTCGCTCGGCGAGATCGCCGTCTCGCGCCGGGACAAGGACACCTGGTTCGACTTCGGCGAGTGGCAGACCCCGGTCGCGTCGCGCAAGAACGACGACGGGACGACCGCCTTCGTGACCCTCGTGCCCGGCTTCGGGGGACTGACCTTCGTCCTGGGAGACAAGGACGCCGGGCGTACGCTCACTTTCCGCGACGGGCAGCACGAATACGTGTTCACCGAGGTGGAGAGCGCCGCGCCCTAGTACGCCGTCAACCTGGAACCACCGGGTATGAACTTTGCCGAGCGGCGCTTTCCCTGGGTGCGCTGGCGTCCCCGCCGGCATTCTCAAACATTGGGCCGAAGGCCCGGCCTTTTGCAGGGCAGGAAGAGAAAGGCCGGCGTTCCGCCGATTCCTCCGGACAAGCCGGCGGGGACGCCAGCGCACCCAGGGAAAGCGCGCATCCCGCCAGTTTTAGGTTGACGGAGCCCTAACTGCTTCACCACCACGCCGGCCTTCATCACGAAAAGGACCCGTTCGACGGCCTTGATGTCGGCGAGCGGATCTCCGGAGATCGCGATCAGATCGGCGCGCTTCCCCCCGTCAAGGTCGGGTACCCGGAGCCTTCGTTCTCGACGTCGCGCACCGTGGTGAACCCGGCGAGCAGCGTCCTGCGGGCGTTGATCCGGACCGGACGTCGAACCATGCCTTCGCCTCCTCGCGGATGAGCTGCCTCGCGATTGTATCCGACTCCGCAGCCGGGAAAAGAGCCGCGGCGGTCCGTCTCAACTACAGCACAGTACCTGAACCCCGACGGAAGGAGCTTTTCATGGCACGAACCAGGACCCCGAAGCGGAAGAAGGCCGAGAAGTATGAAGCGAAGGGAGCCGACGTGTTTCAACAGCGGGAAGGGAAGGAGCCGACTCGCGAGGCGGAGTCCCAGGTGCACGTTCTCGGTCCGGGCATCGTTTGCGACACCGAGCCCCGAGGGCAAGCCACGCCGCAAGGTCGATCGCCGCTCGAGATCGTGGTCGACGCGTCAGAGGGGTTCATCCCGCTGTGGGCAAAGGATGTGACGCTGCGGTGGCGATTCCGTGAACGCTCGATGAACAACTTCGTGAACCCGGCGGCCGCGAAGCGAGAGATTCGGAAGCTGTTCGCCGAAGCTCTCCTGAAGTGGGGCACCGCGGCGCCCGTCAAGTTCTCCGAGGACCAGGATGTGTGGGACTTCGAGATCGTGATGAGAAGCGCCGATGATTGCAGCGCCAGCGGGTGCGTCCTGGCCAGCGCCTTCTTCCCCGACTCCGGTCGTCACCAGTTCGTGCTGTATCCGAAGATGTTCACCCAGAGCCGGAAGGAGCAGGTGGACACGTTCGTCCACGAGATCGGCCACATCTTCGGGCTCCGACACTTCTTTGCCAAGATCAGCGAGGGCGCGTGGCCGGCCGAGATCTTCGGGACGCACAGCCCCTTCTCCATCATGAATTACGGCACCCTGAGCGAGCTGAGCCCTGAGGACAAGGCCGACCTGGCGCGGCTGTACCAGGCGGCGCGGAACGGCACGTTGCTGCACATCAACGGGACGCCGATCCGGCTGGTGAAGCCGTACCACACCATGGCTGCTCCTCCGGAGAGCATGGTTGCCGTCGGTCAGATCCAGCCGGTGCTCCAACCGCCGTCGAGGACCGTGTACCTCGGCGAGCTGTGACCGGCACCACCCGACTCCCGGGCTTTCGCATGACGACATTGCATCCGGACGTGGAAACCTCGCGCCTGAACGATCTTCCATCTGACCGTTTGAAAGAGGGAACGACATGCCAGAAGTGATCACCCGTGGAGGAGTGGGTTTGACGCGGTTGCAGGTTGCGGACGGCGTGGCGATCGACGTCCGCTCGCCGGGGATGCACGTGGCCTGGCGCCCGATCGAAGCCGCGCCGGAGCTCGCGTCCATGAGCGCGGGGGAAGAGAGCGAGTGGAGCGCAGCGATCGCCGAGAACGGGCTCGAGCCGTTCGCGGCCATGGAGGCGCAGCCGCTCGCCCTCGAAATCGGGTCCGTGCCGTCGCTGACCATGCCCGACTCCGAGGATGCCTACGTCGAGATGCGCGCCACGCCGGCTCCGGACGAGGGGCTGCTGGTCATGGTCGAGAGCGACGGCGTGGTGCAGTGGTATCTGCCGACGAACGCGCCCCAATCGATGATGACGGCGGAGACGATCGCGGGCCTCGAGGAGGAGGCCGTCCCGGCCGAGCTGCATTTCCTGATCCCCCAATCGACCCTCGCGCGCGGCGCGGCCGTGGCGGGATTCGCCGAGGGGATCGGAGGGGCGGTCGTCCGCTTCTTCCGCTTCAAGATCGTCAAGGAGCTGCTGGGAGCCGCGATTGCGGACGTCATCGCCTGGATCGCCGAAAAGGTGGAGGCGAGGAACAAGAGGGAAGGCTTTCGCTTCTTCGAGCGCGAGAACGATTTCCCCTATCTCTCCGAGGCCGAGCTGCAGCAGCTCTCGGGCGAACGCGTCCTCCTGCTGACGCACGGCATCTTCAGCTCGCTCGCCGGCGCGTTCGCCGGCATTGCCGATCCGGGGGGTCCGGTCCTCCAGCACCTCCGGCAGATCTACGGCCGGAACATCATCGGCTGGGACCACTGGACGGTGGCGAAAACGCCGCTGGAGAATGCCTCCGACATGCTGGCGAAGCTGCCGCCGGACGTCCGGCCGGACATCGTCTGCCACAGCCGCGGCGCGCTCGTGACGCGGGCCATGCTCGAGCACTCCGACTTGGAAGACCGGCGCAGGAGCCGGTTCTCCGCGGTGGGCAAGGCCATCTTCGTGGCCGGCGCCTGCCAGGGATCGCAGCTCGCCAGCATCGCCAACATCAACCGCCTGCTGAACATCTACTCCGCCATCGGCTCCATCCCCGTCCTCGGCTCGGCCGGCGTCGTGCTCAAGGTGATCGTCGGCGTCCTGCGCGTGCTCGCGCACGGTGCCGCGCAGCTTCCGAGCCTCGACGCTCTCTCGTCGGATCTCGCCAAGAACACGTTCCTGCAGGCGCTGAACAACGACCTGATGACGCCGACCGGCGAGATCGTCGTGGTGCACGCCAACTACGATCCCTCGCAGGGACCGCTGGCGGGCTTCCTCGATCTCAACGTCGACGTCATCTTCGGCGCCGCGAACGACATGGTCGTGCCCTACACCGGCGCGGAGGTGTTCGACAAGTGGCAGCAGGTCGGGACGAACTTCCGTTACGGCACGGCCTCCGCGACCCAGGCGGTGGTCATGCACACCAACTTCTTCTTCCAGCCCGGAGTCCAACAGCTCCTCCAGGCCGAGATCGTCTGAGGATCGGAGACGCAGCATGGCGAACCTGCGCAAGTTTCACTTTCACGCCGGAGAGCAGGGCCGCGAGGCGCTGGCGCCGCGCGACGTCATGCCGGAGGGCGCGCTCGCCGGCGTGGCGCCGGAGGGAGCGGGCGCGGAGATCGAGGAGGCCATGGCCGCCAAGTCGTTCCACAACGACGAGGCCGCGGCGCGTCACTACATGAACGCGATCTGGGTGCAGGAGCAGCAGGGACCGCTCTACGAGATCACCGCGCCCGAGAGCCCGGAGGTCGTGCCGAGCCTGCGCCTGGGTTACCGTGCAGGAGTCCCCGACGACGAACACGCGCCTGCTGCACTTCGATCAGACCGTCCGGAACGTGCCGGTCCTCGGCGCCAAGGCGGTGGTCGAGCTCAGCACGGACCGCGCCCTCGTCTCCATGGATGCCAGCATCGCCGACGATCCGAACATCGCTCCGATCGCCACGTTGAGCGCCGCCGACGCGCTGGGCCGCGTGGCACAGAAGGCCGGAGTCCCCGCCGCCGACCTCGCCAACCTGCCGGCGGCACGCGGAGGACGACTCGTGGCACCTGGTCTACGAGGTGCGGCGGGTCCCGTTCGTCCCGGCCGAGTTCCTCCAGGCCCTGGAGAGCGAGGAGGGGCACGGCCTCGGTCCCTCGCCGCAAAGGGACCTGATCGAGATGACGTATCTCGTGGACGCGCACGACGGCACCATCCTCCTCTATTACAGCGAGTCGCCCTGGCTCGATTTCCCTTCCCTGTGCACCGGCCTCGACGAACTGCAGACGCCGCAATCGTTTTTCGGATTCGACAAGGGCGGCGTCTTCGAGATGCGCGATCCGCTGCGCAACATTCGTACGCTCGATTTTCAATTCGGAAACATCCTCAACGATCCCGCTCCGACCGCCGCTGTCACGCATGCCTCGCACGATTTCGCCAACACGAACACGGCCGCGGTCTCGGCGCACGTCAACGCCATGCGGGTCTACGACTTCTTCAACGACGTGCTCAAGCGCGACGGCATCGACGACAAGGGCATGGAGCTGGTCTCGGTCGTCAATTGCACGTACAAGCCGCCCGGCACCAAGGACTGGAAGAACGCGGTCTGGAGCAAGAAACGGATGTGGTACGGACAGATCCAGAACGCCGCCAGCGGGTTCGACAGCTACTCGCGCCATCTCGATGTGATCGCCCACGAGCTCGCGCACGGAGTCACGGAGACGACCGCGGCGCTCAAGTACATCAACGAATCGGGCGCCCTCAGCGAATCCTTCAGCGACATCTTCGGGATCGTCGTCAAGAACCTCTACGGGCCGGATCCGGACGACGTGTCGAAGTGGGACTGGGAGATCGGCGCCGGCCTGGGCAAGAACGGCGGGCCGCTGCGCGACCTGAGCGATCCCGCGCGCACCGGCCATCCCGACCACATGACGGGCTACAAGAACCTGCCGGCCTGGCAGGACAGCGGCGGCGTGCACACGAACAGCAACATCCACAACAAGGCCGCCTTTCACGTGCTGACGGCCAAGGACGCCCAGGGCAGCTTCCTCTTTCCGCCAAAGCAGGCGGCGCTGCTCTACTACCTCACCTTGAACCGGCTGACGGCGTTCGCCACGTTCGGCGACGTGCTGTCGACGATCCAGAACGTGATCCGGACGTTCTGGGCGGGCCGGCCGCAGGAGGTGCAGACGCGGATCGACGCCGTGGTGGCGGCGTACGACCGCGTCGGCATCCAGTAGCCCCGGTCACGGCGCTGCCGGCAGCGGCGCGAGGATCTGATCGAGCAGAGCGGGCCTGGCGGCGTCGCGCTCCACGTGCGGCTCGCGCAGGCCGCCCTTGTACGGGAACGAGTGCTGCGTGAAGAAATCGTTGTTCTCGACCAGCAGGGTCAGCGTGGCCGGCTCGGCGCTCGTCGGCTGCAGGGCGTCGCGCAGCACGTCCGGCGTGTAGCGCCGGCCGTTGACCGCGATCACCTGCATGCCGGGCGCGAGGCCCGCCTTGTAGGCCGGAGTGCCGGGGAGGGCGTCCTGCACCTTGCCCTCCGCGTCGAGCCGGAGGCCGATCGAGAAGGCGGCATCGGTGAGCTCGGCCTCCCCGTCCTCCAGGTCCTTCAGGTACTCGTTGCGCACGTCGTTGAAGACCAGCCGGTAGCCGCCGCGCTCGATGCCGCCGAGCGGGCCGTGGTCGCCGGTCGCGCTCACCCGGTCCATCAGGAACTTGCGCCAGTCGTAGGGATGGACCTCGTTCAGGGCCTTGATCACGTCGTCGACGGTATAGGTCTCGACCGTGGGAGGGCCGCCCCTTCCTCCGAGGAAGCTGCGGCAGAAGTCGTCGAGCGAGCGCCGGCCCCGCGTCTGCTCGCGGATGAGCGTGTCCGCGTCGAGCCAGATGAGCCAGCCTTCGTTGTAGAAGTCCGTGCCGCGCCGGTAGGAGGCCCAGGCGTCGGGCGCGCCGTAGAGCAGCTGCGCGGCCACGGCCGTGTCGGCGAGCGGCCGCCAGGCGCGGCCCGGGCGTTGATCGAGCTCGGCGGCCGTTCTCGCGAGGCGCTCATGGTACTGCGGCTCCGTCCACAGTCCGCTGCGCGCCGCGAGCAGGTAGCCCAGGTACTGCGTCAGGCCCTCGTAGACCCAGAGCAGCTCGCCCTGCATGGGCTCCTGGTAGCTCGCCGTGGCGAGGCCGGCGGGACGGCGGTGCTTGCCGTTCCAGGAGTGGACGTACTCGTGCGACAGGACCGCGATCGCCGAGCGGCGCAGCGTGTCGTCCAGCAGCGCCCGCTCGGCGATGCGCGAGTCGTTGGACTGGTGATGCTCGAGGCCGAAGTGGGCCACGTGATCGCTGAGCGTGAGGAGGAAGCGGTAGCGCTCGAAATGCCGAGCGCCGAACAGCGCGTCCGCCTGCTCCACCAGCCGGCGGAGCTCGTCGACCTGCGCCGGAGCGATGGCGAGAGCGGCGGCGCTGTCGGCCGCCATGACGAGCTCGATGTCCGGCTTGCCGAGCGGCACGGCGCGCAAATATTCGCCGGCCAGGACCGGCGAGTCGACGAGCGTGGTCAGGGAGACCGGCGCGAACTCGATGCGCTCGGCCGACTCGCGGGAGGTGACCAGGGAGGTGCCGTACTTCCAGCCCGACGGCAGCCGCAGGCTGGGCTTGAACGTCACCTCGTCCGACTTCGCGCCCTGCGGATAGAGGAGGAGCTGGTTCCAGGTGAGCATCGCCAGGTGAGGCGTGGCCGAAGCCGCGGAGCTGAAGCCCTTCGGAGTGCTCGGCGAGAGGAAGTCGAACGCGGCTTCGAGCGCATCCGCCCCCGCGGGCACGTCGACATGGAAGGCGTACATGTCGACCGGATCCCGGTGCCAGGCCACGGGCTTGCCGCCGGCGGTGAACCGGAGGCCGACCAGGTCGGTGATCGGTCCCGTGGGTCCATGCTCGCCGGGGAGCCACTTGGGATAGACCAGCGTGAGCGCGCCCGGGGAGGCCGGGATCCGCATCTTCGCGTGCAGCAGCTTGCGCGCGGCTTCGCTGGCGTCGACGCTCAGCTCGATCGGCTGCGCCGGAGCGGCGAGCGGGAGGAGGAAGGCCAGCAGCAACAGGAACGGCAGTCGTCTCATGGGTGCCTCCTGAGGTTCCGCAGAGGCCGGCAGTCTACATCAGAGGCCGGCACGGCCGCCGCAAGGCGCGGGCGGCTCTCGACGCCCTGACCGACGGGAAGGCCCGGCAGCCCTGCCGGTTCGACTGGCTCGAAGCAACCTTTGCGGAGCTGATCCCCTATAATATCCCCCACGTGCAGCACCACGCTGCGCAGCTCAACCTGATCCTTCGGCAGACCACCGACTCGGCGCCGGGCTGGGTTGCCAGGACGAGGAGATAAGGACATGAACCGGCCCACGGATACGATCGAGCGCGAGACAACGAGCCCCGTCCAGGATCGGCAGACGGTGACTCCGGAAGGTGTACGGACCGATCCGCGGATCGCGGGAGTGGTCGTGCGGCCCGCCGTGACCCACGTCGACGAGCGCGGCGAGCTGTGCGAGATCTACAACCCCGCCTGGGGAGCGCACGAGGCGCCAATGGTCTACGCCTACCAGTCGATGATCCGGCCGCGCAAGGTCAAGGGCTGGATCGTGCACCACCTGCAAGACGACCGCGTCTTCGCCAGCCTGGGGACGTTCCGGTTCGTCCTCTACGACGCCCGCGACGGCTCGCCCACGAAGGGCGCGGTCAACGAGATCTTCCTCGGCGAGCGCAACCGGGCTTTGATCATCATTCCGCGCGGGGTCTATCACGCGGTGCAGAACGTGGGCGAGACCGACGCCTACTTCATCAATCTGCCCACCCGCGCCTATGATCATGCCAATCCCGACAAGTACCGTCTTCCCCTGGACACGGACCTGATCCCCTACCGCTTCGAAGAGGAGCTGGGCCACTGACGGACCGGCCGCTGGTCAGCGTCGTCATCGCGACCTACAACTGGAGCAGCGTGCTGCGCCATTCGATCGCGAGCGCGCTCGGCCAGACGTTCCCGTCTTTCGAAATCCTGGCGGTGGGCGACGGCTGCACCGACGACTCGGCCGAGGTCGTGGCGGGCTTCGGCGATCCGCGCGTGCGCTGGCACAACCTGCCGGCCAACACGGGCAGCCAGTCGGCGCCCAACAACGCCGGCATCGCCCTGGCGCGCGGCGAGTACATCGCCTACCTCGGGCATGACGACCTCTGGCATCCCACGCACCTGGAGACCCTGGTCGGCCTGGCGCGGCAGGGCCGCGGCGATCTGTTCCACACGCTCGCCGCGATCATCCATCCGGACGGAGAGCGCCAGATCTCGGGCCTCACGGCGTCGGGAGAGCTCGGCCCCGGCGACTTCGTGCCGCCGTCGAGCGTGCTCCACTCCCGCGGCCTGACCGGCGAGATCGGCCCGTGGTCCGACCACCGCGCCATCGACCTGCCCATCGACGTCGAGCTCTGGGCGCGGGCGCGGCGCGCGGGCAAGGTGTTCGTGACCGGCGAGCGGCTTACGGTGTTCAAGTTCCCGTCCAGCAGCCGCAAGGGCTCATACGTGGAGCGCCCTTCGCACGAGCAGGAGGAGCTCGCCCGCCGCCTGCGGGAGGAGCCGGACGTCCAGCTCCGCGAGCTGCTCGAGATCACGCGCTCGTTCCTCGTGCGGGGTCCGCGCCCGGTGCTGGCGCCGACGCCCGTGGAGAACGCGCCGCCAGGATGGATCGCGCGCCAGCTCCGCCAGCTCCGCGGCCTGGAGGCCGAGGACACGCCCATGGAGCCCCTCCCCGAAGGCACGGCGCCCGAGGCGTTCGGATTGCGCGGCGAGGGCATGCCGGCCCAGGCGGAGCCCGGGCAGAAGCTCGCCCTCGCGGTCGAGGTCCGGAACAGCTCGGATTTCACGCTCGCGAGCACGCTCCCCAATCCCGTCCATCTTTCCTATCACTGGCTCGGGGAGGATGGCGCCATGATCGTCTACGACGCGCCGCGTTCGGCGCTGCTGCCGCCGCTGCCGCCGGGATCGACCGCGGTCTACCGCGTTTCGGCGGTCGCACCCGAGGCTCCCGGGCGCTACACGCTGCTCCTCGCGCTGGTCCAGGAGGGGGTGCGCTGGCACGACGAGCCCCGCGAGGGAGCGCTGTGGCCGGTCGAGGTAGGATTGGAACCATGATCCATCTTCCCCGCGCGCCGCGAGCCCTCTACCTCATCGGCCTCGCCGCCGTCGGCAAGAGCTACGTCGGCGACCTGCTCGGCCGCCTCTGCGGCTACCACGTCTACCACGCCGACGAGGATCTCCCCGCGGAGATGCAGGAGGCCGTGCAGAGCAACGAGCTCTGGACCGAGGAGCAGGTGGACGGCTTCCACGCCATCATCCGCCGGCGGACGCAGGAGCTGCTGGAGGCCCATCCCCGGGTCGTGGTCACCCAGGCGACCTATTTCCAGAAATACCGCGACCTGATGCGCGAGGCGGTCCCGGACATCGAATTCCTCTGGGTGGTGGCGGACCACGAGGTGAACGTCCGCAGGATCCGCGAGCGGAAGGATTACGTGTCCGTCGAATATTTCGAGAGCACCCTGCACTACTTCGAAAAGCCGCCGGAGCCGACGAAAACGATCGTCAACAACGCGGACGATTTCGAGATCATCCGGCAGCTCATCGCGCACTACGGTTAGGGGAGAGCATGACCGCCGATCCGATCGATCCGATCTTGCAGGAGATGGACGGGATCGTCTCCTGGTGCATCGCCAACGACAGCCGCGCCGGCTACTTCGCGGCGCTCTACCGCCGCGTGACGCGGACGGTGCGCTCGCGAATCGGCACCGGCTATTTCGACGACGACCAGCGCATGGAGACGCTCGACGTCACCTTCGCGAGCCGGTATCTCACGGCGTTCCAGCAGTGGCGGGCGAACGATCCGTCGATCTCGGCGTGCTGGAAGGTGGCCTTCGACGCCGTGGCCGACCCGAGCCTGATCATTCTCCAGAACCTCTTCGCGGGCATGAACGCTCACATCGATTTCGATCTCGGTATTGCGAGCGCGCAGGTCGCCGGCTCGATGGAAGGGCTGGCGAGCCTGCACGATGATTTCAACAAGATCAACGCCCTGCTCGGCTGCCTGGTGCCCACGGTCTTTTCGGAAATCGGCGAGCTCTCGCCGCTGATCCACCTGGTGGAGGACTTCGGCGAGGCGGACGAGGAGAAGCTGGTGGACAAGATGATGGGCATCACGCGCGACTTCGCCTGGCTCTTCGCCAACGAGCTCGTGGTGCTCAAGGATCTGCCCGATCTCCAGAAGGACCTCCTGGGTATGAAGGACCGCGAGGTGAGCTGGCTCGGCAACGCGATGGTGCACCCCGGCGGCTCGCTGGAAAAGGTCTTCCACGTAATCTGGCTCGCGGAGTCCAAGGACGTGGCGAAGAACATCGAGGTGCTCGCCGCGCCGGCGATGCTGCCGGCGAGCTGCGGGTGAAGCCGCTGTAAGGTCCTTCCCCCTCCCGAGACTACCTCTTTCGGAATGCAGGCAATCCGGCCTGCGAAGGAGGTTCGGGAATGGGTGGTCTCCTTGCCGCTCTGGCTCTCGCGGCCATGCCGTTGGTGCCCTGCCACATCGAGGGGTTTTCCGAGGAGGTTCTCTGCGGCACGCACCGGGTGTTCGAGGACCGGGCGGCGCGGAGCGGTAGGACCATTGACCTGAAAGTGGCCGTGGTGCCCGCCCAGCGCCGGGAGAGCGCGGACGATCCCCTCTTCATCCTCGCGGGCGGGCCGGGGCAGGGGGCGACAGAGTACGGCGCGCTCATTCCGCTGGCGTTCCGCGAGATCCGCAAGACCCGGGACGTCGTGCTCGTGGACCTGCGCGGCACCGGCGGCTCGAACCCGCTCGGGTGCGATCTGGGCGATCCTCTCGCGATGCTCGGGGAGGGCGCCTTCGATGCCGCTCCCTGCCTCCAGAGCCTGAAGGGGGACCCGCGCCTCTACACCACCGCCCCCGCGATGGACGACCTCGACGAGGTCCGCGCCGCACTCGGCTATGAAAAGATCAACCTCTGGGGCGGCTCCTATGGCACCCGCGCCGCCCTGGTCTACGCGCAGCGGCATCCCGAGCGCGTGCGCACCGTCGTGCTCGACGGCGCCGCGCCTTTCGAGCTGACCCTCCCGCTCCACAACGCCTGGGGCGCCCAGCGGGCGCTCGACCGCCTGCTCGCCGACTGCGCGGGCGAGCGGGAGTGCCGCACCGCGTACCCGCGGCTGCGCGAGGAGCTGGACGAGGTCTTCTCCCGGCTTCCGGTGCGCGCGAGCCTTCGACATCCGCAGACCGGGCAGCTGGTGGAGATCACCGTCAGCCGCGGCGGTTTCGCTTCCGGATTGCGCGGCATGCTCTACACGCCGGCGCACGCCAGCCTCCTGCCCTGGGTCGTGCACTCCGCCCGTCGCGGGGACTTCTCGCCTTTCGCGGCCCTGAGCCTCGAAACGGCCGCGTGGTCCACCGAGACCATGAGCCTCGGCCTGACCCTCTCCGTGCTCTGCTCGGAGGACGTGCGCCGCATCCGCGACGGCGAGGCGGAGCGCGCGGTGCGCGGCACGTTTCTCGGGGATTTCGAGATCGCAACCTGGCGCCGGATGTGCGAGGCCTGGCCGCGCGGTCCGCGGCCGGTCGCGGACGACCGGCCGGTCCGCGTGCCGGCGCTCATCCTGTCGGGCGATCTCGATCCGGTCACGCCTCCGCGCTGGGGCGAGGCCATGAAGAAGCATTTCCCGGACGCTCTCCACGTGGTCGTCCCCGGCGCCGCGCACAACACGTCCATGAGCGGCTGCGTGCCGGACCTGATCGCCCGGTTCCTCGATCGAGGAAAGATCGACGCCTCGTGCGTCAGGAAGATCCGCCGGCCGCCGTTCGTGATCGATCCTTCGGGGACCGCGCCATGATTGCAGCCCGGGGACTGCAAAAACGTTTCGGTTCGAAGGTCGCGGTCGAGGAGGTGTCGTTCCGCGCGCCGGACGGCTGCGTCACGGCGCTGCTCGGCCCGAACGGCGCGGGCAAGACCACGTCGCTGCGCATCCTCTACGGACTGCTGCGGCCGGATGCGGGCGAGGCGGTCGTGGACGGCGCGCTCGGCGTGCTGCCGGACTCCCCGGGCCTCTATGCCCGGCTGACCGCGCGCGAGCACCTGCGCTATGCCGCGCGGCTCCAGGGGCTCTCCGCGAAAGAGGCGGACGGGCGGGCCGGCGCCCTGATCGAGCGGCTCGGCATGCGGGAGATCGCCGACCGGCCGGCCGCGGGATTCTCGCAGGGGGAGCGGCGCAAGGTGGCCCTCGGCCGGGCGCTGATCCACGATCCGCGCAACGTGGTTCTCGATGAGCCCACGAACGGGCTCGACGTGCCGGCCACCCGCGCAATGCGCCGGCAGGTGCGCGAGCTCGCCGAGGCCGGCAAGTGCGTGCTCTTCTCCACCCACATCCTCCAGGAAGTAGCCGCGGTGTGCGACCGGGTTGTGGTCCTCGCCCGCGGCCGGGTGGTGGCCGAAGGCACACCGGACGAGCTGCTCCAGCGCACGGGCCGGACGAACCTGGAGGACGCTTTCGTCGAACTGATCGGAACCGAGGAGGGGCTCGGATCATGAAAGCCCTTGTTGTCTTCGCCAAGGAGGCGCTCGACGCGGCGCGCGACCGCAGGTCGCTCGGCTCGGCGCTGATCTATTCGCTGTTCGGCCCGCTGGTGCTCGCCATGGCTCTCGGCGCGGTCGCCCGGGACCGCTCCGAGGACGGGCCGCTGCGCTTGGCGATCGCGGGCGCGGAGCGCGCTCCGTCCCTGGTCCGCTGGCTGGAGCAGAACGGCGTCGAGGTCGTCCCGTCCGGCGGCCCGGTCGCGCTGTCGATCCCCGAAGGCTATGCCGAGGACTTCCGCGCCTCGCGGCCGGCGAAGGTCGAGCTGATCTACGACGCCTCGCGGAGCGACTCGCGCGGGCCGGTGCAACGGGCGGAGACGCTCCTCGAAAGATACGGCGCCCAGGTCACGGGGCTGCGCCTGTCCGCGCGCGGGATCAGCCCGCGGGTGGCGCAGCCGGTAAAGCTCGCGCTGATCGATCGCTCGACCGCGGCATCGCGGGCGGCGCTCACCCTCGGCATGCTCCCGATCTTTCTTTTGATGGCCGCCTTCATCAGCGCCATGAACATTGCGATCGACACGACGGCGGGCGAGCGCGAGCGGGGGTCGCTGGAGCCGCTGCTGGTCCATGCCGTGTCGCGGACGGACCTCGTCGCCGGCAAATGGATGGCGGCCGCGCTGTTCAATGCGCTCGGCATGGGCCTGACGCTCCTGGTGTCGTTCCTGGTGCTGCGCTGGGACCGGCTGGAAGAGCTGGACGTGCCGGTCGCGCTCTCCCCCGGCGACGCGCTGCGCCTCTTCGTGCTCCTCCTCCCCCTGACGCTCTTCGCGCCGGCGCTCCAGATGCTGATCTCCCTCTTCGCGCGCAGCTTCAAGGAGGCCCAGACCTATCTTTCCCTGCTGATCTTCCTGCCGGTGATCCCGGACTTCCTGTTCAGCTTTCAGCGGATCGACACGGAGCCCTGGATGCGGGCGGTCCCGGTCCTGGCCGAGCAGGTCCTGGCCGGCGATCTGCTGCGCGGCCAGGCGAACGGCCCGCTCGTCCATCTGCTCGCGGCGGGGGCGACCCTGCTCGCCACCGTGACCTGTCTCGCCGTCACGGCCCGGATGCTCGGCCATGAGCGGATCGTCCTCGGCCGTTAGCGCCGCGGAGGTAGACTCCCGGGACGTGTCCAGAGCCCTGGAGGAGCGCTACGACCGGATCCTGCGCGAGCACGGCGCCGCGCTGCGCCGGGTCGCGGCGATCCACGAGGCCGATCCCGCCCGCCGGGAGGACCTCTTCCAGGATATCTGCCTGGCGCTGTGGCAGGCGCTCCCCCGCTTCCGCGGCGACTGCTCGGAGCGCACCTTCGCGTTCCGCATCGCGCACAACCGCGGCCTCAGCCATGGCTGGCGGGCGCGCGGCGCGCCGGCCGCACTCGAAGAGGCCGGGGAGATCCCCGACACGCGCCGCGATCCGGAGAGCGAGCTCTGCGACCGCGACCGGCGGGAGCGGCTGCGCGCGGCCGTGCGCCGTCTGCCGCCCGTGGCGCGGCAGGTCGTGGCGCTCAGCCTGGAGGGGCTCAGCCATCGCGACATCGGCGACGTGCTGGGCCTGACCGAGAACAACGTGGCCGTGCGCCTGACCCGGGCGCGCAAGCTCCTGCGGGAGATCCTGGAATGAACGCGATCGACAACGAATGGCGCGACCTGATGGCCGATTGGCAGTCCGAGGAGGCCATGCCCGGCGAAGCCATCTCAGTACAGCTCCCGGACGAGGCGCGGCAGCGCATCCGGAAACGGGTGAGGCGCTACGGCTGGCGGATGATCCTCGTCACCCTGTTCGAGGTCCTCGGCTGCGCGGCCACGCTCGCCTGGATCGGGAAGGAGTCGCTGGACCAGCCGCGGGCGATCGGGACCGTGGGCTTCGCGGGCACGGCGGTCCTCATGGCCCTGGCCCTGGGCTTCTCGCTGTGGAACCGGCGCGGCACCTGGGCGCCGGCGACCGAGTCGACGCTCACCTTCGTCGAGCTCTCCCTGGAGCGGCAGCGCCGCAAGCTCGTGGCCCTGCGCTTCGGCCCCTGGCTCCTGGCCGCGGAGCTCGCCTTCCTGATTCCCTGGTCGGTCTGGGCGCTGCTCTCCCGGCCCGCGGAGCCCTGGAGATGGCTCTTCGCCTTCGGCTGGATGATCGGAATGTCCGCCCTCCTCCTGGTCTGGTCGGCCTGGTACAAACGCAGGACCCTGCGCGAGACGGCCGAGTGGGAAGAGCTGCGGCGGGCGCTCAGCGCGCCCTAGACGCCCGCGCCCGACCCCAGCAGCCCGAGGTGGCGCTCGAAGGGCAGGAGGGCGGAGAGCTCATCCGGCGGGCAGGACGCTCCCGTAGATTTCGACAGGCAGCCACTTGACATCGTTTAATATCGGCCCATACTAAATAATGGGCGGAGTTGCTGCGTTAGCGCGGTAGAAACCCACCAGGCAGGACATTCCTTCCTGCCTTATGAGGAGCCGGGAACCCAGTGCTCTCGGCCCAGAGGAGAAATCCATGGCCAAAATGAAACAGCAGGACGCTACGTATGCTGTCATCGGGTACGTTCCTGATGAGGTCGCCAAGTCGCTGGGGGCAAAGGGGTATGGAAAAGCGTTGGAGCTCCGCACCAGGCGGGGGAGCGATCACCAGATCGTACGCGTTCAGCCCGATCAAATAGCGGGGATCCTGCATGGGGCTTCGCAAGGGGGAGAGACCGGCGTGCAGGTGTTCCTCAAGGAGAACGCAACCGTTGAGACGGTGTCACGCGGCATCGCCAGCGACCTTCACCTTCGGGGCATCTCGGACCCAAATATCTGGTGGTATCAGCCCCCCGTCGTCTCCATCTTCGTTTCCCCTAACAATCCGCAGTTTGGAGAGTTTATCAAGCAGGTTCAGCAGGCCAAGGCATAGCGCAACCTGGGCGCCCGGCCAGGTCTTGGCGTCTGGCCAGCGCTCGGTTCGGCGGCTTGCGGCCTGCCGCGTTCACTTCACTGTCGTTGCCCGGTCGGTTGCGGCCGTCTGGCGATCTTCGTACGGGAAGGAGCGTGCTCTTGAGAGTTCTGTTGACACAGCCCCCCCTCAGCACGAATCCGGAAGTGGGTCCGCCGGTGGGCCTCTGCACGCTGGGCGCCTGGTTGATCCACAAGGGACATGAAGTCTCCATCCTGGACTTGGATCTTACCGTCAAAGGCCTGCCATCCGGCCAGGACATCTACCGCGGTCTGCTGGCCGACGCGGTGAGGAGTTTCGCGCCTCAGGTGGTGGGCGTCACCTCGATGTTCAATAACAGCCTGCAAGCGGAGCGTCTCACGCGGACGGTAAAAGATTGCGATGACTCCATTATCACTGTCGGAGGGGGATCCCATTTCGGCGCGCTGACCCTCCAGTCGCTCCAGCGTATCCCTACACTGGATTATGCCATTGAGGGCGAAGGCGAGGAGGCATTCGCGAAGCTGCTGGATGCGGTTGCCTCCGACGCCGCGGTGGCGGACATCCCCCGGCTGTGCCATCGCACGGACAATGGACCGCGCCAGAATCCTTCCCTAAGCCTTATGGACCTTGCGGAGATCCCGCCGGTCTGGCCTGTGGTGGACGGCTGTATCGATATCGGACGCTACGCGCGCACCATCCCCGCCGGCACAGAGCGACGGACCGTCTACATCGAAGCCGGGAGGGGCTGCCCGTTCGCCTGCACCTTCTGTGCGACGGCCCCCTTCTGGGAACGCAAGTACCGCGTGAAGCCGGTGGCGACCCTCCTTGCGGAGATCCGCTTTCTCTACGAGCGGTACGGCTACAACGGGTTCATGCTCGTCCACGACCTGCTGACAGTGGACAAGGACTTCTTGAACGAGTTCAGCGAAGCCGTGCGGGAATCGCGGCTCCCGGTGGAGTGGATGGCGAACCACCGGACGGATATCGACCTGCACGGTCTGCTGCCGAAGATGAAGACGGCGGGATGCTGGGCGATGTTCTTCGGCATCGAGTCCGCCTCGACGCGCCTGCAGAAGAAGATGCGGAAGGGATTGAAGCGGGAGGGCATCGTCTCGACCATCACCGGGCTGGCCGACCTCGGAATCGGCTCGACGTGCTCTTTCGTCATTGGCTTCCCGGATGAAACTCCGGAAGAGCTGTCGGCGACGGTGGCGTTGGGAGCTGACCTGAAGCTGTTGGGAGCGGGGATGATCCAGTTCCATCGTCTCCGAACCTGGCCGCCCGCGCCGCTCTCCCGCGCTCTGCTGCCGGCGCAGTTCGACCTGGATTCGCTGCGCCTCGAATATCCATTCCTCGATGTGCCCGACGCGGACGTCGCCGCTATCGCGGCGGACCAGGAGTTCTTCGCTGGTTACTTTGCCCCCTACACCGCGGCGGGTACCTTCGCTCAGATGGCGCAAGTCGAGATCTTCTTCACCCACAGCGTCCACATGGCTCCGCTGACGACCGCCCTGATGGGCCGGCTAGCCGGCGAGAGCTTCATCCCTACCTTCTACGACGTGCTGTCCCTGATGGGCGGCATCTCCCGCAAGGAAATGGAGGCCGACCCGAACAGCCCATGGCTGGCTTGGCGTGCGCTACGTCCCCGCTTGGAGAGTTGGGTCTCCATTCATTCGGCTCTGGAGGACTGGCAACGCAAGCTCATCTTGGGTGCGATGGCCTACGAGGAGCACCGCCTGCGATTCGTCAATAGCGACGGCATGGAACGAGATGATATGGAGGCAGGAGGCGAAGACTGGGCCGCATTCGTCTCCCCAGTTGATATTGGCATGGCGTTCGATCGCCTGCGCACCGGGGAAGCCCTGACGCCGGACCTCGTCCGGGACTGGGCCGTGGTCTTCACGCGGGAAGGCCGCGGCGTCTTCGGTGTTTACACGACCGATGTCGACCGTCTGCCGGAGCTCAGCCAGCGTCAATCCCTGATGGCGGCGAACTCCATGCAGTGATCGGTCCGTTCGCGCACCCTAAACGCCCGCGCCCGACCCCAGCAGCCCGAGGTGGCGCTCGAAGGGGAGGAGGGCGGGATCGCTGTGGAGCAGCGGCAGCTTCCAGTGAATGCAGAACGCCGCGATCAGGCACCGGATCTCGCCCGGCACGGGCTCGCCCTTCTCGTGCAGGAGCCGCTGGTGCGCGGCGCTTTCGAGCACCAGGCTCAGACCTCCGAGCTGGTAGACCGGAAACCTCGTCAGCGCGTGGCGCGCCGTCTCCTGCTCCTTCTCGGCCGGGAAACCGCGCAGCACCTCGCCGACGGTCAGCTCCACCACCGCCAGCGACTCGTTGCCCAGCGCGTTGTCCAGCCAAGTGCTCTGCGGCGTGAAACGGCCGGCGAAGAAGTCGATCCAGACCGAGGCGTCAACGATGACCGCCACGGCGCTTCCCTCCCTTCTCCGGCGCCTCTTCCGGCGTCTCCGCTGCCTTCGGCTCCTGCCAGTGCAGCCTCCCCCAGAGCTTGCGCACGTCGGACTGCTCGTTGAGCTTGATCAGCGCCCGCAGCCCCGCCTCCACCACGGCCTTCTTCGTCCGCAGCCCGGTCAGCTCCCGGGCCTTCTCGACGAGCGCCTCGTCCAGGTCGATGTTCGTGAGCATTGCGCCTCCCGGCTGTACAGTTGTACGTCTCCCCTGTACAAATCCATTCCACCCCCTCCGGTTCCCGCAGCAGAACTATACAGATCTATCCTGTGAATGTACAGACCTGCTCTCTACCCATTGAGATTCCACGCCCCTCTGTACAGAGCTGCCGTACGGCTGTGCGGCTGGAGAGCAGAAATGTACATTGCCAGGCCAGGTCTGTACGGGTACGATGCGGTACCCTGCGGGTACGGAGGGGCGCTGTGCATCCGGGAAGTGCCGCTGTACATCCGTGACCGCGGCCCGAGGCTGGGAAGAGGCCGATCCACAGCCGGGGCGCGCCCATGTACGTCCGCGGGGGAACTTCCGCGCTACGGATGCCGTCCAAGGGGGATAAGCCACCGGATCGGTCTTCCCTTGCTGCTCCTCGGGCTGCTGGCGTGCTCCGATCCGCCGGCCGGAGAGCCTTTCCACATCCCCGATCCAGCCCCGCCCCAAGCGCCTGCGCCTCGCAACCCGGGAAAGCTGGCCCACGTCGTCGTGGCGCTCTGCGACAACCGCTACCAGGGGATCGTCCCGGTGCCGGAGCGGCTCGGCAACGGCGACGATCCCGCGAGCAACCTGTACTGGGGCGCGGCCTTCGGTGTGAAGACCTTCCTCCTCCGGAGCGGGGACTGGACGCTCCTTTCCAGCACGAAGGACCCGAAGCCCGGCGTGCTCGAGCGGTGTATCTTCCGGCACAAGTCCAGGCCGGTCCATCTCGTCGCCGACGCCTACCGGGGCCGGGAGATCCAGCGGGCGACACTCGACTTCCTCCGCTTCTCGGCGGGCCGGGACGCAGAGCCCCTCGGGATCGGCGAGTTGCACGCCGGCGGAGCCGCCGACCTGGTCGCCTACGTCGGCCACGACGGCCTGATGGACTTCAGCCTGCCGGAGCACCCCGCCGCGCTGGACGACCGTGGCCGGAGCGCCGTCATCCTCGCCTGCGCCAGCAGGCCCTACTTCCAGGAGCCCCTCCGGCGCACGGGAGCGCACCCGCTGCTCTGGACGAACGGCCTGATGGCGCCCGAGGCGTACGTCCTGGACGCGGCGCTCGAAGGCTGGCTGCTGGGAGAGGATGGAGCGCAGGTGAGAAAGCGCGCGGCCGAGGCCTATCACCGTTACCAGAAGTGCGGGATGAACGCGGCCATGCGGCTGTTTTCCACGGGCTGGTGAACCGGCGAAAGGGAGACCTTGAAGCCAGGCTTGACACTCGGCGCCAAGGGTGACAGATCTCCGTCATGCAGATCTTCCGGCAAGCCATATCCCAGGCGGCGGCGCGCCGCATCAGCATGGTCCGGCTTGCGGAAGATGCAATCCGCCGCGTGCGCCTTCCCGTATCCACGGTATCGGGTGGCTTGGCTCCAGGGTTCTCGACTCTCGAAGCGGCTGTTGCCGCCGCCGATCTCGCCGAAGACCGGCGCCGAGCGCGCTGACGCATGGATCTCCTGGACGCCAATATCCTGATCGGGCTTTCCGGCCCAGACGATCCAGACCATGCAATCCTCGTTACCGCCTGGTGGGCCGGGACTGAGGCTTCAGCCGCTTCCCCGGCCTGGACCGATGGAACCCGGCCACCGCCGGACACCTGGACGAGTAGGCTGGTAGTGCCTAGTTTGAACCTCGGGTGGCGCGCTTCTTGCCGAAATGCTTACTTGCCCCGCGCAACCGTCTCCGCAAATTCCAAAACGAGTTTCTCTACTACCAGTTGGGGCATCTCCGCCAGCGCGAAGAATCGCCGGTCCTCTTGCGCTTCAGCTTCGTGGCCCTCGGGGTAGCTGGCTACTGCACAAGCTACTTGAAGACGTTCAGCATCAGCCGAAAAGCTTATACGGGACTCCAGGCCATAACGGGTGACCCACAAGGAAACTGCGCCACCGTGGGTTTGGCAGACAACCTTTCTGAAAGCCCTCTCCTTAAAGCCATTTTCGGCTGTCTTCAGAATGGGTTCTATTAGGGTTTCTCGCAGATCACGCCACCGACCGTTAAAACCCGCCGCTTCTTCGTCAACCGCTCGCAATTTATCATCCAGTCGCCGGGCAAAAACCTCGAAGGTCATATTGTGGTATCACCTCTTTCTGTCGTTTTTTGTAAGGCCCGCGCTTCTTCCCGGGTCACAGTGTCGGGCAAGAGCGCGATCACGTCCTCTGCGCTCCACAGCCGCGAAGTCACCCCCGCTGCCATGCAAGGGGTTACGCGGAGAGAGCGGTGAATCCGTACGTAGTTGTAGTGAAAGGTGAAGAGACCGAAGGCGGCGATGTGGTTCCGGAGCCGCTTCGAGAAGCCGTTTGTCAGCCGGGTGTAGCGTCGCATCATCATGCGGACGGTGAGGTTGCTCCGCTCAACCAGCGACGTGCTCACTTCCGCAGGGTTTATGCTGCCGGTGATGATGGCCTTCATCTGGCGGACGCAAGGCTGCGGGCTGTAGCGGTGATCGGGATCGGGCGGGCCGGCCTTGAACTCCTTGATGAGTTGCGCGAAGTCTACCTCGGAGCCAAAGGCGCTCTCGACGGCCTCCAGGTACATGCGGTGTCCGTCCGTCACCAGAGCGATGCGCTTCGCCAGCCGGGAGGCTGAATCCTTCATGAAGGCGGTGGCGTGCTCGGTGTCCCGGTGCCCGATCAGGAAGGCCGGGATCAGCTTCGACTCTGGGTCGATGGCGGTGTAGGCCCAGAGATCCCCGAACCCAAGCATCCCCGCCTTGTCCGGCGGCACGTTCTTCGCCTTGCAGTAGCAGAACGCCCAGATCTCGTCCACCTCCAGGCGGCGGCAGGGGAGATTCCGCAGGTTCGCGTCCATGTAGCGGATGCACTCCTCCCCCAATTCCAGGCCGAGCTTCGCTACGGTGTCGTAGGAGACACCCGCCAGCCGGGACGTAGAACGGGCGCTGTTGCCCTCACACAGGGCCGCAACAATGGCCGCCCGCTTGTCCAACCTGAGGAGATTTGCCACAGTAAGATTATCCCACTAACGACTTTTAAAATCAATGGTTTAGGTCCGAAAATCCAGGGCCGAAAACACGCTGCTTTCGGCCCGGTTTCGATCAGCGCGACCGAGGCCGCGACAACCAGAGCAACCCCAGAATGAAGCGATGCCGGGGCACGGGTCCTCTATAGAAATGGGCCATGTGTCACTCCTTTTCGGATTGACACGGGCGCACCTCGGGCTTACACTGGCGTCGGACATTTTGGAGAACGCCAGCCGCCTGGCACGCCCGCGTACGGTGAACAGGCGACTACAAGGACCCGACGCTCGCAACGTCGGGTTTTGTGTTATTGCGCGGGTTTTTGAACCATTGGCGGAAACCTCCAAAAGCCTTAGGTTCCTGTTGAGCCCGCGAATGGGCGGGCGGCTTCAGGCTCCGGCTATTTGAAAGTCTCCCGGCGGGAGCTTTCCAGGACCGCCTTGGACCCTCCCGGTTTTAACAGCCCCGGGGTGAAGTGCATCGGCCTCCCGGCGCTCCTTGAGCCACAAGAGAGCGGCGGGGTCGGCCGACAGTCTACTTTGAATGCGTTGTCTTGGGAAGACCCGGCTTCTCGGCGGGGGGCCTCTTTTTCTTCGGGCTCGGGGTGGTACGCGGAGCCTCCCCGATTACCTCCTGGAAAACCTGATAGGCCGCCTTGAACGAATCGCGGGAGCGCTTGGGGCGGTTGGCTGGATCGTGCGGCATGACTGGATGGTAACACGGGCGGGCGGGAAGGCTTCGGCCTCCCGCCCGCTGGTAAGGCTTGCCTTAGCCCTTCCCGTGGCGCTTCCGCCAGTCGAGCGCTAGCCCGACTTTACCGCCTTATCGGCGCAAACATTTGTTCCTAAGAGAGTTAGGCGTCATTTTTGTATGACCTACGGCGCTCGGTAGCGGTCCAGGCCGAGCGCCGCAAACAGCT
>Ga0068862_100001296_pt1 | contig 23365 bp, 10 predicted proteins | sample KBSSwiS52_FD_66598 | JGI IMG/M metagenome (GOLD analysis project Ga0068862, IMG submission 66598) | Switchgrass rhizosphere microbial communities from Kellogg Biological Station, Michigan, USA - KBS Switchgrass S5-2 | ecosystem: Host-associated > Plants > Roots > Rhizosphere > Soil ... | reverse complement strand
TCGTCGGCAGCTCGTTCCCCTATATCGAGTTCCTGCCCAAGCCGGGCCAGGCCCGCGGCGTGCAGATCGACCTCGATCCGATCCGCATCGGCCTGCGCTATCCCGTCGAGGTGGGGCTGATCGGCGACGCCCGGGCCACCCTGCGCGAGCTGCTGCCGCTGCTGCGGCGCAACGAGGACCGGGGCTTCCTCCAGAAGGCGCAGGAGCGGATGCGCGACTGGTGGCAGCTCATGGAGGAGCGCGGCACCCGCGAGGACAAGCCGATGAAGCCCCAGGTGGTGGCCTGGGAGCTCGGCAAGCGGCTGCGCGACGACGCCATCGTCTCCTGCGACTCGGGAACGGTCGCCACCTGGTTCGCCCGCCAGATCAAGGTCAAGCGCGGGCAGATGTATTCGCTCTCCGGCACCCTCGCCTCGATGGCCAACGGCCTGCCCTACACCATCGCCGCCCAGATCGCCCATCCCGACCGCCAGTGCGTCGCCTTCGTCGGCGACGGCGGCTTCTCCATGCTCATGGCCGAGCTCGCCACGGCGGTCAAGTACAGGCTGCCGATCAAGGTGATCGTCATCAAGAACAACTCGCTCGGGATGATCAAATGGGAGCAGATGGTCTTCCTGGGCAATCCGGAGTACGGCTGCGATCTGCAGCCGATCGACTTCGCCGCCGTGGCGCGCGCCTTCGGGGCGACCGGCCTCACCGTCGAGGATCCGGCCGACTGCGGCGCCATCCTGGACCAGGCGCTCGCCACACCCGGTCCGGTGGTGGTCGAGGCGGTGGTCGATCCCTTCGAGCCGCCCATGCCGCCCAAGATCACCGCCAGGCAGGCGGCCAAGCTCGCCGAGTCGCTCGCCAAGGGAGAGCCGAACCGCGGCAGGATCGCGCTCACCGTGCTGGAGGACAAGGTCAAGGAGATGGTCTGAGATGGCGGAGGCCGCGACGACCCCTGCGCGCAGCGCAATCTCTTCTGAACGGCACAGTCGTTGCACCCTTTTCCCGAGGCGCGTCAGCGCGTCTTTCCAGAGAGGGAGGAGGACATGAACACACGGTTGTTGGGTCATCCCATCCATCAGATGTTGATCGTGTTCCCGCTGGGGCTGCTGGGCACGTCCCTGCTCTTCGACATCCTGCATCTGGCCACGGGCGGCGAGCCTTGGGCCCTGGTGTCCTACTACATGATCGCCGCGGGCATCCTGTCCGGCCTGCTCGCCGCTCCTTTCGGCCTTATCGATTGGCTGGGGCTCCCCGGCGGCACCCGGGCCAAGCGGATCGGCCTCCTGCACGGCGGCGGGAACGTGGTGGTCCTGCTGCTCTTCGTTCTGAGCTGGCTTCTCCGGCGGGACGCCCCCACGGCGCCCGGCGCGCTCGAGGTCGGCCTCTCCGGGATCGGTGTCCTGCTGGCGCTGGTGACCGGCTGGCTCGGCGGCGAGCTCGTCGACCGTCTCGGAGTCGGTGTGGACGAGGGTGCCCACCTCGATGCCCCGAGCTCCCTCTCCGGCCAGCCTGCTCGCCGCTCGTGAGATCGAAGCTCCCGCTGGAAACCGAGCTGCGCGCCTCGCTCGAGGGGGAGGTGCGCTTCGACGACGGCAGCCGCGCTCTCTACGCGACCGACGCCTCGAACTACCGGCAGGTGCCGATCGGCGTCGTGGTGCCGCGCACGATCGACGACGTCGTCGAGACCGTGTCCGTCTGCCGACGACACGGCGCTCCGGTCCTGGCGCGGGGCGGCGGCACCAGCCTCGCCGGCCAGTGCTGCAACGTCGCGGTGGTGCTGGACTTCTCGAAGCACCTGAACGGGATCGTGGAGCTCGACCCCGGCAAGCGGCGCGCCCGCGTGCAGCCCGGCCTCGTGCTGGACGACCTGCGCGACGCGGCCGAGGCGCACGGCCTGACCTTCGGACCCGATCCGGCCACCCACAACCACTGCACCTTCGGCGGCATGATCGGCAACAACTCCTGCGGCATCCACTCGGTGATGGCCGGCAAGACGGACGACAACGTCGAGGAGCTGGAGGTGCTCACCTACGACGGCCTGCGGCTGCGGGTCGGCCCGACCGGCGAGGACGAGCTGCAGCGCATCATCCGCGCCGGCGGACGCCGGGGCGAGATCTACCGCCGGCTGCGCGACCTGCGCGACCGCTATGCGCCGCTGATCCGCGAGCGCTACCCGCCGATCCCCCGCCGGGTCTCGGGCTACAACCTGCCCTGGCTGCTGCCCGAGAACGGCTTTCACGTGGCTCGCGCCCTGGTGGGCTCGGAGGGGACGTGCGTGACGATCCTGGAGGCGGCCGTGCGCCTGGTGCCCAGCCCGCAGCACCGCATCCTCGTCGTCCTCGGCTACCCGGACGTCTACACGGCCGCCGATCACATCCCCGAGATCCTGGAGCATGAGCCGATCGGCCTCGAAGGCATCGACGACCTGCTGGTCGAGGACATGAAGAAGAAGGACCTCCACCCGCAGAACGTCAAGCTCCTCCCCGCCGGCCGCGGCTGGCTGCTGGTCGAGCTCGGCGGCGCGACGCGCGAGGAGGCGGACGCCAGAGCTCAACGGCTCATGGCGGCCCTGCAAGCCGAGCCGGACGCTCCATCCATGAAGCTCTTCGACGATCCCAAGGAGGCGAAGGCCGTCTGGAAGGTGCGGGAGTCCGCCCTCGGCGCCACGGCCCGCGTCCCCGGCGAGCCGGACGCCTGGGAGGGCTGGGAGGACTCGGCGGTCCCGCCCGAGAGGCTCGGCGAGTATCTCCGCGAGCTGCGGCGGCTCTTCCAGAAATTCGATTATGGCTGCGCCCTCTACGGCCATTTCGGACAGGGCTGCGTCCACACGCGGATCGACTTCGACCTCGTCACGGCGCCGGGGATCGAGAAGTTCCACGCCTTCCTCCACGAGGCGGCGGACCTGGTGCTGCGTTTCGGCGGCTCGCTCTCCGGCGAGCACGGCGACGGCCAGTCGCGCGCCGAGCTGCTGCCCAGGATGTTCGGCGACGAGCTGATCGAAGCGTTCCGCGAATTCAAGGCGATCTGGGATCCGCAGGGAAAGATGAACCCGGGCAAGGTCGTGGACGCCTACAGCGCGGTGGACAACCTCCGGCTCGGCGCTTCCTCCGGCCCGCCGGCCCTGCGGACGATCTTCCGCTATCCCGGCGACGACCATGGCAGCTTCGCCCGCGCCAACCTGCGCTGCGTGGGAGTGGGCGAGTGCCGCCGGATGCACGGCGGCACCATGTGCCCGAGCTACCGCGCGACGCGCGAGGAGATGCATTCGACCCGAGGCCGCGCCCGGCTGCTTTTCGAGATGCTGGCGGGCGATCCGCTCCGGGACGGCTGGCGGGACGAGCACGTCAAGGAGGCGCTCGATCTCTGCCTGGCCTGCAAGGGGTGCAAGGAAGAGTGCCCGGTCGACGTGGACATGGCGACCTACAAGGCGGAGTTCCTCTCCCACTATTACGCAGGCCGGCTGCGCCCCCGCTCCGCCTACGCCTTCGGGTTGATCTACTGGTGGGCCCGCCTCGCCTCGCACGCGCCCGGGCTGGCGAACCTCTTCACCCAGACGCCGCTGCTGCGCAACGTGGCCAAGGCGCTGGCGGGAGCGGCGCCCGAGCGGCGGCTCCCCGCCTTCGCTGCCGTCCCGTTCAAGAAGTGGTTCCTCCACCGTCGTGAGCCGCGGCAGACCGGGGGCCGGAGAGTCCTGCTCTGGCCCGACACTTTCAACAACCATTTCCATCCGGAGACCGCGCAGGCCGCCGTGGAGGTGTTGGAGTCCGCCGGCTACACCGTCTCCGTGCCTGTCACGTCTCTCTGCTGCGGGCGGCCTCTCTATGACTTCGGGATGCTCGGCCTCGCCCGGCGGCAGCTCCGGCAGGTCCTCGACGTGCTCCGGGACGACATCCGGACCGGCACTCCCGTCGTGGGCCTGGAGCCGAGCTGCGTGGCCGTCTTCCGCGACGAGCTGATCAACCTCTTCCCGGAGGACCGGGATGCGCAGCGTTTGAGCCGCCAGACGTTCCTGCTGAGCGAGCTCCTGGTCCAGGACCGGGAGAAGCTGACGCTCCCGAAGCTCGACCGCCAGGCGATCGTCCACGGCCACTGCCACCAGAAGGCGGTCCTGCGCATGGGCGACATGGAGACGGTGCTCCGCGATCTCGGCCTCGACGTCGAGGTGCTCGACTCGGGTTGCTGCGGCATGGCCGGCTCGTTCGGCTTCGAGGCCGGGGAGCACTACGAAGTGTCGATGAAATGCGGCGAGCAGGTGCTGCTGCCCGCCGTGCGCCAGGCGGCGGCGGATACGCTGATCGTGGCGGACGGCTTCAGCTGCCGCGAGCAGATCGCCCAGGCCACGGGCCGCCAGGCCCTTCACCTGGCCGAGGTGCTGCAGATGGCTCTGCGAGAGAGGAGGAGACCGGCATGAGGCCCAGGAACAGAGCGCCCGAGGTCGTGGTCGTCACCGGCGCCTCCGCCGGGGTCGGCCGCGCCCTCGTGCTGCCTCTCGACGTGGCAGAGGCCGACGCGGTGGAGCGCGCCGCGTCCAGGATCGAGCAGGAGCTGGGGCCGATCGATATCTGGATCAACAACGCCATGGCGTCCGTCTTCTCTCCCGTCCGGGAGACAACGGCGGAGGAGTACCGGCGCGTGGCCGAGGTCACCTACCTCGGCACCGTCCATGGCACGCTCGCGGCGCGGCCATAAGGGGTGCCAGCCGATTTTCGAGGCTCCGCCTCGCCGGACGCGTAGCGCCGTCGCCGTGGCGCTCATCAGCTCGACCAGCTCGCGGGCGGGCGAGAGCGACCGGAGCTCGCTGTCCACCAGGTAGATCCGGGCGTAGAGCGACCGGACCTCGGCCGCGATACGGCGCTCCATCTGCGTGGCCTCGGCGGCGCGCATGGCGGTCTTGGCCCCCGCCACCTCGCCGCGGGCGCGCCGCTTGCCGGGATGAGGCAGCGGCTGGCGGACCTCGACGCCGGCCATCGACATGTCTTCCCGCCCGATCGTGTACCGCGGGAAGTCGGCGTTCTGCAGCATCGCCTCGACTATGGGGTCGGGCAGGGCCTCAGCCGACCGCTCCAGCTCGCGCGCCGCCGCAAGGCGAGACCGGGCGGCGGCGAGCGCAGGAGACCGGGCGAGGGCCTCGGCGACCAGCTCTTCGACCGGAGGAGCCGGCTCTTCACCCCAGTGGACGCGAGGAGAGACCGGAGGCTCCTCGGGAACGGGCAGGGCTGCCGCTGGCCAGACCAGCAGGCAGGCGGCAACGAAAAGTACGGTTCGATCGAGCATCAGCTCCTCCAGAAAGAAAGGCGGGCACCAGAGCCGTCGAGGCCCGGCGGACACACTTGTCCTAGAGACGCTTCAAATCAGGAAGACGGCGAGGAGGGTGTGCAGGCCGACACCCTGAAGGATCGCGGGAGCCGCGGAAGGCTCCGGGGAGCAGTGCTCGGGGGCTGGAGAGAGGAAGGCCGCTTCGCTCAGCGACGACGCCGGAGCCGGCGGCGGGGCCTGAACCGGTGCGTGCGCGGTCCGCTCGCCGGCGGGCTGGCAGCAGTCCGACCCCAGGGAACGACAAGCCCCGGACATCCGCGCCCTTGCCCATAGAGCAGACCTCCGGAGCGCAGAGCGGCGTCCGCAGCAGGAGAGCCAGGACGCCGATCATGGCGAACGCGGCAAGGCTGCGGAGAGGGGGGAGGCGAAGCATCACGATCATTATAGACGGTGCGCCTGCCTCCGCTTGTCCTGGGTGAGCTGCTGGGACTGGCATTCGATGATCGGGGTCCGGGTCAAGGCAGGTCAGGCTGCCCATGGCATGGGCCTACGGGCAGCCTGATGGCAGGGTTTACTTTCTGAGGAAGAACGTGCCGTTGCGGAAGTAACCTACGGTGTCGTCGCCGTCGGCGTCGAAGTCACCGGCGAGAGGCTGGTCCTGGAAGGCCCCGTAGGTGATGGTAATGTCCCCCACGCCAGTGCTGTTGGAGTTGCGCAGGAAGAACACGCCGTCGCGGAACACGCCCGGCGTGTCGATGCCGTCGCCGTTCCAATCGCCCATGACGCCCACGTCGCCAGGATTGCCGTAGGCGAACGAGATGTCGGCTCCGCCAGAGGTGTTCGAGTTGCGCAGGAGGAAAGTACTTCCCCGCTGCACTCCGATGGTATCGATGCCGTCGCCGTTCCAGTCGCCGGCGAGGGGCCGGTCGCCCACTTGGCCGTAGTAGACATTGATGGTGCTGGCGGCGGCCGTGTTGGCGGTCTTTAGGTAGAAGAAGTTGCCATTGAAGATACCGACCGTATCGATGCCGTCGCCGTTCCAGTCACCGACCACCGGGATGTCGCCGCTGCCGCCGAAGTTGAACTGGATGTCCGCCGGCCCGGGGGAGTTGGAGTTGCGCAGCATGAAGGTGCCGTTGCGCCAGATGCCCGGCGTGTCCACGCCATCGCCGTTCCAGTCGCCCCAGAGCGCCACGTCTCCGGTCTGGCCGAAGGTGAACCGCACGTCGTCGATGATCTTGGCGACCGCCTGGGTATCGGGAACGGCCAGGTTCGCGCTCGGGCCGCTCAGGTTGAGCATGAACGTCTCATCAGGCTCGGTCGTGGAATCCGGGAACACCGCCACCTGCACGGTCTTCTGTGTCTCCCCCGGATTGAAGACCAGCGTGCCCGAGGCCGACTGGTAGTCGGGTCCGGCAGTCGCCGTGCCGCTGGCGGTGGCGTAGTTGACGGTGACCACCTCGTTGCGCGGGCAGTAGAGATTGAGCTTGAAGGTGGCCATCTGGTTGCCGGTGTTGCCCTCCGAGACCTGGATGTCGTTGATGAGCACGTGCTGCGTGGCCGTATCGCCGATGCACAGCGCCACCGGGCACCAGTACAGGAGGTTGTTCGGGCAGACCGAGTCGTTGCAGTTGTTGGCCCCGGTGAAACCCCAATACACGGTCGGGTTGCCGCCGAAGATCTGATTGATGAGGTCCTTGTAGTAGCTCAGCCGCAACGAGCCGTCGAAGTAGGCGTCCAGCCGATTGACGGCCGGATCGCGCGTGATCCGCAGCTCGTGCTCCAGGTTGTCCTCGATGTTGGCCGACGTCGGGCTCGCCTGGACGGGCGGGTAGCCCGAATGCATGGCCGTGCCACCGTTCTGGTCGACCGCCACATGATCCTCCGGCGGATCATTGAGGTAGTTGTTCACCGTGTCCATCTCGACGCCGATCGACGTCGTCGGGAGGTAACCATAGCCCATGTCGTCGTCGCCAAGGGAGTGCGTCGACGCCAGCACCCAGACGAGGCCGCCGCCGCCGACGTCGTACTTGCCGAAGGAGACGGCGAAGGTCATGTCGAGCTTGTGAGTGAGGGCGAACGGTTTGGTCGGATAGACCGCACCCTTCTCGAAGAAGACGTCCGCCATGTTGAAGCAGCCGGGAATCGTGTTGCTGTTCGCGGCGCCGTAGAGGGCGTAGACGTGGTCGTCATCGAAGATGGTGACCTCGAGCTGGTTGTCGGGCAGATTGCCCCCCACCGGGCTGCTGAAGTTGATGAAGGATTTCTCGGTCTGCTCCGGCTGCCTGTCCCGCACGAGAGACATGACGAAGCTCTGCTGAGTCACGCCGGGGTTGAAGGTGAGAGTCCCTGAAGTCGTGGTGTAGTCGAGCGTCGAGAGCGCCGTCCCGTTGGCGGTGGCATAGTTGACGGTCACCGTCTGTGAGGCTGCGTTCGACAGGGTCACGGTGATCGTCGGATTGGGTGTCGGCGCTTCGACGTCCCCCTCGGTCGCGGATACGTCGGCGATCAGGATGTTCGGCGGGTCGTCGTTGAGGATCGTGCCGACGCCCTGGGCGTCCCCGATCACGGCGTTCGTCGGGCTCGTGAGGTTGACGAAGAAGGTCTCATTGCCCTCGGTCGTGGTATCGCCGTTGATCGTGACGCTCACGGTCTTGCTGGTCTGCCCGGCGGTGAAGGTCAGTACGGTGGCCCCCACCGCTACGTAGTCGATGCCCGCCGTCGCCGTGCCGTTGGTGGTCTGGTACGTCACCGTGATGTTGCTGCTGCTCGGGTTCGACAGGCTCACCGTGAAGTTCATGGCGGCGGCGCCGGAGTTGCCTTCGTTCTGCGACACATCGTTGATGGAGAGGGTGGGAGGCGGGGAGCTGTCCACAATGGTGCCCACTCCCTGCGCATCGGCAATCGTGGCGTTGGTCGGGGCGGTCAGGTTCACGAAGAACGTCTCATTTGCCTCGTCGACCATGTCGCCGTTGACCGTCACGCAGAGCGTCTTGGCGGTCTGTCCAGGGGTGAAGGTGAGCACCGTCGCCGGCACGGCCACGTAGTCGCTGCCCGCCGTCGCCGTGCCGTTCGCCGTCTGCCAGGTCACCGTGACATTGTTGCTGTTCGGGTTCGACAGGCTCACCGTGAACGTTGCGCAGGTCGTGCCGCTCGTCCCCTCAGTGACGCTGACGTCGTTGATGGCGATGTTGGAGGTGTCGTCGTCCACGATCGTTCCGACGCCGGAGCCGTCCCCGATGAGCGCTCCCCCCGTCGCGTTCGTGAGACTGACAAGAATCGTCTCGTTAGGCTCGTCGACGAGGTCGCCGTTGACTGTCACCGCGACCGTTTTGCTGGTCTGTCCAGCGGTGAAGGTCAGCGTCGTCGCCGACAGGGCCACGTAGTCGGTCCCCGCCGTGGCCGTGCCGCCCGCCACGGTCTGGAAGTCCACCGTCACCGTGTGATCGACCGGTCCCGACAGGGAGACCGTGAAGCTCAGGCTTACCGTTCCGCTGTTGCCCTCGGTTACCGAAGGATCGTCGACCGCGAACGAAGCGGTGTCGTCGTCCTGGATCGTGCCCGCGCCCTGGGCGTCGGTGATCGTGGCGTTTGCAGCGTTGCTCAGATTGACGAAGAACGTCTCGTTCGCCTCGTCCACCGTGTCGCCGTTGACTGTCACGGAGACCGTCTTGCTGGTCTCCCCGGCGGCGAAGGAGAGCGTCGTCGTCGCCACCGCCACGTAATCGCTGCCGGCGGTCGCCGTGCCGTTGGCGGTGGCGTAGCTCACCGTCACCGTGCGGCTGTTCTGCTTGGAGAGGGTCACGGTGAACGTGGCCGTGACCGTGCCGCTGTTGCTCTCGGTCACCGTGACGTCGTTGATCGTGACGTTCGAGGTGTCGTTGTCCACGATCACCCCCGCGCCGGAGGCGTCCGCGATGGGAGCTCCCCCCGTCGCGTTGGTGAGGCTGGCGAAGATCGTCTCGTCGATCTCATCGATGAGGTCGCCGTTGACCGTCACCGCGACCGTCTTGCTTGTCTGGCCGGCGGTGAAGGTCAGCGTCGTCGCCGGCACCGCCGTGTAGTCGGTGCCCGCCGTCGCCGTGCCGCCTGCAACCGTCTGGAAATCCACCGTCACCGTGTGGTCGCTCGCGCCCGAGAGGGAGACCGTGAACGTCAAGCTGACCGTGCCGCTGTCCCCCTCCGTCACCGAGGGATCGTTGACCGCGAGGGAGGCGGTGTCGTCGTCCTGGATCGTTCCCACGCCCGAGGCGTCACCGAGCACCGCGTTGGTAGGGCTGGTCAGCGACACGAAGACCGTCTCGTCGCTCTCGTCGACCGTGTCCCCCACGATCGGCACGTTGGCTGGCTTGCTCGTCTCTCCGCCGAGGAACGTCACCGTGGTCGCGGCGACGGACTGATAGTCGGTGCCCGCCGTGGCCGTGCCGCCCGCCACGGTCTGGAACTGCACCGTGACCGTGCGGCTGTTGGCCGTGGACAGACTGACCGTGAAGACCATGTTGGTGTTGCCGGAGTTGCCCTCCAGAAGAGTCGCGTCGGAAACCGAAATGCTTGACGTGTCGTCGTCGAGGATGGTCCCGGTGCCGGTGCCCTGGCCGACGCCGATGGCGGCGCCGCTCGCGCCGCTCAGGTTGACCGTGAAGGTCTCGTCGAGCTCGTCGATCGTGTCGCCGAGCACCGGCACCGCCACGGCTTGGCTCGTCTGCCCCGGCGCGAAGGTGAGCGTCACCGGCCCGGTGGCGGTGTAGTCGGCGCCCGCGGCGGCCGTGCCGTTGGCCGTCGCCGCCTGCACGGTCACCGGCTGGCTGCTGGCGGTCGAGAGGGTCACGGTGAAGACGGCGTTGACGCTGCCCGAGTCTCCCTCGGTCACCGCCGCGCCGCTGATCGCGAGCGTGGCCGTGTCGTCGTCGACGATGGTCCCCGTTCCGGTCGCCTGGCTGCCCAGCACGGCGTTCGCCGGGTTCGACAAGCCAACCGTGAAGGTTTCGTCGTTTTCATCGATCGTGTCGCCGAGGACCGTCACGGTTACCGGCTTGCTCGTCTCGCCGGAAGCGAAGGTGACGGTGCCCGTGGCCGTCGTGTAGTCGCTGCCGGCCGTAGCCGTGCCGGGAGCCGTCTGGTAGTCCACCGTCACCGTGCGGCTGTTGGACGTCGAGAGGCTGACGGTGAAGGTCATGGCGGTCGTCCCCGCATTCCCCTCCATCGCCGTCGCATTGCCGATCGAGACCGCCGAGGTGTCGTCGTCGACGATCGTGCCGGTTCCCTGGCCGTCGGCGATTCCTGAATTGACGGCGTTCGAGAGGTTGAGCGTGAGCGTCTCGTCGAGCTCGTCGATCGTGTCGCCGCTGACCGCGACGACGACCGTCTTGCTGGTCTCGCCCGGCAGGAACTGCAGGGTGCCGGCGGCCGGGGTGTAGTCCGCGCCCGCCGTGGCCGTGCCGTCCGCCGTCGCGTAATCCACGGTGACCGTATTTCCCGAAGCGGGAGCGAGAGTGACGGTGAAGGTGAGATTTGCCGTCCCGGCGTTGGCTTCGGTCACGGAGGCGTCGCTGACCGTGAGCGCCGTCGGCGGCGGCTCGCAGATGGAGAGCGAGACGTCGTCGACGAAGAAGTTGGTGTTCGAGGGCGAGCCCGAGGTCGTGGACTCGAAGCGGATCGTATGGGCGCCGCCGTCGGCGAAAGCCGAGAGGTCGACCACCACGCGGGTATAGCCGGACGCATAGATCGAATTGCCGACCGGGATCGACAGCACGGCAGTTCCGTCGACACGCACGAGCAGCGCGTCGGTGCCGTTGCCGCTCGATTCGGGGTTCCACAAGAAGAAGGTCAGGTTGGCCGTTCCCGGGCTGATCACCACGGTCTGCTCCAGGGAAGCGGTCTCCGCAACGCCCGCGGCGCCGCCGAAGAACGCCCACCAGCTCCCATTGCGGGCGCCGCTGAACCCGCACGTCGCGGGCGAGCAGAGGGGAGTGCCGAAGTTTACCGAGGCCTCGGCCCAGGCGGCGCTCGGCGAGCCGGCTTCGAAGCCGCCGTCGAGCATCGGGTCCGGCTGCTGCGTGCCCGAGCAGACCGGACAGGTCAGCTTGACGTTGTCGAGCTGCGCGTACCAATCCCAATCGTCGGAGTTGGGATCGTAATACCGCCAGCGCAGCATCAGATTGCTCATGCCGAGGAAAGGCGAGAGATCGATCCGCGCGAATTCGCCTGGGAGAGCCCGGAAGGCGCCGTGGTCTTCGTTCCATGGCACCAGCGTCGTCCAGGAGGTGCCGCCGTTGGTGCTGATATCGATGTCGAGGAAGTCCGAGCCGGCGAAGTTCTGGTAGTTGGCATTGAAGTCGAGCGAGGCGCTGGTCGCGCCGGCGAGGCTGAAGACCGGCGAGCGCAGCTCGGTATCGAGCTCGTCGCGGCCGGCGAGGTCGCTCGAGACGCAGGCCGCGCCACCCGCGCCGCCGGTATAGTTGCCGCCCTCACCGCAGGAGGCCAGATCTCCCCACACGACGCCGTTGCCGGCGTTGTCGAGGATGGACCAACCGGCCGGAACGCCGGTGCTGAAGCCCTGGGACGGAGCATTGCAAGCGAACTGGGCGCGCGCCGCCGGCGCTGCCACGAAGAGGCTGAGGAGGAAGGTGGAAAAAGCGAAGGTTCTTCTCACCACTACGGAGTTCATTTCTGGTCCTCCCCTCGAAGTCTTCCGAGGAGTTGGGTTGCGACCACTCATCACTCTTCCGGGGCCGGCCTGGCGCTCGCTGCCTCTCGGCCCAATATGCTGATACAGCCTGACTGTAACTCTACTACACCCAGAATCGCCATGACAAGCTCCGAACCGGTCCGTTTCACCGGAACGTCGTAGGTGGAAATGGAGCTTGCATCTTGCAGCGTATGGCCTATACACTTGACGAAGCTCAGGTCGTTGTAGCATAGAACCTGGAGCCGCGGCGAGCGGGGTCTGCAGGCTCGGCGGCCTCCTGGGGAGACGATATGAACATCGGTTTCCGGCGGTCGCTTTTCTCGATCCGGTGCCTTTCTTTCCTCATTCCGTTGTTCTGGTTCGGCCCCTCGGGCCCGGCTGCCGCGCAACAGATCTGCGCCAACGCCGCGGGCTGGGACGTGATCTTCTACGACAACTTCGCCGGCACCAGCACGTCGACCGCGACCTGCTCTGACACTTTCAAATGTGAGAAGGCCAAGACTGCGGGTCCGGTGATCGAGCTGGTGAATCCGGCCTGCGATCCCAAGACCGGCCCGTGCTCCATCCGGCTGCGCGTGCCCCTCGAGTTCCCGGGTAACAAGCAGAACATCGCCATCGCCGGCGGTACGTTCGGCGCTCCTACCCCCAAGGTCTACTGGTTCCTCGGCGGCACTCCCCCCGCGAGCTGCGCACCCCGCTTCGATGTCAACTGCGGCCAGATCTCCATCTGCGGCATCATCGGCGCCCAATACACGGGCGACTTCGGCGATACCTTGCTTCAGGTGGGTGGTGTCAGTTGCAGCAACCTGACCAATCCGAAGCTGACGACGTTTTCTATTAGCGTCTTCTCCTGCGAGAGCCGCTTCTCCTGCCCTAAGCGACTGGACATTCCGAATCTCGACCTGACGCCCGGTGCCGTCGCGCAGGCGCTCGGCTGTCCAACCCCGCGCAAGCACGACTGCGACTGCACGATGTGCAAGGTGTCCGGCGGCGGTAGCGGCCCCGTTTCCGGCGATCCCGGAATCGCCAACCCCGGCAAAGACGGGCCCAATGCGTTGCTCCGTTACGCCGCGGGCGGCGCGGGCGGTCCCGGCTTCCCGGGCTCGGCGGCTTGGAACACCATCCTCGGCCGCTACTGGTCGCACGACTACGCCCAACGGATCGTCCTCGATCCTGCCCTCAACAACGACACCCACGTGTGGCTGATCACCGAGACCGCCACCTTCCGCGAGTTCAGCAATCTCTCGGGCGGAATCTACCAGACGGTCTCACCCTCGGACGAGTACCGCAAGCTCCACCGCACCGGCTCCGGCTGGGAGCTGCACGCGCTCAACGGCACGGTCCATTTCTTCGACAACTCGGGTCTGTGGACCCAGACCGCGGACCGCCACGGCAACGCCAAGGTGGGCTCCTACACCGCCGGCAAGCTCACCTCCGTCGCGTTCCCCGACGGCCGCAGCGAGAGCTTCGCCTACGACGGCACCGGCAAGCTGGCTTCAATCACCGAGATCGGCGTGGCAGGCGCGGCGAACCGCGCCTGGACCTACACCTGGACGGGCAACGATCTCACCCGCATCGACCGGCCGGACGGCACACGGTGGGAGTTTTTCTACGGCGACTCCGCCCACCCCGGCTTCATGACGCGCATGGATCTCGTGGGTACCGACGGCTCGCGCCGGGTCGATTCCGCCTGGGAGTACGACGCGAGGGGCAACACGGTCAAGATCTGGCGCGGCGACACGAGCTTCACCGGTGCCAATGCCGTCGAGAAGTGGAGCTTCAGTTTCGACAATCCGTCCCTGCCGGCGGTGACCATGGTGACCGATCCGCTGGGCAAAGTCTCGACCTATACGATCGGCCGCGACACGGTCAGCCTCAAGCCGCGGCTCGCCTCGATCTCCGGCGACTGCCCGAGTTGCGGCCTGGGACCCAACACCCAGCTCTTCTATGAAGATCCGGCCAACCCGCTGCGGCCGACGCGGAGGATCGACGGTCGCGGCACGACGACGGCCTACATCTACAACTCCAACGGCCTGATCACCGCGAGGACCGAGGCCGTGGGAACTCCTCTCGCGCGCACCACCACCTGGGAGTACAACGGCCCCTTCCCGGCCCTGATGACCCGCATGGAGGTGCCCTCCACGTCCGGCTCCGGCGTACGGGCTACGGTCCACACCTACGACAGTGAGGGAAACCTGACGGATCAGACGGTCAGCGGTGTCGAGGCCGGCAGCGCCTTCAGCTACAGCACGACGAGCACCTTCAACACCGCCGGCCGTGTCACCAGCGCGGATCCGCCAGGCTACGGCACCCAGGATGTCACCGGCTTCACCTACGATCCAGCGCGGGGAGACCTGCTCCCTCTGACGCGCACCGATCCACTTGTCGGAACCGGCTCTTTCTCCTACGATCCGTTCAACCGGACGATCGCGGTAACAGATCCCAACGGCGTCGCCACGGAAACCGCCTACGATGCGCTCAATCGCGTTCTCTCGACGACACGGGTGGGAGCAGCCCCAGCCGAGAATCTCGCCACTACGAACGTCTTCACCTCTTTTGGCGACATCTTCCGCATGATCTTGCCCCGGGGCAACGTCACCGAGTACGGATACGACGCCGCCGGCCGCTTGATCACCATAGAGCTCAAACCGGATACGGTGACGCACGGCGAGCGGACGGTTTACACTTTGGATGGCTCCGGCAATCGCACCCGCGAAGAGCTCCAACACTGGAACGGCGCGGCCTGGGTCACCGACTCTTTCACCGACTACGCCTACTCGAGCCGCTGTCATGTCGACAAGGAGATCCACCCGGACGGCACGGTGACCGAATACTCCTACGACTGTGAGGGCAACGTCGAAAAAATCTGGGACGCCAATCATCCCAGCGGCAATCAGTCCAATCCCGCCACGCAGCTCTTTACCTATGACGTGCTCAACCGCGTAACCCAAATCACCCAGCCTTGGGGCGGCAGCGGCGGCGGAATTGCCGCGACGAGCTACGTCTACGACGCGCAGGATCACCTGATCCAACTCAATGACGCCAACGGCACGGCAACCGGCTACACCTTCAGCGACCGGGGCCTGCTGACGCGCGAGACCTCCGAAGTCTCCGGCGTCACCAACTACTCTTATAACGAGCACGGCGTGTTGATCAGCCGGACGGATGCCCGAAATTTGACCGTAAGTCAAACAGTGGACGCCGCGGATCGCGTGATTTTCGTCGATTATCCGGAAAACGCGCTGGATACCAGCTACGTCTGGGATGCGGCCACTGTGCCCTTCTCCAAAGGGCGCCTGACGTCGATCACCCGCAGCGGCTCATCCATCGCTTACACCTACGACCGCTTCGGCAGAACGCTGCAGGACGGCGACCTCTCTTACCTCTGGGATCAGAACGGCAATCTCGAAACGGTGGTCTACCCGGGCAACGTGCGGGCGAGCTATGGCTTCGATTTCGCGGACCGCCAGACGGCCCTCACGGTACAAGACGGGAACGGCCCCGTCCAGACCCTGGTCACGGCGGCCGCGTACAAGGCCTTCGGCCCGCTGTCCGGCCTCACGCTGGGCAACGGTCTGTCTGAGACCAGGAGCTTCAACAGCCGGTATTTTCCCACTGGTATCAGCGTGCCGAGCCGACTCGATTGGACTTATACGACGGACGCCGTGGGCAACGTCACCGCCATCACCGACGCTCTGAACGCCTCGGGCACGCGCAGTTTTGGCTATCAGGAATTCCAGTACTTTCTCACCCAGGGCAACGGTCCCTGGGGTACACGGGGCTGGAGCTACGACAAGATCGGCGACCGCTTGAGCGAGGTCCACGACGGCACCTCCGACACCTACACTTATGCGCCCAATGCGAGCGGCGGCAACTCGCCACGGCTTGTCCAGATCGCCCGCGGCGGCCCGACCGGCGGTTCGTCGCAGTTCTATTATGACGCGGCGGGAGAGCTGACCTTCCGCTCCGAAGGTGAAAACAAGCTGCGCCTGACCTACGGCTCCGATCAGCGGCTTTCGCAACTGCGCGGCGACGCGGAAACGCAAGGCGTATCTCAGCTCACCTACGACGGCAGGAGCCTGCTCGCGGCCTCGACGTTCCTTTCCGTCCCTGGCAGCCCAGCTCCTCAACGCGAGGCCGTTGTCACCTACAGCTCCGAAGGACTGCTTTATCGGCGCTCCGATCTGGAGCATCGCGGCCCCTCCTCACTGCGAAATCAACCGGAGATCCGGAGCGACGCCTACATCCTGTACTTCGCCAACCGGCCTGTAGCCATCCTCGACAAACGCGTTTCCACCCCGCCGGGGGGCAGCGCTACCCTCTCGACGACCCTGACCTATTTGACGACGGACCACCTCGGCACGCCCGCCCTCGCCACCGACACCGGGGGAGCCACTGCCTGGCAGGGTGGTTTCGAGCCGTTCGGAACGGACTGGAACGCCGCCCAGGAGGCCGGAGTCTTCCTTCGATTCCCTGGACAATGGGAAGACCCAACCTGGGACAACCGAAGCCTCCGCAGCGGTCTCTACTACAACGTCTACCGCTGGTACCAGCCAGACATCGGAAGATTTTCCAGCGTAGATCCCTTCGGGCCGGAGAACGAGGAGTTTTCACTCTATGGATATGCAGCCCTCAACCCGCTGATGAACATAGACCCGGACGGTCTACTCGCCCTGGCTCCCGGGCAGAAGTGTCGCGGCTTTAACAAGGCCTTGAAGAAGGTCCGTAAAGTCCTCGACAAGCCGGAATGCTGCGAGTTTTTCAAAACAATGTCCGGCCAAGATCTGCTGACCTTGCTCGATGATCCAGGCATTCATGCAGTTCCCGCTTCACTCCCGACCAGTTGGGGAGGCGCAACCGACTGTGATAAAAGCTTGACAAGCTTCCGCTTTGAGCGCCGTTACTGCGGGCTGTTTGCGCCAAGGACCGATCTGGCTCACATCCTGCTACACGAGCTCGGTCACCTTGCGGATTGCCGGAATGGCGATCGCTTCCCGCGTGTCGCGAAGGGGGGAATTTTCGAAGAAGGCGCTGCCACCGAGTCCGTGTGCTTTGGTGCGGTTCTGGATTCGAAGCCCATTTTGAATCTTCCACCGTTCCTTGGCGGTCCTATCTATGGCAAACCGCTCCATCCGGGGAGGCATTGACCGGTGCCGCTGCAACCCAAGGTTGCCCAGTGGATGCTCATGACGGCGAGTCTGTCGGTCGTGTGCTCGCTGTCTTGCGCATCGCCGCAGCCAGCCAGGGACGCAGGCCAGGCGCAGCTCTCACTTGAGTTGCGCCTGGAGCCAGCGAAGCCGCCGCGGCTGCCCACCGTTGAAATCCGAGCCCTCAATACCGGAACGGTTCCGACGGAGTTCTGCCCAACCCTGGGCGCGGATTCCGCCGGGGGCCTGGCACTCGTGATCAGAAGCACGGCCGGCCAGTACTACGTATGGAGCGGTCCTGAGTTCGAAGTCTTCGCTCCCCCCAAGGGCCTTTGTCTCGGCCCCGGGGAAAACTGGAGCTATAAGCTTGATCTAGGAGCGTGGCACCCGGTGTCGGGCAATCAGGTGCTCACCGATGACTGGCTCCACTACGATCTTCCCTCGGGTACCTATCGCATACGCGCCGAATACAAGCCCTGGTGCGAGAAGACTCGCCGACCGCGCTGCACTCCGCTCACCAGCTCTGTGGTGTCGAACTGGATCGAGTTCGGTGTGCCGCAAGAATCAGCCTCTCCGAAGTCATCTCCTGGGTGCTCGGCGAGCAGAGCGCCAAGAGCCTGCGCGGCGGCACGATGGAGGACGTGATCTTCAACGGCTCGGACAGCCGCAAGCCGTTGGGCATGGCCGAATGCGTGCTGACCCTGCGCACCGATCTCTCGTTCGCGACGCCGACGATCCTGGAGCTGCCCGCATTCCGTCCTCGGCATCCTCCTGTTTTCGCAAGTCTCGCGCCTGCGGATGAGGCTCGTCCATGGTGATGGAGTCGATATGAGATCAGGTTTGCAACGCTCGCTTTTCTGCGTTTCGTTTCTCGTGCTGCTGTCCTGGCTCGGCCCCGCCCATTCGGCCGCGGCGCAGTGCCTCCCCGGCCTGTGCACCGGCGATCTGACCGCCGGCCAGTGCGGCATCAACGACACCGTCTGCACCGGCAGCCCCAACAACTACACCCCGCCGTCGCCCTGCGCCGGCAACGGCTGCAACTTCGTCAACAACTGCCGCTTGCCCACCGTCACCGGGCCGACGATCGATACCTTTCCACAAGGCGGCGGAAAGTTCACGGCCCAACTGAGGATGGACGTCCGCGCCCCATGGAACTTCTCGGCCAGGATCTCCAATCCGAACGGCACCCTGGATATGTTCTGGTACAACACACCCACGGTTCCTGAGGTGTGCGATACCGGCTTCGCCGTCACCATCTGCGAATATCTCAATTCCGATCACACCGAGTGCTACCTCGAGAAGAAAGACCTGACTTGCGCGGGCGCTCCCTATAACTTCGGCTTTTTCTCCTTCCGGGCACAGACCTGCGGCGGCGAGCCTCCCTGCAACTTCCCCTTCCCCAACGTTTGCGGCCGTTGGGTCGACAAGGAGAACCTTGCCTTCTCTGTCACCAAGGCCATGCTCGGCTGCCTCGTCCCGCCCAAGGATGACTGCAAAGACTGCGGCAACTGCAAGGATGCCGGTCCCGGCCGCGCCGGCGCCGGCGGTGGCGGCGGCAAGGGCAGTCCGGGCAAATCCGGTCCGGGCGCGACGTTGCAGTACGCGGCGGGCGGAGCCGGACACCCGGGATTTCCCGGCACCGGCGTCTGGAACCAGACGCTCGGCCGCTACTGGTCCCACGACTACGCACAACGGATCTTCCTCGACCCCGTCACCAACAACGACACCCATGTCTGGCTGATCACCGAGACCGCCACCTTCCGCGAGTTCAGCGGCAAGCAGGCCGACGGCCTCTACGCCACCGTCTCCCCCTCCAACGAATACCGGAAGCTCTATCGCACGGCGACCGGTTGGGAGTTGCGGGAGCTGGATGGTCTGGTCTATTCCTTCGACAATGCGGGCCTCTGGACGGGCACTGCCGATCCCAACGGGAACGTAAAGACAGCCTCCTACAGTGCCGGCAGGCTCGCCGGGGTCACCTTCCCCGACGGCCGCAGCGAGACCTTCACCTACGACGCGGTGACCGCCAAGTTGGCGACCATCACGGAGGTCGGCGTGGCGGGGGCCTCCAGCCGGATCTGGCAATACACCTGGACAGGCGACGATCTGATTCGGATCTCGCGCCCCGACGGCACCAAGTGGGAGTTCTTCTATACCGATGCCTCGAACCCGGGCTACATGACTCGCATGGAACTGGTGGGAACGGACGGCTCGCGGCGCGTCGAGACCGCCTGGGAATACGACCTGCGGGGCAACGCGGTGAAACTGTGGCGAGGCGACACGAGCTTCGCCGGGGCCAACGCGGTCGACAAGTGGAGCTTCTCCTTCGACGACCCGGTGCGGCCGGTGACGACCCTGGTCACGGATCCACTCGGCAAGGTCTCGACCTACACCATCGGCCGCGACACCGTGAGCGACAACCCGCGGATCGCGGCGATCTCGGGCGATTGCCCGAATTGCAACCTCGGGCCGAACGTGCAGCTCTTCTACGAAGATGCCGCCAACCCGCTCCGTGCCACGCGGATGGTCGACGGACGCGGGACGACCACGGCCTATACCTACGACACCAACGGCCTGATGACCTCAAAAACCGAAGCCCTGGGCACGCCGCTGGAGCGCACCACAACCTGGCAATACAGCAGCTCCTTCCCGGCCCTGGTGACGCGTATGGAGGTACCCTCCACCTCCGGCGCCGGCGTGCGAGCCACGGTCAACGTCTACGACGGCGCCGGCAACCTGGAGGAACAGACGATCACCGGCGTCGAGTCCGGCAGCGCCTTCAGCCACACGACCGTGAGCACCTTCAACGCCGCCGGGGTTCCTGTCAGCGTTGATCCACCGGGTTATGGCACCCAGGATGTGACCAGCGTCACTTACGATCCGGCACGAGGTGACCTGCTCCCACTGACGCGCACCGATCCGATCGTCGGCACGACGACGTTCTCCTATGACCCCTTCAATCGTGTGATCTCGATGACAGATCCAAACGCGCTCCTTGTGGAGATGACCTACGACGCCCTCGACCGCGAGCTTGCCACCACACGCCGGGGAGCCACGCCGGCTGAGGATATCGTCACTACCAATCTCTACAACGCCTTGGGCGACCTCCTTCGCGTCACCCTGCCGGAAGGCAACGTCCTCGAGTACGGATACGACACCGCGGGGAGATTGGTGACGCGCGAGCGCAAGCCGGACGCTTCAACCTCTGGTGAACGCACCATCTACGTCCTCGACAGGGCGGGAAATCGCACCCGCGAGGAAGCCCAGCGCTGGAACGGTTCATCCTGGGTGACCGAGGCGGCGACGGACTATGTCTACTCCTCCCGTTGCCATTTGGACAAGGTGGTCCATGCGGACGGCTCCGTCACGGAGTACGCCTACGACTGCGAGAACAACGTCGAACGGGTCTGGGATGCCAATCACCCCAGCGGCAACCAGGCGAACCCTGCATCTCAGGTCTACACCTACGATGTTCTGAACAGGATCACCGCGGCGGCCCAGCCGTGGAGCGGGGCAGGGGGAGGCTCGGCTGTAACTGCCTACGCCTACGACGTGCAGGACCATAGAAACCGCGTTACCGACCCCAATGGCACGGTGACCTCCCGGACCTTCAGCGACCGCGACCTGCTGACGCAGGAGACATCCGAGGTCGCCGGGACGACGAGCTTCCTCTACAACGAGCACGGCAGAATGACCAGCCGCACCGATGCTCGCAACGTCACCGTCGCCAGCACCTTCGACGCCCTCGACCGGGTCACGTTCGTGGATTTCCCGGAGAGCTCCCTGGACACGACGTACACCTACGACGAGCCGGCGGTCCCCTTCTCCAAGGGCCACCTCACCGCGATCCTTCGCGACGGCCAGACGATCTCCTATGCCTACGACCGCTTTGCCCGGATACTGCAGGATGGAGCGCTCGGTTACTCCTACAACAAGAACGGCAATCTGAAGACCATTGCCTATCCGGGCGCCGTGACCGCGCTCTACAGCTACGACTTTGCGGACCGGCCGATGACCCTTTCGCTGCAGGACGGCGCCGGCCCGGCCCAGCCCGTCGTGACGGCATCCTCCTACAAACCCTACGGACCGCGGGCGTCGCTCACCCTGGGGAACGGCCTGACGGAAACCCGGACGTTCGACGCGCGCTACTTTCCCTTGGGAATCTCGGTCCCCGGCCGGCTCGAGTGGGCTTATACGACGGACGACATGGACAACGTCACCCGGATCGACGATGTCCTCGCTCCCACGGCCTCGCGAACCTTCGCCTACCAGGACTTCCACTACTTTCTAACCCAGGGTGACGGCCCTTGGGGAACGCGGAGCTGGAGCTATGACAAGACCGGCAACCGTCTGACCGAGACCCGCGACGGGCTGACCGACGCGTACTCCTACGCGCCCAGCGCCGCTGGAGGAAACTCGCCCCGGCTCACCAGCATCGCCCGCAGCGGCGGCAGCACGTGGGGCTTCTTCCACGACGCGGCCGGCGACCTGATTTTCCAGTCCCGGGATACCAACAAGCTGCGCTATGACTACAATGCCGAGCAACGCCTTTCGCAGCTCCGGATCGACTCCGACACCGCAGCCCAGGGCCTGAGCCGGCTCACCTACGACGGCCGGAGCTTTCTCACCCGGGCGACGTTCACCGCCTTCGCGGGGAGCGCGCTGCCGGAGTGGGAGACGGTCTCCACGTACGGCTCGGAAGGCGATCTTCTGCACCGCTCCCTGCTGCACCGCAGGACCCCGTCGTCCCCTCGCAATCAGCCGCAAGTGCAGGACGATGGATACGTCCTCTACTTCGGGGACCGGCCGGCGGCGATCTACACCAAACGCCTCTCGACGCCGGCGCCGGGCTCCCCCACGCTGACGACGAAGCTCGTCTGGCTCACCTCGGACCTCCTCGGGACCCCGGTGCTCGCAACCGACGCGACCGGAGTCACAATCTGGCAGGGAGGATTCGAGCCCTATGGGGAGGACTGGAACGGCGCTCAGGCGAACGGCATCTTCCTCCGGTTCCCGGGCCAGTGGCAGGACGAGACCTGGCAGAACGTGAGCCTGGACAGCGATCTCTACTACAACATGTTCCGCTGGTACGACGACGGAACGGGGCGCTACAACCGGCCGGATCCGCTCGGTGTGGACGCCAGCCTCGATCTCTACGGGTACGCCGACCAGAATCCGATGGCGATGATCGACCGGCTGGGCCTGCTGTGCACACCGAACTCGGCTTATCGACACTGCCTGGCGCGGATGTTCGGGTCCGACCCCGGCCCGGTGCAGGTCCACGATAACACGGGCTTTTTCGGTTGGACCTTCACTGCCGGCTATGATGTCTTTTATCCCGGCTCCTGCCGAAGCTTCTGGCTTGCCAGGGGGGGTGGCAAGCCCGGCCGCCCCGGTGAGCCTGGCGGTCACATGCTGCATGAGTATTTCCACGCGATCGCGCAGTGGAACGCGCCGTGGGGCAGGCGCATGACCCTCGGCAGCTATATCCGGGAATCCGGCCGCCAGATCTTGCGGAGGCGGCGCCCTCACGACGACAACGCCTACGAACAAGAAGCCGAGGACTTCGCTAGGCTGTTTCTGCCGAAATTCAAAAAGTGCCTGAAGTGCACTCCTGGCGGCGACCAGATTCCGCCCGAGGCGCCGCCCCGGGTCCAACACTGCGGAAAGTGCAAGCCACCGTTCCCGTGGTGACTCTGATTTCGCCCTGCGCCGGCCCACCGCGCCCGCAGCACCTTCCTCATGGTGCGCGGTGGGCTCTGCTCTTGCTGGTGGCCACGCTCTACGGCTGTTTTCTGCTGCCGTTGGACGGCGAGATCGAAATCACAGGCTCCATCGTCTCGGCGAGCGGCCAGCCGATCGAGGGCTGCACTCTGGTTCTGGACTACGCTGAGGGCGCAAGGCATCCACGCGACGGGGAGGTCTCCTCCACCTTCGATACCGGCTTCACCATCTCGCCGTCGAAAGAGAAATATTTCGTGTCGATCTCCTGCCCCGGCTACGACGAGCCTTATAAAAGCAAGCCTTTCTACCACTCTGGGAAGGTCGACGAGCCAGCGGTGGACCTGGGTGTAATCGTAATGAAGTGACAGGAATGAAAATCCTATGAGCTCAGATTTGCGACGGTCGCTGGTCCGCGTCTCAGTCCTCTTGCTGCTGTCCTGGCTCAGCCCCGTCCTCCCGGCCGTGGCCCAATGCCTTCCCGGCCTGTGCACCGGCGATCTGACTGCCGGCCAGTGCGGCATCAACGACACCGTCTGCACCGGCAGCCCCAACAACTACA
>Ga0068862_100001290_pt1 | contig 23431 bp, 17 predicted proteins | sample KBSSwiS52_FD_66598 | JGI IMG/M metagenome (GOLD analysis project Ga0068862, IMG submission 66598) | Switchgrass rhizosphere microbial communities from Kellogg Biological Station, Michigan, USA - KBS Switchgrass S5-2 | ecosystem: Host-associated > Plants > Roots > Rhizosphere > Soil ... | reverse complement strand
CGCAAACGCCTGGACGTCGCCGAGGGAGCGATGGCGCGACGGCCCTCTTCCCCTCCCGTCAATCCATCCGGAATTCGCGGTTGAACGCGACGGCGAAGGAGAAGCTTTTGGGTCGACTCCGCAGGTCCAGCACATCCGCCACGCGCTCGAGCCGCTTCGGGATCCCCAGGATGATCTCCTGCGCCCTGGTGCCGACCTCATCGAGCCCCGTCAGCGTCTCGACTGTCCAGAACTTGATCTGCTCTTCGACGATCTTGAGATAGTCGCGGGGGCCATAGATGCCAGCTCGGCGAATCACATCGGCGAGCTCGCGGAAGTGCGGCATGTTCACGCCAGGCATGTCGATGGACGGCATGATCTCCGCCGCCGAGGCGAGCGCTCGATTCGGATCGCGCTCGAGCACTTCCTTGAAGATCGTGCGATAGAACGTGTAGTGCCGAGCTTCTTCCTTGGCGACGTTCGACAGGACCATCCCGATCGTGGGCTCGTACTCGCTGGCGAGTTTGCCGGTATTCGCGTGACTGACTTGTGTCGCGCGTTCCTGCAATGTCGTATAGACGAAAACCCGGTACGGATCCTTGTCCCAGGCCGGCTCGAAGCCGGCCTTCAAGTACTCGAACTGCATACGTTCGAGGACCGGGTTGTCGAGAATGCGACTGTCCCTGGTGTAGTCGTGGAGGATGGCGCCGTGCCGATCCTCTTCCGCCGTCCACAGGTTCGTCCATTTCGTCCAGAACGTGTCGCCGCCGAGGTACGCGGCGAGCAACCGGTGGAAGTGCGGCAGTCCTTCTTCGGTGAGAAGGTTCAGCGCCACCGCGACACGCGCTGGGAGGCTGATGCCCTCCGCCCGCTTGCGCAGCTCGCGGAGATGGTGGTCTGGATCCGTATCCGGCGGCGGCGCCAGCAGCTCGCTCGGGAACCAGAGCAGGCGCTTCGCCTCGTGCACGTCCATGAGCTCGTGCACCACGGGCTCGAGGTCCCCGAGCACTTCGACTTTCGCGAGTGTTTCGGCCTGCGGTAGGGTCATGACGCGGAGGGTAGTCGTCGAGCCCATTCGTGAGCAGCGCGTGTCCACGTGCTTCCTGCCGCATGTGGCCGCGGTGGCGGATGCAACCTAACACAGGCGGGAACAATGCCACGAGTCCGCCGTTAGGTCCACCTCAAAGCTGATGGTGCATCCGCGGCACCGCGGGCGACCGCTCGATCCCGCCCCCTCCGCGTGCTGCTGCCGACGCCGCGCCGCGTCCTGCTTCGCGGCGCTATGACCTACTTGGCCTTGTCGGCCGGAGCTTCGGTCGGTGTAGCGGCGGTCTTGCGCTGCGTCCACGCCGGGCGCGTGATGCGCGGCCGCTCGCGATCGACCAGAATCTGCGCGTAGTACGCAAGAACCCGTGGTCGGAGGGTGGCCGGGGTGTCGTTGTCCTCGACACGGAAGGCCGCATACCGCTGCGTTTCCCCGGAGACCGAGACCCACCACCAGAGCGTCCCCGGCGTGGCGGGCGACGAACCCGGCTCGCACGTGAACGTGCGACCCACATCTTCGAACTGTACTGCTTTCATTGCGCACCACCTTGAGGATGACCCTGAAACTTACCCGATGAACGCCATGCGTGGGGGCTCCGGTGCCCTCCGAACCTCAGGCCATATCCCCGAAAGGGCGGGGGTCGTCCCACGGGCGTTGCTGCTCGTCACTCCGGGCCGCTTATTGAGTCCGTGAGCGCTCGACGCACGAATCTCCTCTGGTGGGTCGCAGGGTTTGGCATCTCGACGGCGTTCGCGTTTCTGAACGTCGCCCAGGCCATTGTGCGGATGTCGTACTACGACCAGCCGATCCAGCTGGGGCGGATCGTGTCGATCGCGCTCGCGGACTGGTACACCTGCGCGCTCTTCTTCCCGCTGTTCGTCGTGGCGATTCGCCGGTGGCCGCTGGATCGGCAGCATCTGGCTACCCGGCTCCCACTGCATCTGGCACTCACCCTCGGCGCCGTGGTGGCCAAGTACGCGCTCTACCTCCCGATCCGCGCCTGGCTCACCGATTCGACGCAACCGCCGTTCGTGCAGGGGGTCGCGGTCAGCGCGATCTCGGAAGCGATCGCGTTCGGATGCGTCGCCGCGGTGCTCCACGCGATCGAGTTCTACCGGCGCTATCGCGAGCGGGAAACGTTCAGCCTGCAGCTGCAGGCGCGGCTGTCCGACGCGCAGCTCCGCGCTCTGCGAGCCCAGCTGAATCCTCACTTCCTCTTCAATACGCTGAACGCCGCGACCACCCTGCTCCACCGCGACCCCGACGGCGCCGACGCCATGCTGACCCGTCTTGGCGACCTCCTGCGCCTAACGCTTCGTGCCGCGCCCGAGCACGAGACGGCGCTCAGCGAGGAAGTGGCCGTGCTCGACCGCTACCTCGCCATCATGCAGATTCGCTTCTCCGATCGGGTGACCGTGCGGTGCACGGTCGATCCGCGCGTGGCGGACGCGATTGTCCCGTCCTTCATCCTGCAGCCGATCGTGGAAAACGCGTTCGAGCACGGCGTCGCGCGGCTGCAGCGACCCGGTTCCATCGAGATCGACGCGCAGCCGGACAACGCCTCGCTGCTGTTGACCGTGCGCGACAACGGCGCGGGCCTCGCTCCGACCGACCGGGAGACGGGCGTGGGCCTCGCCAACACCCGCCGCCGCCTCGCGGAGCTCTACGGCGAGGACGCCGCGCTCGAGCTGCGCTTCTCACCCAGCGGCGGTACGATCGTCCAAATCAGGCTGCCACTTCGGTTCGAGCCGCAGCGGCTCCTCGTCTCTGCGTGATGGCCATCCATCGCGTCCTGGTTGCCGACGACGAGCCACTCGCACGCGAGCGACTTCGCCTGCTGCTGTCGCGGCATCCGAACTATCAGGTCGTGGCCGAGTGCACGGATGGCGATGAGGCACTCGCCGCCATCACCGCACAGCGGCCCGACGTCGCGTTTCTCGACATCAGCATGCCTGGCCGCACGGGCGTCGACGTCGCGCACGAGCTCCTGGACGATGCCGAGGCACCGGCGATCGTGTTCGTGACCGCCTACGATCAGTTCGCGCTCCGGGCGTTCGAGGTGAGCGCCATCGACTATCTGGTCAAGCCGGTCGACCGCGAGCGCTTCGATCAGATGCTGCAGCGGGTCGAGCACCGCGTCGACCGCTCCGGTCCGGCGCCGCTCGGCGACGAAGTGCGGGCGCTCATCCACGAGTTGCGCCTAACGTCCGGCCTGCCGAAGCGATTCGTCGTCCGGACGCCGCGCGGGCACTACTTCGTGCGCGCCGAAGACATCGAGACCGCGACCGCCGACGGGAACTATATCGCCCTGTCGGCCGGCGGACGCGTGCACCTGGTGCGCGAGACCATGAAGTCGTTCGAGGCGAAGGTCGATCCGGCGCATTTCGTGCGCATTCATCGCTCCACCATCGTGTGCATCGACCGCATCGCGCGCATCGAAGCGCTCGGCCACGGCGCGTATCGCATCACGATGCAGAGCGGTGCGCGATTCGACTCGAGCCCGACGTACGGCCAACGCATTCTGTCGCTGTTGCGTTGACCTCCGGGCGCACACGCTGTTTTTCACCCAATCCTCGCGACTCCGATGCTCACTTCTATCGCCTTGCTCGCGCTCGCTGCTGCCGTTCCCGTACGGACCGGCACGCTCCCGACGTCCGATGCGCCGCACGCGACGGTTGCGCCGTGCCAGACCGCGACACCAGCGTGCACCGAGTGGATCACGCTGGGCGGAGGCGCGACGCGATCGCTCGTGTACCGGAATTTCCCCCTCGGGACCCGCAACGATGCCATCACGCGCGTCGTCGTGAGCATCCATGGCGCCGGCCGCGATGCGCACAACTATTTCCGCTCCACCCTGGCGGCAGCGTTTCTCGCGGGCGCGCTGGAGAACACGCTGATCATCTCGCCTCGGATGGCGTCGCGCGAGGAGGGATGTGGTGACTCGCTCGCCACGAACGAGATCAGCTGGCACTGCAACACCTGGCGCTCGGGCGGCCCGGCGCCGAACACCCCAACCGTCACGTCGTTCGATTTCCTCGACGAGATCCTGCGCAAGGTCGCGCGCAAGGACGTGTTCCCGAACGTGAAAGGGATCGTCGTCGTCGGCCATTCGGCCGGCGGGCAGGTCGTGAACCGGTACGCCATGTCGAATCAGGTGCATGACAAGCTCGGCGTGCCCGTGAGCTACGTCGTGTCCAACCCGTCCAGCTACGCGTATCCTGCCAACGAGCGCCCGACGAACGCGGCGTTCTCGATCACCGCCCAGGCTCCGGGCTACATTCCCGAGACGGCGCCTAACGCTCCCGCCTTCCGCGCGCTCGGGGACGGCCGAGGGTGTACCACGTACGATCAGTGGCCGTTCGGCTATCAGCACCGAACCGGGTACACCGCGCCGCAGAGCGACGACCAGTTGCGGAAGCAGTTGGCGTCGCGTCCCACCACCTACCTCCTGGGCGAGCTGGACATTTTGCCGTTAGGTGGCTTCGACGGGTCGTGCGCCGCGATGGCCCAGGGCCCGACGAGGCTCGCTCGCGGACAGGCCTACGCGAAGTACGTGAACGAGAAGCTCGGCGCGAAGCACACGGTCGTGATCGTCGGGCTGTGCGGTCACAACGCGCGGTGCATGTACACGTCGGAAGCGGCGCTGAAGGTCCTGTTCCCCGCCGGGTAGCGGCCTCACACATCGGGCGCTGGAGGCCGCCGACCTGTCGCTATCGCCGACGCGAGGTAGCGCCACCGGCGAGTCCGCCGAGCGCGGCTGCGGCGAGGCCGCACACGAACATGGCGGACCACATCGCCGGCGCTCCGATTCGGTCGAGCAGCGCAACGCCGAGCCACGGTCCGACGATCAGCGCGAGCGAGAACGTTCCAGCGAACGCGCCCATGTACTCGCCGATCCGCCCAGGCGGCGCAAGCTCCGCCACATGGGCGGTTGCCGTCGGGAAGAAAATCATTTCGCCGAACGTCCACACTACGACCGTCAACGCGATCGCGAGCGGCGCTTGCGCGACGGCGAGTGCCCCGTAGCCGATCGCCACGAGGACCATGGCGAGCGCCGTCGCGGGCCGCGCCGACCAGTGTGCCATCGCCATGTTGATCGGCACTTCCAGCGCCACGATGATCAGCGTGTTGAGAACGAACAGCCCACCGTAGAAGGATTCGCGGTAGTGGAGGTCTCGCACGAGATACAGTGGCATGGCGCCCTGATGCTGCACGAACACGACGTTCATGAGGAACGAGCTCGCGAAGAACATGAGTGCGATGCGGTCGCGCCATACGACCGAGGTGGAGGAAGACACTGGCACCCGAGGTTCCGCCGAGCCGTGGGCTTCGACCACACCGTTCAGCGACCGGCCCCGTCGCCACAGAAGCCCGGACAGGAGCGCCGCGGCGGCGAGCGACGTGACGCCATCGACGACGAACAGCAGCGGGAACGAAACCATCGCGAGGAATCCGCCGACCGCCGGCCCGATGCTCATGCCGAGGTTGATCGAGAGGCGGTTCAATGCGATGGCGGCTTTCCGCTGCTCGGGAGGCGCCGACCCGGTGAGTGCGGCCATCGTCGCCGGGCGCGCGGCGTCGGCCACCACGGCCCACAGAAAGGTCAGCGCCAGGATGAGCGTGAACCGCTGCACAAGCGGCATGATCAGCAGGATCACTCCTGACAGCGCGAGGCCGGCTCTCAGGACCGCGAACGGGCCGATCCGATCGGCCAGCCGGCCAGCGATCGGGGCCGTGACCAGACTGCCGACGCCGTACGCCGTGATGGAGAGGCCGGCGAGCGCCGCCGGAATGTGGAGATACCGCGTTAGGTAGAGGACCAGGAACGGGAGGGCCATCATCCCGGCGCGGTTCACGAACGTCGTGGCCGCAATGATCCAGACGTCGGCGGGGAGACCGCGCAGTCCACGGTATGGGTTGGGGATCCCCACAGAGCTCATCGGTTGGTCGCCGAGCAAGATCTCGACACTGATGCGCGCGATCAAGGGAAATGGGGTTGTCGATTTCGCGAGGGCTCGAGCGACGTATCGATGAGACCCTCGCGAGCGGCCAAATGGCCGGCTCACCCGCCCGCGGGCGCCCGGAACCTGCGAGGTCCCGGGCTCCGCCGTGCGGACATGCAACCCGATCTGCCGACAGGATTTCCATGCAATCGACGACCGAAATGCCAGCACGTTCGTTAGGCACCCTCCCCGCCCTGCGCGGCTCCGTCATCCGGCCGGAGGACGCCGGGTACGACCGCGCCCGCGCCGTCTTCTACGGCGGGATCGACAAACGGCCCGCCGCGATCGTCCGCGTCGCCGACGTCGCCGACGTCCAGCGTGTCGTGGCCATGGCACGCGACGGCGATCATGAGCTCGCCGTGCGCAGCGGCGGCCACAGTATCGCCGGTCATGGCACGACGAACGGCGGCGTGGTCCTCGACCTGCGCGACATGGCGAAGGTCGAGATCGATGCCGTTGCATGCACCGCGTGGGTCGAAACAGGCGCGACTGCACTCCAGGTCACCAAGGCGGCTGCCGAACATGGACTCGTCGTCGGGTTCGGCGACTCCGGTTCCGTCGGCGTCGGCGGCATCACGCTCGGAGGCGGTATCGGCTTCCTTGTCCGAAAGCACGGGCTCACGATTGATTCTCTGCTTGCGGCGGAGGTTGTGACCGCCGACGGCCGCCATCTGCACACCGACGCCGAACGCTACCCGGAGCTGTTCTGGGCCATTCGTGGCGGAGGAGGAAACTTCGGCGTGGTGACGCGACTGAAATTCCGCCTGCACGAGCTGAAACAGTTCACGGGCGGCGTGCTCGTGCTGCCCGCTACTCCGGAAACGATCGCCGGGTTCTCGGCAGCGGCGCTATCCGCGCCTGAGGAGCTCACGACGATCGGGAACATCATGCCCGCTCCACCGTTGCCATTTCTTCCCGCCGACGTGCATGGTCGTCTCGTGATCTTCGGCATGATCGCCTATGCAGGTGACCCTGATTCCGCCGGGCGCGCGATTGCGCCATTTCGAGCGCTCGCGACGCCGATTGCGGACACGGTCGCGGCCATGCCGTACGCCGGGATGTATCCGCCCGAGGATCCGAACGTGCATCCGAGCGCCATCGGTCGAACGATGTTCGTCGACTCGATCGACGGACCCGCGGCGAAGACCATCTTCGAATACCTCTCCAGCTCGGATGCCGCCATGCGTGTCGCGCAGCTGCGACCACTGGGTGGCGCCGCCGCACGCGTGCCGGCGGATGCAACCGCCTATGCGCACCGATCGAGGCCGATGCTCGTCAACGTCGCGGCGTTCTACGAGGGCCCTGAGGATCGACGCGTGCGGGCCGTGTGGGTCGACGAATTCGCGAAGGCCGTCCAACCCGACGACACGGGCGCTTACGTGGGCTTCCTGTCGGACGAGGGTGAGTCGCGCAAGCGCGCGGCATACCCGGGGGCGACGTGGAATCGTCTCACGCGGATCAAGGCGGAGTACGACCCGACGAACCTGTTTCGGCTCAATCAGAACATCCCACCGGCGCATTCAAGAGTGACATGACTTCCTATTAATGGAACGCGTGCGGGCGTCATTCCGAGCGGAGGCGCGAAGCGCCAAGGCATTGTCATTCCGAGCGGAGGCGCGAAGCGCCAAGGCATTGTCATTCCGAGCGGAGGCGCGAAGCGCCAAGGTGTTGTCATTCCGAGCGGAGGCGCGAAGCGCCGGAGGCGAGGAATCGCACTCGTCCCGGCCGGGAGGCCCCTCTACCGGGATGAGTGCGATTCCTCGCCTCCGCCTGCGCTGCGCGCTGGCTCCGCTCGGAATGACACACCTGGCGATTCTTCGCCTCCGCGCCTTCCGCGTTACGCTCTGACTGACACGGCCCGGCGAATCATTCGTCAGTCTGCCCGCATGGCGACCAGAGGGCTGACCCTAACCGCGCTGAGGGCAGGCGCGAGTGATCCCGCAAGCGTCGCCAGCACGACGACGACGGCGCCGCTCGCGAGTGTCAGCGGGTCGCCCGGCGGGATGCCGAAGAGAAGCGCGCTCATAGCACGCGCCGCCGCGTACGCCACGAGCACACCCGGAATGATGCCGACCAGCGCCAGCCGAGCCGCCTCGCCGACGATCATTCGCGCCACGCGCGCCGGCTCGGCGCCCAGGGCGAGGCGGACGCCGATCTCGCGCGAGCGCTGCGCGACCATGAACGCGAGCAGACCATGAATGCCGATGCCGGTGAGCAGGAGCGCCACGGCGGCGAGTGCGCTCAGCACGTGCAGTTGCGCACGCCGGTCGGCGGTTTGTCCCTCGACCACATCGCTCAGGAGACGGACGTCGGAGATCGGCTGTTCCGGGTCCACGCGCCGGATGACGTCGCGCACGGCAGGGACCAGCGTCTCGCTCCGATCCGACGCGCGAATGACCAGGGCCTTGGGAATGTAGAGAACACCCAGCTGGCCGGGCGCCTGCGCCGCTGCGAGGTAGAGCTGCGGCTCGTTGGTGCGCTCGAGCCCGCGGACCTTGATGTCGCGCACGACGCCGACGACGGTGTGCTCCTGCCCCCGTACCCGGAAGGTCTTGCCGATCGGCAAGTCGTTAGGCCAGTACGCGCGAACGAACGACTCGCTCACCACCGCCACCGGCGTGCGGCCAAGGCGGTCGCCGTCCTCCACGACCCGCCCCCGAACGACTGGGATCCCGAACACGGAGAACAACTGGGGCGTCACGTAGCGAAGACTCACGCCGTCGCGCCGTCGGTCGCGGCGGACCTCCTCGCCGGGGATTTCCACCCCCGCGATGCCGCCGGTGAGCACCATCGGGAGGCCGCTGGTATACGCCGCCGCCTCGACGCCCGGTAAGCTCAGCACGCCCGCGAGAACGCGATCGTAGAACTCGGTGCGCCGCACCGAGTCGGCGGAGCGAGAAGGCGACAGTGTCGTGCGCAGCGTCAGAACTCCCGCTGACTGGAATCCCGGGTCGACCGCCTGCACCTTCCACACGGCGCGGATCAGCAGGCCCGATGCGACGAGCAGCACGACCGAGACCGCGACCTCCAGGGTGACGAGCGCGCCGCGCAGCCGCTGTCGCCGCCCGCCGCCTCCCCGAGCTCCCTCGTGGAGCGCACGGAACCCGGTCCGACCACCCACCGACATGGCGGGAATGAGACCGAAGCCGATGCCGATGAGCGCGGTGAACGTTCCAGCAATGAGGAGGGCGCGCAGATCGAGCCGCGGCTGCGCGGCGACCGGCAGCGTCGTGGGAACGAGATGCGAAAGCAACGGGACGGAGAGCGCAGCCACGAGCACGCCGACCGCGCCGCCGAGGAGCGCGAGCACCACGCTCTCGGTGAGCATCTGTCGGACCAGCCGCTCGCGCCCCGCCCCGAGTGCGGCGCGCACGGCTAGCTCTCGCTCGCGCCCCGCCGCGCGCACCAGAAGCAGGTTGGCCAGGTTGGCGGCGGTGAGCAGGAGAAGACTCAGGCTCGCTCCGCAGAGTGCGAGAAGCATGAGGCGGTAGCGAGGGAACACATAGTCGCGTTGCCGGAAGAAGGAGAACCCGGTCTCCGCGTTGGTCTCGGCGTGGTCGCGCGCGAGACGCGCGAACACCAGTGCGAGCTCGGTTCGCGCCTGCTCGAAAGTCGCGCCGGGCGCGAGACGGCCGATCGCTTGTAGATACGTGTCGCCACGATCGGCGTAGTCCTCCTCTCGCAGCACGAGCGGAGTCCAGAGCTCAATGTCCGGTGCCGGGAAGTGAAAGCCCGCGGGCATGACACCGATGATCACCCGCGCCGTGTCGTCGAGCCGGATCGCCTTGCCAACGATGCCCGGATCCCCCCCGAACTGCGACTGCCAGAGTCCATAGCCCAACACGACCGATCCCGCGTTGCTTTGGCCGCCGCCGGTGGTATCGAAGACCCTCCCCACCATCGGGCGGACGCCCAGGAGGGGGAGCACTTCGGCCGAAACAACGGAGGCCGGGATCCGCACCGGCTCGCCGACGCCGACCAGGTTGACCTCGGCGCCGGTGAACGCGCCCCACCCGCGCACCTTGGTCGTCATGGCGACGACATCGCGGTAGTTGGCGGGGGACAGCTCGTTCATGCACCCAAAGCCGCCGCCCTCCCGAGGACCCTCGCAGAGCCTAACGAGCGCATTCGGGTCCGGAAATGGGAGCGGACGCAGGAGCACGAAGTCGGCGACGGAGAACGTCGCCGTGTTGGCCCCGACGCCGAGGGCAGTAACCAGCACCACCGTGGCGACAAAGCCGCGTGAGCGGCTCATGGTGCGCGCGGCATAGCCCAGGTCCTGTCGCAGGATGGCGCCGTGGGCGAGCATTGCGTTAGGCACGACATCCACGATGGCGGCAAGGATGGTGGCAACGCGGCCCTCGCCGCGCGTGGACTCCGCGAAGGTCCGAAGCAGCTCGGCGCCGTACTCGGCCCGAATGGACGCCGGATAGAGGCGCAATAGCGCCCGATAGACCGACAGACTCATATGAACCGCAGGGTGACGTTGTTCGTTGTTCGGCGGCCCCACCAACCACCACCACTCTATAGCCACATCGGCTATATTGTCAATGCACATACCAGCAGCACGGCGAGGTAAGCCCACGCAGGGCGTATATGAATGCAATCAGCACTCGTGACGTCGGCGGCATGCCGGACATTCCGGCCTTCCGCCGCCTGACGCGATCCCTGGCCATGCTCGATGCGATCCTCTCACCGGAGTGGGAGGACCGGTATTACTCGTTCGATTCGCACTGGGGCCCGGGCGAGCTCATGGCGTCAATGCGCAATGGCCAGGGCGACCACTGGTTCGCATTGATGACTGACTATGGCGTCGTCATGTACGGCCTGCATCACGAGGCGCCCATGTTCCGCCCTGACGACCCGTGGCCGGGCCTCTTCGCAGGCCTCCCGCCCGAGCTGTCCGGGTCTCGCGACGAGCCGGCCTTCGATGCCAGGAATAGCACGTTCTGTATCTGGCGTCGCACGAATGCGCAGGCGTGGGAACGTGGGCCTGTGCAGTTCCCACCCGGCGACGACCCCGACGGTTCTGCGGAGCTGCTCCAGCATCTGGACGGACGGCCGGAGACGTACGTGTCATTTGCCGCGGAATATTATGGAGTCGAGATTCCGCTCGATGTCGTCGCCGATGTCTATCGCCACATGCCGCTGAGTTCGGAATTGGTGGCGCGTCTCAATCCGGCCGTCTTGTTGACGGATCTCGCGTCTGATCTCGCCGAGATTGGTTACCCGGACGTGCGGCCGTGACATCTATAGCCACTGCGGCTATATTGGTTCGGTAGAGAATGCGAGATTGCTCGCGCCTGCCGTACGCCAGGCGACGCGGTGAGATTGTTTCACGGGTGTCCCATTGCCGACATGAAGACCGATCCCACGCCTGAAGAGCTCCTCCCACTGCCCCCGGCCACGCTGCACATCCTGCTGGCGGTCGCCGAGACCGACCGTCATGGCTACGCGATCATGCAGGACGTCGCGGCACGCACCGACGGCGAGCTGCGCCTCAGTGCGGGGACGCTCTATCGCGCGGTCGCGCGCATGGTCGAGCAGGGGCTCATTATGGAGGTCGAGAAGCGCCGGACGCGCGCCGACGACGAACGTCGCCGGTACTACCGCATAACGACCTTCGGCACGGCCGTCGCTCGCGCCGAGTTGCGCCGGCTCTTACAGCTGGTCCGGCATGGGCAGGCTCGCGGTCTCACACCACGCGTCGTTTGACGGCTCGAGGGACAACCGCACGGCGTCGGCATCGAGCGGGTTCGTTTTCTTGTCGCGCGGTTAGGCTAACCCGACATCGTGGCTGACTTCGACCGATCCACGGAGCGCGTTCGAGATGGTGCATTCGCGTTTGGCTTCGGCACCAATGTCGTTGAGCGTCGCGGGTTCGATTCGCTCGAGACCTTCGACAACGGCCGACAAATGAGAGCGCCGGATGCGGATTCCGTCCGGACCCTTTTCGGCTGTGACCGTGGCGATGACGATAATTCTGTCGGCGGACCCGCCGTGACGTCCGATGACTGACCGCAGGCCAATCCCATAGCAGACCGCGTGTGACGCCGCCAGCAGCTCTTCGGGCGTGGTCGAACCCGGCGCCTCACCACGCAACATCGGGAACGTGGCCGCCACGGCAAAGGCTGCGCTCCCCGCCCTCACCGTCCCCGAGCCACGAACGACGTCTCCTTGCCACGAGAGTTCGGCCGACCGCGAGAACGTTACCGTGCGCATCCCCATGCGCCGAATCGTAGATTGCAGGCTCTGTCGCCACAATCGTCGTGCGGGTGACTCGGAGCCGATCCCATCGCCGCGCAGCAGCCCGCGTGCTGGGTGCAGGGGAAACGTGAGGATCTTGCACTTCGGGCAAGCCCCCTATAGCGGCGCGACGCTCACGCTGCCAGGTCGGACGTACTGCACGTGTCGCAGCACGCGGCTTGCCCCCGAAGTCCCTCGACGCCCTCCTTGGCGATGATCGGCACCATCACGAGCGCCGCGACCGGGTCCGCCCACCACCAACCTAACGCCGCGTTGAGCACGAGCCCTCCGAGCAGGATCGCTGACAAGTACGCGCACAAGGTCGTCTGCTGGGCGTCGGCCGCAAGAGCGCCACTGCCCATCGCGAGCGCGACGCGGCGCTTGGCCCGCGCGAGCAGCGGCATGACGACCAGCGAGAGCCCGGCTATGGCTATGCCGACCGCGCTCTCGTCCGGTCGCTCCCGACGAACCAGGGCGGTCAGGCTGTCATAGGCAACGTAGGCCGCGAGCGCGAGGAACGTGGCCCCGATAACGCGAAGGGTCACGCGCTCGACGCGCTCGCGTCGCGCCGGGTCCCAGTCGGCACGCAGCCGCCAATGCGCAGCGCCGCTCGCCGTGACCTCGATGACGCTGTCCACGCCGAACCCGACCAGTGCAACGCTGCCAGCCATCACGCCCGCGACCAGGGAGATGACGGCTTCGAGCGAGTTGTATGCGATCGTCGCGACGTTTAGCCGGAGCCCACGCCGAACGAGGGAGTCGCGTGTGTTGCCCATGACGAAAGGTAGTGGCCCGCCCGCCGCGCGAGAACGCGTCGACGTGGCGCAGTCGCCGGTTCCCGACAACCAATTTCAGCGTCGAATGGGTCCCGGAACGGGACCCGGACCATTCGTCGGAATTGGTCGTGGCGAACCACTGGACCCCATTGGCGGACGGGCACCACGGGGTTGCGGAAGACCCATCCGGCCAACGAGCAATGTCCACCGTGGGTCTCCGTGAAGCGATTCGAAGGCAGGCGCAATGGCGATGGCATCCATGAACCGCGCCCGCTGTGCGTATCCGCGATCCAACCAGAGGAAGGCACTATCGGCATTCGCAAGCGCGGCGTATGTCATTGCGACGCTCACCGGTGGGATGTACCGGCGCGACCCTGTCTTCAGCAGTCTCCCGAGGATGTCTCGCGCCGCCGTAGCGTCTCCAGTCGCCGCGAGCACATAGGCGAGCTGCGTCGAATCGTCTACGCTGCCTAACAACGCCGCCTGCATTTGTGACTTCACAGCTGCCGCGTGCATCCCCTTTTGCAGGTAGGCGCCTGCGAGCTGCTCGTGTGCCAACATCAGCCCTGGATTCAAATCGATTGCCTCCTGAAGCTCACGAATCGCGTCGTCTGGCCGACGAGCGTTCACGTAGAAGCGTCCCAGGATTTGATGACTGGCTGGATTGAGTGGATCGAGCTCGACGAAGCGTCGCAATTCGGCTTCGGCTTCGGCGAAGCGGCCTGCGCTTGCCAAACGAATCCCGTACCACCGATGAGCGAAGTCGTGGCTCGGGTTCAGCGCAATCGCTCGTTGATACTCGCGCTCGCTTCTCTCCCAATCCCACTCGAAGCCGAGGATGTGCCCCAGCGAGGCGTGGGCCTCAGCCATCGTGCTGTCGAGACGGAGGGCATGCTCGGCAGCCGCTCGCGCGCGGGCGATCAAGGGGGCGGGTGGTTCCTGGCCGAACAGCGCCGAGAGTGAGTAGGCGTTGGCCAGGCCGGCGTACGCCTGGGCGAAGCTCGAGTCACGCCCGACGGCGCTCTGAAACGCTTCGATCGCCCGTTGCAGATTTGGGCCGGTCACGCGATTCAAATAGTACAGGCCCTTCAAGTAAAGACCGTGCGCGACGACGTCATTCGTCGTGGCCCGTGGCACCGGCCCGCGGGAGTCATCGACTGTGAGTCGCAGCGCACCACCGATCGCGCGCGCGATCTCATTCTGTACTCCAAGAAGGTCCTTCATCTCGCGATCATACGACTCGGACCATAGTACGGTGCTGTCGCGCGCTCGCACGAGTCGCGTCGTGATGTAGCGCCTGTCGCCAACGGCGCGCACGCTCCCCTCGATCAGATATTCCACGCCGAGCGCCGCACCAACGCCGCGCAGTCCGAGCTTCGATCTGTTTACTGAGGCGGCGGATGTGCGTCCGGTCACGCGCAGATCCGGAATCCTCCCGAGCGTCGAAGCCACCTGGTCGGTGAGGCCATCGCTGAGCTGATTGTTGGTCGAGTCACTACCGAGGTTCACGAACGGAAGCACCGCGATCGACGCGCCCGTCGACGTATATGACGTTTGAAAGACGACGATGCTCATGATTGCGACCACGGTTACGCCGGTCGTCGCGGCGAGCGCGACCCCGTGTCGTCGCAGTGCTCGCGCCGAGGACCGCAACGCCGAACGTCCGATGGAAACGCGGCGCCCTGCCCGCGCATCCGCGATGGCGCGTTCGACTTCGCGAGCTGACTGCGGCCGCGCGTCAGGATCTTTCTCGAGCAACCGGCGCAGCAAGTCATCGACCGCTGGGGGCACGTCCGGCACACTCCAGGCGACAGGATCGAGCTTCGCGCTGACGATCGCGTGGAGCGTCGCGCCGTACGACTCACCACGGAACGGGCGACGGGCCGAGAGGATTTCATAAAGCGTGACGCCTAACGCCCACAGGTCGGTTCGATGGTCGACATGTTCACCGCGAACCTGTTCAGGCGCGAGATACGCCACCGTGCCGATGATCGTGCCCGACTGCGTGGATGCGTCGGTCTGGAGCTTGGCGACGCCAAAGTCGCTCAGCTGGACATCGCCACGCGCGTCGAACAGCACATTCGCCGGTTTGACGTCACGATGCGTGACGCCCGCTTCATGGGCTGCGGCGAGCGCTGCCGCGAGCTGCCCGGCGATGCGTAGCGCCTCGTCGACGGAGATGGGTCGGAGCGAGGCGAGACGATCCGCGAGCGAGCCCCCTTCGCAGTACGCCATCGTGAAGTACGGCGCACCGTCGGATGTTACGCCGCTATCGATCAGGTGCGCGATGTGAGGATGCTCGAGTGACGCCAGAATCTGCCGCTCCGCGAGAAAGCGGCGCAGCGGGGGGCCGGAGACGAACGCTCCGCCGCGGAGGAGCTTTAGCGCGATCCGCGCTGGCGTCTGCGAGGGGCGAGCGTCGCCGTCGAGATGCTGCGCGAGATAGACGACGCCTGAGCCGCCCTGACCGAGCGCACGTTCGATCCGATAGGATCCGATCTGCGCCGGATGCGGTGTCTCGATCGAGATGTCACCGGTCTCGGAGATCTCAGTGTGCTCCAGCCACCCGTCGTCCATCGATTCGGCAAGCCGCCCGGCTGGCTCGGACAGGAATGACTGGCCTCGCTCGTGCGCCCGCAGAAGCCGCTCCACGTCGGCGGCGAGACGCGCATCACCTACGCACGCGCGGCGCACAAACTCAGCGCGCAGGTTCGGTTCGAGCTCGAGCGCCGCGTCGAACACCGCGTCGGTGCGCCGAAAGCGATCCGGCGTGAGCGGGTCTGCCTGATCGCGCTCGGAGGATTTATCGGGCGATTCGTTCGGCATCAGCGATCCGGCGCGACGTCGTCAGGATAGATCGCCTGGTACAACCAGCTGCGCGCCTTCGCCCAGTCGCGTTTTGCGGTCCGGAGGCCGATGCCGAGTGCTTTAGCCGTCTCCTCCTCCGTGAGCCCCCCGAAGAACCGGCACTCGACGACGCGCGCCTGCCGGCCGTCCAACGCCGCGAGTCGCTCGAGTGCATCGTCGAGCGTCACCAGCAGCTCATCGCGTCGATCCGCCGGTAGGTTGTCGATGTTTTCGAGCGGCAGCTGTTGTGGTGCGTCGCCCCGCTTCGCGGTGTGCCGTTGGCGCGCGTGCTCGACGAGGATACGACGCATGGCCGACGACGCGATCGCGAGAAAGTGTCCGTGGTCGCGCCATCGGCCGCCCGAATCCTTGGCGAGACGCAGGTAGGCTTCGTGCACGAGCGCGGTCGTGCTGAGGGTATGGCCGCGCGCTTCGCGCCGGAGCTGTCGATGCGCGAGTCGCCGTAGCTCATCATAGACGAGTGGAAGCGCGCGATCGAAGGCCTCGCGATCGCCTCCGCCGGATTGCTCGATCGGATCGCTCACCGGGCGGCGGCTTCCCGATTCGATATCCACCTTGTCGTCGGTCATCCGGCTGGGGAGTAGGTGAGCGCATGGCTGGCTCGAGCTCAGCCGGTTCCGCGCATTCCTTCTCGTAAACCGGATCGTGGCTCGAAACAGAACCGTTCGACGCACTCCTGAATGTAAGGCGATTGGTGCCTCGATTTCAGGAGATCATCGACAATGCGTACCTCTGCACTCCTCGTCATTCTCGCCCTTGCGCCGGGAGAACCGACGACCCGCGCCGCGACATCCGTTGCAGAGTGTCGCCATCTGCCGCCAGCTCCGTCTGACCGCGCAGTTGCCAACGACAACCGGTCCCCTGCGGGCACAGTCCGCGACGGTGTGCTCACGGTGCGACTCGTCGCGCGCGCCGTCGCATGGCAACCCGACGGAGCGAATGGCTGTGCGTTGAGTGTCAACGCCTTCGCTGAGGAGGGCCGAGCGACGCAGATCCCGGGACCGCTCGTTCGAGTACCCGCGGGAACGGAAGTGCGCGTTAGCGTCCGCAACGCGCTCGCGAAGACACTCTGGGTTCGAGGACTCCAGGACCGCGGCCCTGGAGTACTGGACTCCACGGAGGTCGCTCCTGGGACAACCCGCGATTTCCGCTTCACCGCGAGCACACCAGGGGCCAGGTATTACTGGGCGGGTCGCATCGACGCGCGCGTTCCCGTCTCCGACGCCGACGGACAACTTGTCGGAGCATTCGTGGTCGACCCGCCGAGGGAGGCAGGCAGCAAACCGGTGAGTGACCGCGTCATGGTTCTCACACGATGGACCCCGGGCGGCATGCCGGAGAATCGAGGCTTCCAGGTCAATGCGTTGAACGGACGCTCATGGCCGAACACCGAGCGCCTGACCTACACGGCCGGCGACTCCGTGTTCTGGCACGTGATCAACGGGGCGGACATTGGTCACGAGATGCATTTGCACGGCTTCTACTTTCGAACCGATGCGACCGGATTCGCCATCGCCCCCGCGCGTGCGTCGCCGGACGGCTCGGGGATAATGCGGGTGACGGGCGTGTTGCGCGCGGGCGAGTGGGCGTCCGTCGCCTGGTCGCCGGATCGACCGGGAAACTGGCTCTACCACTGCCACGTGCTCTCGCACATGAGCGGCGGCCAGCGTCTCGCTCGAATGCCCGGGGCGAGCGCCGCGTCCGCGGCCCACGATCACGCGCCGCGCGCCAACGCCAATCATGCGCTCGATGACATGGGCGGACTCGTGCTCGGGCTCGATGTGCGCCCTTCTCGCGCTGCGACCGTCGCGCCGAGCGGCAACCCAGCTGCACCGTCACCCCGCCGCTCGATCGACGTGTTCGCCGACAAACGGGCCCGCACGTTCGGCGAGGCTCCCGGATATGGGTTTGTCACGCAGGAAGGATCTGAGCCCCCCGCACTCGATTCGATCCGGATTCCTGGTTCGCCGCTCATCTTGACGCGGGGAGAGCCGGTCCGCATCGCGGTGCACAACCGCCTGACGACTCCCATCAGCGTGCATTGGCACGGGATCGAGTTGGACAGCTACTTCGACGGGGTCGGCGATTTCAGCGGCGCCGCGAAACGAATCGCTCCCATGATCGCAGCCAACGACTCGTTCGTCGTGCGATTTACGCCGCCGCGCGCCGGGACGTTCATGTATCACGTGCACGGCGAGCGCGGTGAGGAGTTGGCCTCGGGGCTCTACGCGCCGTTGATCGTGCTCGAACCCGGCGCGACGTTCGACGCGCGAACGGACCGCGTCTTCATGTTGGCCGACGGCGGTCCAGGCGAGGGACGACCTGTCTTCGTCAATGGCACCAGCACGCCCGACAGCATGCAGATGGTTGTCGGTACCACGTATCGCCTTCGCTTCATCACCATCTCGAGCGATGACGCTCACGTGAGCACGATGAGCGGCCCCGGCGGCCGGGTGTCGTGGAGATCGCTCGCGACCGACGGCTACGACGCGCCAAGCGCCCGATCGATCGTCGGCCCCGCGCGGTACGTCGCCGGCCCGGGACGCACGCGCGATTTCGCGTTCACCCCCGCGACACCCGGCGACTATGCGTTAGAGGTCGTGAGGTTCGTCAATACCGACGGCGGTGTGACGACGGGCCCCACGACAACGGTTCCGATTCGCGTCAGTGCTACCGCATCGCCTTCTCCAGGCTCGCATTGACGGACGATCGAGACGCTGCAAGTAATAGCGAATATTTAGAGATGCGGCCAATCAGCGCTTGCGACTGAGGGCGCCTAACGCGCAGTGCTCTACGTCGACCCGCTCCCAAGATGCCGGAGCGCGTTGACGTCGGGAAATGCTTCCGGGACGAACCGCCTTCGATACGCGTATGGTCGGCAACGCCGAGTCGGCAGCGAGCTCGCCAGCGCGAGCGCGATCACCGCGTTATGTCGAACGGAAACCCTGAGCCAATCGCGAGGATCCATCGCTTGTCGAATTCTTCGGTTGCAAACCGCCACGCCAGGTCGACGCGCGTCGCCCCCTTTCCGGAGGACGCCCGCGTCGAGCCCAGACGCAGCCCGACACCGGCGTCCGCTCCCGTTCGTACATCGGAGCCCGAATACCACGCGCCGCCATAGTCGGCGAACCCGGCCAGTCCGATCGCCAGCAACTTGAATGCTTCCGGCACTGCCACCCAGCGATATTCGACCGTCGTGAAAAACGCGCGATCGCCGGTGAATGCGTGTGCGGGATAGGCACGCGGGCCAAACGTTAGGCCCAGGTCGAACTCCTCGCCCGGATACGGGTTCTTCTGCATGCCCCCCTGTGCGTTGAACACCACCGTGTGCCGCGGGACAGGAAGAAGGGCCAGCACCGCCTGACCGGTAACGCTTCCCGAGTCGAGCCCTTTGCTCGTGAAGAGCGATGATGCGCGCATCTGGAAGGTCATGAACCCGTTGGGAATCAATTTCCCGACGTTCGCCCTCACCGCCGGCCCGATGCCGCTTCGACCGTACCCCCACGCCGACGGCGCGACCCAGACATCCCCGCGCAACGTGGTGCTCAGGTCGATGTCCTCCGGTCCGCCGAGGCCTCGGTATCCGTCGACAACGGAGAAATTCGTGCGACTCCACTCCACACCAGCCCCGAGCTCGCTGAAGAACGATCGATCGTCCACCGGCGTGCCCAGATCCGTGTAGTCCTCACGGCGCATCTGCAGCTTTGCGCCCAACCTGACGTAGCCCTGTCTCGAAGCACGGAGCGCCCATCCGGCATTCAGCGTCCCCCTCGTCATGAGGTGACGCAGCGTGTCGCTCGCGACTTCCTCGCCTTCGAAGAACCGCAGCACGCTCCGGTCCTCGTAGTCCACGTCGAGTGTGGACGCCCGCGGCGTGGTGAGCGTCGTGAAGGGCGCGGACGCCGTGAAGTCAGCGCTTTCCCCATCGGAGTACTGCTTGTACCCCCCGGAGAGACCCACGCGGTCGCGCCATACGCGCGGAAGGCTTGTCGAGAACTGCGTGGTCGAGCGATCCGGATCGCTCGTGTATTTCACCGACGCCTTGATGTGCAAGCCAAGCAGATTCTTTTCGGCCACACCCGCGCCCCAGGTGACCTGGTCGCCGCTCGACTTGAAGCTCGCCTGCACCTGCGTCGTCCACGAGTCGTACGTCGCCACGTCCTCGATCAGGCCGGATTCGCTCGAGCTGCTGTCGACTTTCACCTTGCGAAAGATCCCGAGCTTCCGAAGGTTGCGGGCCGTCTCGTCCGCGGTCGCCGAATCGAATGGCGCGCCCTCCGGAATGAGCAGCTCGCGCCGCACCACGTGCTCCCGCGTCACGATGTGGAGCGCGTTGGCGGCCCTGAAGAGCCACGACGTGCTCTCGGCGCGGTCGAACACGTTCTCGCGCTCGATTCTCACCGTCGACACCACGGCGGTCGACTCGGGACGAGCAGCCTCGGTCAGCCGCGACTGGCCCGCGGCGGGCGCGGCGGTGGATGCCGCCGTGGTCACCAGGAGCGTGCTAGCAAACGCCAACCGCATCGCTCACTTGATGATGCGTTCGAACGCGAATCCGCTGCCGATCGAGAGGACCCACTACGAGGTCATCGCATCGTTCGCGTACGCCGCGCGAGGTCGATGCGGGGCGCGCCACTCCCGGATGCGGCTCGCATGCCGCCGAGCCGCAGGCCCACACCCCAGTGCGTGCCAGTTCGTTGCGGCGATCCGTCGTACCAGGCGCCGCCCCAGTCGGCGGACGCGGCGAAGCCTAACGTCATGAGCCCCAGCTTGAGCACATCCGGGATCGCGACCCAGCGGTACTCGGCCGACGTGAAGAACGCGCGATCGCCGGTGCAGGCGTGGATCGGGTACGCGCGCGGGCTAAACGTCAGCCCAGGTCAACTCCTCACCCGGATACTGCATGCCTCCGCTGACGTTGGCAATGACGGACCGGCGAGGCGCAGGGCGCAGCGCCATGGTCACCTGCGTCGCGACGCTCCCCGACGCCAGCCCAGACCGACGAGCTCCGCGCCGAAGCAGCAAAGGTCCGTCGTGCGCTCCGGCTCGGCGCGAAGCCTCAGGTCAACGGCGGGACGTCTTCGGTCGATCTCGACGCCCTCCTGGCCGCGCTCACAGCAGAGCAGCAGGCCCTCTTGGCGGCGAAAATCAACGCCCCAACGGGTCCCGGAACGGGTCCCAAGAAAAAATCGCCGGAGCCCGTTCGGATTCCGGCGACTGGGACTGCTTGGGATTTTCAAGACCTCGAATGAGCGGGGGATGGGACTCGAACCCACGACGTCCAGCTTGGGAAGAAGGCGGAAAACAAGGGCTGAGTGGAGTACGCGCCAATTCCCCTCTGAGGGCGCGATGCTCGGGGTGCTCACCGCAGGATATTTCGCGGTGAGTTCGTCAGCCAACGGGTCCCGCAACGGGTCCCGTGAACTGTCATCTTAGCGCGTCCCGGCAAATCTGCACAATCCAACAGCGCGGTGGCATGCGTTTGTCACCGGCCTTGAATCACGGCAGCGGTGAACTCTACGCGTCGAACATCGTCGATGCGTCGATGATCCCACCGAAAGGCCAGCCTAACGCGTCCTACGGTGGCGGATACCGGATGCGGTTAGCCGTCACCGGCAGCACACTCCCGTCATTCCGCGGCCCTGATCGGCGCTTCGTCACCTCGGTCGCCACGACCTCTGGCCGGCCGTTCGAGCGGCGGTCGCGGCACCGCCAAGCACGGCCGCCCACGCGTCTGCCAGCAAGTTGATTCCGAGGACGGCGACGGCAATCGCGAGGCCAGGAAACACCGCGAGCCACCATGCAACACGCACGAATCCCTGAGCCTGCCCGGCAAGAAGTCCCCAACTCAGCGCATTCGGATCCCCGAGGCCCAGAAACCCGAGACTCGCCTCGAGGAGGATGACCTGCCCGAACAGAAGTCCGAGCAGCACCGACGCACTCGGCATGACGTTCGGCAGCAGCTCGCGCCAGAGTATTCGCAGCGAAGTCGCTCCACCTGCACGGGCGGCCACAACGAAGTCGCTGTCGCGCATTGCCATCACCTCGCCGCGCATGACTCGCGCCAGCACCGGCCACGACGTCAGGCCTAACGTGAGCACGACACGGTCGATGCCGGGACCTAACAGCGCAACCAGGACGACGACGAGAAAGAACCGCGGCACCACCTGAAACAGCTCCGTAACTCGCATCAGCAGGTCATCGAGAAGGCCGCCGCGCCATCCGGCAACCATGCCGACGAGCGCGCCGCAGACGAACGCCAGCAGCGTCACCGACGCCGCAACGAACAGCGACGTGCGCGCGCCGTGCAGCACGCCACTGAAGACGTCGCGCCCGATCGCATCGGTTCCCATGAGATGCGCGAGGGTTGGCGGCGAGAGCGGCGTCGCCGCGAGCGCGAACGGGTCGCGCGTCGCGAGCAAAGGCGCGAGCAGCGCCGTCGTCAGCGTCATCGCCGTCAACACTGCGCCAACTCGGCCACTCGGAAGCGACAGCACCGCGCGCAACGCGGAGCGTTGGCGCGTGACCGGTGGCGCCAGCGACGCCGCCGGCGCGAGCTCAGCGAAGTCGGATGCGCGGGTCGACGACAGCATACGCGAGGTCCGTCGCTATGTTCACGAGCACGACGCCGAGCGAGATGACGAGGAAGAGACCGAGCAGCACGGGCGTGTCGCGCGTCTGCAGTGCGGCCACGAGCAGGCGGCCCGTTCCCGGCCATCCGAACACGATCTCTACGACCGCGGCCCCGGCGAGGAGATGACCTGCGCGTGCACCGATCACCGTGATGGCCGGAAGCAGGGCCCGCGGCAGCGCGTGACGCACCAGCACGGCGCGCTCCCCCACTCCTTTCGCTCGCGCCGTTCGTACGTGGTCGCGCGCCATCTCGTCGATGACGCCGCTTCGCGTTAGGCGAATGAGCGTAGCGAGCTCTTGTGATGCCAGAACGAGCGCCGGCAGCACGAGATGTCGGACAACGTCCCACGCGTGAGCGAAGCCGGTCGCATCGCTGCCGGCTGCGGCCATTCCCTGCACTGGCACCAGCCCCAGGCGGAGCGCGAACAGGAGGATCGCCAACTGGGCGACCCAGAACACGGGCGTCGAGTAGAGGCCGAGGGCGAGTACGCTGATACTCACGTCGCGCGCGCCGTGTGGCCGGCGGCCGGCGATCGCGCCCAGCGGTATGGCGCCAGCAATCGCGATCAGCATGGCGCTTCCGGTCAGCAGTAGGGTCGCCGGGATTCGCTCGGCGATCACCGCTCCGGCGCTTCGCCCGTGCACGTACGAGAAGCCCAGGTCACCGCTCGCCATTCGCGCGGCATACGTCGCGAGCTGCTCGGGGAGTGGCCGGTCCAATCCGAATCGCTGCCGCATGGCGGCGTAGTAGGCCGCGTCGCCGTGCTCGCCGGCAATCGCGATCACCGGATCGCCTGGGGCGAGGTGCAACAACAGGAAGTTCACGAGTAAGATGCCGACGACCGTCGGCACTACTTGTAGCAGCCGCCGGGAAACGAAAC
>Ga0068862_100001287_pt1 | contig 23453 bp, 20 predicted proteins | sample KBSSwiS52_FD_66598 | JGI IMG/M metagenome (GOLD analysis project Ga0068862, IMG submission 66598) | Switchgrass rhizosphere microbial communities from Kellogg Biological Station, Michigan, USA - KBS Switchgrass S5-2 | ecosystem: Host-associated > Plants > Roots > Rhizosphere > Soil ... | reverse complement strand
CGCCACGGCCAGGCCGAACTCGGCGCTGAACTTGGCCTGGGCGCCGTTGGTCGGCCGATGGAAGCGCAATATGTCCGCGGCCTGGCCGGACAGCGAGGCGCGGACGTCGGCGATGTCCGCCGCCTCCAGCGGCGTGCGCTCGGCGATCGCCAGCGCCCCGTCCACCAGCCGATGGCCGACGTAGCAGACGGGATGGCGCCGGATCGCGATCCCGAGCTCGGCGATCCGCCAGGGCCGGCCGGCCGTGACCGGCGCGTCGAGATCGACCCGGCCGCCCGACGAGACCACGCGGAGCCAGCCCGTGGACTGCTCCAGGGCGTCGGGCGAGGCGGTGAACCCGCGCGCGGCGAGCCTGGCGGCGATGACGCCCGAATGGGCGGCCCATCCGGCATGGAAGGGCTTGGTCATGGTGCCGCTGTTGGCCATCAGTCCGGAGCCTTGCGACGCGGCGATGGCCAGGGCCATGGCCGCCTGGTCGGCGGGAAGTCCGCGCAGCGCCGCGCAGGCCGCAGCGGCGGCGATGGCGCCGATCCAGCCCGTCAGATGCCAGCCGCGCAGGTGCTGCGGATCGGGGTCGCGAAGCACCAGCTCCGCCCAGACCTCGTAGGCGGCGCCATAGGCCGCGATCATCCGCGTCCCGGACGCCTGCAGGTGCTCAGCCTCGGCCAGGATCGCAGGCGCGAGGACGCAGCTCGGATGGCCGCGCATCGCCACGTCGTCGTAGTCGAAGGCGTGCGCCGCCGTGCCGTTGACCAGGGCGGCCTCCGCCGGTGAAGCGCGGCGCGGCGTGAAGAGCACGGTGGCGTCCCCCGCGGCCGGCTCGAGCGCCTCCAGCAGACGTCGCGGCGCGCCGTCGGCGCGGGCGGCGATCATTACGGCGATGCTGTCGAGCATCCCCAGCTTGGCGACGCGGACGGCTTCGGGCGGCAGATCCTTGAACCGGACGCCGGCGACGAAGCGGCCCAGGTCTCGTGTGATCGATGTCGGCATCTCGCAGTTTCCCCTGGCGGCGGCGGGCTACCCGTCCGGAAACAGCGCCGCGGCGGCGGACCCGCCATCCACCAGCAGATCGGTCCCGGTGATGTAGGAAGCCCGGTCGGAGGCCAGGAACTCGATGGCGTCGGCGGTCTCCACCATCGTGCCTTCGCGACCGACGGGCGTGCGCGCCAGGATGCCCAGCTTGTGCTCGCGGTTCGGGCCCTGGAACTCCTGCGCCCCCATCGGGGTGGCGATGAGCCCGGGCGACATCGAGACGATGCGGCCGCCGCGCCGGCCCCAGGCCGCGGCCCGACGGCGGCACATCCGGTTCATGGCCGCCTTCGACAGGCCATAGGCGGCGATGGAGGTGTGTTCGGGGACGAGCGCCTCGATCCTGTCGAAGAAGTCGGGGGCGAGCGGGTCGTCCATCAGCTCCAGGACGTCAGCCGACGGCGCCTGCGCGCGGTGGGCCGCCAGGGAGGAGACGAACACCGCGGCGGTCCCTTGCCCGGCGAGCTCCAGCATCGCCCGCTCGATCAGGACGACGCCGACGAGGTTCACCTTCAGCAGCGTGCGCCAATCGCCCATGGTGGGCGACAGGGCCGCCACGTGCGCCAAGGTGCGCAGGCGCCCGCGCCCGGATACGAACCTGGCCAGCTCGGCGACCGAGCCGGCGTCGGTGATGTCGCATTGCACGGCCACCGCGTCGATGCCGTCCTCGCGCAGGGCGGCCTCGCGCTGCGGGTTCTTCTCCGCCGACAGGCTGGCCAGCACCACCCGGCAGTGCTGCCCCAGGCGCCGCGCCGTCGACATCCCCATGCCGCCGCCCCCGATCACCACGGCGACAGGCAGGTCCGGCCGCTCACTCGTCCCGGTTTTCAACGATCATTTCCTTCCTTTGGCGCCGGCGCTCGGGGCGCGATCGCGCGTCGTCGCCATCCCTGCCGCGCGGCGCGGCTTGGCCGCGGCCTCATGATCCTCGGCCAGCCAATCCTTGATGAACTGATTGCCCCGCTGAGCGTACAGCAACGCGACGTCCACATCCCGTTCGAGGATCGCGGCCATCAGCTTTCGACGCACCTTCGCCCAGGCCGACATCCGGTCCGGCCGGTTGGCGTAGAAGGATTGGTGTCCTGCTTCAAATCCCATGTGGCCAAGAACGGACGTCATGAGTTCCAACGCCGGATTTCCCGCGAGCCGTGCGATGACAAGCAAAGTCTGGTTGGCCCACGAAAGAAATACCGCAGAAGTGCTGAAGTCGGAGGTCTCGTCGACTGCGCCGAGCAGCTCGGCGAGTTCCTTGCGGGTGTCCTCGTCCCTGGACAGGATCGCCCTGCGGGTCAGCGTGGGGGTCATCAATTGTCCTGCTTCCACCACGTCGTCGAGTGAGATCTGTCGAATCCGCAGGTAGGTGGCGGCGGTCCTTCCTATCGTCTCCAGAGTCGGCCGGGCGACGTAGTATCCGCCGCCCACGCCACGACGCACCCGGAGCATCTGCTCGTTCTCGAGCACTCTGGCCGCCTGGCGAAGGGTCTGGCGGCTGATCTCATAACGCGCCAACAACTCCTCTTCGCTTCCGAGGAACGCGCCTTCCAGTTTCTGCAGGACATCCTCTCGAAGCAGACGCACGACTTTGGCGGCTTCTCCTCGGGGGCTTCGCTTTGTCAGTTCCATGAGGTCCGAGCGGTTGGGGCGGGACAAATTGGCTGTTGTCGATGCCATAGGCCGCCCGTTCCGTCAGCCTTCGAGGTCGTTGGCTGCGATGCGCGTTCGAAGGCCGCCCACGTGGACTTCTCCTCCAAACGATGTTCCTCAATACGATGATGTCGAAGCAGTGACCTGTCAACGAGGCTTATAGAGGACATTGTATCCGCATCACTACGACCGACAAATCGCATGATGGTTCCTCAATTGGGTTTTGCCAATTCCGCCGCGCAGGCGTATTGCAGAGGGAAGTCCGGCCTTCGATCTCGCCTCGGAGGCCGGTCCACGAGCCTCGCCAATGCGCGAAGATGACGACCGTGAGGAAGCGACCAGGACTCCAAGACGCGCCCGGGCGACGACGTCCGGTCCAGTTCCGATGTCGCTCCGCTTGCCGCGACTGAAAGGGAGTCGACATGAAAGCCGCCTATCTGTTCGACAGCCGAATGCACGTCGGGGACATCCCGGATCCCGTCCCCGGACCGGGGCAGGTGCTGGTCCGGACGCATTCGTGCGGAATCTGCGCGTCGGACCATCATTGGCTGCACCACGCGCGCCAGATCATCGAGTATACGAGCGAGTGCAGCACCGTATTCGGGAATGTGAAGCTCGACCGTCCCATTGTCCCCGGCCATGAATACAATGGCGAGATCGTCGGCTACGGACCGGAGACGAGCCGACGGCTGAAGGTCGGCACGCGCGTGACCTCGGCGCCGCGCATCCAGCACGCGACGGGCCTCGACATCGTGGGCCACAGCAACGACTTCCCGGGCGGCTTTGGCGAATACATGGTCCTGCAGGAGGATCTGCTGAAGGAGATTCCTTCGTCGGTCGACCCTGACTTCGCCGCGATGGCCGAGCCCCTGTCGGTGGGCCTGCGCCACGCGCGCACCGGGGATGTCACCAAGGACGACGCCTGCGTGGTGGTGGGCTGCGGCGCCATCGGGCTGGCGGTGATCGCCGGGCTGAAGCTGCAGGGCGTGGGTCCCATCATCGCCGCCGATCATGCCGCGTCGCGGCGGGACCTAGCGCTGCGGATGGGCGCGGACGTCGTCGTCGATCCGCGGGAAGAAGATCCCTACGGAATGCAGCCGGCGCTCGCCATGCGGCGAGCCAACGTCGTCTTCGAGTGCGTCGGCAAGCCTGGCGTTCTCGACGGGATCATCCGCAAGGTCGGGGCCAACAGCCGGATCGTCATCGCGGGCTATTGCTGGCAGACCGACAGCATCTTCACGCCCGGCGCGAACATGAAGCGGCTGACGATCATCTTCGGCGATCGGGGACAGGCCGACGACATGGGCATCGCTGTGCGCGCCATCTGCGACGGAAAGGTGGACGTCTCGTCCTGGATCGGCGACCGGATCGGCCTCTCGGGGGTCGCAGGTGCGATCGACAGCATGGGAAACCCCGAGATCCCTATCCGGACCGTCATCAACCCCACACGCATGTAGCGCTTGAGGTTCAGAAGGTTCATGCGGTCAGGACATTCGTCAGGAGGAACAGATGGTCGATTTTTCCATAGAGCCGGCGTTCCAGAAGAAGCTGGATTGGATCCGCGAGTTCACGGCGGACAAGTTGATGCCGCTGACCTTCCTGTTCGACTACTCGATGGACGCCCCCTACGACATCGAGAACAAGCCGCTGCGAAAGATCATCCGCCACCTGCAGGATGAGGTCCGCGCCCAGGGCCTGTGGGCGCCCCACCTGCCGCCGCACCTGGGCGGACAGGGGCTCGGCGCGGTCAAGCTGACCTACATCAACGAGATCATCGCCCGCAGCATGTTCGGGCCCGTGGTGTTCGGCTGCCATGGGCCGGACAGCGGCAACACCGAAATCCTGGCCATGTTCGGCACCCCCGAACAGAAGAAGACCTACCTGGAGCCGCTGCTGGCCAACGATATCTTCTCCACCTATGCGATGACGGAACCGCACGGCGGCGCCGATCCCACCAACCTCAAATGCCTGGCGGTGCGTGACGGCGACCACTGGGTGATAAACGGCGACAAGTGGTTCGCCTCCAACGCCAACCACGCCTCCTTCATGATCGTGATGACCGCCACCGACCCGGCGGCCCCGCCGCACGGCCGGGCGACCATGTTCATCGTGCCCACCGACGCGCCCGGCTTCGAACGGGTCAAGGACATCGGCTTCTTCATGGACCCGCGCGGGGAGGGCGGGCATCCCTGGCTGCGCTTCACCAACGTGCGCGTGCCCGACAGCGCGCGCCTGGGACCCGTCGGCGAAGGGTTCAAGGTGGCGCAGTCCCGGCTTGGCGGCGGGCGGCTCCATCATGCCCAGCGCACGCTGGCCCGCTGCCAATACATGATCGACCTGATGGGGGAGCGTGCGCTGAGCCGCTGGTCCCACGGCTCGGCGATCGCCGACAAGCAGGCCGTGCAGTTCGACATCGCCGACAGCTTCATCGAGCTGCAGCAGTTCCGGCTGCTGGTCCTCTACACGGCCTGGATGTTCGACCAGCAACAGGAGCACGGCCGCGAGGGCCGCAAGATGATCTCGGCCGTCAAGGCCACCATGGCCAAGGTTTCCAAGGACATCCACCTGCGCGCCATGCACATGCACGCCTCGATCGGGCTGTCCAACGTCATGCAGTTCGGCCAGCTCCTGGCCATGTCCCTGCACGAGGGCGTCGCCGACGGCCCCACCGAGGTCCATCTTTCGACGGTCGCGAAACAGGTGCTCAGGAACTACAAGGCGGTGGAAGGCTCCTTCCCGCGCGAAGTCCTCTGGGAGAAGAAGCCCTGGGCCGCGGCCAAGCTGCAACCCCTGGCCGACCAACTGGACGTGTCGCTCAAGGAGGCCGGGGCGACGTTCTAGACCTCGTTCGGATCGAGAGACAGCGAAGCCGATCCGATCACCGGGCCGGGATGGGACGTCGGCCTCGCTTCAGGCGATTTCGACGCTCGGCGGAGCAGGTCAGCGCATCTCCACGATCGGCGCCACGATGCAGACCTCGAGCCCTGTCGGACTGTAGTTCCGCGTCACCGTGCTGCGATCTCCGAGACCCATGTCGATGAGGCGCGTGCCGAAACCCCTGCGCGAAGGCGCACGCACCGGGGGCCCCCGGGATTCACGCCAGTTCAAGCGGAACATTTCGCCGTCGATTTCCCAGGTCAGGGTGATGTGGCCCTCTGGTGCGGAGAGCGCCCCATGCTTGAGCGCGTTGATCGCCAGCTCATGCAACAGAAGGGACAGGGCCACCGTCGCCTGTGGTCCAATCCGAAGAGGCGGCCCGCGCCTTTCGATGCGGTCCTGACGCTTCAGGGGCGGCAAGGTGGCGTCGACCACCTCTTCGACCAAGGGCGCGGACGAGCCCTTCGTGAACAGGACGTCGTGAGCCGCGCCCATCGCCACGATGCGATCCAGAAAGCCTTCGACCGCCTCCCTGTCATCGACATCCCTGAGAGAGCGTCGCGCGAGGGCCTGCACGGTCGCCAAGGTGTTCTTGAGGCGGTGGCGCAATTCCTGGGTCAGGACATCGAGCTGCGCGCGCGCCCTCACGCTCTGGGTCGTCTCGATCACGGTGTCCATGACGCCCCCCACCGTACCGTCGATCAGACGAACCGGGCTGTAGCAGAAGGTGAACCAGGCCTGTTCGACGGCCCCGAACCGATTCACCAACAAGGGCAGGTCTTCGATATAGACGGCTTCACCGGCGAAAGCTTGAGCCATCAGAGGACTGATGTCGTCCCAAGCTTCCGACCAGATATCCGCAAAGGATCGGCCCAGGGTGTCCTGCTTGTTTCCGAGGATCGGGCGGAAAGCGTCATTGTAGATCGTCACCAGGCCCGGCCCCCAGACCAAGGCGGCCGGAAACTTGGAATCGAGGATGATATTGAGTGCGGTCCGTAGCTCCAGGGCCCAGTTGGCGGACGGTCCGAGCGGTGTCGCTGACCAGTCGAATTCGCGTACGCGCCGCGCCATGCGGCCGTTTGCGCTTGGGAAACTCGCGGTCGGCTCGTCGGCGCCGCCTTCGCGTTTCATCACTCCCATCCAGCGGGTTACGAGTGCTCATCCAAGAGAGTCCCGGGAGCCGTGAGATGTTCCGCGAGCGCAGAGCTCCGGCCGCGCCATGCAGCAGCCCTGCGAGACCGCTTGCACAAGTTAGTGCGGACCTTGGTGAAAAGGCGCATGCTTGCGAAATGGCATACCGTCCGCCCGACCAACCCCGCGTCCCTGTCGCGGACACGGGGACAGGGACTGAAAAGCTATATCGACTTGCGCCGCGGCGGCGGGACGTCGCGCACCCGGGGCCGCGCGACCCGTCGAAACCGACAACGGACAATGTGGTGGCCTTGGTTCCCCGGAGCTGGTCGCCTCGGCCGTAGGCCGGCCTCGGACCGCCGGACGAGGGTCTTCGGCCCTCTGCACCCCGGATCCGATGGCGGCTTGCGTGAGCCGAGCCGCCGCTCATGCGTTACCTGGGAACCCCTGACCAAAAGGCCAGACAGGATGCGAGGTGATGACCAGGTTGACCGCTGACGGACAGCGGGTGGTGGAGGAGATCGCCCGTCGGCATGACTTCAGCGCGGAGGCCGCGATGGCCGTGCTGAAAGGGCTCGTTTTCGGCAACGGCGTCCAGGCGCAGTTCGACCATCCGGAACTGGGCGGCCTGGGGCAGTGGTCCGGCGGCGGAATGGTGATGGTCGGCGACATGTTCAACCATCGCCTCAAGGCGAGGGTGGACGCGCTTTGCACGGAATTGTCGGATCAGCTTCACAGCGGGCGCATCGTCGCCATGGACACGCGCCGTTCGTCCGACCGCTGGGCGGGATCGGGTCCCTGGCCCGCGGACCTGGGAGAGCCGGCGGCGAGCGGATCGCAGAATGATGTTCGCTACGCCTATTTTCCATCCACCCGGCGGCTGGCCGTCGAGCGGGACGGGACGGTGACCCTCTACGACACGGCGAACCACATGATCACAGGCGTCTCGCAACAGCAAAGCCGCACAGGGTCGGTGATGTTCACCAGCCAGCTAGGGGAGGTCGACCTTTCCAGCCTGGAGGTGGTGGCCGCTCCGGCGCGCGCGGCGAACGATTCCGGTTCCTCCGACGCCGACGAATGGGAGATTCCAAAGCCGTCTTCTCGAACCGCCGCACCTTCGGTCGGCGCCGACATCTTCACGGCCATCGAGCGCCTGCACGACCTGCGACAGAAGCAGATCATCTCCGCGCAGGAGTTCGAGACCAAGAAGGCCGAATTGCTTGCGCGCCTCTAGCCCCGCCTCGTCGCCGCCGAATCCGGCGGCCCGCCGTTGAATTGGCGACAGTCGCCCCGGTGAAATGATAGCATCGGAGGCGATCGTCCGAGAAAGGAACGCGCGTCGACTTCGAACTCGATGGAGAGAAGAATGACAATTCTGAGGGTGGAGCGGATGGGCGACGACCTGGTTGTCCGGCTGACACGGGAAGCACAAGCGGCCTTGGGGCTCCGCGACGGGGACACGGTCTCTGTCGTGCGATCCGCGGACGGCGGGGTGTCGCTGGCCGCCCCCGACATCGACCATCAATTGCGCGCGGAGCGCAGCCGTGCGGTCCTGCGCCGCCTGGAACTGCGGTGACGCCGTCTGAATTGGCCTGAACCGGCCTGCGGCCGACCGCGGCATGGCCCTGACCATCGGGTCCGCCTGACTGATCCTCCGAGGCCTGATGGCCATCGCGGACGCGGCCGAGCGCCGCCTGCCGATCCACCCTCCTGACGCGGCCCTGGCGAGCTCTACTTCTGTCGGTCTCCACGGCGGGCCGACGCATGCAATCGTGGGCCAATCGACACAAATAGGCCCAAGGGAACAGAGGTCGCATCTCAGGGTTATTTCGATGGCCGAGCAAAAAATCGGTCAAGATGTGGGAGGATTTACAGTGAAGATCGCTAGAACGCGTTCATCAGCACTCGCCGCGGTCGCCGGCTTGAGCATTGCAGGCTTGGCAATACCAGCCTTCGCTCAATCTAGCGTCGAAGAGCTTACCGTCACGGGGCGCTATGGCCGTGTCCCTGACAGCGTCCGCTCGCTGTCCCAGGCCGTGAGCTATGCCGACCTGGACCTGAGCACCGACGCCGGCCGGCGGGAACTTCGCCATAGGCTGCAGCTCACCGCGCGCTATCTCTGCGAGAAGCTGGGCGAGCCCAGCACCAGCGACGGCCTCGCGCCCTCGTGTCGAGACGCGGCGGTGAAGGACGCCATGAAACGCGCCGGCACCCTGGAAGAAGGTTTTGCGCCGCGGGGCACGACCTGGGCGGCCGGCTCCGCCTGGACCGCGCCCTATCCGAGCGACTGGGTGACGAAATATCCTTGAGCGTCGCGCGCGCTAAGCCGCTGACGGTCAGGCCTGCCTGAACGGCGGCCGCGGAATCGCTCGCCACGGACCAGGGCCCCGCCGGCGGCCGCCGCGCAACGGTTCTTATGCGCGAGCGGCCTTCGCCGCCTTGCGCGGCGCCCGTTTGGGCGGGGCTTTCGCGGCCTTCCGGCCACCCTGACCAAGACCCATGGATTTCGCCAACGCCGAGCGGGCCGCCGCGTAGTTCGGCGCCACCATCGACGAGTCCTTGGGAAGGCCCCAATAGGCGCGATATTCTTCCGGGGTCATGTTGTGGACAGTGCGCAGATGCCGCTTCAGCGACTTGAATTTCTTGCCGGTGAAGAGATCAACCACAAAGTCAGGTTGAACCGCCTTCTTGAGCGGCACGGCCGGCGCCGGCTTGGGCTTCTCGGCTTCAATGGCGCCATTGACGCCGACGCCGGCCAACGCGTCGTGAACGGCTCTAATCAGGCCTGGCAGATCGTTGGCGGCGATGTTGTTGTTGGCCGCGTAGGATGAGACGATCTCCGCAGTCATTTCGATGACGTTCGATTTGTCTTCGCTCATAAGCATCTCCCGAATCGGTAAGAGACTTTGACACAAAAGTTTCCACGAACCGAAATTACATTGAATTCACAGCTTGCGGCGACGCTTCTGTCTTCCTCGCTCCAGGGGTCTGGATCTCGGATGCATTGCAGATCCGCCGCGGAAATCGGCGGCGAAGTCGCCAGCCGCGGGGGGCGCGTTTTATTGGGAATCGACAAGTCAACGAAGGCCCGATGTGGTCGTCTCATTGACGGAAACGCCGGTGTCGCCTCGAATTCCCTGTTCGAGCGACCCTGTCCGGGCGCGGTTTAAGGCTTAGCTTGAATGCCCCGAACGAGCTCTCTGAGCTGCAACACGAAGGTGGAGGAAGGCGATGCGCACGCTTGAGCAGATGAATGCGATCGAGGACATCAAGCAGCTCAAGGGGCGATATTTCTATTGCCTGGATCACAAGGATTGGGACGGCTGGCGGCGCGACGTCTTCACGCCGGACGCCTCCATGGAAGTCCAGGATGTGACCCAGACGCCCTATGTCGGCATCGAGGTGATCCTGGAGTTCCTCATTCCCGTGCTCGAGGGCGTGAAGACCATTCATCATGGCCACATGCCGATCATCGAGCTCACGTCGCCGACGACGGCCAAGGGGATCTGGGCGATGGAGGACGTTCTGTTCTGGCCGCAGGGCCACGCCAGGAACGCTCAGGGCGGGCGCGTTCACGGCTATGGACACTACCATGAGACCTACGAGCTCACGGCCCGCGGATGGCGCATCAAGACCTTGCGCCTGACCCGCCTGCATGGTCCCGAAACGTTGTGAAGACGCCGGGCGGCGAGCCCGTGGGCGCGCCGACGGGGGTCATGGACGGGTCGGGTCCGGATCCTGCCCGCCAGGGACGAGGGCGGCGACCTGCACGGGCACAGCGCTCATCCGCGGAATGCCGGAATACCGGTCGTAGTCGTCCTCGACGCTGGTCAACTGGCTGGTGTTGCTGCCGTGCTTGCGGACGTCGAGGTTCAGGCCGGGCAGGTCGCCGAACGCGTGGGTCATGGAGACGAGGCCGCGCCGCAGGCTGTCGTCGGCCTCGACGACGCCGGTGACCTCGCCGTGGGGCGAGCGGATCTCGACCAATTGACCGCTGGCCAGCGACAGGGCGCTCATGTCGTCGGGATGCATGAACGCGGGATTGTAGGCGCCGCCCTTGCGCACCAGCATGGGAAGGTCGCGGCCGGCGGAATTCAGCACATGGGCGGCGCGCCGGCTGATCAGCAGATAAGGGAAGGCCTCGCCGCTCCGCTGGGCGACGATCGGCTCGTCCAGCACCTCGCCCAACTCGGCCATCATGTCGGCGTCGCCGACGTTCATGCGCGCCTTGCAGTCCGGATCGCGCGGGGCGGCGACAATCTCCTCCGGGAACAGGGCCCCGTCGGGGTGACGCTTGACCTCATCCAGCTCAATCCGCGACCCGCGGGTCAGCAGCGCCAGCGCCTCGTCGCTGGTGGGCATGACCGCCATGTCCAGGTCGACGGGCTCGCGCCTTTCGCGCGAGGTGCCGGTGAGGGAGTTCGCATAGTGCAGGCGCAACTGCAGGCCGAGCCTCTGAGCCAGCCCGAAGAAGAACGCCCACTCCTCGACGAGGTCCGATCCTTCCGGAGGCGCCATGATCGCCGGGGCGTACATGCCGAACGGCTCGGGGAACGCGAAGATGCTGGAGTACACCTCGATGTTCTCCTTGGCGTAGGAGGCGGTCGGCACCTCGAAGGATATCTTCGGTGCGATGACATAGTCGGCCAGGCGCGCGGAGGCCGACATCTTGATGTCGACCTGCACGAAGAGGTCGAGCGCCTGCAAGGCGGCGATCGTGCGGTTCTGGTCCGGGAACGCCGCGGCCGGGTTCCCGCCCACCGAGAACAGAGCCTTGACCTTGCCGGCCAGGATTTCGTCGGCCAGCGCCGCGGTCGGCATGCCGGAGGCCGCCCGGGTCAGGCCGCGCGCCGCCATGGTCTCGCCCAGGCCGCGGGCCGGGCGTGGCGGACGCGCCTGCGCGCGCGGCGTCGCGCGGGAGATCAGAACCCCGGGGTTGCCGACCGCCTCGCCCTCGCGGAGATAGCGGCCGCAGATCGTGTTCAGGCACTGGATCAGGTATTCGGTCAGGCTGGAATGGCCGGACATGTTGGCCCCCGTGGCCCCGGCGGCGAGGCCGCGGCGGGCGCGAGCGAAGGTGCGCGCGGCGGCGATCAGGTCGGCCTCGGCCACGTCGGCGCGTTCCGCGACATAGGCGGGGTCGAACGGCTCGACGGCCTGGCGCAGCGCCTCCAGACCGGCGAGGTTTTCAGCCGCAAAGCTGGCGTCGTGGAGGTCCTCCTTGAGGATCACCCGGATCATGCCGGCCAGGATGGAGGGGTCTTCGCCGGGTCGGGGCTGCAGATGGATGTGGGCGCGCCTGGCGGTCACCGTGCGTCGTGGATCGATGACGATCAGTTGCATCCCCCGCTCGAGCGCATCGGTCAGCCGCTTGCCGGGGTTCTGGGCGGGCATGGTCAAGCCGATGGAGACGAGCGGATTGCCGCCGATGACCATCCACACGTCGGAACCGGTGAACGCGTGCGGCCCGGCCTCCCAGCCGCCGAGCAGCGCGGCGGCGATGTCCTTGCCCGGCTGGTCGATGGTCATCGAGGTGAACACCATCGGCGAACCCAGCGCCTGGGCGAAGGCCGCGGTGAACGGTCCCGCGGCGCTGTAGGGGCCGGTGTAGGTGCCCAGGTAGACCGCGACGCTGCGCGGCCCGTGCGTCTCGACCAGCGCCCTGATGCGGGCGGCGATCTCGTCCATCGCCTGGCGCGAGCCGATGGGGCGGTGCGCGCCGTCGTCCTCGCGCTTCAGCGACGTCAGGAGCCGGGCAGGGTCGTTGATCTGCTCGGGAAGCGCCTGACCACGGGTGCAGCAGAACCCGTAGTAGGTGGGGCTGGCCTTGTTGCCGGTGACCCGGACGGGCCGGCCGTCCCGCATGTCCACGGTGATCGGGCAACCCACCGAACAGAACCGGCAGATCGAGGGATGGCTGGTGATCTCGCTCATGCGCTAGCGCCCTTCGCCACAACGGTCACAACCCCGAAAGGGAGGCGGACGACGGCGTCGAACCCGTCGACCTCGACCGCCATCTTCAGGTCTGTTTCCGACCGCCCGTCAATTCATTGCGATCATGGACGCCAAACATGCCTCGTTCGTCCGGGGCCGTCAGGCCGACGGTTGCTCGTCTCCGGCGGACGCGGGGAGGGCCGGGCGGTCGGCTGGCTGGCGGCGGTGAGCCGTAACGCCCACACTAAAGGGCTGTTCGAACAGGAGAGGCGAGCAACGAGGATGCCTGTGACGCAGATGAACCGACCCGAGGATGCGCCGGGGGCGTTTCAATCCGCCTGGAACGCCCACGACATGACGGCCTTTGGCGCCCTGTTCCATGATGATGCGACCTTCGTGAACCGGTTCGCGCATTATGTGCGCGGAGTCGATCAGATCGTCGCCCTTCACCGTAACATCCACGAGACGATCTACCGGGATTCAACCCTCGAAAATGAGCTGATCGCGGTCGATCCGATCGCCGATGGAACAGCGATCGTACACTTCTGGAGCCGTCTCTCCACCGGCGCCGCACATCCGGCAGGCCCGCACCAGGTCGATACCCTGATCCTGGCCGTGGTCACGCATCGGGATGGCGCCTGGCGGATCCAAGCCGCCGAGAACGTCACCCTGACCGACCCTCGGACCGCGGAAGCCGTGCTAAGGCGCTGAACGTCTCGCCGGGCGCGACGCCGCCCATCGCGGCGGATTGCTCCGGTGGTGAATGCGTTCCGCTGACTGCGAGGGGCGCGAACTCAGCTCGGTATTCGGCCGGCGTCATCCCCGTCTCGCGCTTGAACAAGGCCCTGAAGAAGGCGAGGTCGCTGTAGCCCACCTGGGTGCTGATGGACTGGATGGGCGTGGGGCCGGCTTCAAGCATCGACTTCGCGGCGGCCACCCGCAGGGCTTGCACGTACTCCGCCGGAGACTTGCCGGTTGCGGCCTTGAATCTGCGGATGAACGTGCGCACGCCCATGCCCGCACGGTTCGCCAGCTCCGGCGTGCAGACGCTTTCAGCCAGGCTCGCGTGCAGGTCTTCCTCGATTATGCGGATCCGCCCGTCGTCATGCGGACGGGAAACCGGCAGCATCGAATAGCTGGATTGGTGACTTCGCGGCATGGGGAGCAGCATCGCCTTGGCGCATTCCAGAGCCGTGCGATGACCCGCGAACTTCTCGACGAGATAGAGACTGAGGTCGGCGGCTGCGTAGACGCCCCCGCTGCAGAGCACGCGGCTGTCTTCCGTGACGAAACGGTCGGGCTGCCACAGCGCCCTTGGATAGCGCCGCGCCAGCTCGCCACAGAGCGCCCAGTGACTGGTCGATACGCGGCCGTCCAGCAGTCCAGCTTCGGCCAGGTACACAACCCCTGAACAGATCGCCGCTATGTATGCGCCGTTCGAGTGCTGATGGGCCAGCCACGGGACAAGCACGCGGTTCTGCGCCAGCTTGCGGTCGAAATCGGCGCCGGACGCGGCGAGGACGACGATGTCGGTCCGCCCGACCTCATGCAGGGCCGCCTGCGGGACGAGTCCCACCCCGCAGGCGCTCGCGACCGGGCCGCCGTCGATGGAGGCCGTTCGCACGCGGAAAGCCGGTTCTTCGGGATGGCCTTGCAGGGCGTTCCAGAGCACGCCCGCGGACGAGAGCACTTCGACGGGGGTGATGGACGTCGCCGCCATCCCGTCCTCGAGCAGCACAACCGTCACGTCCCGCATGGCCATCCCTTTCTCGGTCAAGTGCTCGCGGCGGTGGGATCGAAAGCCCTGGCGATTGGCGTCACCTTCGTCGCCGGAAAGCCGCTGATGTCGGCGTGTTCGCGGATGGCGGCCTCGTCGGCGGCGCGATAGACGCAGAACGTCTTGTCGTCCGAGACGAAGGATTCCACCCACTGGACGCGTGGCGCCAACTTGGCGAGCGCCGCGTTCGACTTGGCCGCCGCCGCCTTCAACTCGTCCGGGCCCAGAGAGCCGACGCCCGGAATGCTGCGTTCAATGATGTACGTCTTCATTGTTCATCTCCATCTTGGATGGGCTGAAACTGACGCTACTCGATCGCCTAGCACAGGGGGTGATCCTGACAAGCGGCAGGGACGATCACGCCAATGACCGCGACCGCTCCCCTCGCGTGACGAGCCGTCAGGCCGGCCGCCGGGCGACGTCGCGAACGAGGCTTCGGCTGGCGAGATAGAAGTGCAGGCCGGCCCAAAGCCGCGTGACGGCGATCAGGATCAACGCCACACGCAGCGAATCCGAGCCCAGCGCCGACTTGAGGGCGTCGCTCAATCCTCCGACGAGCAAGGGTCCAAGCCCCATGCCGATGAAGTTCACCACCACCAGGAGGATAGCCGCCGCGACGGCGCGCTGCCGCAACCCGACCACGCCCTGGATCGCCGAGTAGACCGGACCGGGATAGGGCGAGGCGGCGACGTGACCGAAGAAGAGAAGCAGCACCGCCAGCCACGTCGGGCCGACCAGGAAGGCGGCCATATGCACCGGCAAGCCGATGGTGATGATAAGCGCCGGCGCCGCCAGGGAGCGGCGCGCATCGTTGCGCCCGAGCAGGTCGGCCAGGCGGGCGCCCCCGATCTGCGAGATCAGTCCCGCGACGAGAAAGGCGCCGCCCAGGAGAGTTCCCACCTGTCCGACGCTCATCCCGTGGGAGCGCACGAGGAACGACGGCAACCAAAGCGCTTCGCCGAATGCGCCGATCGCCGCGACGGCGTTGCCGGCGACGACGTGGATGAACGTCGGCCGCGTCCTGACCAGCCGGAGCACCTCCATGACCGTGGAACGGGCGTCGCTGTCCTTCAGATGTTCCGACAGGCCGCGTCGCGGCTCCCGGACGGTGAGCTTGATCAGCACCGCAAGCAGCAGGCCGGGCAGGCCGAGGACGAAGAAGGCGGCGCGCCACCCGTACCACTGGGTGATCCAGCCGCCGATCATGAGGCCGAGGAAGGTCCCGATGGCGGTCCCAGAGCTGTAGATCGCAAGCGCCGTGGCGCGTTTGCGGGGCTCGTACACGTCGGCGATGAGGGACTGGGACAAGGGATGGCCGGCGGCCTCGCCGACGCCGACGCCGGCCCGGATCAGCAGCATCTGCACGAAGCTCGTGGCGGCGCCTGACAGCGTCGTCATCACGCTCCACACCGCAATCGCGATCGACAGGATGTTGATCCGGTTCACCCGGTCGGCGAGCTTTGCAAGGGGGAGGGCGGCCGCGGAATAGAGCAGGGCGAAGGCCGCGCCCCCCAACAGGCCGAGCTGCCAATCGGCGAGCTGGAACTCCGCCTTGATGCTCGGCACCAGCACATTGATCACGCTTCGGTCGGCGTAGCTCACCGACAGGGCCGCGAGCAGCAGGACAAGCATGTAGGTCCGGCGCGGCGCCGACTTCCGTTCGACCGCTCCCGCCCCCGGCGCATCGGGTTCGGCGGACGTGGCGTCGGCGAGCTCCTCGGTCATTCCCGTCGTCCCCGCAGGTCAGGCCCGTGACGGGCAGGATATTTCCCCGCGACGCGCCGCCATGTCCATACCGCTGATCGTTCAAAAAATCTTCTAAACAAATAAGAAATTACATTGCTATTATGGGAGAGATCGTTATGGATTTGCGACCTACACACTATGCGCCGCGAGCAAGTCGGCGAACGTGAACAGGGGGAATCGATGCGGGCTGGACGCTTCACCTTCATCGCCGCGGCCGCCGCCGCCTTGAGCGCCGCAGATCACGCGGCCGCCCAGACCCAGTCGCCGACCGACGCCCGCGCAAGCGGCGCCTCGGAGATTGGCGAGGTGGTGGTCACGGCGCGCCGCCGCACCGAGTTCGTCCAGGACGTGCCGGTCGCCGTCCTGGCCTTTTCCGGCGACCAGCTTCGGCGCTCGGGCGTCGAACGGGTGAGCGACCTCACCCGGGTCGCGCCGGGCCTGGTCGCCCAGGCGTCGCCCTTCGGCAACGGCGCGCTCACGCTGTCGTTGCGCGGCCAACGGCAGGGCCTGCCGAACATCGCCTACGATCCGGCGATCCCCGTCTATGTCGACGAAGTGATTCAGGCCCGCGCGCAGGGCCTGAACGCGGCCATGTTCGACCTGGACTCCGTCCAGGTGCTGAAAGGCCCGCAGGGGACGCTGTTCGGCCGCAACTCCTCGGGCGGAGCGCTTCTGATCACCACCAAGGCGCCCAGTCAGAAATTCGAGGGCTACGTCCAGGGGGAGCTCGGAAACTACGACCTGCGCCGCGCCGAAGGGGTCGTCAACCTGCCGCTGGGCGAGATGTTCGCCCTGCGCGTGGGCGGGGTCATCACCAAGCGCAAGGGCTACACCAAGGACAACACGGCGGGCTTCGCCCTGGATGACGAGGACACCAAGGCCTGGCGCGGGTCCTTGATGTTCCGTCCCAGCGAGGCGATCTCGAACCGCTTCACGGTGTACGGCTTTCGCGAGTCCGACGCCGGCGTCGCCTACAAGCTGGTCTATGTGCGGCCCGGATCGGCCGCCCAGCCGGACGCGGCCGAACTGGCGTTCTACCGGACGCAGCCGTTCCACTTCACCAACGCCAACACGCCGAGGGATGGGACCCGCATCAAGACGCAGGGCTTCAGCAATATCTCGACGCTCCAGGTCGGCGATGTGACCTTCAAGAACATCCTCGGCCAGCGGCGGGTGAAGACCCGGCTGCTTTTCGACCTCGACGGCGCAAGCCGCCTGGCGAGCCAGAGCATCGAGGACGTCAGCGACGGCCAGTGGAGCGACGAGTTCCAGGTGCTGGGCGACGTGCTGGACGGCGCCTTGAACTATGTGACTGGCGTCTACTGGTTCCGTGAGAAGGGCCGCGAGCACCAGAGGGTGGAGCTTCTCGGCGCCGGCCTCAACAACACCATCACCGACAACGAGGTCGCCAACCGCAGCCTCGCCGGCTACGCCCAGGTCACCTACAAGCCGCCGAGCCTGGAGGCTCTCTCGCTCACCGGCGGCATCCGCTACACGCGTGACAAGCGCGCGCTGACCTCCCGCAACCGGTTCTACTCCGGCGTCTGCCGGATCGTGAACGCCGACGTCAACGGTGTGCCGTTGCTGCCTTGCATTCAGAGCGCCAAGGTCACGTACAAGGAGCCCACGTACACGCTTTCGGCGGACTACAAGATCACCCCCGACGTGCTGGCCTACGTCACGCGGCGCTCAGGCTACCAGGCGGGCGGGTTCACCAACTCGGCCAACCGCCCCGCGGAATTCACCCCCTACCTGCCCCAGAAGGTGAAGGACTGGGAACTGGGGCTGAAGGCGGACTGGCATGCGGGCGCGATGCCGGTGCGCACCAACCTCGCCGTCTACCGGGGCAAGTACGACAACATCCAGCGCCTGACGTCGTTTCCGGCCGCCAATCCCTCAGGCCTGCCGTTCACCCAGAATCGCATTCTCAACGCAGCGACGTCGGTGATCCAGGGGCTGGAGCTGGACGTCCAGGCCCGGCCGGTCGAGTCGCTGATGCTGGCGGTGTCCTACGCCAAGACCGACGCGAAATATAAGAGCTACCTGATCGCCGGCGTGGACTATTCCGATGCTCCCTTCGCCGGCGTCCCGGAAGACAGCGTCAGCTGGCAGATCCGCTGGGACACCCCATTCGGCGGCGATTTCGCGAAGATCGCCGCCCAGCTCGACGGCGCCTGGCAGTCCTGGACGGTGACCAGCGACGCCACGTCCTACGATCCCACCACGCGCAAGGTCGTCCCGTTCGCCCGGCTGAACCAGTACCACACCATCAACGGGCGCCTGGATTTCGACGAGATCGCCGGCAGGCAAGTGCGCTTCAGCCTTTGGGTCCGCAACCTCACGGACGAGGAATACTACACCGCCGGCAGCGACAGCTCGATCGCGGCGGGGGGGCGCTCCCTTCGCCTCCTGGGCGCACCGCGAACCTGGGGAGGCGAGCTGACCTACGAGTTCTAGACTGAGCGACCCCGCCGGAGTTGAGCATGCACCCGTACCAGCACGCACAGTCGGATCCCGACCGGCCCGCCTTCGTCGTCGCCGAGTCCGGGGCCGTGCTGACCTACGCAGAGCTCGATGCGGGTTCCAACCGCGCCGCCCAGCTCTATCGCAGCCTCGGGCTGAAGCCGGGGGACGTGATCGCTCTGCTGCTCCGCAACGGGCCAGCCTATCCCATCGCCTACTGGGGTGCGCAGCGCTCGGGCCTGATGGTGACTCCCGTCTCGACCCACCTGAAGGTCGACGAGGCCGCCTACATCCTGCGCGACTGCGGCGCCAAGGCGCTCATCACCGCCCCGGACGTGGGCGATACGGCCGTGCAGCTGGCCACGCGGCGCAGCGAGCTGATCCCCGGGGTCGCGGATATCTTCACCGCCGGCGCCGGCATGACGGGCGCTCGGAGCTGGCGTGCGGCCCTGGAGGACATGCCGGCCGAGCGGATCGCCGACGAGATCTCCGGCTATTACCTTGTCTATTCCGGGGGCTCGACCGGACGGCCAAAGGGCGTGGTCCTGCCGTTCAGCCCAGGGCCGATCGAGGAGGGTGGCGAGACGGAACGCTTCTCGCTCTCCAGGGCCGAGCCGCGGGAGACGCCCCATATCACCCTCGTCCCTGGGCCGCTCTATCACGCCGCCCCGCTGTTCACGATGATCATGGGACACCGACAGGGCGAGACGGTGGTGGTGATGGACCGCTTTGACGCCCACAAGGCGCTGAGGGCCATCGAGACCTGGCGGGTGAGCCGCGCCCAGATGGTGCCCACCATGTTCGTGCGAATGCTGGCGCTGCCGGACTCGGTGCGCAACGCCCACGACCTCTCCTCGCTGGAGCGCATCACCCATGCCGCGGCGCCGTGTCCCGTATCCGTCAAGCGCCGGATGATGGAATGGCTCGGGCCGATCCTGCACGAATACTATTCGGGCTCCGAGGCCAACGGCCAGTGCGCCATCACCCCGCAGGAGTGGCTGCACAAGCCGGGGTCCGTGGGGCGCGCCGTGTGGGGGGTTCTGCACATCTGCGCCGAGGACGGCGCCGAACTCCCGCCCGGCGAAGCGGGCCTGGTCTATTTCGAGGGCGCCCAGACCTTCGTCTACCGGAACGACCCCGACAAGTCCGCCGCCAGCCGCCACCCCCGGCACGCCACCTGGTCCACGCTCGGCGACATCGGCTACGTCGACGAGGACGGCTACCTGTTCCTGTGCGACCGCAAGGATTTCATGATCATCTCCGGCGGCGTGAACATCTATCCGCAAGCCGCCGAGGACGTGCTGATCGAGCATCCGAAGGTCGCGGACGTCGCGGTGATCGGCGTACCGAACCCCGACTTCGGGGAGGAGGTGAAGGCCATCGTGCAGCCGAAGGACTGGGCCGACGCCGGCAGCGCGCTGGAGCATGAGCTGCTGGCGTTCTGCCGCGCGCGGATCTCCAAGCTCAGCGCCCCGCGCTCGGTGGACTTCGTGCGGGAGCTGCCGCGTCTGCCGACGGGCAAGTTGGCCAAGCATGAGATCCGCCGCGAATACTGGCCGCAGGGGCGGTCGATCGCCGGCGACGCGCCAGGGGTGGGAGACGCCGCATGACCATCAAGGGCGTGTCGGGCTTCAAGGTGGCTTGCACGGATATCGAACGCTCGGTCGCCTTCTACCGGTGCGCAGGCTTCGAACCGGCAGGTCCCGTGTCGGCGTCCGCGCACGCCTGGCTCGCCGACCTCTACGGCGTCAGCGATCCGCGGGTGAAGTCGCTCGCGATGGTTCGGGCGGACGATCCCAAAAGCCCCCGCATGGAGCTCCTCGAGTGGGCCGAACGCGCCGAAGGGGCCAAGGGCGCCAGCGCCGCCGGCTCCGCCATGCTCATACTGCGCTCGGACGACCTGCAGGGCGACTGCGCCGCGCTCGAGGCGGCGGGCGGAACGGTCGTCAGCGCGCCTGTAAGCTTGCCTGCGCCCGCCGGCGTCACGTGGCTCGTCAACGTGCGCGATCCTGACGGCTTCGGCGTGCAACTCGTCCAGTTCGTCCGCGCGGGCTGATGCCGGAGGAGCGCATTCCGCCAGCCGGACCGCTCGTGGGCGTGAGGGTCGTGGAGTTCGCCGGCGCCGGCCCCGGCCCCTTCTGCGCGATGCTGCTCTCCGACCTTGGGGCCGACATCGTGCGTATCGACCGGCCGGACGGCTTTGCGGGCCTGTCGGCCGAGCTCACTGTCGATGTCCCGTCGCGCGGGCGCGCCTCCCTGGTGCTGGACCTGAAAGCGGCCGCCGACCGGGACCTGGCCCTGGCCGCGATGGCGCAGGCCGATGTGGTGATCGAAGGCTTTCGCCCTGGCGTCATGGAGCGGCTGGGCCTGGGTCCGGACGCGGCGCTCGCGCGCAATCCACGGCTGGTGTACGGGCGCGTCACCGGCTGGGGCCAGACGGGCCCGCTGTCCCAGACGGCCGGCCACGACATCAATTACATCGCGCTGACCGGGGCGCTTGCCGCAATCGGCGGCGCGGCCCGGCCACGGCCGCCCCTCAACCTGGTCGGCGACTTCGGCGGCGGCGCGCTCTACCTGGCGTTCGGCCTGGTCGCGGCGCTGTTCGAACGCAACCGCTCGGGCCGCGGACAGGTGGTCGAAGCCGCGATCGTCGACGGCGTCGCCTCGATGATGGCGGTGTTCAGCGGCATGCTGGCCGTGACGCCCAACGCCCTGGCGGATGGCCGGCTGGGCCTGGCCGGGGACGGGGCCAATTACCGTTGCTACGAGTGCGCGGACGGGCGGTTCGTGGCGGTCGGCGCGATCGAGCCGAAGTTTCGCGAGACGCTCAGTCGGGCGCTGGACCTGGATCCGGGGGTGGATCTCCTGTCGACAGACGCTGCCGTTCAGGCGAAGGCCGTCGAGGCGCTCTCCGCCGCCTTTCGTACGCGGCCGCGCGACGCCTGGCGCGACCTGCTGCAGGACCTCGACGCCTGCGTCACTCCGGTCCTGGGCTTGGACGAGGCGCCCGAGCACGCCCACATGCGCGCCCGCGGCGTCTACGTGACCGTGGACGGCGTGGTGCAGCCCGCGCCGTCGCCGCGCTTTTCGCGCACGCCGGGCGCCGTCCAAGGGCCCGAGCCCGCCATCGGCGCCGGCGGCCGGGAGCGGCTCGCCGCGTGGGGCGTCACGTCCAGCTAGCGGCGGCTTCGGGGGCGCGGCGGGCTCATCCGACTTGCCGCATCAGCCGCCGGTCACGCTTTGAGCGCCGTCCTGCTCCAAGGGGTTGTCGTCGGCTTCGCGCCGGGACGGGTTCGTCACCGAAGCCGTCGGCGAGGGCGGCGGCACATTCGTCGAATAGATCTCGACTTCGCGATTGCGGCCGACGTGGGCCGCCACCCTGCGCCAATAGACCGTCAGGTAAGCGCGCCAGGCGCGCTCGGCTTTCGCCGCTTCCCCGTCGGCCATCAGCTTCACCAGCCGATGCTTGGCCGCCACGCCGCTGGCGAAGTGTTCCGCCTGCCAGGGCGGGCTCGCAATGTCTTCGGTCACGTGCTGCATGGTGCGTTCATGGACCTCCGTGAGGAGCGCCCCCATGGCGTGGATGACCTCATTGCCGCACAGTTGCAGCAACAGCCCCCGGAACTGCCGCTCGTGGGCGCCGTAGGCCTTGCGGTCATGGGTGCTGTATTCCTGCGCCGCGGCGCATTGCGCCAGCGCGCTCAGCGCGGCCGGATCGCGGTGCACGGCGATGGCGCGAGCCGCGATCGGCTCATAGGTGAGCAACGCCGCATAAAGGTCGCCCAGCTTCGCGTGGCGCATTTGCAGATAGACGCCGAGCGAGCGCGCAACGGAGTTCAGACGCGGCAGGAGCACCTTGCCGCCGCCGCGCGCGCCCCTCGCCACGCGGATCAGGCCTTCCGACTCCAGCAATCTCAGCGCCTCGCGGGAAGACGGCCGCGAGACCTCAAATCGCTCGCTGAGACGACCCTCCGAAGGCAGGTCCGCACCTACGGGAAGGGTTCCAATTGCGATCTCGTGGCGTAACACATCAGCGACGATGTCCGCCTTCGTGGATTTCTGCTCACCGTCGTCGGTCACGGCCGCCCTCGCTGCCCTCACTGAACCTCCGTTATCGCCTAATCCAAACCTAATTCGGATAACAAGCAAACAATAAAGGCTATTTAGCAGTTATTTCCTCTCAATCATCAGATGCGCCGCCTGACGCCGGCCCTTGCGCCGATTCCGACCCCCGGCGCTCACCCTGATCGCGCTGCTGGCCTCGGCCTAATTCACGCGCGACCAGATTCCGCGCCTGCCTCGACCGCCGGAGGCCCTGCCGCCATTCTCGCTGGCCCGGCCTTGCCATGCTTTGCCGTCGAAGGCCGCCGGAAGTTTATACTGTGGCACTAAATTAAAGCTCGCGATGCCGCGGCGCTTTCGTCTATGCGTCTCGGCGTCGAGGCGCCGTTCAGACCGAAAGGTCGCTTCTAAAACTGCGGTATAGTGCAGAAATGGGATTGTGCTCATTCCGGTTCGTCGGCATGATCCCCCGACAATGGAATGAGCGATGGGGGGCGTCGTTGGGCATGTCGCACGGCGTGAATCTGGACGCGCTGGACGCCCGGCCCTGGCGGCGGAGGGGCGCGCCTCGTCGCGCGCCTTGCCGGCGGAACCGAGAACATCCTGCTGCTGCTGGCCATCGTGCCGGGGAGGGCGCGCCCCCGCGGGGGTGAGCGGAAGAGGCGTTCCCTGGTGGGGAGCCGGACGGAAAACACTGGGGAGACGGACTTGATCCAATCGATACGACCGGGTGAATCCCTGCGGGGGCTGTTGATGGCGTCCTGCGCCGTGGCCTTCGCCCTGCCCGCCG
>Ga0068862_100001284_pt1 | contig 23535 bp, 16 predicted proteins | sample KBSSwiS52_FD_66598 | JGI IMG/M metagenome (GOLD analysis project Ga0068862, IMG submission 66598) | Switchgrass rhizosphere microbial communities from Kellogg Biological Station, Michigan, USA - KBS Switchgrass S5-2 | ecosystem: Host-associated > Plants > Roots > Rhizosphere > Soil ... | reverse complement strand
GATAATGAAAAATACGATGATGGTTCCGCTGAATTGGATAAGAGAATACGATTATATGGTGAAGACGAATCTACCTCGAGTTATAAAATATTGCTTTTGGGACATGAGAAGAGGTATGAGGATTTAGTGAAGGAAGCGGAAAATATGTACAGGAAATACCCGGGAAACGCCAAATTACAGGAGATGATGTACGTTATCAAAAAGAATGTTTATAAGGATAATAAGGGTGCTCTGCAGGTATATGAAAAATATATGAAAAATAATTTTAATTACGAAGTGTACAATAAATATGCTGATTTACTTGCAGAAGCGGGGCAAAATAACAAGGCTTTGGATGTTAAAATAAAATTAGCCGAAACTTTTCCGTTTAATCCAACCGGCTATTATGAGCTGTCAAAATACCATTATGCAGAAAAACAATATGATAAGGCGGAAGAGCAAATCAGGAAGGCCTTAAACTTATCACCATACACCGAAAAATACTGGGAGGAATTAGGAGATATTAAAAGTGAGAAAAAAAACAATATTGATGCCCTGGCCGCATACAACCAGTCGCTGAAATATGATCCTAATCAATATGACATTATCAATAAAGTAAGAAAGCTCAATGAAAAGCCTGAGATGTACAAATTACTTCCGGAAATAGATATTATCAAAACGATTAAAGATGATAAACTTTCAGAAGCGAAAAATGTTGATTATGGCTACTATTATATTCTTGATCAAAAAGATGTGATCATATACCCGGGGGGAGCAAACGAAGAATATTATACTACAATCCTAAAAATTACAAATGAGAAAGGGATCGATCGCTATAAAGAATCTTCCATTAGTTATACAGAATCACAATCGCTGCTTATTGAAAAAGCGCAAGTGATAAAACAAAACCAGTCCCAAATTGATGGTGAAAGAAATGGTAACCAGATCGTATTTACTAATCTTGAAGTGGGGGATGTCGTCGTATTTAAATACCGTTTGCAAAGCTTCGTTTATGGACGCTTTGCCAGGGAATACTGGGATAAATATTATTTCAACGGGCAGGTTTACTCTTCAATAGTAAGATATAATCTCCTGGTACCGGCAGATGAAAAACTCAACTATATCTTCAGTAAATCAACTATTCAGCCGGTAATAAAAGCCATTGAGAATTTTAAGGAATACTCCTGGGAAATGGTAAAGCCGGAACCGCTGAAAAATGAACCGCTGATGCCTGCATTGACCGATGTCGGCGCAATTTTACATGTATCTACTATCCCTTCATGGAAGGAAATTGCAAACTGGTACAGCGATATCTGCAATAACAAAGCTGAGGAGGATTTTGAAATAATCGGTTTGCATAAAAAACTATTTCCATATGGGCAAAAGCCTATGAGCCAGTTCCAGAAAGCAAAAATAATTTACAATTATATCCAGGCCAACATCAGGTATAGTTCCGTGTCTTTCAGGCAAAGTGCTTTTGTTCCGCAAAGGGCTTCCGCTACGCTAACCACAAGACTGGGTGATTGTAAGGACCTTTCAAGTTTATTTGTTACACTGGCACACATGACCGGCATAAATGCACAAATGGTTTTGGTGGATACAAGAGATAATGGCGAAAGAGATATTACCTTACCAAGTGTTGAGTTCAACCATTGTATTGTCAAAGCGATGTTAGATAATAAAAGTTATTACATAGAACTTACGGATAATTATTTGCCGTTTGCAAGCTTACCCAATAATTTAAACGGTGCTGAAATATTGGAAATACCATCAGCAACTAATAATACCGGGGAACCCCAATTGCAATTATTAAAAACAGCTGTCAGATCGAGAGATGCCATCAAAAGAACGATTGAGATTAAACCAAATGAAACGGACCTGAATATAAACGTAAAAAGTGTCGTTTATGGAACCTTAACTTCAAGGATAAGAAGTCATTATTTACACCTTGATAATGAAAAGCAAATGCAGGACATGGAGAAATCAGTTGCCAATGGTTACAGGAACAATATAAAATTGCAACAGTTAAGTTTTAATGATCTGGATAAGTTAGACGATTCGGTAAACTTTATTTATAGCTTTAAAGTAAAAAACGAAGTTTCACAGATAGGATCATTAAAAACCTTTAAAATTATTTATCCTGATATGGTTGCTTCACTGGATAATTTTACAGCAGATACAAGATTGTATCCCATTGAATACTGGAACTATGAAGACGCTGACAACTATGAAACCACCGTAAACATTATCGCCCCTGCAGGTAAGAAATTTGTTGAATTACCTGTATCGCAAACCTTTACCTTTAAAGACATGAAATTCACACTAACCTACCAGTTAAAGGCTCCTGATAAATTAACTGTTATAAGAGAGTTTACAAATGGGAGACAAAATATACCCGCTTCGGATTATGTTGCATTCAAAACTTTTTTCGAAAAAATAGTTGCAGCGGAGCAGAATTTTATTGCCTATAAATAAAGAAGCGAAGCTAATTAACGGTATTAATACTATCAACGTTCCGAGTTCTTAGTTCAAAGTTCAAGTTTCAAAGTCGAAGGCTTTCTACAGCTTCAAAGTTTAAAACCCGGATTAGTTTAGTTTATTCCGCAACATTCACCCTTACACCTTCACTATGTGCCGTAAACTCAGGTGCATACATACATTGAATGGAAGTGACTCCGTTGCTGAAATTACCACTGTGTGTTACAAACATGGGGTATTCAAAAACATAAGTGCCCTTATTTAAATAGCCAAAGAAGAAGTTGGTACTTACATCTTTAGTAGTTTCATAATATCCCAACCCGCCCTGGTATTTATATTCACTGATTACATTGACCGGTTCCATGCACGAAGCCCGCATATCTTTCATGTGCACATACTCCATATCACGGTCAACCCTTAATTCTATTCTCACTTTTATCTTATCTCCCACCTTTAACCCGGTTCCATCATTTACCGGGGTAAGAACAGGACCTTTTTCGCTATTTTTCTCTATGAATAATTTCTTGCTGAGCTTAAGGGGTGTTTCTGCAAAAGTTATTTTATCAAGGTTTTCAAAATACTGCCAATAGACAGAGCCCCATGAAGCCGATTGATTAATTGGTTGATTAGTAGATTGGTTGAGGGGCGAAGAAACTGTTACATTAATATTTCCCATTTCAGGTTTCGCCTTATCACCATCAACTTTCCTTTTGAAATAACCGGTGCCGGCTTCCTGTTTTTCGTCTTTGCTGTTGAATACCGTATTGCCCAGTTTTATATTAACTGTTTTTTCTTCAGAAAGCCAGTCTGTTCCCTGTAATAATAATGCATAACATGCTTCCGCTGTGGCTTTCGTTGTTCTCCAGTTATTCGTTTGTTTGTTTTTAAGTAGCCAGGTTTTAAGATTGTCAATTGTCTTTGAGTCCTTTTCAATTTCTGAGAATGCTTCTATCATCATAGCCTGTGATTCAACAGGAGCCTGGTACCACCAATACCCCCCGGTGTTCCACTCTTTCCAATACATACCCAGTTCTTCATTATTGATTGCATTTTCTTTCAATGATTGAATTATGCCTTTGGCAGTTTTGTTATCATTTGTTCTGCCGAGTGATAATGCAATCAGCGCCTGCATATATTTGCTTTCGCTGAGCCAGTATTTTTTAGATTGCTCACGGTAATAGTTATACGCAGTTTGAGTTTCTTTTGCGATTGGGTACTCTGGAAAGAAGCTACGCAGATATAAATATTGAATCGCGATTGACGACAGGTTATTATTTTTCAACACTGATTTATATTTTATCAAATCATCATAATCTTTCTTCAGCCCCCTATCCAGGTAAGGAACCGCTTTATTTAAAATTATTTTCAATTCATTTTCCTGGAAGGCAGGATAAGACTTTAATTTTTTAAGGTGCCCAAGACCCGTTACAATGTATTGGGTCATGTAACGATCATCCGGCCCGCCCCTGAACCATACAAATCCGCCATTGGGAGATTGCATATCCTTTAATTTATTGAGTGACGATTCCAATTGAAGGCTCATTGTTGCCATATCAAAAAGAAGGGCAATATTTTTCTTTTGTTGTTCTTCACTTTGTGCCTGCAATACCCATGGCGTTTCCTGTAATAAAACAGATTTAAATTCTTCATTTTTTTGAAGGTTGCTTAGTAACGCTGCCGTGTCAGCCATTTTCCATTTTTCAAAAATGGCTTTTATTTTAGGAGACGAATTAATTATTTTTGTCGCTATTGAATTGGCATAATAGCGGTTGAAAGTTTGCTCTGCACATTCATAAGGAAAATCCATTAAATAAGGTAAAGCCTGCACAGCGTACCATGCGGGGTTAGTAGTATATTCTACTGTTATACCATAGTTGGTAAGGGTTTCACTCCTTCCCGAATTAATTAATTTTTCTAATTTGAAATCTTTTGTTCCATCGCCTCTCATGGGTAAAGGCAGCGTTTCAGTTACTAACATGCGATTCGTGACAACGGGAATGGCAGCTTCTTCACCATCGCTTACATTGCCGGCCTTAGCAACGATCCTATATGCAACAGCATTATTAAAATTGGAGGGAATCTCAATGCTGAATTTTACAACTGCGCTTTGACCAGCAGCGGCTTTGAAATATTGCGATGGAGAAATATTTTTAAACCAGCCATCTACAGAATTCATAGTGGATGCATTTAATAGTTGGAAGTCTGCCTGCCCGGTTACCTCCTTATCACTTAGGTTGACAATTTTTGCACTAAACTCCATGCGGTCACCTTCTCGTAAAAAGCGTGGAGCATTGGGTTGCACCATTAAATCTTTTTGTGTGATTACGGTTTTCTCTGCATAACCGTTTGCCAGGTCTTTAGTATGTGCCAGTGTCATCAGTTTCCATTTGGTAAGCGCTTCCGGCATGGTAAAGCTGAATTCAATATTGCCATCTTTATCGGTTCTCAACTCAGGAAAGAAAAAAGCGGTTTCATTGAAATTTTTACGGATTTGAATTTGGGACTGATCGATAGTGATTGGATTAATTTCCTGTAAATTATTTTGTTGGATAACAACTTCTTCATCTTTCACAATTTTTGGCGGCGCAAATTGAGTTTTTGCTTTGGCCTCGGTTAAATTCTCTTTTCTCATTACCCCAGGTACGGTAGGTATCAACGTCATATCATTAGTAATTCTTCTTACGTCGCGATACCCGGATACAACGACATCATAGTCATAAGTACCCGGCATATAATTCAATGCGTCATACCTCTTCACTTTTTGCTCAATAAATTTTTCGTTCCAATATTTCTCTATGGATTGTACCGGTAAAAAATTTTGCCCGCTTCCCCATGTATTATAACCAGAATATGTTGGCCATATATCAAGTCTACTCCATGAATGCGGCTTGAATTGATCAAGGGATGCATCGTACATGGAGGCCAGCATTTCTGCGGCTACCTTTTCACCTTTTTTACCACTGATCTTTACTTTCCATTTTTCTTCACTACCAGGTAAAGTTTTATAACGATATGTATCAAAAGAAATATTTAATTCTTTATTGCTCCATGGAACATAGATAGAATTGGCAACAACATAAAAACGATTGTCTTTCACAAAGAATTGATTCACACCAAAACCACCACGATCATTTTCTGAAATAGCAAGGTTAAAAGTTTTTTTACTGTTGTTTAATGAAATAAAATTTAATTCAGACAATGCCTCACCGGCTGCCGGTTGCCGGTTGCCGCTTGTCTTTTGTTTATTAGTTTCTTCGATTAAAAAAACGTCCATGGCAGAGGTGCCTGTCACAAAATGTGCTGTTTCGCCCGGCTCTGCAAAATTCTTTTCTGCAGAATTCCAAATGTAAGATGGCGCGGGTATTGAGCCGGTTTTATCATACACCTGGAAATATTTTACATTCTTTACATCCTGCCCGTATCTATCCTTTGCAGTTGCTTCAATCACATACCAACCTTGAGAGAACTTATTAACTGCCAGCTGCCAACCGCCAACTGCGTTTGTACTATCAGCTTTAGAATAAACCGCCTGTGTCCTCGGCCACGATTCCTTTTTATTCTCATCGTTATATTCATCATGTGGGAAGTATCGAATGAAATCATCTTTTGTCAAAATAAATGTATCCGGCTGTTCCCAAAGCCTTTGACGAATCAATCTTTCGGGTGGCTGAAGTTTATAAATTTTTACATCTGCTTTTACAGGCTCGGGTTCACCGCTTAAATTTTTACTGCTGACAAATATATTTTTAAGGCTGTCAATATTTACGACATCACCCTGGGGTAAGGAGATTTGTAAATTCAATGCTTTGTAACCTATCGGAACGATAATATTCCCGCTTCTCGTTTCCCCATTAATGTCGGTAACGTCAGCTTCCACTTTATAATCAAAAACCGGGTCTGTATTTTTATTAAGGCTCAGATCAGGAATTGCAGCAAATTTTATGATAAACGTTCCATCGGCCCCCGTTGTGATCTCACCATTAATAATTTCCAGGGGCTTTGTTTGCGGAAAGCTTTTACGCCAGAACATCCATGGATACAGGAACCTGGCCACTCTTGTTACCCGGTAATTTACCTTTGCACCGTCAATATTACTACCGGCATAGGCTTTCGCAAATCCTTTGATCTGCACCGTATCATTTACGCGGTAGCCACCTTTTGCTTTTTCGAACTCTGTATAAAATTTCGGACGTTTATATTCTTCGACTGAAATTGAAACAGAAGAATTTTCCAGGTCTTCCAAATCAATTTCAAATTCGCCGTTCAATTTATTTTCCGGTAACCTGAATTTCCCATTGAAGGAACCAAATTCATTCAACAATACTTTAATGGAATCAATTTTTTGGTTGTTTGCATCAGATAGAATAACAGTCAGCGAATCTTTTGTTTCGAGCAGCTTCGACTTTTTGGTTTTGAGATCTTTTGTGACACCAATCCCTTTGAAATAAACCATTTGGCCGGGTCGATATATGCTTCTGTCAGTAAATAAAAAAACTTTTGCATGGTCTTCATCATATTCTTTTTGATCGTCGTATTCGTCATCATCGCTATCGTTGTAATAATTATAGATATATTGTATATCATCTAAAAACAACCTGTCTTTTTTATAAGATATCTCAAGCCTGGCATTGCCGTTTTCATCCTTTTTAGGGGCTGATATTTTAACATACCCATTTTTATCAGCGACAACTAATTCCTGTTTTACCAGTTTATAATTGCCGTTATTATAATCATATTGCTGGTTCCATACCTGCACTTTGGCGCCTGAAAGTGGTTGCCCGGTTGTGCGACCGAGGACAAAATATTGCCGGCCACTATTGATAAAACTAATATCGGAAACATAAAAATACTGTGCAGCCAATGGATTTTTAGCCAGGCTGAAATCTTCTGAGCCACTGCCTAACAATACATATTCGCCAACAGGTAACCCATCAATTTTTATTTCAGTTGAATGAGAAAGATAATCACCGCCAGGTGGTAAATCCTGTTTCCAGGTTTGCAGGCTTTTCTCACTGGTTAGCTTTTGAAATATTTGATCATTCTCATAATTATTGGTGATTTGTTTCTTAAGTTCCGGTGTTAACCGGAGAATCCTGAAATAAACCTTATTAAAATTTCTGTAGGTTATCAATGTTCGAAAGGGTAGGCCCGGCACATTTACTTTTTCAGTCGTAAGTTTTATTTCAGGATGTACTATTTGATTAATTAGATTTTTGCTGTTAATGCCTCCCTCACTGCCGGGAAATTTTGTAGAAATCTCGTCGAGCATTTGTTTTGCCTCCGAAACCGTGTAAGGTGAAACCGCCGCATCACTTTTTGATGATTGAAAGGCCGCATTATACATCATTTGCGCCACCAAGAATGTCGCCTGCGCTGAGGCCGGATTGTTATTATGTTTTTTGCTGATATTTTGCAATGACCCAATATAAAGTGAGTCTTTATTATCCATTACTCCATGTTGATGCACAAAACTGATACGTTCAATGTCTGCATCTATCAGGGCATCCGCCTTTGTGTCATCCAGGTGAAATGCCAAAAGATTTTGAAAAATTATTAATGCTTTGTAATGAAGTGAGGCAGAATCTCTCGTAGTAAACTTATGTTTTACGAAATCAGTTGCGGATGCAAAAGCATCCTTCTCTTTTATTTCAAATGCATAGGCAGGCCGGCTGATTTCCCGCTCATCACTTTTAAAGTAATCCAGGGCCCGGTGAGCGAGTAAATCATAAAGAGCAGGCCGCAGGTAGCGGACATTTCCTTTTAGAATAATTGCATCAAAAGGTTCCAGCTTTATTTGTTGCAGAAGGGTCTCATTTTTAAGAGAAGCCAGGTATAGTTCCCCGGTTTTTTTTTGCAAATCATCGGCCGTCCAGGTTGCGATGTCCTTTTTATTGAAATCAGCAGTATTGGTTCTGCCATACAATTTATAGCGGTTCTGCTGAAAATAATTCAAATACATCTGCGCAGCGATGCTTTCAAGAATTGATTTGGCAGGTTCTTTTAATGCAGCAATTTCCTTTTCCAAGGCATCGACACTTTTTACCGGGGCATCTTCTTCAATATTCCTCTGTAATGTTATTTTATACAATAATGATTTAATAACCTGGGGATCATTCTTGCTTTTTTTAGCAGTTCTATAAATTTTATCAACTTCAGCAAGCGCAGACTTTGTTAAGCCTTTGCTAACCAAATCATCCACTTTTTTCCATTCGCTGCTGTAATTGCTCGCTGGCGCCTGGGCACTTAACGTCAAAAAGGAGAAAATTGAAAATAGTAACAGGACAAACGTTGAGCTTAAAAATTTTTTGAAATACATGGAATGAATTTGATTAAAGATAAAAAACTATGGTAACTGGTTGTATTTATAAAATCACATCTCTGAGATGCAGGTTTTATTAAAATTTCATAAATCAATCACATTGGAATCTTTTTGTAGGGATTAAACCTGGTAAATGCAGTATAGTCAAATATCTAAAATATAGACGAGATTAAAGTTCGCAGACAGAGATTGTTAATGCAAAAAGTGTGGTTTGTCTTATCAAAAACAAAAAATAGAAATACCGCAAGCATCCATTCCTTTAAAAATAATTTGGGGGCATATCAAGAATAGAGCCGTCACCAATTCTCATTTGGGGCGGCTTTTTATCTTAGGTTATGATATACTTTTTGTACATCTTCATCCTGCTCAAGGTTATCAATTAGTTTTAAGACCTCATTGGCCTGTTCTTCGGGAAGTTCCATTACACTGGTAGGAATCCGCGTAAGCTCTGCCGTTATGATGTCTATACCCTTTTCTTCAAGAGCCTTACTCATGCGTCCGAATTCATTGAAAGGAGTGCGGATAACGATATTGCCTTCGCTATCCTCACCGATTTCCTCAAGACCGTAATCAATGAGTTCGAGTTCGAGTTCCTCTATATTGAGGTGCTTATTTTTTATTTTGAATTCACCGATATGATTAAACGTGAATGCCACGCTGCCGCTGGTTCCAAGCGACCCATTCGCTTTATTAAAATGCATGCGTACATTGGCAACAGTCCTGGTGGGATTGTCGGTTGCCGTTTCTATCAATAAAGCCACCCCATGTGGCGCATAACCTTCGTATAGCATTTCATGGTAGTCTGTTTTGTCCTTACCCATTGCCCGCTTGATAGCAGCTTCCACACGGTCTTTAGGCATGTTCACTGCTTTTGCATTTATAATGCATCTGCGTAGGGATGAGTTGTTATCAGGATCCGGCCCCCCTTGTTTTACAGCAATATCTATCTCTTTACCAATACGGGTAAATTGTTTTGCCATCTTATCCCAGCGGGCAAACATCGTCGATTTCCTTACTTCAAATATTCTTCCCATAGATTTAGTAGCTTCTTAATTCTTAATCCAAATTTAAATTTTGCTCATTTGCGCAAATCTAAAATCTAAAAGCTGAAATCTAAAATCTAAAATCATATCACTTACTTTTGTCGCATGTCGGAAACTTACAATTATTCAGCATTACATTCTTTTACCAAACAAATATTTTTGAAAATAGGATGCAGTGAAAAGGACGCAGAGATTGCAGCAAATTCTTTGCTTTCAGCTGATCTTCGTGGAGTTGACAGTCATGGTGTGGCAAGGCTCAGCGGTTATGTTCGGCTGTGGGAAGCAAAAAGAGTGATATCCAATCCCGCCATAAAAATTGTACATGAAACACCTTCCACTGCGGTAGTAGATGGAGACGCGGGCCTTGGATTAGTGGTGGCGCCATTTGCCATGCAGCTTGCTATAGATAAGGCCAGGCAGGTAGGAACAGGGTGGGTGAGTGTAAAAAACAGCAATCATTTTGGAATTGCGGGAACCCATGCAATGATGGCGCTACAATACGATATGATAGGGATTGCTATGACGAACGGATCTGCATTGGTCGCACCTACCTTTTCTGTGGAGAGATTATTGGGGACCAATCCTCTTGCATTTGCAATTCCTGCAGGCAATGAAAATCCTTTTGTGGCCGATTTTGCCACAACCACGGCCGCAAACGGCAAGCTGGAAATATTGCAGCGTAAAAAAGAAAACGCACCTAACGGCTGGGTGCAAACGAAAACCGGGGAACCATCAGTAGAGGCTGATGAAATAAAAAAGGGAGGAACGTTATTGCCTCTTGGAGGCGATAAACAACACGGAAGCCATAAAGGCTATGCTTTGGGGGCCATTGTTGATATTTTATCGGCTATCCTGAGTGGGGCAAATTACGGGCCGTGGGTACCGCCATTCCCCGCATATTTGCCAATGCCTGAAAATATGCCGGGAGAAGGCATTGGTCATTTTTTTGGAGCTATGCGGATCGATGCTTTCAGGACTACCGACGAATTTAAGATTCATATGGATAATTGGATCAGGAGATTTCGTTCGTCAAAAACTATTGAAGGGCAGGATCGGGTTATTATTCCTGGTGAACCTGAAGTTGAAATAGAAAAAGAAAGAATGAAAAACGGAATTCCTTTAATGAAACCCGTAATTGAAGACCTTGAAAAACTTGGAGATAAATTTGGAATTATATTACTAAAGGATTGTATTTCTGAGTTCAGCTAAGGGAGAATGAATGCCATTAAAAATTGTTGCTATAATATTACATTTGCAACTCGGTTCCAATAAAAAAATCGGGAGGAAAAGAAATGAAAGTAATGAAATTTGGAGGTACCAGCGTTGGTAAGCCAGAAAGAATGTTTGAAATCGCCCGGCTTATCACCGAAGAAGCCGAGCCAAAAATTGTTGTATTGAGCGCTTTGAGCGGTACAACAAATTCGCTTACAGAAATTAGTAACAGTCTTTCAAGAGGTGAGCGTATTACTGCGAAACAACGAATTGATGCGCTGGAACATCACTATCAGAATTTTATTCTCCAGCTTGTAAAGTCTGAAGAAAGCTATAATAAAGCCAAGGGAGTATTGTTGGAGCATTTTGAATTCCTGAATATCATTCTAAAAATATCATTCAGTGAAGCTTTAAATAAAGATATTCTTGCGCAGGGCGAATTGTTAAGCACTAAACTGTTCAGCATTTATCTCGAAGAAAAAAAAATTCCGCATGTATGGCTTGCAGCACTTGATTTCATGACAATTGATCCTTCCGGTGAACCCCAGGTAGGGAGTATAAAAGTAAAACTGTCACAAATACTGCAACGTCATAAAGACAATACACTTTTTCTTACCCAGGGTTACATTTGCAGAAATGCCAAGGGTGAAGTTGATAACCTTAAGCGCGGCGGCAGTGACTATTCCGCTTCGCTGATCGCGGGAGCAATTGGCGCCTCAGTTTGTGAGATATGGACAGACATTGATGGAATGCATAATAATGATCCACGGATTGTAAAAAAAACAAAACCCATTAGCCGGCTCAGCTTTGATGAGGCCGCTGAGCTTGCTTATTTTGGAGCCAAAATTTTACATCCTGCCAGTATCTGGCCTGCACAGTATTTTAATTTCCCGGTAAAATTATTGAATACCATGCATCCTGCCGCGCCCGGAACCCTTATTGTTAGCGAAGCCGGAAGTGTTGGCGTGAAAGCAATTGCCGCGAAAGATTTTATTACTGCTGTAAAAATAAAAAGCAGCAGGATGCTGCTGGCTTATGGTTTCCTGCGAAAAATATTTGAAGTATTTGAAAAATACCAGACCGCCATTGACATGGTAACCACTTCTGAAGTAGCGGTATCTCTAACTATTGATAACGATGCATATTTAAGTGAGATCATAAAGGAACTGGAATTATTCGGAACTGTAGAAGTAGACAGTGACCAGACGATCGTTTCAATTGTTGGCAACCAGATTACGCAAACTAAAGATGTGCTGGCAAAAATTTTTACAACTCTCGCGGGCATCCCGGTTAGAATGGTGAGTTATGGTGGCAGCCAGCACAACATATCTATTCTCATTTCGCGGGAGCACAAGGAAAAAACACTGCAACTTTTAAATAAAGGCTTATTTGGAATGTAGCCCTCAATGAATGATAGTGTATCGATCTCCGAATCTTTTGGCCAATGACTACTATTAGGAAAAAGATGTGCTCTCGCCATGGTTATCGTCTTTGTAACGGTAACGTTCTTTTTTTCGTGTAAAAAAAGTACTCATGAAGTTGCACCAGTTAAAAATGATATGGTAGGAGCAGCCAGGGTACCCGATAGCAAAGTGATTTCAGGAAATATAACAGCACAAAGCAATGAAGAAGAAACCGCTTTAAAATTACAATTCCCGGGGATCAGTTTATTCTCATTGAGAACATAAAAAGCATGGGATTCGTCAATATCAGCAGTATACAGTCGGCCGAAATAATTAATTCAAAATATGGCCTCATACTCAAGGACGCGGGAAATAACAGCGTATTTCTTTTGGCAAATAATGATCCGGAAAGTATGAAGATGTTTGAAAGGGTCAAGCCCTTTTTTGGCAATATTATTCAAAGTGCGACAGTATTTGGAGTTGCCGTTGTAAATGCCGAAAAAGTATAATTATAATGGTTGCAGATTGACAAATCCCTGACCAGTTTATGCGGTTAGGGGTTCTATTAATTATTAGCACAGATCAATACCTCAATCCTATTTTCTTATAAACGAAGCTCATCAGCCACATAGGGCCTATCAATAAAAACTGGATGTCTTTAAAAAAGGAAGGTTTTTTGCGTTCAACTTTATGGCCATAGAACTGGCCTATCCAGGCGGCAATGAAGATAATAATGCAAGCCTTCCATAAGGGTATCTGAATAAATATTTCGATAACATAACACAAGGCCACGCAAAAAAACCCAAACAATAGCATGCCGATGCCAATAGATAAAGAAAGCGTGAGATAATAAATAGTGGTAAGGAGCAAGACAAGCATGGCAACATTCAGTTGTAGAGAGCTGGTGATACGTAGTGGTAATTTTATACAATAAAGTAAGCCGGTAATTGAAAAAAAGATGGCAGGCACACAAATCCAGTGAATCAGTTTGTTGGTCTCATTTCTATGGCTTTCGCCATATTCATCCAGCCATTGATTAATCGTTCTCATATCAATTGTTTCTCTAATTTATTTCAAAAAATTCAATAAGGCATAAAAAAACTCCTGCAAGAGGAGCTTCAATTTGTAGAATCTTTAGGTTTAAAGAATCAACATGGCATCTCCATAACTGAAGAAGCGGTATTTGTCTTTAATGGCTTTTTTGTAGGCATCCATAATAAGATCATAACCGGCAAATGCGCAGGTCATTATAAGAAGGCTCGTTTTCGGTAAATGAAAATTAGTAACCAAAGAATCTGCAATATTAAACTTATAAGGAGGATGTATAAAATGATTTGTCCATCCTTCAGAGGGCTTTAATAACTTTTGTGCGGTGAAGGAAGTTTCCATTGCCCGCATCGTCGTTGTTCCCACTGAGCAAATTCTTTTACCGGTTTCTTTTGCTTTGTTTACAATGCGGCACGCCTCTTCATCAATATTATAGTATTCAGCATCCATTTTATGCTTACTGAGATCTTCTACTTCAATTGGGCGAAATGTTCCCAACCCTGTATGAAGTGTAACTTCCGCAAATCGAATACCTTTAATTTCGAGGCGTTTTATAAGTTCGGGGCTAAAATGAAGCCCTGCTGTTGGTGCAGCTACAGCTCCTTCGTGTTTCGCATAAACTGTTTGGTATCTTTCTTTATCTTCTTCATCAGGCTTGCGCTTAATATATTTTGGCAAAGGAGTTTCCCCCATAAAATAAAGCATTTTCCTAAACTCATCTTCAGGGCCATCCCATAAAAAACGAATGGTTCTTCCCCGGCTCGTCGTGTTGTCAATTACTTCTGCAACGAGTTCATCGCTATCACCAAAATATAACTTGTTCCCAACACGAATCTTCCTGGCCGGATCAACAATCACATCCCACAAACGGTTTTGCTTATGTAATTCTCTTAAAAGGAAAACTTCAATTTTTGCACCGGTTTTCTCTTTACGGCCATACATACGGGCAGGGAAAACTTTTGTGTTGTTTACGACAAAAACATCTTTGTCATCAAAATAATCGAGGATGTCTTTGAAATGCTTGTTCTCAATTTTACCGGTTTTCTTTTCAATAACCATCATTCTGCTATCTTCTCTTCGCTTTGCAGGAGTTTGGGCAATAAGGTTAAGCGGGAGGTCAAACTTGAATTGACTTAGTTTCATGTGCAATTATAGATTTAAAGTTAATTGTCACATGCCAATACTGTAGTTTGTACAGAGATACGTGCCGGATGCTGCTGGCCACTTATCATGTTACGGCATGATTTTTTTTTAAGGGTGCAAAGGTAGTAATTTGTATTGAAAAACTGTATTAAAAATTCCTGCTCTTTTTCCGGGCGATAAAATAGCTTTAGAAATTCATTTTTGGAATCGAGGCAATTAATTTCCTGGTGTACGGACTTTTAGGATTATTATAAATTTCATCTGCTGATCCTGTCTCTTCAATTTTGCCCTTATTCATTACCATAATCCGGTTACTTATATAATGTACAACGCCAAGGTCATGTGAAATGAAAATAGTTGTAAATCCCAGCTCATTTTTGAGGTCAGTCAATAAATTCAGCACCTGCGCCTGGACGCTTACGTCCAGTGCAGATACGCTCTCATCGCATATAATAAATTCCGGATCCAGGCTAAGTGCCCTTGCAATACAAATACGCTGGCGTTGCCCACCACTGAATTCATGCGGATACCGGTTGAAATATTCGGGCTTTAAATCTACTTTATGTAACAGGTTTAATATTTTTTCTTTTCGCTGCTTATCCGTTGGCAGAATATCATGAATTTTCATGGGCTCGTTGATTGCCTGCCCTATGGTAAGTCTTGGATTCAAAGAGCCATAAGGATCCTGGAAAATGATCTGGATATCTTTGCGCATTTTTCTGAATTGATCGGCGGGTATGTGAGCAATATTTTTTTTATTAAAAAAGATATTGCCTGAGGTGGGCTCTATCAGTCTTATTAAAGCCCGCCCCAACGTTGTTTTTCCACAACCACTTTCACCTACCAGGCCCAGGGTTTCTCCTTTTGAAACAGAAAAGCTCACATCATCAACAGCTTTGATATAGTTCAATGTTCTGCCGGTAAAACTTTTCTTACCGGGAAAGTAAACCGTAAGATTTTCAACTTTTAATAACTCTGTTGAGGATTCAATCGTTTCTACAGGGGGAGGTTTAAAAAAAGAATCCTTTGCACGTAAATCAGGGTTTTCGTCAGGCTCGCTCAAAAAATCACTAATTACCGGGAGGCGTTTACCTTTTGAGGATGCCGATGGCCTGCAATTTATCAATGCCCGGGTATAGGGATGCTGTGGATTGGAGAAGATTTCTTTTGCTGTATTATTTTCTACAATTTCTCCTTTGTACATCACAACTACTTTATCGGCAATTTCCGCTACCAATCCAAGATCATGGGTAATATACATCACACCCATTTCCTGTTTTTGCTGCAATTCTCTAATTAGTTCAAGGATTGTTTTTTGAACAGTAACATCGAGTGCGGTTGTAGGCTCATCGGCTATCAGTAATGAAGGACTGCAACTCATAGCCATCGCTATCATTATTCTTTGTTTTTGTCCCCCGCTTAACTGGTGTGGATAACGGTTAAGCATACCCGTAGCATCAGGTAATTTCACCTGGTTAAAAAGATCAATAGTTTTTTGCCTGGCAATTGAGCCTGTTGTTTTTTCATGAAGCATCATCGCTTCCATTACCTGGCTGCCACAGGTTTTTACCGGATTCAGCGATGTCATAGGCTCCTGGAAAATCATGGAAATTTTATTTCCTCTTATTTTACGAAGCGATTTTTCCGGCAATATCATCAGGTTTTCCTGTTCGTGCCCCCGTTCTGAAAAAAAGATATCCCCCTTTTTATAATGTGCAGGCGAAGGAAGCAGCCGCAATATGGATAAAGAGGTGACCGTTTTACCCGAACCGGATTCACCCACAATAGCGACGATTTCACTTTTGTTTATTTCGAATGAAATGTTTTTAACTGCAGAAACTTTTTCAGAATCTGTTATAAAATCAACACTTAAATTTTTTATTTGAAGAACGGGATAGGTCATTATGTGAATGGTGAATGGTGAATACCGGAGCGGCACTTTATTACTCACAACTGGCTGCTCAAGGCTGACTGCTTACAGCTGACTGCTCACAACTCACAATACTTAAAATTTCAAGTGCCGTACCGTAAGCCCATCATTTATCAATTGCTTTAATGAATCAATTCCAATTTTTAAATGCCTTTCTACAAATTTTTCTGTAACACTCACATCACTTTCAGCAGTTTTTACTCCCTCTGGTATCATGGGCGAATCGCTTACCAGTAATAATGCGCCGGTAGGTATTTTATTATAAAACCCTACTGTAAATATGGTCGCCGTTTCCATATCAATCGCATATGCCCTGATCTTTTCCAGGTAGGCCTTCAGGTTGTCATCGTGTTCCCAGACTCTTCTGTTGGTTGTATATACTGTGCCCGTCCAATAGTCAAAAGCATAATCACGAATAGTGGTTGATATGGCTTTTTGCAAAGCGAATGCCGGCAGGGCAGGAACTTCGGGGGGGAAATAATCATTAGAAGTACCCTCGCCGCGTATGGCCGCAATTGGTAAAATGAGATCACCTATTTTATTTCTTTTCTTTAATCCGCCGCACTTTCCCAAAAACAAAACTGCTTTGGGGTTTATTGCACTAAGGAGGTCCATAATTGTCGCAGCACCCGGACTTCCCATTCCAAAATTAATGATCGTAATATTATCAGCAGTTGCACATTGCATAGGTTTATCCATTCCGGTAATTTTTACATTGTGCATGTCGGCAAACATCCTCACGTAGTTACTGAAATTTGTAAGGAGAATGTACTCCCCAAAATTTTCCAGCATTTCGCCGGTATACCTCGGGAGCCAGTTATTTACTATTTCTTTTTTTGTTTTCATATTCTTATAAATCCGCCCGCTCGTATTATTACAATAAAAATACGATTTTAGATTTTACCCCGAAGAATTACCGGGGATGACTTTAGATTTGCAGAAAGCTGGCAGCCCATAGCTGATAGCTGATAGCTGATAATGATTAAAATCGAATTCCCAAAACAGCAGGTACAAATAAGGCAACGGTCAGGAGTAGACGAAATTTTTGATATAATAAGAAAAAAATGGTTGCGCCTTTCCCCCGAAGAATGGGTACGCCAGAATATGATACATTATGTTCTTTTAAAAAAATACCCCGCTTCCCTGATTGCAGTTGAAAAAGAAATTAAGTTGGGCGAACTTATCAAGCGGTGTGACGTAGTGATTTACAGCAGGACAGCCGTTCCATTTATGATAATTGAATGTAAAGAAATGAAGGTGCCGCTTTCTGAAAAAACTTTAGAACAGATCCTGCGCTATCACATTACACTTCCGGCTGACTATCTTATAATCACAAATGGCAGTTATTGTTTTGGGTTTCAAAAAACAGACAACCAATTTATAGAAATCGATAAATTCCCCGGTTACCCGGAATAATAATTCCTCGCACCTTGTTCTACGGGAATATTCCAAGCTCAACATATGAAGTAGCCACCTTATTTATAGCACATACATATGCCGCTGTTCTCATATCTGGTATGGCGGGTGTTTTCTGCCAGATGTCAACAATTTCCCTTGTTGCCGTTATCATCGTTTCCTCCAGGCCGCTTCTTACCAAATCAACTTCATCAGCCCCATGCATAATAAAATCTCTTTCTATAGCACTAACACTTTGGCCGGTAAGTTCTTCGAGCTGGCCGAGAATGTGCTGATTCATATTTTCAGTAAATCTTTTTTCAAGTCGTCCATAACGAACATGGCTTAAGTTTTTAAGCCATTCAAAATAACTTACGGTAACACCTCCTGCATTCAGGTACATATCCGGAACAACCAGTGTACCTTTTAAATTAAGTATTTCATCTGCTTCCGGAGTAAGAGGTCCATTTGCTGCTTCACCTATTATTTTAGCTTTTATCCGGGATGCATTTTCAGCATTTACCACATTTTCCAGGGCCGCGGGAATTAAAATATCGCAATCCATTTCCAGTGCATCCACGTTCTTTGCAAAATTTTCTGCTCCCGGAAAATCAAGTAAGGAACCGGTCTTGGTACGATGCAACCATACTTTATCTATATCCAGCCCAACTTTGGACCATATAGCCCCTTCATATTCTGCTAATCCTACTATAATTGCCCCCGCCTGTTGAAAAAATAGCGCAGTGTGGTAGCCAACATTACCTAAGCCTTGCACACAAACGCGTTTTCCTTTCACGCCTACACTAAGGCCCAGTTTGGTCATTACCGAAGGCATACTACAAACCTCGTTCAGGCCATAAAAAACCCCCAGGCCGGTTGCTTCCTTTCTGCCCCGTACTCCCCCCTGGGTCACCGGTTTTCCTGTTACGCAACCTGCCGCATCAATTTCTCCCGGATGCATCGCAACATACGTGTCAAGTATCCATGCCATTTCTCTTTCGCCTGTTCCATAATCCGGGGCAGGGACATCAGTGCCAGGGCCTATAAAATTTTTCCTGATTAATTCCGCAGTATAACGCCGGGTAATTTTTTCCAATTCATAACGGGTATATTCACGGGGATTAATTCTAATTCCTCCCTTAGCGCCACCAAAAGGGACATTTACTATGGCACACTTATAAGTCATAAGCGCCGCAAGTGCCATTACTTCATCCTGGTTTACAGATTCACTAAAACGGATACCACCTTTACAAGGGGTTTTGTGATGGGAATGCTGTACACGGTAGGCCTCAATCGTTACAATTTCACCGCTCTCCCTTTTTATCGGGAAACGCATCTGGTAAACACTGTTACATTGCTTAATCTGTTCAAGAATGCCGGGATCCCAATTAGTGAAAATGGCAGCCTTATCAAAACTCCTTTCGACACTCTGGAAAAAACTATATGGTACCGCGGACGACATAAAATTTTATTTTAGGTTTATTATGAATCAAACTTATCATTTATTTTTTTAATAACTTCTGTGTTAGGTATTTATTCGAAGTGGATTAAAGTACTTTCTCTTTTTTTGATACTTTTATGTCAATTCTTATGAGGTATAAAAAAAGAATAACAAGAATCGTAATACAAACAGCCATTACAACATATATTTTGTCATGACTTCTCATAATACTGTTCATTCCTGCCCCGGCAGAATCTGCAGGAGGTTGTGCAAACAATAAAAAGCGGAAGAATGAAGGTATAACGTACAGGATTAGGTGCTTATAATACTTTTTAATCATTAATTAAATTTTTATTGACCAGTAAGCCCAGTCTTATTTTGAGGCTGCTGATCCAAATTCCTAAAAGTACCCAGCCTGTTACAGCGGGCCAGAAAACCATTCTCATTGTAGAATCGAGACTTCCGCCACCCAACGCAGGATTACCACCGCCTTTAGCACCTTCCATACCGCCGGGATGAAGTGACTGAACGAGCCTCGGCAAGACCATTATCAGTGGTATATAAATAAAATATGCAAAAATATTATAGACAGCACTTATCCTGGCTTTTTTATCTATATCATTCATGGAGCCCCTTAGTACGATATATGCAAAGTAGATTAATACAGCTATCGCAGCAGCTATCTGCTTTGGGTCATTGCTCCAGGGCTCACCCCAGGTATAACTCGCCCAAATTGATCCTGTACCCAGGCCCAAAATCCCAAAGATAATTCCGGTCTTTGCAAACTCTGCTGCATATATGTCGTGTTTGATATTTTGAGTGCGCAGGTAAGAAATGGAGTATGCCAATGAAAGTGTAAGTAACACTATTTGAGCAAACCACATGGGTACATGAAAGAAAAAGTTACGGATGCTTTCATAAAGATTGCCGATGTGAGGCACTCTTACTAAAAACCCTGCAATAAAGGTGAAAAACAAAAGTGTTATGCACAATATTTTCCACCACTTAAATTTCATTTATCAGAGTTTGTGATTTAAGATGCAATCGTTTTTGTGGCAGTAAAATTAGGATAAAACTTTCGTGATTTTATTGTTTTTTGTTGCGGATAATTCTTATGCGAAACATGATGATATAGTTACTGGTCTCCAATTGAACCCCATAAATACTCATGCATTCATAAGGCTTAGTCCAAAAATTAAAAAGATTTTTTTGTAAGTCGTACCCATCAGAAATATTGTATAAGATAAGAATTGAGCGGCAAAGGATGGGCTTGCTTCTTGCTTTTTCGGCCACAAATTTCGTGGTAAATAATGTGCAGGAGGGGGTACTGGCTTTTTGGGGTGTTCTTAATCTAATCTTATGGATGGTTTTATACATGCATTCACTTAACTTTGCAGCCCATAAGTAAAAAGTATGAGCGGAGCATTAAAAGAGGTAAGAAACCGTATCCAAAGTGTAAAAAGCACCCAGCAGATAACCAAGGCAATGAAAATGGTGAGCGCCGCTAAATTGCGCAGGGCCCAGGAGGCTATTATTCAAATGAGACCTTACGCTCAAAAGCTCCAGGAAATGCTTGGCAATATTGTAAGCAATGCAGAAGGCGACATAAAAATGACCCTGGCTGCGGTAAGGCCGGTAGAGAAGGTTTTGGTAATTGTCATCACCAGCGACAGGGGACTTTGTGGCGGTTATAATAGTAATCTTATTAAACTGGCGAAGCAGGTCATAAAAGAAAAATACGGCACTGTGTCAGCAAAAGGTAACGCCGAACTCATGACTTTAGGAAAAAAAGGATATGAGCATTTTTCAAAAAATAAATTCAGGGTAATTGATCAATACTGGCATATTTTTTCTGATCTCAGCTTTGAAAATGTAGCTGCCACCTCAAAATTTGTACGGGACCTTTTTACAAAAGGTGAAGTAGATGCTGTAGAACTTGTTTATAGTGAATTTAAAAATGCGGCTACCCAGAAATTTACGGTTGAACAATTTCTCCCCGTTAAGAAAACAGAAAAAAGGAAAGGAGAAGTAAAAGCTGATTTTATTTTTGAACCGGATAAAAATACGTTGATTGAAGAACTTATGCCGAAAATATTGAATACGCAACTGTATAAAGCAATACTGGATGCACATGCCAGTGAGCATGGTGCCCGAATGACCGCAATGGACAAAGCCACTGAAAACGCAGAAGAACTTTTGAAATCTTTAAAAATAAGTTACAACCGTGCAAGACAAGCTGCCATTACAACTGAACTTACAGAAATTGTAAGTGGCGCGGCAGCATTGCAGGGATAGGAACCCCTAACCCCTAAAGGGGAATTGGGAATTTTAAATCTTAAATAATATAGCCCCTTTAGGGGTTGGGGTATGGATCTAAGTTTAATAATCCCTCACATTGAAGCGTTAATTTTTGCGAGCGAAAAACCTTTGAACTCCAATGACCTGGCTGAGCTTGTAAATAATGCCATGGGATTTATCGAAGACCGCGCTTCCATAGAGCAGGTAGAGGCGGCGATCCATACAATTAAGGAAAAATATGAATCAGAGTTTTATCCTTTCGAGGTGGTTGAAAGCGGGGGAGGCTTGCAATTTCTAACTAAAAAGGAATTTCATAAAACCATTGCGCAGCTTAACGGCGATAAATTTCTAAAAAAACTTTCTGTGGCGTCGCTGGAAACCCTTTCTATAATTGCCTACAAACAACCGGTGACAAAATCTGAAATTGAAATTATCAGGGGTGTCAACTGCGATTATGCCGTGCAGAAGTTGCTGGAGAAAGACCTTGTAATTATCGCGGGAAGAAATGAAGATTCGCCGGGGAAACCCCTTATTTATACAACCTCAAAATCTTTCATGGATTATTTTGGTATCAATAGCCCGGATGATCTTCCCAGGATTAGAGAAGTGCTCAACCAGGAAATTATTGAAGCTACAAAGGTTGAAGTCACACAAACCGGGGCGACTTCCGAAGCTGAAACAACAGAGGATCAAAACCGCTAATTAGCCGATTGGCTGATTATCACATTAACAAATTAGCATCATGTCTCTGGTCTTATCTCATAAGGAACTGGCAGCCATTGCCAAGGAATATGGAACCCCTCTATATATTTATCATGCAGAAAAAATTGCGGAACAACATGCCAAACTTGTAAGAGCTTTTGAAAAAACGGATTCAAAATTCTTTTATGCGTGTAAGGCATTAACCAATATTCACATACTCAGCTATATAAAATCCATTGGTGCAAATATCGACTGTAGTTCTGTTAATGAGGTGAAACTGGCTTTATACGCAGGTTTTAACCCGGAAAGAATTTTATATACCTCCAACGGTATTGCTTTCAGCGAAATTGAAGAAGCTAAGAACCTCGGGGTTAATATCAATATTGACAGTCTGTCTAACCTGGGAAAATTCGGGGCAGCTTATGGACATAACTACCCGGTTGGTATTCGCCTGCGCCCCAATATTTTAGCCGGGGGTAACCTGAAGATTTCCACCGGTCACGATAAAAGTAAGTTTGGAATTCCGGTGGAACAGGTTGACAAGATACTGGCATTGGTACGGCAACACGACTTATTTATTCGTGGCTTGCAAATACATACAGGGAGCGACATTGAAGACGCGGATGTATTTATGAAGGGAGTTGAGGTTTTGTTTGATATCATCCCTTATTTCAAAGAATTAGAGTTTATTGATTTGGGTGGAGGCTTTAAAGTTCCTTACAAAGACAGCGACACTGAAACAGACATTTCATTGCTTGCGCAAAGAGTCAGCGAAGCATTCGCCAACCATCCAAACCCCGATAATAAACATTTGCAGGTGTGGTTTGAGCCCGGTAAATTTTTAGTAAGTGCCGCCGGCTATTTCATTACACAGGTAAATGTTCTTAAGGAAACATCAGCTACTATTTTTGCAAGTGTCGATAGTGGATTTAATCATCTCATCAGGCCGATGTTTTACAATTCCTATCATAATATTGAAAACATAAGTAATGAAAAAGATCCTACGCTTACGTATACTATTGTAGGTAACATTTGCGAAACCGATACTTTTGCATGGGACAGGAAAATTAATGAAATTAAAGAAGGTGATTTCCTTGTATTTTATAATGCAGGAGCCTATGGTTTTGAAATGTCTTCGAATTTTA
>Ga0068862_100001283_pt1 | contig 23536 bp, 23 predicted proteins | sample KBSSwiS52_FD_66598 | JGI IMG/M metagenome (GOLD analysis project Ga0068862, IMG submission 66598) | Switchgrass rhizosphere microbial communities from Kellogg Biological Station, Michigan, USA - KBS Switchgrass S5-2 | ecosystem: Host-associated > Plants > Roots > Rhizosphere > Soil ... | reverse complement strand
GACCTCGGGACGGCCCGCGGGGGGAACGGTCAAAAACCTGATTTTTGGAGGTGCACGGCAATGTTCGAGCACTCATTGATCGGTCTGGAAGAGCGCAAGAAGTCCCGCCGCGGCTGGTTCTCCCTGCCCATGGCCATCGCGATCCACTTGGCGGCCCTGGCCACCTTCACGTTCGCCAGCGTCTGGGAGGTCGGCAAGGTACCGGAGCCCTCGACGAACATTTCCCCGTTCATCGAAGTGATCCTCCCGCAGCCTCCGGATCCACCACCCGCCCTTGGCGGCGGCAGGCCGGAGACGCCGACGCCCGTCCAGCAGGCAGAGGTCCAGCCCCCGGAGCCTGAGCAGCCGGTTCAGCCCCAGGACGTGCCGGAAGATTTCCCGCCGGTCCTGCCGCAGGTGGCGACCACCGAAGAGGGCATTCCCGGCGTGCCTCCCGGTCCCGGCCGTCCCGACGGCGTCGACGGCGGGGACGAGAACGGCGACCCGGACAGCAACGTGATCGGCAGCCTTACCAACGTCCCGCCTCCTGTCGTCGAGACGCGGACGGACAACGAGCCGATCGTCGTGGGCGGCGCGGTGCTGAAGCCGGAGATCCTGGTGAAGACCCAGCCCCGCTACACGGAGCTGGCCCGCCGGGCGAACATCACGGGCGTGGTGGTGCTCAAGGCGGTCATCGACGAGCGCGGCTACGTGACCAACCTCGAGGTGCTCAGGACCCTGCCCATGGGGCTCGAGCAGGCCGCGGTCGACGCGGTGCGCACCTGGCGCTTCAAGCCGGCCACCCTGCACGGCCGGCCGGTGAAGGTGTACTTCAACCTGACCGTGAACTTCCAGATTCAGAGGTAACCGGGGGCGGCCACGAGGGCCGCCCCTACTCGCCTTTCCCCGACAACAGCCTTGCGAGCGGCTTGCCTTCGAGGAAGAAGGTGGCCCGCTGCACGTCCGTGAACTGCAGCGCGGTCTCGGTGAGCTGCGCGAGCACCCGCGGGCTGTCGCACTCGCCGCCGATCTCCAGGTAGCCCTTCAGATGGACACGGACCTCGGTTCCGGCGCGCTCGATGCGGTCGATCTCCAGGCGCGAGCCGTGGAGCGCGTTGTAGAAGCCGGTGCGCGAGTCCCAGGTCTCGCGCTGGGCGAGCAGCGCCTCCAGCGCGCCGCGAAGCGCCGGGCCGCGGCGGACGAGCGCGACCTCCACCGGCACCGCGCTGTCGCCGCAGCCCACCCGCCGGCCCTCGACCCCGCCGTCCTCCATCGCAATCAGGAAGATGGGCGCCCGGTCCGTGACCGTGCCCGACTGGAGGTCCGTGTGCGAATCGCCGGCGCCGCATGAGATGGCCACCAGGAGCGGCACCCAGAGCCAGCGCCAGCGGCGCTCACGCACGGTCGTAGACCTGGAAGGACCAGGCGAAAGGGACCTCTGCAGTCGGCTCATGGTCCTCGCGCTCCACGAGCCGCCACTCGGTCTCGTCAAATTCGGGAAAGTAGGCATCTCCGGGTATGTCTTTCTCGATCCGTGTGAGCTGAAGCCGGTCCGCGACCGGCAGGGTCTGTCGGTAGATCTCTTCGCCGCCGGCCACGAACAGCTCGGTCTCGCCCGCCTCGCGCGCCAGGGCGAGGCCTTCCTGCACGGAGCGGGCCATCCTGACGCCTTCCGGAACATCGAGCCCCTGCCGGCTGACCACGATCAACGGCCTCCCCGGCAGCGGCCGGCGGCCGATGGAGTCGAACGTCTTGCGCCCCAGGAGCATCATGTGGCCCATGGTGAGCTGCTTGAAGCGCCGGAGGTCGGCCGGAAGGTGCCAGGGCAGCCCGTTGTCAAGGCCGATGACCCGGTTGCGGGCCATTGCTGCGATCAAAGAGATCTTCATACCGCGATCGGCGCCTTGATGGCCGGATGGGGATCGTAGCCGGTGAGCTGGAAGTCCTCGTAGCGGTAGTCGAACAGGGACTTGACCTCGGGGTTGATCTCCATCCAGGGCAGCGGCCGGGGCTCGCGGCCGAGCTGCAGCCGTGCCTGTTCCAGGTGATTGAGATAGAGATGGGCGTCGCCCAGCGTGTGGACGAACTCGGCCGGCTCCAGGTCCGTGGCGCGGGCCACCATCATGGTGAGCAGCGCGTAGGAGGCGATGTTGAACGGCACACCCAGGAACACGTCGGCGCTCCTCTGGTAGAGCTGGCAGGAGAGGCGCCCGTTCGCCACCCAGAACTGGAACAGGGTGTGGCAGGGGGGGAGCTTCATCCTGTCCACCTCGGCCACGTTCCAGGCGCTCACGATGTGGCGCCGCGAGTCGGGATTGCGCCGGATCTGCTCGACCACCTTCGAAATCTGGTCGATGCTGCCGCCGTCCGGATCAGGCCAGGAGCGCCACTGCTTGCCGTAGACCGGGCCGAGCTCGCCGTCCGCGTCCGCCCACTCGTCCCAGATCGTCACCCCGTGCTCGCGCAGGTAGCCGACGTTGGTGCTGCCCGACAGGAACCAGAGCAGCTCGTGTAGGATCGAGCGCAGGTGGAGCTTCTTGGTGGTGAGCGCCGGAAACCCCTGGGCCAGGTCGAAGCGCATCTGGTAGCCGAAGACGGAGAGCGTGCCGGTGCCGGTGCGGTCGGGCTTCTCGACCCCCTTTTCCAGGATGTGCCGGAGGAGGTCCAGGTATTGCAACATGCCGCGTGACTGTATCATCCACCCGAGGAGGGAGGAGAGATGAAAAACATCGGCTGTCTGGTTGTCGCGGGAGTGCTGGTCCTGCTGGTCCTCTGGGGCATCGGCTCCTACAACGGGCTCGTCGGGGCCCAGCAGGCCGTCGAAGCGCAATGGGCGCAGGTGCAGTCCTCGTATCAGCGCCGGGCCGACCTGATCCCGAACCTGGTGAGGACCGTGCAGGGCTCGGCCAACTTCGAGCGCGGCACGCTCAAGGACGTGGTCGAGGCGCGCGCCCGCGTCGGCCAGGTCACACCGCAGGCCACGAGCGAGATCCTCAACGATCCCCAGAAGTTCCAGCAGTTCCAGCAGGCCCAGGACCAGCTGTCCTCGGCCCTGTCGCGATTGCTGGTCGTAGTCGAGCGCTACCCGGAGCTGCGCTCCACGCAGGCGTTCCAGGACCTGATGAACCAGCTCGAGGGCACCGAGAACCGGATCAACGTGGAGCGCAACCGCTTCAACGAGGTGGCGCAGGACTACAACACCCGGATCAAGCGCTTCCCCACGGCCCTGTTCGCCAACATCTTCGGCTTCCAGCCGAGGCCCTACTTCGAGGCCCAGCCCGGCGCCGAGACCGCGCCGAAAGTGGACTTCTCCGGCATGGAGCCGAAGGCGCCGGCCACGGCGACGCCCTGAAGGCCCCCCTCTCCCCCGCGCAGGCGGGGGAGAGGGCTGGGGAGAGGGGGGGATGGGATCAACCAGGGGGGATGGGATCAACTACGCCTTCTTCGCCGACACCTTGTAGCTGCCCGTACCCGTCGGGCTGAAGTGCCGCAGCCGCAGCCAGTACTGCCCCGGCTGCAGGCTCGCGGTGATCAGCGCGTTGCGGCCCTGGCCGCTGTCGTCGTCCTCGGCCACCAGCTTCTTGATGTCGTCCGGACCGAGCAGCGACATCACCACGTCGGTGCTCCCTTCCGTCTCGAACTTGTACTTTCCGGCCGTGTCGATCTTGACCCGGTAGAGGTCCTCCTCGCCGTGCTTGCCGATCGAGGCGGAGACCGTGGAGCCGACCTTGAGCTCCGTGCCCTCCGCCGGCTTCGCGGCGCCGAGCGGATAGGCGACGCCGATGAACTCCTTGTCCGTGGCCGACAGCTTCTTGTTCCAGCCGATCTCGAAATCGCCGAGGGTCAGGGCGTTGTCCACCGGATAGAGCATGATCGACTTCGTGTCGAAGTTCGAGAACTGCGTCTGGGTGGCGCTGTACCTCTGGAAGAGGTTGGTGTCCACCTGCTCGCGGGTCCAGTTGTTCGGCGGTCCCATGTAGTAGCGGAAGACCGCGTCCCGGTCCCAGGGGATGCCGGCGTTCGGGTGCTGGTGCTCGTGGATGCAGCCCAGGGCGTGGCCGAACTCGTGCACCACCGTGCGCTCGTACTCCTCGTCCGGGGTGGCGGTCGTGAACCAGCCGAAGTTCATGGTCGCCTGGTTCTTGGGGATCACCAGGTTGTCGGTGCCGATGTAGGACCAGGAGCCGTCGCGCTGGAACGCGATGCGGATCTCGGCGTCGGGGCTGTTGTCGAACTCCAGCTTGATGTTCGCGAACTGGCACCACTGCAGGGCGAACTGCTTGACCTTGGCCTGGATCGACGCCTGGCCTTCGAGGAAGCGCACGTGCAGGGTGCGGCCGTTCTGCCACTTCTTGCCGGTGACGAGCGCGAGCTGCAACGGCGAGGGCGCGACGCCCATGCCGGGGCGGTGGCGGAAGATCGGCAGGTTCGAGGGGTTCTCCTCGACGGCTTTCTCCGCCGCATCCACTTGCATCGCGGGCGGCAGGACCATGTCGAGACAGACGTGCGGGACCTTCTCTTCTTCGGGCATGCTCTCCATCCTTTCTCTAACTGCGACGGCGGAACTCCACCAGATCGTAAAACGCGCCGGCATCGACGCCGGGCGGAGGGATCGGTCGTGTGGCAACCGGGGCCGGCAGGGGCCTGGATTCCGGGGCTGCTCCGGCGATATGGAGCATGCGGGCGGTGGCGCGGACGCGCATCACTCCGTTGCTCGACTCGACGCGCAGGCCCGACCTTCCGTCCTCGCTCAGAGCGCCGGCTGCCGCGAGCTTGCGCAGCATCTCGTCGCGGTCGGACGGCTGCTCGCCCTTCCACTGCGAGGTGAGCCGGGCGCGCACCGTGCGGGTCTCCCAGTCGATGGCGAGGGTGGTGCCCACGGTGATCTGGCGCAGCCCTGGTATCTGCAGGGGCGGGCTGCCCGTGCCGTTGGGCTCCTCCTGGTCCCAGGAGACCTTGAAGATCAGCTCGCGGATCGGCTCGGGCTCGGCGCCCTTGGTCCGGTAGTACAGCTTGGTCGTGTCGAGCCGCGGGCGCACGCGGAACGCGAGCCCGTCGGGGATGCCGAGGAATTCCCGGTTCCTGTCCGCGAACCGGTAGGCGGCCCAGTCGCTGTCGGCGAGCGTCTGGAGATCGACCTTGGCGAGCGGCTTGTAGCGGACGTTCGTCTCGACCTCCAGGGCGGCCTTGTCCGGCACCAGGGCGCGGCGGACGAACTCGTCGCAGATCCACTGCCGCTCCTGCCCGTCCTTGGGATGGGCGGCCTGGTCCGAGGCGAGGATGGCGCGGCCGTAGTCGCCGAAGGAGACCTCGCCCGGCGGCAGGTAGTCGAGGGCGCGCAGGATCATCCGCTTGAAGCGCTCGCCGCCCACGAAGAGCGCCTTGCCCGAGCCGGAGTAGCCGGTCGAGAGCGCGCCATGGATCTTGACCATGACCGTGTAGAGCGCGCCCGAGAGCGCCTCGGAAAGCGAGTGCGGCTCGTAGCGGTTGACCCGGTTGGGCATGCCGTTCTCGTCGAGCGATGTGTCCCCGCGGTTGAGCGTCTTCTCGTTGAGGAGCGAGCGCAGGTAGCGCGCCGCGCCCGTGGGGTCGCGCGCCATGCCGAACTCCGGCGCGACCGTGGCAAAGGCGGTCGAGTCGGCGATGGAGCCGTTCGTGGCCTTGAGCACCGCCTGGCGGAGCTTCGAGCTGCGGAACGACATCAGCAGGGCGGTCAAGTCGGCGATCGCCTCGTGCAGCGCGAGCGACTGCGGCGTGAGCGAGTTGTAAAGATCCGGCGCGATACCGTCGAGGATCGCGTGGCCGGTCTCATGGGAGATGATGTCGCGCGACAGGCAGGCGCAGGCGGGCGGCTTGCCGGTGCGGGAGATGTGGAAGAGCTGCAGGCTGTGCGACTCGCGCTCGTAGAAGGCGTTGGCCATCTCGCCGGCGCGCGGCACGACGAGGAGCTGCGGCGCGCCGAACGCCCAGGTGAGCCTCCGGCCGAGAGCGTCGGGCTCCTCGTACATGTACATGGTGCGGAGCACCGTGGCGAAGGCGTTGACCTGCTGGAACGAGCGCCCGTGGATGCCTTCCTCCGCGGGGCAGTCGTAGCCGCCGAGCTTGCGCTTGCCCGGATCGACGAAGCGGGCTCCCGGCAGCACCAGGCCAGCGGTGTCGAAGTCGAGCACGGCCACGCGGCGGCTGACCGGTCCGTCGAGGAAGAAGTCCTCGTCGCGGGTGTCGAACATCTCGAAGTCGTCCAGGCCGGCGTACCTGGAGGTCTCCGGATCGTCGAGCATCATGGGGAGCCTGGCTTTCACCGTGGACCTCCTGCTGCGTGGTGGGTGGGTTTCTGAAATGCTTTCATGGGCTAGGCGGTCCGTCAATCACAGGCGCGCGGAGGGCACCTTTCGTTGCAGGAAACGATGAAGAAGGGGCAAGTTCCTCTCGAAAGGGCGCTCTCCAAGCTCGGCCTGGCCTCGCGGACCGAAGCGCGGGCCCTGATCCGCGAGGGCCGGGTGGCGGTGGACGGCCGTCCGGTGACCGATCCGCTCTTCGCGGTGGTGCCCGAGAGCGCCCACATCGAGATCGACGGACAGAAGGCGGAGCTTCCCCGGCCCTTGACCATCCTGCTCCACAAGCCGCGCGGCGTCGTGACGACCCGCTCCGACCCCGAGGGCCGGCCCACGGTCTACGGCTGCCTGAAGGGTCTCGACGCCCATGTCGTGCCTGTCGGCCGGCTGGATGCCGCCACCTCGGGCCTCCTCCTGCTGACCAACGACACCCGCTTCTCCGATTGGGTGACGGACCCGAAGAACGAAATTCCGCGGGTCTACCTCGTGACGGTCCGCGGGGAGCTGACCGACGGCCTGGCCCGCCGCCTGGAGGAGGGGATCGTGACCGTCCGCAAGCGCTCGAAGCGGGAAACGCACCTGGTGGTCGAGCTGACCGAGGGCAAGAACCGAGAGATTCGCAGGATGCTGGCCCGCGTGGGCCACGAGGTTACGAAGCTGAAGCGGGTCTCCTTCGGAGGGCTGGAGCTGGGGGACCTGCCGCCGGGGCGGTGGCGGGAGGTGGGGGAGGAAGAGCTGCGGGAAGCGTTTCCCAAAAAGACAAAGACCCAAAGGACGCAAAGGACCTAAAGGACTCAAAGGACAAGGACGGGCCTCTCCGGCGTCCTTGTGGTCCCTGGTGTCCTTGAGGTCCTTTCGGCCCCCGGAGGGGGCTGATAGAGTCCCCGCCGTGCGAATCGTCACCCTGATCACCACAGGCGGTACCATCGAGAAGACCTACGACGAGCACTCGGGAGAGCTCGCCAACCGGCGGTCCATCGTCCGGCGGATGCTTTCCGAGCTGCGGCTGGAGGACACGGAGGTCAACGTCCTCGAGCTGATGAGCAAGGACAGCCAGTTCCTCACCGACGACGACCGCAGCCGAATCGTCGAGGTCGTCCGCGCCATGTGCGGGGTGGGTGAGGGGGAGGGCGGCGGCCTCGTGATCCTGCACGGCACGGACACGCTCGCCGTCACCGGCCAGTGGCTGTACGAGAAGATCCCCGAGCCGCGCATCCCCATCGTCCTGACCGGCGCCATGCGCCCCTACGAGATGAAGCAGTCGGACGCGCTGCAGAACCTCACCGAGGCGGTCTTCGCCAGCGGGGTCCTGCCCGCCGGCATCTACTGCGTGGCCCACGGCCGCGTGCTACCGTTCCCGGGCGTCCGCAAGGACCCCGAGCGCGGCACTTTCGTCCGCGCCTGACCGGAGGCTTTCATGGCCAAGGACATCGACGAGTTCCGCAGCTATCGCAAGCGCATGAACGAGCGCATCTTCGAGTCCGAGCACCTCGGCATCAAGCGCTTCTTCAACCTCGACACCGCCGCCTACCGCGACGGCGCGCTCGACGGACGCACCAAGGAGCTGCTCGGCCTCGTCGCCTCGGCCGTGCTGCGCTGCAACGACTGCATCGACTACCACCTGGACCAGTGCGTGGAGGTCGGGTGGAGCGACGAGGAGCTCCACGACGCCCTGAACGTCGCCCTGATCGTGGGTGGAAGCATCGTCATCCCCCACCTGCGCCACGCGTTCGATACCATCGACCAGCTCCGGGCGGAGACACAGGAGAAATAGCCCCGCACAGGGGTCTACCCACGATCCCGAGGGGGCACGGAGCGTGGGTAGAGGGGTCTACCCGTGCTACGGAGGATTCCGGGATCACGGGTAGAGGGGTCTACCCACGGGGTAGAGGGGTCTACCCACGATCCCGAAGGCTCCGGGAGCGTGGGTAGAGGGGTCTACCCGTGATCCCGAGGGGTTCGGGACCGTGGGTGCAGGGGTCTACCCACGGGGTAGAAGGGTCTACCCACGGTGTGAGGCGGTGGAACAGCGGGATCAGTCTAGGAAAAGGTCCGTCGCCAGTGGCTCGCCCTGCTTTACGGCGTACCGTCCGAAGTCGGTCACGCCCGCCTCGTGCAGCACGTCCTCGTCGATGTAGAAGTTGCCCGTGCAACAGCGGCTGTCCCGGGTCAGGATGACGTGGGCCGCGTCCGAGAGGATCTCGGGCGTGCGGCAGTGGTCCGGATTGATCCTCCCCCCGAGCATCGCGAGCGCCGCGGTGGCGATCACCGTCCTCGGCCAGAGGGCGTTGATCGCGATGCCGTCGGCCTTGAATTCCTCGGCCATGCCCAGCACACACAGGCTCATCCCGTACTTCGAAATCGTGTAGGCCGTGTGGTTCTTGAACCACTGCGGGTTCAGGTTGAGCGGCGGCGAGAGGGTCAGGATGTGCGGGTTCGTCGACTTCCTGAGATGAGGGATGCAGGCCTGCGAGCAGAGGAACGTGCCGCGGGCGTTGACCCCCCACATCAGGTCGAACCGCTTCATGGGCGTCTGGAGGGTCGGCGTCAGGTTGATGGCGCTGGCGTTGTTGACCAGCACGTCGATCCCCCCGAAGGCCGCGGCGGCCTTCTCGACCGCCCCGTAGACCTGCTCCTCCTCGCGGATGTCCACGGCGAGCGGGAGGGCCCTGCCCCCAGCGGCCTCGATCTCCTCGGCCGCGGTGTAGATCGTCCCCGGCAGCTTGGGGTGGGGCTCCGTGGTCTTGGCGGCGACGACGACATTGGCGCCGTCGGCCGCGGCGCGCAGCGCGATCGCCTTGCCGATGCCCCGGCTGGCGCCGGTGATGAACAGGGTCTTTCCCGCGAGATTGGCCATGCCGTCCTCCTCCCGTATGGTCATGACGGATCAGCAGGCACGACATCGTCCAAGAGAGTCAGGAGGTCCGGGAGGTTCTTGTTGACAGTGTCCCAGACGACCGACAGATCGATGTCGTCGTACTCGTGAATGACCAAATTTCGCATCGAAACCATCTCCCGCCAGGGGAACTGCGGGAGCTCCTTCCGCGTTTCCTCCGAAGTCCGGCGTGCGGCCTCTCCGAGCAAGGCGATGCGCCGAATGACGGCGTCCTGGCACTGGACATCGGAGAGGAAGTCCTCGTAGGTCTTCCCGGCGACATACTGGATTGCAAGCCGGGCAGCGTCCCGGATGTCCAAGAGATAAGCCGGGTCACGCTGCATAGATGACTTGAGCCGAGGAGAGGATCGCTTCGCGGCGGATGGGATTCCGGCCCGTCTCGACGCCGCGCCGGCTGAGGAGGTCTACATCCCTTCCCAAGATCCTGGAGAGCTCGTCACGCATGCGAGCCATGTCGAACAGGGTCCAGTGGGTATCGGCGGCAAAAGTCACAAGGACGTCTACGTCGCTGCCCGGTTTGAAGTCATGCCGAAGCACTGACCCGAAGGCGGACAGCTCGGTGATTTTCCACCGTAGGCAGAAATCCTCGATCTGCTTGCGCGGGAACGGGAGCCGCGGACCCATGCCCTGGCGCGCCGCCACGCGCGCGAGGCGCAGGACCGGCTCCGGATCGCGGCCGAGACGCAGCCAATCCACGGGCGAGCGGCCTTCCAGGTTCCGGAGCTTCGACACGAGCCAACCGGCGAGGCTCCAGTCGTCCACCCGGCTGCCGCGGAAGCACTGGAGGATCTCCGGCAAGCCGGCCAGGACCTCGTTGTGGTCGCCGAACTGGAAGGTGGGGTAGATGAGCGTGCCGTCGGCGGTCTTCAGGGCGAGCAGGGTGTGGCGCTCTCGCCGGTCGGCGATAGCCTGCCGGGACACGCCGCCGAAGATTTCCGCCACCCTGGAAGTGGTGTAGAAGGGTCCGAGAAGGTCGTCCCAGCGCGACGGCTCGGGCACGACGCCCACCATCCGGCGGGCCAGCTCTTCGGGAGGGCCGATTTCTTCCAGGGATCGGCCGCGCTCGGCGTAAGAGCTCCGCCTCTCCTCCAGGGCACGCCTCAGGTGCCGCGTCACCTCGTCGATGAACGTCGCCGTCGCCATGGGATGATACAGGATAGCCCTGGCCGTCAAGGTCGTCAAGGCTCCTTGTACGTGAACACGCTCCGGCTCGCGGTGCCGGCGTAGAGCCGGCGCGGGTTCGTGAGGCTCCGTGGTCCGCTCACGGCTCTTCGTACGTGAAGACGCCGTGGAGGTAGGTGCCGGCGTAGAGCAGGCCCGGATCCTGGGGATCGATCGCCAGCGCCTTGACCTGGATCCCGTCCAGGCCGTTCCCCAACGGGGTCCAGGTCTGCCCCCCGTCGGTGCTGCGCCGGACGCCGACCTGCGGCCCGGCCACGTAGACCGGCGCCGGCGTTGTGGGAGCGAAGGCGACCTCGCGCACCTCACCGGCGATCCCGGGCAGGCGCGCCCAGGTCCGGCCGGCGTCCGGGCTGCGGTAGAGCCCGTCCTCCGTGCCCACGTACAGGATGTCCGGCGCGGCAGGGTCCAGCGCCAGCACAATGATCACCTTGGCGCCGATCCCCGCGTCGCGCCGCTGCCAGGTCGCGCCGCCGTCGGCGCTGCGCAGCAGCAGGGGCCGGTAGTCGCTCCCGTGGTAGCCCGACGCGTAGAGGATCCGGGGATCGCGCGGGTCGACCTGGACCTTGGACAGGTACTGATTGGACGGATCGGGGACCTTCACCTGGGTCCAGCGCTCTCCCCGGTCGACCGAATGGAAAAGGCCGAAGCCGCGGCCCCAGAGCGCTCCGGGCTGGCGGGGGTCGAGGGTGAGCGAGAAGAGGGGGTTGGAAAGCCGGAACACCCGCCAGGTCTCGCCGCCGTCCTCGCTCCGGAGGAGCCGGTCGATCGATACGATGGCATAGACGAGGCGCTGGGAGGGATCGACCAGGATGTCGTAGCCCCCCAGGTACTCGCCCCATTGGAATGGGAAGGCGACCGCCTGCCAGGTGGCGCCGCGGTCGGCGCTGCGCAACAGGCCCACGTTGTCCGTACCCGCGTAGAGGACGTCCGGGTCGGACGGGTCCACGGCCAGGGCGGAGACCGAAAGGGCCCGGATGCCCCGGCTGACCCGCTCCCAGGTGGCGCCGCCGTCGCGGCTGCGGTAGGGACCCCCGGGCTGGCCATACGCGAAGCTGCCGGCGTAGAGCACGCCGGGGGCCGCAGTCAGCTCCGCGGCATCAGTCGGCGCTCCCGCTTCCCGGGTCCAGGTGGCTCCCTGATCGGAGCTGTGGAAGATCCCGGAGCCGTGCAGCGAGACGTAGACGCGGCCTCCGGCGGTCAGCAGGTCCCACACGGGAGGCTTGAGCCGTCCGACACCCACCTGCTGCCAATGGAGCCCGCGGTCCACGCTCCGGAAGATCTGGTACACCGTGGCGGCATAGAGGACCGATGGCTGCGCGGTGTCGACGGCGAGCCACGCCACGGCGTCCTTCGTCCGGATGCCCCCGCCGGGCTGCCACGTCTTTCCCAGGTCCGCGCTGCGGAAGAAGGCGTTGGCGAGGGTGACGTAGATCCAGGGGCCGGCGGGATCGACGGCCAGCGACGACAGCCCGCGCTCCCACTTGCCGGGGCTCTTCGGCTTCGCAATCGACGTCCAGGTGGCGCCGCCGTCGTCGCTCCGGTAGACATCGCGCCCGATGGCCCAGACCCGGTTCGCGACCCGGGGATCGGCGACCAGCCCGCGGACCAGGGGCGGGAGGTTGGTGGCCGCGCTCCACGTCTGGCCGCCGTCGGTGCTCTTCAGGAGCAGGGCGGTATTCAGCGGGCGCACGTAGAGCGTGCCGCCGACCAAGGCGAACACGTTCGCGCCTGCCGGCTCGCTGCGGATCAGGCTCCAGCTCTCCCCGCCGTCGATCGACTTGAAGATCCCCAGGGCCGTGCCGGCGTAGGCGACCTCGGGATCGGCCGGGTCCGCGGCCACCGAGTAGGCGCCCCCGCCGTCGGGACCCAGCGGAGTCCAGACGCCGACTCCGGCTGACACGGGCGAAGCGAGGACGAGGAGGAAAAGGAAGAACGAGAACCGGCGAGCTGCGTCCATGGAGCCTCCTCTCAAAGGGCGGGCGGAATCCGGAGCGCCTCCTCTATGTTATCCTTCGCGCCCCTCGACGGAGCGGCCCGCCACAGGTCTGCCCATTTTCCCGGCAAGAAGAGAGAGGAACGCTTGAGTCAGCAGAGACGAGAGGACATCCGCAATCTGGCCATCATCGCCCACGTCGACCACGGCAAGACGACGCTGGTCGACGCCATGCTCTGGCAGAGCGGGATCTTCCGCGCCAACGAGAGCGTCATGGAGCGCGTCATGGACTCCATCGACCTGGAGCGGGAGAAGGGCATCACGATCATGGCCAAGAACACGGCCATCCACTACCGCGGCACGCGGATCAACATCGTGGACACGCCCGGTCACGCCGATTTCGGCGGCGAGGTGGAGCGCACGCTGAAGATGGTGGACGGCGTCCTCCTCCTGGTGGATGCGAGCGAAGGGCCCCTGCCGCAGACCCGCTTCGTGCTGCGCAAGGCGCTGGAGGCCAACCTGAAGCCGATCGTGGCCATCAACAAGATCGACCGGCCGGACGCCCGCATCGCCGAGGTGATCGACGAGGTCTACGACCTGTTCATCGACCTCGACGCGACCGAGGAGCAGCTCGAGTTCCCGATCCTCTACTGCAACGCCCGCGCGGGCTTCTGCCATCGCGAGCCCGCAGGCACCGAGCAGACCCTGGAGCTGCTGTTCGAGGAGATCGTGCGCAGCGTGCCGGCCCCGGTGTTCGACCCGGAGATGCCGCTGCAGCTCCAGTTCATCACCCTGGACTACGACGACTACGTCGGGCGGCTGGCGATCGGGCGGGTCTTCAACGGCCAGGTCAGGAAGGGGCAGGAGGTGCTGCTCTGCCGGCTCGAGGGCGAGCCGATCCCGGTCAAGGTGACGATGCTCTACGGCTATGACGGCCTGAAGCGGGTGGAGATCTCCGAGGCCGGCCCCGGCGACATCGTGGCGGTCGCGGGCATCGACGAGGTGAGCATCGGCGAGACCCTCTCCGACCGCGAGCGGCCCATGGCCCTGCCGCCCATCCTGATCGACGAGCCGACCATCTCCATGGTGTTCTCGATCAACGACTCGCCCTTTGCCGGCCGCGACGGCAAGCACGTGACCTCGCGCAAGCTCAAGGAGCGGCTGGACCGCGAATCGCTGGTCAATGTCTCGATCCGCATCGAGCCCACCGACACGCCGGAGGCGTTCAAGGTCTCCGGCCGCGGCGAGCTGCAGCTCGCGATCCTCATCGAGATCATGCGCCGCGAAGGCTACGAGCTGTCGGTGGGCAAGCCCGAGGTCATCACCCGCCTGGTGGACGGCAAGATCCACGAGCCCATGGAGCTGGTGGTGGTCGACTGCCCGGAGGACTACATCGGCGTGGTCACCCAGAAGATCGGCATCCGCCGCGGGCGGATGATGAAGATGATCAACCACGGCTCCGGCCGCGTCCGGATGGAGTTCCGGATGCCGTCGCGCGGCCTGATCGGGTTCCGCACCGAGTTCCTGACCGACACCCGCGGCACCGGCATCATGAACAGCCTGTTCGAGGGTTGGGATCCCTGGCACGGCGACATCGCGCACCGTGCCAACGGCGCCCTGGTCTCGGACCGTTCCGGCCGCACCACCGCCTATGCGATCGAGAACCTCCAGCCGCGCGGCGTGCTGTTCTGCGCACCCACCGAGGAGGTCTACGAGGGCATGGTCGTGGGGGAGCACAACCGCAACAACGACCTCGACGTCAACATCACCAAGGAAAAGAAGCTCACCAACATGCGCGCCTCGGGCTCGGACGACACCATCCGTCTGGTGCCGCCGCTGGTCATGAACCTGGAGCAGGCGCTGGAGTTCATCCGCGAGGACGAGCTGGTGGAGGTCACGCCCGCCACGTTCCGCATCCGCAAGCGCATCCTGCAGGCCAACCGCCGCAAGTAGCACCTCTGTTTTCCCCCTCCGATTGGCACGCCAAGTGCAATGTGCGCATATCAGCGGCTGGCGAGCCTTGCGACGGCTCGTCTGCGCCGCGTTGAAGGGCCAGGTTGTCCGGCCCTGGGGGCAGTAACCGAGTCGCAACTCCGTCAAGGGAGTGGGTTGCGAGTAAGCACAGCACCAACGGAGGTGTAGTCATGAAGAAGACCATCCTGTTCGCCGCAGCCGCGCTCGCCATCCTGGCAGGCCCTGTCTCGGCGACCGACTTCAGCGTGTTCGGCTCGTACTGGGATACGCAGGACGCCGACGAGGCCCTGGGCGCCGGGGCGAAGGTCCGCCTCGGCCGCTTCGTCGAGCTGCGGGGCACCTATTTTTCGGACGTGACCGCCGACACCGATCCCGAGCGCTTCGACTTCGAGGTCAGCGCCATCCCGCTCGAGGCCGGCCTGCGGTTCGACTTCGCCGAGGGCGCGGCCTTCAGCCCGTACGTGGGCGGCGGTGCCGGCTACTACCTGCTGGACACCACCGAGGGTGACATCGACGACGAGGTGGGCTTCTACGCCGTCCTCGGCGCCGAGTTCGGCCAGCGGGACTCCGGCCTCTCGTTCATGGCCGAGGCCATCTACCGCGGCATGGAGGCCACGGTCAGCGAGGACGAGGACGGGTTCCCGGACCACGTCCACGACGACGTCGCCTTGAACCTCGACGGCCTGGGTGTGAACGCCGGCATCGTCTGGCGGTTCTAGCGAAGAGTTGTCTTGTCTTTGAACCGCGGCGCCGTCCTGGCGCCGCGGTTCGTCTTTCAGCCCTCCCCTCATATACTCCCCCCATGAACGACATCCGAACGATCCTGGTCGGGACCGATCTCGACCGTGACAGCGACGCCCTGGTGAGCACCGGGTTGCAGGTGGCCCGCGCGGCCAGGGCGAAGATCCATCTGGCATTCTCGTTCGCGCCGCCCGTGGTCTTCCTGAGCGAGCTGGGCGCGGGGGTCGATGATCCCATCCTCGCGCGGGAGGAGCAGCAGTGCCGCGAGGCACTGGCGGAGCAGGCGCGGCAGGCGGGGATTGCCGAGGGCGAGCTCCACGGCCTGAGCGTCCGCCGGGGAGCGCCGCATCGGATGCTGTCCGACCTCGCCGAGGAGATCGGAGCCGACCTCCTGATCGTGGGCGCCACCGGCGGAGGGCGTCTCCTCCGCCGCCTGGGATCGACGGCCGACCGCGTCGTGCGCCGCGCCCGCTGCCCGGTGCTGGTGGTGCGCGGCGGCCTGCGGGTGCCGCCGAAGAAGGTGTTGGCGCCGGTGGACCTGTCGCCCCTGTCGGCCGACTCCTTCGGGCGCGGCCTGGGCGTGCTCTCCGAGATGGGTGCGGGTACCGAGGTTCAGAGCGAGGTCGAGGCGCTCTTCGTGCTCAGCGTGATCCAGCGCCAGGTGTCGGAGCAGTTCACGCCCGAGCAGGTCGACCGCTTCGCCGCGGAGGAGCTGGAGCGGTTCGTGGAGGCGCACGCCGGCTCACAGGCCGGGAGCATCCGCCGCAAGGTGCGCACGGGCAACACGCGGGAGGAGATCCTCGCGGAGATCGTCGACCACGGCCCCGACTTGGTCCTGCTCGGCACCCACGGCCTGGGCGGCTTCGACCGCTTCGTGATCGGCAGCGTGGCCGCGGACGTGGCCCGCGAAGCGCCATGCAGCGTGCTCGTGGTGCCGCCGGCAGCGATGCGGGATCAGTCGTAGATCCCATCCGCGAACCACTCTCCCGTACCGCGGTCGCGGTAGATCCGGTAGATCCCGCCGGTCAGCTCCACATCCCAGTAGTCGCGGCCGGTGGGCTCCTCGGTCCACCAGCCTTCCTCCAGTCCCCAGGGACCGGAGGCGACCTTGATCCGGCCCTCGACCCGGGGGCGCTTCTCCGATTCGTCCTGGACCAGGGTGCGGACCTCCACCGGCTGCCGGTCGTCCGAGATCACCTCCAGGCCCAGCGGCGGCCGGAGCACCCGCACGGCCAGAAGACCGCGTCCGGCACGGGGCTCGCGGCGGACCTCCGGCGGTGGTGGAGGAGTGTACTCGACCAGCGAGAAGCGCTCGGGACGGTGGCCGTCTACCGGGCGGGGAGAGCCGACGCGGTCGGGTCCGAGCAGGGCGAAGAGGCGGGCGAGGGTCGTGGCGAGCTTGTCCGGCGAGAGCGCGGCGGGGCCGTAGAGCGAGAGCTGGGCCTCGCGCGGATGGTCCGGCCAGGCGAGGAACGTGAAGCCGGCCACGGGCGCGCCCGGCTGCGTCTCCTCCAGGTTCAGACGCACCAGGGTGAGCAGCGTCTTCACGTCCCGGGTGGGCGCCGGCAGGTCGATCGTCCGCGTCTGGTGGCCGTCCGGCTCCAGGCGCAGCTCCACCCCCAGGCGCTGGCAGGCGAGCCCGGCCGACTCCAGGCGCTCGCAGAGCCGCTCCAGGGCGGCGCGGCCCACGAACAGGAACGGCTCCAGCGAGACCAGCGGCCACTCCAGGTTCGTGCCCTCGTGGAAGACGGGCGGCAGCTCGCGCGGGATCAGCGGCCGGGAGTCCATGCCGCGCGCCGTGGCATGCAGCTCGCGGCCGGTGCGGCCGAGCCGGCTCGCCACCCGCTCCTTGGGCAGGCGGGCGAAGTCGCCGATCGAGCGCACCCCCCACTGCTCCAGGGTCGAGGTGATCTCCACCTCGGGCGCCAGCCGGGCCAGGGGGAGCGGCGCGAGGAACGCGGCCTCCTCGCCTTCCGGCACGATCACCGGCGAATCCGGCAGGCCGGCCGCGACCCGGGCCGCGAGCTTGCTCGACGCGATCCCCACCCGCACTGGCAGACCGGCCTTGTCCGCGGCGGCGACCAGGGAGCGCCCCAGCTCCAGCTCGGGCGAGTCGCTCTTGAAGTGGAGCTCCAGCCCTTCGATGTCCACGTAGGCCACGCCGTCGCCGGCGTCCTCGACGCGCGGGGAGAACGCCTCGGCCACCTCCAGGAGAGCCTCCTGGGCCGCGCGCTCGCACTCCTCGTCGCGGGGGCGGGCCACCAGCTTGGGGCAGAGGGCGCGCGCCTGGGGCAGGGTATGGCCGGGCCTGACCCCGGCCTCGCGCGCCAGGCGGGTGCCGGCCACCACGCGGGCGGCATTGCCGTTGCCCTCCGTGACCACGACGGCCTCGCGCACCAGCTCGGGCTCGCTGCGCAGGCGCGCGGCCAGGGGGAACAGAGGGAGAACGATGCAGGCGATGCGCGGGCCGGGCATCGTTCAATACCCGACAGCCACCCGGAGGCCCGTAAATTCTGTCCTCCGGGCGGTCGGGGGCTCAGGGGCCTTCTTCTTCCCATCCAGCGGCACCTCCCCGAGAGCGAGCCTCATCTCCTCGCTCTGGCCGGGGAGCCGCCCGCGCTGCTTCTCCAGCTGCAGGCGGGCCGAGGCGCCGCTCAGGAGGAGGATGGCGCCGTCCTCTCCCTGCCAGGCGGCTTGGGCGCGCTCGGCCTTGAGCACCACGCCCGCGGCCGTGCCGCTCACCCGGTAGGGGGTCGAAACCAGGAGCGCCGCGTTGTGCGCGCGGGCGGCACGGGCGAGCCGCAGCCAAGCCGCCTCCAGGCCGCGCCCGCCGCGGACCGGCGGCATGCCGAGGTCCACGGCGACCAGGGGGAAACCGCTCGCGAGCACCATCTCGGCCGCGGCGAGAGTCTGCTTGAGGTTCTGTGGCCGCAGCCAGAGCAGGCGCTGGAGGTCGGCTCCCAGCGCCTCGGCCGCGGTCGGATCGAGACTGTCGCCCAGGTCGACCAGGGCCGCGGCTTCGCCTATGCTCGTGGCCGCGGCGAGCGCGGCGAGCACGGTGGAGAAGCGGCCGCTGGTGCGGGAGCCGACCAGCTCTACGAGCTGCCCGCGGGGGAGCCCCCCGTCGAGCAGACGGTCCAGCGCGGGGACCGCGGTGCGCAGGGTGGCTTCGGACTCCGTCTCACGGGCATCGCGCAGCTCCCGGTCGAGCTCCCGCGCGCTGCGCACGTGCCGCTGGAAGTCCTGGGGGAGAAGGGCGCGCAGCCGCCGCAGGGCCGTGGCGGGGTGGAGATCCGGTGCCTCCAGCGGCATCTCCGGCGCGGCTTCGAGCGTCCTTCTCTGTAGGTTGACGGCCATTCGCGTCCTCTCTCTCGACCTCTAATCTAAAGCGTAACATGGGCGTAAGTCAAGCCGAAGGATCAACTTGATATGGGAGCTAAACTCCTTGTATGAAGCAGACTTACGGGTGAATTGATCGATTGGAAACACAACCGTAACCGGACGAGATCCTGTGATCGATACTTGTGGCGCAAAGGCCCGACTTCAAGAGCGGAAAGCCGCGCCGGTGTTCGTGCCCGGCAGACACGGCCCGTTCCATGGATACAATGAGTCGCCATGAACGTATCTGACGTGCGGCGGGAGTACGTCCGCGCAGGACTGCGGCGGCGCGACCTCGATCCCGATCCGGTCGCTCAGTTCCTGAAGTGGCTCGGGGAAGCCCAGGCGGCCCATCCCGGCGACTTCACCTCCATGGTCCTGGCGACCGCCGACCGGGAAGGCCGCCCCTCCGCCCGCGTGGTGCTGCTCAAGGGGTGCGACGACCGCGGCTTCGTGTTCTTTACCCACTACGACAGCCGCAAAGGACGCGACCTCGCGGAAAATCCCCGCGCCGCCCTGGTCTTCTACTGGCCCGATTTCGACCGCCAGGTGCGGATCGAGGGACCGGTCGAGAAGACCTCGCGGGAGGAGTCCGAGGCCTACTTCCAGTCCCGCCCCCTGGGAGCGCGGATCGGCGCCGTCGCGTCCAGGCAGAGCGACGTGCTCGCCGGACGTGACGAGTTGGAGAGCGCCGTCCGGGATCTCACCGAGCGCCTTGGAGATGCCGTGCCCTGCCCCGACTCCTGGGGCGGCTACCGCGTGGTACCCGACGAGATCGAGATCTGGCAGGGGAGGGAGAACCGCCTCCACGACCGCTTCCGCTACCGCCGGCAACCCGGCGGCTGGCACATCGATCGTCTGTCGCCATGACCGACGTCGCCGTCATCGGTGGCGGCCTGGTGGGCCTGGCCACGGCCATGGCCCTGGCCGAGCGCGGGATGTCGGTGACGGTCCTGGAAGCGGAGGACCGCCTGGCCGCGCACCAGAGCGGCCACAACAGCGGAGTCATCCACTCCGGCCTCTACTACAAACCCGGCTCGCTCAAGGCCCGGCTCTGCGTGGAGGGGGCGCGGGCTCTCTGGAGCTTCTGCGAGGAAGAGGGGATCGCGACCCGGCGCTGCGGCAAGCTGGTGGTGGCGACTCACGAAGAAGAGCTGCCGCGGCTGGACGAGCTCGAGCGCCGCGGGCAGGCCAACGGCCTCGCCGGCCTTCGGCGTCTGCGGGCCGAGGAGATCCGCGAGGTCGAGCCCCACGCCGCGGGCATCGCGGCCCTCCATGTGCCGGAGACGGGCATCGTGGACTACCCGGCGGTGGCGCGGGCCTACGGCAAGCGCATCGAGCGGCACGGCGGCCGGATCCTCCTGAAGGCCCGGGTGACGTCGGTGCGGCCCGGCCTGGTCGTGGAGACCACCGCGGGGACCGTCTCCTCTGCTCGACTGGTCAACTGCGCCGGCCTGCAATCCGACCGCATCGCCCGCCTCTGCGGCGCCGAGCCGGACGTGCGGATCATCCCCTTCCGCGGCGAGTACTACGAGCTGGCGAAGACCGACCTGGTCCGCGGCCTCATCTATCCGGTGCCCGACCCGCGCTTCCCGTTCCTGGGCGTCCATCTCACCCGCATGATCGGCGGCGGCCTGGAGGCGGGCCCGAACGCCGTGCTGGCCCTGAAGCGAGAGGGCTACCGCTGGACCGATGTCTCGCTCCGGGACTCTCTGTCCATCGCAGGCTGGCCCGGCGTCTGGGCTCTCGCGGCCCGCTTCTGGAAGATCGGCGCTTACGAGGTCTGGCGTTCGCTCGTGAAGTCCGCCTTCGTCCGCGATCTCCAGCGCCTGGTGCCGGAGATTCGATCAGAAGACGTCCACCGGGCCGGGGCCGGCGTCCGCGCCCAGGCCTTGGAGCGCAACGGCGCGCTGGTGGACGACTTCCGCATCGTGGAGACGGACAGGGCAATCCATGTCCTCAACGCCCCGTCGCCCGGCGCGACCGCCTCCATGGCGATCGGCCGGACCATCGCGGCCCAGATCCTTTAAGCGCGGCGACGGGCGGCGGACGCCGGAGCGTCAGGGGACAGCGCGCGCAGGTACTGCCGGTCGAAGGCGGCGAGCTGGCTTTCCAGCTCCGAGTAGGGTCCCGGCTCCCAGGCGTTCGAAGAGACTCCCTTGTGCGCGTTCGCGCACAGCTCCCAGTCCTGACGGTTCGTCAGGTCCCAGAAGTCGATGGCGGGCTGGGGATCGAACCCCGGCGCGGCGATCGCATCCGGATGGAAGTACCAGTCGCAGAGGATGCGGGTGCGGCCGATGCCGAGCGACTGCGCGCGGTGGACGAGCACGTAGTCGGGATGAAAAGACAGGAAGGCGCTCGGGAAGACCGTGTAGTAGTAGACGCGCGCGCGCTCCTCGGGGGAGAGCCCGTCGAACGGAACCGCGCAACGCCCGCCATGGCTCGTCATGCTTCCTTCGGGATTGCTCATCCACATCGGCCCGCCCAGGACCGGCCCCTCGGAGAGATCGTTCTCGGTGTTGCGGTAGGGTGTCAGCTTGTTCAAGTGCGGATGCACCTTCGGGCAGTGATAGCACTCGCTGTAGTTGTGGAAGAAAAGCTTCCAATTCGCCTCGACGTCGTAGACGCTCTGATGGACGGACTTGAGCTCGGGGAGCCGCCAGGCGCCGAACTTGCCCGCGAGCCCCGGCAGGGCTTCCTCGAAGGGGACCGGATCCGGCGCGAGGTTCAGGAAGAGCAGGCCCTGCCAGTCGGCGAGAGCGACCGGCTTGAGCGGGTAGTCCAGAGCGTCGAAGCCCGCTACCTCGGCCATGTTGGGCGCGGTGCGCAGGGCGCCGTCCAACTCGTAGGTCCAGGCATGGTACGGGCACTGGATGACCTGGCCATGCTCGCCCTGCGGAGTGAGGCAGAGGCGGCTGCCGCGATGGCGGCAGAGGTTGTGGAAGGCGCGGACCGTGCCGTCGCCGTCCCGCACGACCATGACGCTCTCCCGGTCGAGCTCGAAGAGGAAGAAGCTGCCGGGCGAGGCGAGCTGTGAAACATGGCCCGCGAGGAGCCACGAGCGGTGGAAGATCCGCTCGCGCTCGGCGCGGAAGATCTCCTCGGACGTGAAGTACTCGCCGGACAGGGTGTGCTGGCCGAAGGCGGTGCGCGGTCTCATGATGGGGTGGGATTCTAGCACCGCGGGATCGGTGGTACACTCCCGCCCGCCTTTCGGGGCCAACTGAAAACCATGCCCATTCCGACGCCTTTCCACGAGCGCACGCAGCCCCTGTGCTCCAGCTACCGCTGGAAGGACTGGGCCGGCTACTGCGCGGTCAGCAGCTACGACACCAGCCACGAGCGCGAGTACTTCGCGTTCCGCGAATCGGCCGGCCTGCTCGACGTCACGCCGCTCTACAAGTACGAGGTCTCCGGACCGGACTCAGCGGCCCTCCTCTCCCGCATGATGGTGCGCGACCTGTCGAAGCTGAAGGTGGGCCGGGTCGCCTACACCTGCTGGTGCGACGACGACGGCAAGGTGATCGACGACGGCACCGTCTCGCGGCTCGGCGAGAGCCACTTCCGCGTCACCTCGGCCGATCCGAGCCTGTACTGGCTGCAGGCGCTGAGCCGCGGCCTCGACGTGCAACTGGAGGACTCCAGCACGCGCCTCGCCGCGCTCGCTCTCCAGGGACCCACCTCGCGCGCGATCCTGCGCGATGCAACCGGCGCCGGTATCGATGCGCTCAAGTTCTTCGGCGTCACCCGGACGGCGATTCGTGGCATCCCGGTCTGGATCAGCCGTACCGGCTATACCGGCGACCTGGGCTACGAGGTCTGGGTCGAGCGCGATCAGGCGCTGGCGGTCTGGGACGCCCTGATGGCCGCCGGAGGCCCGCACGGCATCGAGCCCGCGGGGCTCGATGCGCTCGACGTGACCCGCATCGAGGCCGGCTTCATCCTGCTCGGTGTCGACTACTACAGCTCGCACAAGGTGATCCTGGAATCGCGCAAGTCCACGCCGCTGGAGCTCGGCTTCGGCTGGATGGTCGATCTCGAACGCGGCAGCTTCATCGGCCGCGACGCCATCGCCGCCGAGATGAAGCGCGGCTCGGTCTGGCAGCTCGTGGGCCTGGAGGTGAGCTGGGAGGAGCTCGAAGCGCTCTACGCCAGCTTCAACCTGCCGCCGAATCTTCCTCCCACCGCGCGGCGCGACGCCCTGCCGGTCTATGACGGGGAAGGCCGCCAAGTGGGCCAGGCGACCAGCCACACCTGGTCGCCGCTGCTCAAGAAGTACCTGGCGATCGCCTCCGTGCACCGCGGCTTCGAGGCCAAGGGGACGAAGCTCCAGATCGAGCACACCGTCGAGTACGAGCGGCGCAAGGTCACCGCGACCGTGGCGCCGACGCCGTTCTACGACCCGGAGAGGAAGCGCAAGCCGTGACCAGCAAGCAGTACGACGCGATCGTCGTGGGCGCCGGGCACAACGGTCTGGTATGCGCGGCCTATCTGGCGAAGGCCGGGCGCAAGGTCCTGGTCCTCGAACGGCGGCATCAGGTCGGCGGCGCCACGACGACCGAGGAGATCTATCCCGGTTACAAGTTCACCTGCTGCTCCTACGTGGTCTCTCTGATGCGGCCCTGGATCATCCGCGACCTGGACCTGCCGCGCCATGGCTACGAGATTCTGCCGCTGGAGGCGACCGTCACGCCGTTCCCGGACGGGCGCTACCTGGTGCGCGACTCCGATCCGGAGCGCACGCGGCGCTCGATCGCGATGTTTTCGCCGCACGACGCCGAGATCTACAAGCGCTTCGGGCAGGAGATGGCCGAGCTCGGGCGTCTGATCAAGCCGATCATCGATCAGCCGGCGCCCGATCCGCTGTCGCGGGACCCCCGGGAGCTGCTGCGGATCGCGCGTTTGGGAAAGCAGCTCCGCGGCCAGGGCGACGACTGGCTCTTCGCCAACGTGAAGATGATGACGATGAGCGCGGTGGACTTCCTCTCGGAGCGGTTCGAGTGCGAGCAGCTCATCGCGCCGATGGCGATTTCCGGCATCATCGGGACCTTCCTCGGCGTGCGCTCGCCCGGCACCGCCTACGTGCTCCTCCATCACTACATGGGAGAGATCGACGGC
>Ga0068862_100001274_pt1 | contig 23621 bp, 26 predicted proteins | sample KBSSwiS52_FD_66598 | JGI IMG/M metagenome (GOLD analysis project Ga0068862, IMG submission 66598) | Switchgrass rhizosphere microbial communities from Kellogg Biological Station, Michigan, USA - KBS Switchgrass S5-2 | ecosystem: Host-associated > Plants > Roots > Rhizosphere > Soil ... | reverse complement strand
GTCATCGTGAGCTGCTGGCCAAGTTTGAGCTGCAGGGCTGGCTTGAGCATTCGTCTCGCAACTTCGGGAGCTTGAAGGGCGCGGCGACTCGCGCCACGCGCTCCCAAAATATCTTTCGAAGAACTAGAGCTTGAAATCCTGGCCCAAGTACACCTCACGGACCTGCCGGTTTGCAAGGATCTCTTCCGCAGTTCCGGCCGCAATCACCGAACCGCCGCTCACGATGTAAGCGCGCGCGCAAATTCCCAACGTTTCTCGCACGTTATGGTCGGTGATCAAAACTCCGATATTGCGTGCGCTCAGGTGGCGGATGATCCGCTGGATGTCGAGCACGGAGATCGGGTCTACGCCGGCGAACGGCTCGTCCAGCAGCATGAATTGCGGCTCTGCGGCAAGCGCCCGCGCGATCTCCACGCGCCTTCGTTCGCCGCCCGACAGGCTTTGGCCGACGCTGTCGCGAATATGTCCGATGTGCAGCTCGTCGAGGAGCGACTCCAGCATCGCTTCGCGCCGTTGCGCATCGAGCTCGGGCCGCGTTTCGAGGATTGCGTAGATGTTGTCTCGCACGCTCAGTTTGCGGAACACGGAAGGTTCCTGCGGCAGATAGCCCAGGCCGAGGCGTGCGCGCCGATGCACCGGCAGCCGCGAAACGTCCTGGTCGTCGATGATGATGCGGCCGGCGTCGGTCGGCACCAGTCCGACGATCATGTAGAACGCGGTCGTCTTGCCGGCGCCGTTCGGACCGAGCAGCCCGACGACCTCGCCGCGCGCGACTTCCAGCGACAGGTCCTTGACGACCTGGCGCGAGCGATACTTTTTGGCGAGCCCCTCGACGCGGAGGAGACTCATGCGCCGCTCTCGGGCTGCGGCGGTGGCTGCGGTGGAGCGGGCGCCGGTGCGGTCGCTGCGGTGCCTTGGCGCGGCCGGATGATTCCTCGCACGCGTCCCTGGCCGCCCGGATTGATCTGGACGCGCTCGTCGCGCACGTTGTAGATCACGACATCGCCGCGAAATTCATCCTTGCCGTTGCTGAACCAGACGTTGTCGGTCAGCTTCACGATGCCGGCGGTGATGTCGTACTCGATCACGCCCGCGCGACCGCGCACCTGGGCGTCGGCGCGGCCGCCGCGCTGCGCGAATTGCGCCGGCGAGCCCTCCGCACGCGCGCTCGCCAACTGTCCGCCGACGACTGCGGCGCTCGCGGTATTCGACTGCAGTTCCGCTTCGCTGGTGACGATGTGCACAGCGGTCTCGAAGGTCCAGCGGCTGTTCTGCGAGCGAACGCCATTCGCCTTGGCTGCGCCGGCTTCGATCGACATGGGCCCCTGGGTCACGCGCACGTCGCCGGAAATCTCCAGAGTGTCGGTGCGGAAGTCGGACGTGACGACCTTCGCGTCCCAGTTGAACTCATCGTTTGGGTTCGGGTGTACCAGGTCGGCGGCGCCCGCAGTCGCGCTGAGCGCGGCGAGCAGCAGCGAACCGATAGTGCCCGCCAGGCTATTGCGGATCGAAGCGGCCATTCACCGACTCCAGCCGGACCTTCTCGTTACTGAGATCCGCACGAAAACTTTTGACCACCATCGAGTGCCCGCCGAAGCGCACGTGGACCGGCGATGCGGTGCTGTAAGCGATGTTGGTCTGCGTGTCGATCGCGAGCGCGTCGGCGCGCAGAAACGCCGTCGGCTGCGCATCCGCCGGCCGCAGGACTACATCGCCGGAAAATTGTACGACGCGTGAATTCGCGGGCACCAAACCTTGGCGCGCGCTCAGCAGCCACTCGCGCTGCGCCGACTCGCCGGGGCTCGACTGAAAATAATTCACGCGGACCGTGTCCAGGCTGATGCTGTCGTTGTCGTGTCGCTGCTCGATGCGATCTGCGATCAGCCGCAGGCCGACCGAGCCGTTCTGCTGAGTCTGAGTGATGACGGCGTCCTTCAGGTAATAGCCGGGCTGTTCGGCTTGCCCGTCGCTCGCCGCCGGCGCCGGGTTGCGCTCGACCAGCGCGCCGTAGCCGATGACGAGCGCGCCGAGCAGGGCGGCGAGCGAGATCCAGCGCCAGTTCATCGCGTCCTCATGGCTGGCTGCGCCGCTGGGCTTCGAGAATGAGGTCGCAGACTTCGCGCACCGCGCCGGTGCCGCCATGCGCCTGAGTGATGAAATGGGCGTGCGACTTGACACTCGGATGCGCATCGGCGACCGCGATCGCCAGGCGCGCGATCTCGAAGATCGGCAGGTCGGCGACGTCGTCTCCCATGCTGGCCACTGCTTGCGGGCCGAGCGCCAGGATGTCCAGCAGCTCGCGCAGCGCTGCCAGCTTGTCCTGAACGCCCTGACGAATCCAGGTCACGCCGAGCTCGCTCATGCGACGCTCGACCGCACGCGACTGCCGGCCGGAGATCACGGCAACCTGCAGTCCGGCGCGCAGCACCTGAACGATGCCGGCACCGTCGCGCACGTGAAAACATTTCAACTCCTCGCCGCGCGGTGAGAAATACAAGCGTCCGTCGGTCAGCACGCCGTCCACGTCGAGCACCAGCAGTCGGACGTCGTTGGCGCGCTCGACCAGGGTATCCATCACATCACGCCGGCGCGGAACAGATCATGAACGTTGAGCGCGCCCACCAGGACGTTGTGGTCGTCGACGACCAGCAGTTGGGTGATCTTGTGGGTCTCCATCAGGTGCACGGCCTCTGCTGCGAGGCGTCGCGGCGCGATCGTCTTCGGCTTGGGCGTCATCAGCTCGCCCATGCGTCGCGTACGGAAGTCGCCCGGCTGATCGAGCGCGCGCCGCAGGTCGCCGTCCGTGTAGATGCCGAGCACATGGCGCTCCGTATCGACGATCGCGGTCATGCCGAGACCCTTGCGGCTGATTTCCAGCAACCCGTCGCGCAGCGAGGCATCGGGACCGACCAGCGGCACCTGATCGCCGGTCCGCATCACGTCTTCCACGTGCAGCAACAGACGACGGCCGAGGCTGCCGCCCGGATGCGAGCGCGCGAAGTCGTGCTCGCTGAAACCGCGTGCTTCGAGCACCGCGACCGCGAGGGCATCGCCCATTGCCAGCGTCGCCGTGGTGCTGGCGGTCGGCGCCAGGTTGTGCGGGCAAGCCTCCTCGGCGACGCCGACGTCCAGGATGGCTGCGGCAGCCTTGCCGAGCGTCGATTGCGGACGGCCTGTCATCGCGATCAGCGGGATGCCGAGACGTTTGATGACGGGCAGGATGGTCAGCAGCTCGGCGGTTTCGCCGGAGTTGGAGATGGCGATCACCACGTCGTCCGGCGTCAGCATGCCGATGTCGCCGTGGCTGGCCTCGGCCGGATGGAGGAAAAAAGCGGGCGTGCCCGTGCTCGCGAGCGTCGCGGCGATCTTGTTGCCGACGTGTCCCGACTTGCCCATACCGGTCACGACGACTCGGCCGGTGCAGCCGTGGAGGAGGCGACAGGCCTCGATGAAAGCGGTGCCGAGCCGGTCCTGCAGTGCCGTGACGGCGGCGACCTCGATCTGCAGGACGCGTCGCCCGCGCGCGAGCAGCTGGTCGGGATCGAGCGCGGCGGCGGACCGGGGACGGGACTGCATGCCGCGAATGATAGCGCGTTGAGCTAAAATCGCGGCCCCTTCCGTCGAGCTGCCACATGAACGCTGCCGAAGTTCAATCGTTGATCGAGACCGGGCTGCCGGGCGCACAGGTGCGCGTCAGCTCGCCGGACGACACGCATTTCGAGGCGGTGATCGTCGCTGCGCAGTTCGAGGGCAAGCGCACCCTGCAGCGCCATCAGCTCGTCTACGGCGCGCTCGGCCCACGCATGGGGCGTGAGATCCATGCCCTGACGATGCAGGTGCTGACCCCGCAGGAAGCGAGCTCCGGTGGATAAGCTGCAGATCCAGGGCGGCGCGCCGCTCGAAGGCGATGTGCGGATTTCCGGCGCGAAGAACGCCGCGCTGCCGATTCTCGCCGCGACGCTGCTGGCGGAAGGCACGGTGTCGGTCGGCAACGTTCCGCACCTGCAGGACGTGACGACCATGATCGAGCTGCTCGGTCGCATGGGCGTGAGCGTCACGATCGACGACAAGATGCGCGTCGAGGTCGATGCCGGCACGATCCGCGAGCACGTTGCTCCGTACGAGCTGGTGCGCACGATGCGCGCTTCGATTCTCGTGCTGGGCCCGCTGCTGGCGCGCTTCGGCAAGGCCGACGTGTCATTGCCGGGCGGCTGTGCCATCGGCGCGCGTCCGGTGAACATTCACGTCGACGGCCTGCAGCAGCTCGGCGCCGATATCCTGATCGAGAATGGTTACATTCGCGCGCGCGCGTCGCGTTTGCGCGGCGCCCGGCTCGTGCTCGAAACCGTGACCGTGACGGGCACGGAGAATCTCGTGATGGCTGCGACGCTCGCCGAAGGCGAGACGGTGATCGAGAACGCAGCGCGCGAGCCCGAGGTGGTCGACCTCGCGGACTTCCTCAACGCGATGGGCGCCAAGATCCGAGGGGCCGGCACCGACACGATCGTCATCGAGGGCGTCGAGCGGCTGAACGGCGCCAGCTACGACGTGCTCCCGGATCGGATCGAGACCGGAACCTACCTGGTCGCGGGCGCGATCACCGGCGGACGCGTCCGGGTCAAGGGCACTCGCCCTGACCATCTCGACGCAGTGGTGGCGAAGCTTCGCGAAGCCGGCGCCACGATCGAAGTCGGCGACACCTGGATTTCGCTCGACATGGGCGGGCGCCGGCCGCGCGCCGTCGATATTCGCACTGCACCGTACCCGGCGTTCCCGACCGACATGCAGGCGCAGTTCGCAGCGCTCAATACCGTCGCCGAAGGCGTAGGTGCAGTGACGGAAACGATCTTCGAGAACCGCTTCATGCACATGCTGGAGATGCGTCGACTCGGCGCTGACATCCGCATCGAAGGCAGTACGGCGATCATCCGCGGCGTGCCGAAGCTGACGGCTGCGCCGGTCATGGCGACGGATCTGCGCGCTTCGGCGAGCCTGGTGTTGGCGGGGCTGATCGCGCAGGGCGCGACGGAGATCCACCGCATCTACCACATCGATCGCGGCTACGAGTGCATCGAGGAGAAGCTGGAGCAGCTCGGCGCGCGCATCAAGCGCATGGCGGGCTAGCCTAGCCGCCGGCTTGGCGGTCGCCTCTTGGCGGGCGCTCTTCCAATGTCGCCTTGAACGTCAACCGCTGCGCGCCGCGGCGAGCTTGAATGTTCAGCAGCGAGCCCGGCGCCATCGCCGCGACCCGGTTGAGCGCTTCCTGGGCGTTGACGATCGGCTGGCCGTTGAAATGTGTCACCAGATCGTCGCGTTGTAACCCGACCAGAGCAGCCGGTCCCTGCGGCACCACCTCGCTGATGCGCAATGCCACAGGCGGATCGATACTCAGCGCTGCTGCCTGCGCTCGCGGCACTTCCTGCGTGGTCACGCCCAGCCAACCGCGACGCACGCGCCCGTGCGCGATGATCTGATCCATCACGCCGCGCACCATGTTCACGGGGATCGCGAAGCTGATCCCGTCGGTACCGAGATTCTGCGCGAGCACGGCTGTATTGATGCCGATCAGCTCGCCCTGCGTGTTGATGAGCGCGCCGCCGGAATTGCCGAAATTGATGGCCGCGTCGGTTTGAATGAAATCTTCGAAATCCGTGACGCCGAGCCGGCCACGGCCGGTGGCGCTGACGATGCCCTGGGTCACCGTCTGGCTGAGCCCGAACGGATTGCCGATCGCCAGCACGACATCGCCCGCGCGCAGCTCGTCCGAGCGCCCCATCGGCATGACCGGCGGATCTTTCAGCGGCACGCGCAGCACGGCCAGGTCGGTATCGGGATCCATGCCCACGATCGCCGGCGTGGCGATGCGTCCATCGGCCAGCTGCACGCGGATTTCATCCGCCCCCTGAACGACGTGGTAGTTGGTAACGATGTGACCGGCCTCATCTACGATTACGCCGGAGCCGAGGCTGCCCTCGACGCGCTGGCGTACGGCCGGCAGATGCTGCCGCAGCAGTGGATTGGCCCCGGACGGACGTGCGGCGGATGCGTCGACGACTCGCGCCGTATAAATGTTTACCACCGCCGGGCCGGCACGGCCCACGGCGTCGGCGAACGAGCGCCGCGGCTCAACGGAATCGCCTGGCGGTGCGGCGCCGCTGCTCGACGCCGCTGTCATGGTGTTGGCAATCAGGCCGGGACGGATCAGCAGGACGACGCCGGCGCACGCCAGACCGACGATGGTCCAGCGGAGCAGAAAGGCAGCGGTCTGGCGCAGTGTGGGCACGGTACGCGCGGCGGGGTGCGGCGATTGAAGTGTGTATAATGCGGAATTCCTTGAGGGTTTGAAACTACGCGTCTGCCGCGAACTTCGACAGCGCGTTAGCGCGGGGCGCCGGCGGCTACTCGCGGAGGTCGTGAATGAGCGAAGCGGATCGAGCGGATGGTGGGGTCGACAGCGGCCGGCGGCACTTTCTGGTGGTCGCTACGACTGTCACTGGCGTCGCGGGCGCCGCGATGACAGCAATACCGTTCCTGGCGTCGTGGAAACCGAGCGCGCGGGCCCAGGCGCTGGGTGCTCCGGTCGAGGCTGACATCAGCAAGATCGACCCGGGCGCGATGATCAAGGTGATGTGGCGCGGCATGGCGATCTACATCGTGCACCGTTCGGCGGAAATGCGCGCCAAGCTGGACAGCCCCGAGCTGACCGCGCGGCTGAAAGACCCCGAGTCGAAAGAATCCGAGCAGCCGGCGTACGCGAAGAACAGTGCGCGCGCGCTCAATCCCGAGTGGCTGGTGCTGATCGGCGTCTGCACGCACCTCGGTTGTGCGCCGATGAACCGCTTTCAGCCCGCGGATCCGGAGCTCGGCGCCGACTGGCCGGGCGGCTTCTATTGCCCCTGTCACGGCTCGAAGTTCGATCTCTCGGGCCGCGTGTTCAAGGACGTGCCGGCACCGCTCAATCTGAAGGTGCCGCCGTACCGCTTCATGAATGAAGGCCTGGTGCAGATTGGTGTCGATTCGGAGGTCAGCTGATGAGCGCCACTGTGCCTAGCCCGCAGTCGGGCGAGCGCTCGCGACTCGGAGCGCTGGTGGACTGGATCGACGCGCGCTTCCCCATGACGCGCATGTGGAAGGAGCACGCGAGCGAGTACTACGCGCCGAAGAACTTCAACTTCTGGTACTACTTCGGCGTGATCGCGTCGGTCGTGCTGGTGCTGCAGATCGTCACCGGCATTTTCCTGACGATGAACTACAAGCCCTCGGCCGCGGATGCGTTCGCCTCGGTCGAGTACATCATGCGCGACGTCGAGTGGGGCTGGCTGATCCGCTACATGCACTCCACCGGCGCGTCGGCGTTCTTCATCGTCGTCTACCTGCACATGTTCCGCGGCCTGATGTACGGCTCGTTCAAGAATCCGCGCGAGCTGGTGTGGATCTTCGGCATGCTGATCTACCTGTGCCTGATGGCGGAAGCGTTCTTCGGCTACCTGCTGCCGTGGGGCAACATGTCGTACTGGGGCGCGCAGGTGATCGTGTCGCTGTTCGGCGCGATTCCCGGCATCGGCGAATCGCTGGTCGAATGGATCCGCGGCGATTACTACATCTCCGACATCACGCTGAACCGGTTCTTCGCGCTGCACGTCGTGGCGCTGCCGATAGCGCTGATCTTCCTGGTCATCGCGCACATCCTGGCGCTGCACGAAGTCGGCTCGAACAATCCGGACGGCGTCGAGATCAAGAAGGTGAAGGGACCGGACGGTCATCCTGTCGACGGTATTCCCTTCCACCCGTATTACACGGTGCACGATACCGTCGCGGTCGTCGTGTTCTTTGCGATCTTCGCCGCCGTGATGTTCTTCGCCCCGACGATGGGCGGCTACTTCCTCGAGCATGCGAACTTCGAGCCGGCCGATCCGCTGCGGACGCCGGAGCACATCGCGCCGGTGTGGTACTTCACGCCGTTCTACGCGATCCTGCGCGCCGTGCCGAGCAAGCTGTTCGGCGTGGTGTTGATGGGTACCGCGGTACTCGCATTCTTCTTCGTGCCGTGGCTCGACCGCTCGCGCGTGAAATCGATCCGCTATCGCGGCTGGCTGTACCGCGGCTTCCTGTTCGCGTTCGCGATCAGCTTCCTGGCGCTCGGCTATCTGGGCCTGAAACCGGCGACGCCGACCTACACCAACGCCGCGCGCGTCTTTTCGGTGGTGTATTTCGCGTTCTTCATCCTGATGCCTTGGTACACGAAGGCCGACCAGACGAAGCCGGTGCCGGAGCGAGTGACCTATCATGCGCACTGATAAGAAGAAGCGGATGGCGCACAGCGGATGGCAGATGGTGTTGGCGCTGAGTGCGCTGGTGGCCGGCGCGGCAGTCGCCTCGGAAGCGCCCGGTGGTGTGATCAAGCCGGCGCACAACGACATCACCAATCGCGCTTCGCTCCAGCGCGGCGCGCGCAACTTCGTCAACTACTGCATGGGCTGTCACTCGGCGCGCTACGTGCGCTACAGCCGGCTGGGCGCCGACCTGGGCTTGTCGGAGCAGCAGGTCATCGAGAATCTCATGTTCACCGGTGAGCGCATCCACGACACGATGCGCACGAGCATGCGCCCGGAGGATGCGGCGCGCTGGTTCGGCACGACGCCGCCCGACCTGACGCTGATCGCACGCAGCCGCGGTCCCGACTACATTTACTCGTTCCTCAAGTCGTTCTACGTCGACCCGAGTCGGCCGACCGGGGTGAACAACATGGTGCTGCCGGGTACGGCAATGCCCCACGTTCTGTGGGAGCGCGAGGGGCTGAAGGAAGCCGTCTACGACGGCGAGAGCGACGCGCAACATAACACGGTCCACAAGCGCTTCAAGGAGTTCCGTTCGATCCGGCCGGGCAGCGACTCGGCGAAAGAGTTCGACGAGTTCGTGCGCGATACTGTGAACTTCCTCGACTACATCGGGGAACCTATGCAGTTGGAACGGCGTAGCATTGGATTGCGAGTACTGACCTTCCTTCTGGTCTTTTTCCTCTTCGCCTATTTCCTCAAAAAGGAGTACTGGAAAGACGTGAAGTGACGCCCGAGCGCACGTCTGCCAGCAACGCACTGCCGTGATGACCCTTTTCTCCAGGGCCGACGATCCGTGGAGCCACCGCACGCGCATCGTCCTGGCGGAGAAGAGCATTCATGTCGAGACGATCGACGTGCAGGGCGGCAATCTGCCGGAAGACCTGCTCGATCTGAACCCGTACCACACCGTGCCGACGCTGGTCGATCGCGACCTCGTGCTGTACGACTCGCGCGTCATCATCGAGTACCTCGACGAGCGCTTCCCGCATCCGCCGCTGATGCCGGTCGATCCGGTCGCTCGCGCGCAGTTCCGGCTGGCGCTCTATCGCATCGAGCGCGACTGGTACAGCCTGGCGCAGCAGATCGACGACGTCGCCGATCGCAAACAGGGGCAACGCGCGCGCAAGATCCTGCGCGACAGCATTCTCGCCAGCACCGACGTGTTCAAAGCGAAGCCGTATTTCCTGTCGGACGAGTTCTCGCTGGTGGACGCTTCGATCGCGCCGATCCTGTGGCGCCTGACCGTTTGGGAAATCGACCTGCCGCCGCAGGCGCAGGTCATCAGCAAATATGCAAACCTGGTGTTCTCGCGGCCGGCCTTTCGCCACAGCCTGTCGCGCGTCGAGCAGGAGATGCGCCCGTAACCAAGGGGACTATGGCGGACACACCTGTTAGATCACGCCGGCCGTATCTGCTGCGCGCCATGCACGAGTGGATCAGCGACAGCAACCAGACGCCTCACATCGTCGTCGACGCTTCGATCGAAGGCGTGGAAGTGCCGCGGCAATACGTGCAAGGCGGCAAGATCATCCTCAACGTCAGCAGCAACGCCACCAGCATGCTCAGCCTCGGCAACGAGGTCGTGCGCTTCCGCGCGCGCTTCGGCGCGGCAACGTACGACGTCAGCGTGCCGATCGTCGCAGTGCTCGGAATCTACGCGCGCGAGACGGGGCAGGGGATGATCTTCTCGGAGGCGGACTCGCCGCCGCAGCCGCCGGCACCACCGAGCGAGCCCGCACCGACGACGACCGGCGAAGGCAAGCGCAGCAAGCCGACGCTCAAAGTGATCAAGTAGTCGCGATCAGGTAATCAGGGATTGAGGCGCGTGCTCCGCCAGGAGCCGCCCACGAAGGAATGATCGTCAGCTCGTTGCAACGACCGTGTCCACACCGCGCGGTCGTGGACGCGGTGGGCACCCTCCGTCCATAACTCGATCCTATCGACCCACAGACGGTGACCGCCCCAATGCGGCGGCCGCGGCACCGTGCCGCTCGTAGCGCCCGGCGCGATGCCGAAACGTGCTCCGAACTCACGCACGCGTTGCTCGAGGACCGCGCGAGAGGCGAGCGGCTCGCTTTGGGCGCTGGCCCACGCCGCGACGCGACTGTCCGGTGCGCGACTCGCGAAGTATTGATCGCTCTCGCTCTCGGGCGAGCGCACCACCGGGCCTTCGATTCGCACTTGCCGATGCAGCGCATCCCAATGGAAGACTGCGGCAGCTCGCGGTCGCGCCGCGAGCTCGCGTCCCTTGCGCGACTCGTAGTTCGTGAAGAAGACGACATAGCCGCCACCAACGTCGACGCGCTTGCACAGGACCACGCGTGCGGAAGGCTCGCCGCTGGTTGCGGTGGTCGCGACGATCATCGAGTCCGGATTGGGCTGCGCGCGGCGCGCGGACGCGTCGCGAAACCACTCCTGGAACAGCGGCATCGGATCGACAGGCAATGGCTCGGGCAACATCGGGTCGGTGGTCACGGCAGTAGCGTCCAGCACTCGGCGCCCGCAATTATGCCAGTGTAATCATCCCGATAGCGCGGTTCCGAGGGCCGAAGCGGCCATCCGCGCTTGCGGGGGTCGTTTAGCCTTAGTACAAAGCGTCAGGCCAATTTTGCATACAACCGGGACCCAACCGCGCATGACTCTGGATGAGCTACGCGAACGTTTGAGCGCGCTCGACCGGCAGCTGCTGACACTGATCGCCGAGCGACAGGCGCTCAGTCGCCAGGTTGCCGAAGTGAAGCGCGCCGAGGGCCGTCCGACGCGCGACTTCCGGCGCGAGCGCGACGTGCTGCTACAGGCACGAGCCGCTGCGACGTCGCTCGGTATCTCGCCATCGCTCGCGGAATCTGTGCTGCGTCTGCTGATTCGCGGCTCGTTGACCGCTCAGGAACGCATTCGCGTCGCAGCCGGCGGGCGCGGTAGCGGGCGCACTGCACTGGTCATCGGTGGCGCGGGCAAGATGGGCCGCTGGTTCAGCGATTTCCTCACTTCGCAGGGCTACACAGTTACCGTAGCCGATCCGGCGGTCGCCACCGATTGGCACGACAGCAATCTAGATCAAGATCTCATCGTAGTCGCAACGCCGCTGCAGATCGCCGACGGCATCCTGCTCGAGCTGGCGGATCGGCGGCCGCGCGGCACGATTTTCGACATCGGCTCGCTGAAGACACCGCTGCGTACAGGAATTACCGCCCTCAAGAACGCTGGATGCAACGTCACCTCTGTGCATCCGATGTTTGGCCCGGATACTGAGCTGCTGTCGGGTCGCCACGTGATTTTCATCGACGTCGGTTGTCCGCAGGCAGTAACGCAGGCGCGGGAGCTGTTCGGCTCCACGATGGCCGAGCAGGTCGTCATGACGCTTGACGACCACGACCGGTTGATTGCCTACGTGCTCGGACTGTCGCACGCGCTGAACATCGCCTTCTTCACCGCGCTCGCAGGGAGCGGTGAAGCGGCGCCGCGGCTCGCGCAACTGTCGAGTACGACGTACGACGCGCAAGTCGACGTCGCGACCAAAGTGGCCGGCGAAAGTCCGGAACTCTATTTCGAGATCCAGCATCTCAACGACTATGGGCGCGAATCTCTGCAAGCGCTGCGCGCAGCCGTAGAGCTGATATGGCAGTCGGTGACGACCGGCGACGCCCGCCAGTTCGCCGCGATGATGCAAAAGGGTCGCGAGTACCTCGCCGGCCGCGCGCGCGCGGAGGGCGCCTGATGTCCGCGCGCGATCTGGAAGGCGAAATCCGCGAGCTGCGCGCGCGCATTGCGACGCTGGTCGACGAAGCCACCAACAACGAGCGGCTCCTCAAACGCAGCCAGGAACGCGAGCTGGAGCTGCTCAAGGCGGAGAATCTGGCGCAGACGTTCGACGCCATCTGCGGCGGGCTCAAAGAGTCGTACGTGCTCGAATCGGTGACCCTGCTGCTGCTCGACCCGCAGCACGAGATCCGCCATCTGCTGATCGCCGATCATCTGCGCGTCGAAGACTTTCCGAACGTGCTGTTCACGGACAGCCTCATCGGCCTCGCGCCGCAGTTCAATTCCTTTCATCGGCCGTGGCTCGGGCCATATATGGGCTGCGACCATCAGCTGCTGTTTCCGGGCAATGCCGGCATCCGCAGCGTCGCGCTGATTCCGCTGCGCCGGCAAGATCGGCTGCAGGGCAGCCTGAACTTCGGCAGCATCGACGAGCGCCGCTTCTCGCGACACCTCGCGACCGATTTCCTCGCGCACCTGGGCGTCATCGCGTCATTCTCGATCGAGAACACGATCAACCGTGCACGACTGGTCCGCAGCGGCCTCACGGATTTCCTCACCGGCTGGCACAACCGCCGCTATCTCAATGCCCGCCTGAAGGAAGAGCTGGCGCGCGCGCAGCGACAGGGCACTAGTCTCACTTGCCTGCTGATCGATCTCGATCGCTTCAAGCAGATCAACGACCAGCATGGGCACCTCGCCGGCGATCTGGCATTGCGCGAAGCTGCGCAACGCGTCGACGCCCACATTCGCGGCAGCGACGCGGCTGCCCGATTTGGCGGCGACGAGTTCGTCGTGCTGGCGCCAGGCATCACCCCGGAGCAAGCGGCGGTACTGGCCGAGCGCATCCGACTGGCCGTATGCGAAACGCCGCTCGAGCTTCAGCCGGGCGTGCAATTGGGGATGACTGTATCGATCGGCGTCGCCGGCACGGTCCTCGCGCGCGATGAAGCGGATTTGAAAGCCGCCGCCGAGCGCTTGCTGGCCGATGCCGATTCGGCGCTGTACCGCGCGAAGCAGAACGGTCGCAATCGCGTCGAGCTTGCTTGAGTGCCGCGGCGGTTCAGTGCGGCTTACGACGCATCAACAGCAAGAACAGCGGCACGCCCGCAATAGCTGTCAGGGCTCCGACCGCCAGCTGTCGCGGCGCGAACAGCGTGCGTGCACAGACGTCGGCGATCATCACCAGCGTGCCGCCGAGCAACGCCGACCCCGGCAGAACGAGGCGATGATCCGCGCCGAGCATTCTGCGAATCAGGTGCGGCGTCACCAGGCCGACGAAGCCGATCGTGCCGGCAGTGGTCACGCAGGCCGCAGTCAGAATCGAGCTGACGAGAAACATGCCCATCCGTAGTGTCTCGACCGGCGCACCAAGAACGCGTGCCTGCAGCTCGCTGCGCGCGAGCAGATTGAGATGACGTGCAAACGGGAAAGCCAGAGCGAGCGCGGCCGCGAAGACCGCGAGGAGTGGACCGGGACGGCTGCTGAGCGACAGGTCGCCCATCAGCCAGAACAACATGCCGCGCAGCTTGGTTTCCTCGCCGAGACTGAGCAGCATGCTCACGATGGCACTCGCGCCGGCCGCCACGACTACGCCGGTCAGCAATAGCCGCGCCGCGGTCCAGCCGCCTTCGCCGCGGGCGAGCGCAAAAACCAGCAGTGTCGTGCCGAGGGCTCCCAATGTCGCGCTCACGTCGATGAGCAGTCCGCTCAATCCGAGCAGCATCGCCGACAACGCCGCGACGGCGGCACCTCCTGAAACGCCCATGATGAAGGGATCGGCAAGCGGATTGCGGAGCAAGACCTGCATCAACACGCCCGCCAGTGCCAGTACGCCGCCGGCTGCGAAGGCGGTCAGCGTGCGGGGCAGGCGCAGCTCGAAGACCAGTGTGTGAGAAAGTGCATCGGTCGAGCGCAAGCCGCGCCACAGTTCCGCGAGGCTCATCTCGACGCTGCCGCTCATGAGCGATACGACGAATGCCGCGAGCGCGAGGAGCACGAGCGCCGTGCAGACCGCGGTCACGCGCCTGGCGGTTTGCACGGACGCTTATCCCGATTCATGGTCTCGAAGGTTACAATCCCGGGCAATCCGGTTGCCAATCCGCTCGTGACGGCCCACTGATCGACCGCCCTGATGACAGATTTCATCGACGCCGAAGGATTTCGCGCCAATGTGGGCATCGTGCTGATCCGCGACGATCGGCAGGTCCTGCTCGGCGGCCGGACCGGCGGCCGCGGCTGGCAGTTCCCGCAGGGCGGCGTGCGTCGGAACGAGGCACCCGAAGAGGCGCTCTACCGGGAGTTGCAGGAGGAGATCGGCCTGGAGCGCGCCGACGTCGAGCTGCTGGCGGCGACGCGAAACTGGCTTCGTTACCGCCTGCCTCGGCAATACGTCCGTCGCAATACCGACCCGCCGTGCATCGGGCAGAAGCAGCGCTGGTTCCTGCTGCGACTGACTTCCTCCGAGGACCGGGTGCGCTTCGATGCGACCAAGGAACCGGAATTCGAGAGCTCGCGCTGGGTCGACTACTGGACGCCGGTTCGCGAGGTCATCTACTTCAAGCGCGCCGTCTACGCGCGCGCGCTCGACGAGCTGGCGCACCGCGCGTTTCCGGACGATCCGCCGCAACTGCCGGAATGGTCCGAGCAGGAGAAGAACCTGCGCAATATCGCCAGCAGACGCAAACGGCTGACGGACGGCCCACAGTAGATCGAGCCGTCGTCAGAACGGTTTCACGACCACCAGAATCACGATCGCGATCAGCAGCAGCGTCGGCGCCTCGTTGAAGACGCGATACCAAGTCGACGAGCGCTTGCGCCCGGCGCGCAAATCCCGCATCAGGCGATAGCACCACGCGTGATAGCCGATCAGCACCAGCACCAGCGCGAGCTTGGCATGCAGCCAGCCGGCTCGCAGGAAGCCGGGTGTCACGATCAACAGCGAAATGCCGAAGAGCACCGTCAGCGTTGCCCCGATCGTCATGATCCCGAACAGACGGCGCTCCATCGTCTGAAAACGCTCGATGCTGAGCGCGTCCGTAGCCGCAGCGTGATACATGAACAACCGGGGCAGGTAGAAGATGCCGGCGAACCAGGTGACCACGAACACGATGTGAAAGGCCTTCAGCCACAGCATGCGAGACTCTTTGCGGTATTCTTGCGGCGCCTCTCAATTGCCCTGCGGCGCCTGTGCTGTAATTTAAGCGAGTTCCGCACGGCCCGTATACGACTTCCTAGCGGTTTTATCGATCGATGCGCCCCGGTCAGCTCGTGGTTCGGTATCAGTCTCCGTGGCGGCGGCGCGGCCTTGCGATCGTCGGCCTGCTCGGCGGCCTGCTGCTGCTGTACGCAATCTACGAGTGGGGTCGCTTCGCAGGCGGCTACAGCAAGTTCGCCGAGGTGCAGCGGCGGCGTGAGCTGACGGCGCAGATCGAGACGCTGGAGCAGGAGAACGAGAAGCTGCGCGGCGACATCGCGAAAGCGGAGCTGGCGCGCAACGTCGACAACAAGTCATACGGTGTAGTGGAAAAGAATCTCGAAGACCTGCAGGCGCAAGTGCTCAAGCAGCGCGAGGAGCTGACCTTTTACCGCGGCATCGTCTCGCCTGAGGACGGTATCGGTGGCCTGCGCGTCCAAGGCTTTCAGGTGCAGTCCGGCGGCGCGCCGCGCCATTACCGGCTGATGCTCGTGCTGCAGCAGTCGATGCGCGAGGACGCTGTCATCTCCGGCTCCGTGAGCATCAACATCGAGGGCGTGCGCGCCAATCGGCCCGAGCAGCTCGGTCTGCAGCAGCTGGCGGACGCGGCTCGCGCCGACGGGCAACTGCCGTTCAAATTCCGCTACTTCCAGAAGTTCGAGCAGGACGTCGTCCTGCCGGAAGGCTTCGAGCCGCGAGCGGTCAACGTCGAGGTGCGCTCGACTCGCCTCGCACCTGTGCGAGAATCCTATCCCTGGCAGGTTCAGGCGGAGAGCCTGGTCGTGCCGCCGCCGTCGTCCGCCACCGATCCAAGACAACCCGATGTTCAAAAGCAGTAAGCCCAAACTCCAGCGCATCGACACGCTCATCGGTGCGGGCACGCGCATCATCGGCGACGTGCAGTTCTCCGGCGGATTTCATGTCGACGGACACGTCAAAGGCAACGTCGATGCGCCGGCTGACTCTGGAGCTACGCTCAGTGTCAGCGATAGCGGGGTCGTCGAGGGATCCGTAGCGGTGCCCAACGTCGTCCTCAATGGCACCGTGAAGGGCGACATCCTCGCGCACGATCGCGTCGAGCTCGGCGCCACGGCGCGAGTGACGGGCAATGTCTACTACGCACTGATCGAGATGGAGATGGGTGCGGAGATCAACGGCAAGCTGATTCACGAGCCGGGCAAGGCCGGGCAGGCCCGCAAGGAGCCCGCAGTGGCGGTGACTGACGCGAAAGCGGCCGGCGAGCGCAGCGCCCCTTGATCCCTGGCCGTTCTATCCCCATGCTGCCGCCATGACTCCCGAAGCCGCCATCCCGAGCCTTGCCCCCACCCTGGTGTTCACCAATGCCGCCGCCGCCAAGGTCGGTGAGCTGATCCGCGAGGAGGCCAATCCCAACCTGATGCTGCGAGTGTTCGTGCAGGGCGGCGGCTGCTCCGGATTCCAGTACGGGTTCACGTTCGACGAAAACTCAGAAGAAGGGGATACGCGCGTGGAGAACGGTGGAGTGACGCTGCTGATCGATCCGATGAGCATCCAGTATCTCGCCGGCGCGGAGATTGACTACCGCGAGGACATCGAGGGCGCACAGTTCGTCATCCGCAATCCCAACGCCGCGACCACCTGCGGTTGCGGCTCGTCGTTTTCGATGTGAGCGCGAGCTAGCAGCGCACCGCTCCGCCCATGGCCCGCAAAGTCCCGGACGTCATCGCCGCGGTCGATCTGGGCTCCAACAGTTTCCACATGGTCGTGGCCCGTTACTCGCACGGGCAGCTCATCATCCTCGATCGCTTGCGCGAAATGGTGCGGCTCGGCGCCGGCCTCGACGAGCAGGGTCGGCTGACGCGCGAGGCGATCGAGGCTGCGCTCGCATGTCTCGAACGATTCGGTCAGCGCCTGCACGACATGAAGGCGGAGGGCGTGCGCGTCGTCGGCACGAATACGCTGCGTCGGGCGAGGCGCAAGGGTGCATTCCTGGATCGTGCGCGCTCCGCGCTGGGCCATCCGATCGAAATCATTTCCGGCATCGAGGAAGCGCGTCTGATCTACCTCGGCGTTGCGCACACGATGCCAAGCGAGCCGGGCCGCAGGCTGGTCGTCGACATCGGCGGCGGCAGTACCGAGGTGATCATCGGCGAGGGGAAGTACGCCAAGAAACTGGAAAGCCTCTACATGGGGTGCGTGGGTATGAGCGCGCGCTACTTCAACGATGGCGGCATCACCGACAAGCGCATCAAGCGGGCCCGGATCGCCGCGCGCCTCGAGCTCGAGCCGGTGCGCGCGAGTTTCCGCAATTTCGGTTGGGACCAGGCAGTCGGCTCGTCGGGAACGATCCGTGCAGTCGGTGACGTGATCCGCGCGCGTAACAATGGCGACGGCGCCATCACGCCCGCCGCAGTCGAGTCGCTGATCGATCACGCCCTCAAGGCGGGCGATCTGTCGAAGCTGCGCTTGCCTGGGTTGAGCGAGGAACGATTGCCCGTGTTCGCGGGCGGATTGGCGATCCTCGTAGAAGTCCTCGATGCGTTCGACATCAAGAGCATGCGCGTCGCGGACGGCGCGTTGCGCGAGGGACTGCTGTACGACATGGTCGGCCGCTTCACCGACGAGGATGCCCGCGTTCGCAGCGTGCGCGCGATGGAGGGGCGTTATCACGTCGACACGGCGCAAGCAGAGCGAGTCGAGGCTTCAGCGCTGGATTTCCTGCGTCAAACGACCGCTGAATGGCAATTGGGCGAGCCCTTCGCCGAATTGGTGCTGTCGTGGGCCGCGCGGCTGCACGAGGTCGGTCTGGACGTCTCGCACTCGCACTATCACAAGCATGGAGCGTATCTGCTCGAGCATGCGGACATGCCGGGATTCCCACAGGAGGAGCAGCGGATCCTCGCGGCCGTCGTCGGTTCACATCGGCGCAAGGTCCACATGCAGTCGCTGCACGATCTGACGCCGCCATGGCACCTCAAGGCCGAGTACTTGATCGTGCTGCTGCGTCTGGCTGTGCTGCTGCATCGCGGCCGCAGCGCCACCGCGCTGTCGAAGCTGGAGCTGCATGCGAAGGGCCGCTCGCTGGAGATCGTCTTTCCGAAGGGCTGGCTCGACGCGCATCCCTTGACCGCGACAGATCTGGAAAACGAGATCGAGTATCTGAAGGCCGGTAACTTCCGGCTGCGCGTCAGCTAGTCGTACGCGTCCGCGTAACGGCGCAACAGCGTTTCCTGAGCACTCACTGACGGCTCGTTGTCGGCGGACACGCGCGTGTAGCTGCCGTCGGGACCGAGCGCCCAGGCCTGCGTGTTGTCGGCTAGATATGTCTGCAGGTCTTCGATGATTCGATCGCGATGCTGCTTGCGCTCGATCGGAAAGCAGACCTCGATGCGCCGGAAGAAGTTGCGCTCCATCCAGTCGGCGCTCGCGCAATAGATCTCGGGATTGCCGTCGTTGTGGAAGTAGTAGACGCGCGAGTGCTCGAGCAGGCGACCGACGATCGAGCGAACCGTGATGTTCTCCGAGATGCCGCGAATGCCCGGGCGCAGCGCGCAGATGCTACGCACGATGAGGTCGATCTTCACGCCCGCCATCGCGGCGTGATACAGCGCCTGGATGATCTGCGGCTCGACCAGCGCGTTCAGCTTGGCGATGATGCGGGCGGGCTTGCCTTGCTGTGCCAACGCGATCTCGCGCTTGGTCTTCTCCAACAGCGACTCGTGCAGCGTGAACGGTGACTGCAGAATCTTCTGCATCGTCGCGACGCGCGTTGGACTGGTCAGCTGCAGGAACAGCTCGTGCAGGTCTTCGCCTACAGCATCGTCGCAAGTGAACAGGCCGTAGTCCGTATAGAACCGTGCTGTGTCCGGATGATAGTTGCCTGTGCCGCAATGACAGTAACGACGCAGCTTACCGCTCTCCCGGCGCACGACCATGATGAGCTTCGCGTGCGTTTTGTAGCCGACGACGCCGTACATCACGTGCGCCCCCGCTTCCTGCAGACGCGTCGCGAGCCGGATGTTTGCGGCCTCGTCGAAGCGCGCCATCAACTCGATGATGACGGTTACTTCCTTGCCTGCACGCGCCGCGTCGACCAGCGCGTCGACGACTGGCGACTGCGGACCGGCACGATACAGCGTCTGTTTGATCGCGAGCACGTCGGGATCGCTCGCGGCCTGACGCAGAAAATCAATCACTGGCGCGAACGATTCGAACGGGTGATGCACGAGCAGCTCGCCCTCGCGCATGACCGCGAAGATGGCCTCTTTGACGATCAGGCGCTTCGGCACGCTCGGCGTGAATGCCGGATATTTGAGGTCGGGTCGCTCGACCAGATCGTAGATCGCCATCAGGCGGTTCAGGTTGACCGGACCGTTGACCTGGTACAGATCGTCTTTCTCGAGCGCGAAATGACGCAGGAGGAAATCAGCGATGTCCTGCGGACAGTCCAGCGATGTTTCCAGGCGCACGGCTGCACCGTAGCGGCGCTGCGCAAGCTCGCCTTCGACTGCGCGCAGCAGGTTGTCGACTTCTTCGTCGTCGACGAACAGGTCGCTGTTGCGCGTCACGCGGAACTGCCAGGCCCCTTCGACTTTCATGCCGCTGAAGAGCTGTGCCACGAATGTCGAAATGACTGTCGAGAGAAAGACGAAGTGCGTCTGCTCGGACGCGCTCGACTGCGGCAGGCGGATGATGCGCGGCAGAGAGCGCGGGACCTGCACGACGGCGAGCTCCGCATCGCGCCCGAATGCATCCTTGCCAGAGAGGCGCACCATGAAATTCAGGCTCTTGTTCTGGATGCGCGGGAAGGGCCGTGCCGGATCCAGGCCGAGCGGCGTCAGTACGGGCTCGACTTCCTTCGCGAAGTATTCCGCGAGCCAGTCGCGCTGTTTCGCGCTCGCAGTCTTGGCATTTACGAATTGGATGCCCTGTGCCCCGAGCGCCGGGAAGACCAGCTGATTGAGCAATTGATACTGATCTTCGACCAGGGCGAGCGCGCGCTTGTGAATCGCTGCCAGTTGTTCGGGCACGCTCATGCCATCGGGCCCGCCGCCGAGCGATCCCAACTCCAGGCGCTGCTTCAGGCCGGCGACGCGAATCTCGAAGAACTCGTCGAGGTTGGAGCACGAGATACCGAGAAAGCGGATGCGCTCCAGCAACGGCAACGACTCGTCGTGCACCTGCGCGAGCACGCGCTGGTTGAAGTCGAGAAAGGACAGCTCCCGATTGATGTAATGCTCGGGAGCCTTGAGATTCACGTCGAGCATGAGGCGATGCCGTAACGGGGAAGCCCGGAGGATACTACGGGCTTCGAGTCCGTGTGTTACAGGGCTTCCAGGCCGTGGATCAGTTCGTGGCTATGACGCCGACACCCGCGTCGCCGGCCCGGTCGAGCCGCGCGAGCAGTTGCGCGCTGCGCGCCCTGAATTCCGCCAGATAGCCTTCGGGAATCGGAGCGGCGTCCGGCAGCGAGACAGTGCGCGGATTCTTGTGCATGCCATTGACGCGGTATTCGTAGTGCAGATGCGGCCCGGTTGCGGCGCCGGAGCTGCCGACGTAACCGATCGTCACCCCCTGCTTGACGCGAGTGCCATCGTTCAGGCCGCGTGCGAAACGCGACATGTGGCCGTACAGCGTTGAAATCCCGCCGCCGTGCTCGAGAATCACCACGCGTCCATAGCCGCCCTTGGTGCCCACGAAGCTGACTCGACCGTCGCCGGCCGCTTTGATGATCGTGCCGGTTGGCGCTGCATAGTCCACGCCTTTATGCGCACGGATCATGTTCAGGATCGGATGGTGCCGGCGCGGGTCGAAGTTGGAGCTGATGCGCGTGAAGTCGAGCGGCGCGCGCAGGAACTGCCTGCGCATGCTGCGTCCATCGGGCGAGAAATAGTCGGCGATCTTGCCGTCGGCGGATTCGTAGTACACCGCGCGATGGACCGTGCCGTCGTTCACGAAGTCCGCCGCCAGGATACGACCGTCGCCGATGTACTCGCCGTCGCGAAACTTCTGCTCGTAGATGACGTTGAAGCGGTCACCGGGCTGAATGTCGAGCGCGAAATCGATGTCCCAGCCGAAGATGTCGTTGGCGAGCCGCAGAATGATCTCCGGGCTGACCCCGGCAGCGCGCGCTGCGACGAACAGCGAAGTGTCGATCGTGCCCTGCGCGCGGCTTTCGCGGACCTCCACTGGAGTCGCGACGACCTCAACGGCGAACGTGGAGGCGATCTCGTCGACTCGAGTCACCGAGAGTACTTCAGTCTCGCTGATCCGCCGGCTCAGCGACTGCAGCAGACCTTCATCGTGTACCAGCCTGATCGTGTCACCCGGTCGCAGGCGATCCAGCTGCTGCTGCACGCCCGGCAACTCGCGGATGCTTGCCAAGTCCGTCAGGTTCAGCTTGAGCTGGCGAAAAATGCGGTCGAGTGTGTCATTGCGACGGACGACGAATTCGACGGTCTGCCCGATGGGCTGCGGGACAGGTGATAGCTGCTCGATAGGTAGCGCCGAAAGGTCCAAGCCGAGGGCGTCCGGCTGCAGCGGCGGGGGAGCGAGCACGGACGACTCGCGATTCGCGAGAACGTAGGCAGTGGCACCGCCGATCAATGGCAGGAGCAGCCCCGAAATGAACCACTTTGCATGTGCCGAGCGACGCGACGACGGCGAAGCAGGCTTGTAATCGAATGCGATCCTGGGCTGGTGAGTCAACTTCAAATCCCACTTGCGATCAGTGAGTTGTATGAGCGTCGCGACGTTAGAAGATGAACGCCGTTGCCGTCAACCCGCGCTGCTCCCATTCGCGGCGCGCGGCATGCGGCAATTTGCGGTTGCGCTGGCGAACGTCTTACAGTCGAACGTTGGTGGACCTGGGAATTTATGCTGACAGCTGAACAGCAACTGGCCGAGTTGAAGCGCGGCACGTCGGAAATCCTGCTCGAGTCGGAGCTGCTGACGAAGCTGCGGCGCGGCCAACCCTTGCGCGTGAAGGCGGGGTTCGACCCGACCGCTCCGGATCTGCATCTCGGACACACAGTGCTCATTAACAAGATGCGCCGTTTTCAGGAGCTCGGCCACGAGGTGCTATTTCTGATTGGAGATTTCACTGGCCTGATCGGCGACCCGTCCGGTCGGAATGCCACTCGGCCGGCGCTTACCGCCGAGGAAGTGCAGGCCAACGCGGTGACGTATCAGCAGCAGATCTTCAAGATCCTCGATCCGCAGAAGACGCGCATCGTCTTCAATTCGCACTGGATGAACGAGATGAGCTCGGTCGGGCTCATCCGGCTCGCGGCAAAACATACCGTCGCGCGCATGTTGGAGCGCGATGATTTCGCCAAGCGCTACAAGGGCGGTCAGCCGATCGCGATCCACGAATTCCTGTATCCGCTCGTGCAGGGCTACGACTCCGTTGCGCTGAAGGCCGACGTCGAACTCGGTGGTACCGATCAGAAATTCAACCTGCTAGTCGGGCGTCAGCTGCAGGAAGCATTCGGTCAGGAGCCGCAAGTGGTGATCACGATGCCACTGCTCGAGGGGCTCGACGGCGTCAACAAGATGTCGAAATCGCTTGGCAACTACATCGGCGTTGCCGAGCCCGCCGATGACATGTTCGGCAAGCTCATGTCCGTCTCCGATGAGCTCATGTGGCGGTACTTCGACCTGCTGTCGTTCCGTTCGAACGCGGAGCTGGCGGAACAGCGCGCTGCGGTGGCTGGCGGGCGGAACCCGATGACTGCGAAGCTCGACCTTGCGAAGGAAATAACGGCGCGTTTCCACGGTACTGCAGCGGCCGATCGCGCCGAAGAGAACTTCCGAAATCGGAGCCAAAAGCGAGAGATCCCCAGTGATGTTCCCACGCGTGTGGAAACGATCGATGAGCCGACTATCTCTCTCGCACGGTTGCTGAAACAAGCTGGCCTGGTAGAGAGCACGTCTGCTGCACACCGCTTGATCGAGCAGGGCGGAGTGAAAGTCGATGGCGAAAAGGCCGACAATCCAAAGGCGACTTTGAGCCCCGGGCCGGCCCGGCTATTCCAAGTCGGCAAGCGTGGGTTTCTGCGCATCGAAGTCGTGCAGAGGAAAAGTTAAAAAAACTTGCCGCGGGTGTTGACTCCCCGAACCCTGTCAGTAAACTGCGCGGCCTTTCGCGGTTCGACATTGGCCACAAAATGGCCGGTCGCCGGCAACCAAATTTCCTCATCAGTCAGCGGTTTGCTGAGGTTGACGGGGTGTGGATGTCGGTTATAATTCCGCTTCTGTCTGCGCCCCGCGTGCAGATCGCTCTTTAAAAATCGAAACAGGTAATTTGTGTGGGGACTCGCGTCGGTCCGTTGCGAAGCGCAACACGA